>Ga0157372_10003503_pt1 | contig 16911 bp, 11 predicted proteins | sample C55metaG_FD_115307 | JGI IMG/M metagenome (GOLD analysis project Ga0157372, IMG submission 115307) | Corn rhizosphere microbial communities from Kellogg Biological Station, Michigan, USA - C5-5 metaG | ecosystem: Host-associated > Plants > Roots > Rhizosphere > Soil | place: USA: Michigan... | reverse complement strand
CCGAGCAACCGGAACACCGTCGTCTTGTGCAACCCGAGCGCGTCCGCGAGTTCGGAGAGGCCCGGCTCTGGGCGCGACTCACCGACCGCGCGCAACACATCCAGCGCCCGCTCGACCGACCGTGTGCCTGGCGGGGCACCATTGCGCCCGTTCGTGGAACGCTGTTTCATGTTGGGGCCTATCATCGGCCCCGGGACAGCCGCGGTCAAGAGCCAACCATCTTTTTCTCCGTCATGAGACCTTCAACGAGCCGGTTCCTCACTCGCGGCGTCAGGACGCTCGCGATCGCGGCTGCGTGCAGCGGCATCGCCGTCGCATCAGCGGTCGCGCAATCCGCGCGCGCGACCGCGGTCGCGCGCGGCACCCTCTTCATCGTCGGTGGCGGCCCGCAACCGCCCGCGCTGGTCACGGAGTTCGTGCGCCTCGCCGGCGGTGCCGGCCGCGCGAAGATCATCGTGTTCGCCATGGCCAGCGAGGACGGCAAGGCGAGTGGCGACGAGAAGGCCGACGACCTGCGCAAGCTGGGCGCGGACGCTCGGAATGTCTGGGTGAATCACGAGGAAGCGAACACCGATTCCGTCGCACACCTCCTGGACGGCGCGACCGGCATCTGGTTCGGCGGCGGCGATCAGGTGCTGCTCACGAAGGCCCTCAAGGGGACGAAGACCGAGGCCGCGATCCACGCGCGTTATCGCGCCGGCGCAGTGGTGGGGGGCACCTCCGCTGGCGCGGCCGTCATGTCGGCGGCGATGATCACCGGCGACGAACGTCACCCCGGGGGCGTGCGCCCCGTGAAGGACAGCGCCTCGTACATGACGATCGCTCGCGACAACCTGATCATGGCCGAGGGTTTCGGGCTGCTGCCGAACGCCATCGTCGATCAGCACTTCGTACGGCGGAAGCGCAGCAACCGCCTCGTGAGCGTCGTACTCGAGCAGCCGGTGCGCCTTGGCGTAGGCATCGATGAGTCGACCGCGCTCATCGTGTCACCGGATGGTAAGTGGCGCGTGATGGGCGAAAGCGCCGCCGTGATCTATGACGCGCGCAATGCCACGATCACGCCCGTCGGCCAGACGCTCGGCACCACTGGACTGGTGATGCACGTGCTGCCCGCCGGCGGCACGTTCGATCCGAAGACGGGAAAGGCGACGCTGCCGGGGAGGTAGGTCGGGAGGTGAGTAGGTGAACAGGTGAGTAGGTCGGTTGGAAAACGGAAATGGGGTGATCGGCTTTGCCGATCACCCCTTCGTCATTCGCCCTCACCAATGCACCGACGCAATCACCAGTGCCGCAGGTTCCCCGCGCCGAGCGCCAGGTCGGCCATCCGTTCCACCACCGCTGACACCTGCTCGTCGGAAAGCTTGTCTCCCGCGGCGCGAAGGCGCGCGCGCAGGCGAGCGATGAGGTCACGACGGCGACGTTGCGTGGATTGCTGAGCGTCCTCGAACGCATCCCATTCTTCGGCCATGGCTCGCCTCGTCATCCGATCGCCACTCGGCGACGAGCAGGCGGCTCGGTCGTCGACAGCTCGAAATGGCGCAACTCGACGAGCGCCATTTGCGTCGACAGCGCCAGCAGGTCATCGTCGGGCATGTGGGTGCAGAGCGGCCGGATGCGGTGCAGGATATCGAGGGCGAGGGCCCGAGCGCGATTGGAAATCGCGGTCTCGGTCTCATCGGAGGTGTCGTCGGTCGCGACGTGCTGCAAGTCGTGCATCGAGGGGCCAGCTCCCAGCGTCGGGCGGTGGTTGATACCGTGTCTGTACCGGACGCGACAGCTGCCGATAGGTCACATCAGTCTCGATCTCCGCGGGTTCGCCGCGTCCGTCGACCAGCCACGGCGAGCGCAAGCAGGCCAGTCGCCATGAGGGCCAGCGTTGCCGGCTCGGGCACGGTGGTCGGCGGGGTGACCGGCGGGGTCACCGGCGGCGTGACAGGCGGCGTGACCGGCGGCGTCGACGGGGGCGAGTTCGAGCCATGGTCGAGGCTGTGCAGCAGCACCGCCCCTCCGAGCAACCCAAACAGGGGGATCCATGGCACCGATGGCCCACCGCCGACGGTCGGCGCTCGCTCGGCGAGGACGACGGGCGTACCGGCCTCGTTCCGGATCAGGTGCACGACGACGGGGGCCGCGATGACCTCCGTCTTCGTTCCGGCCACCTCTCGTGACACAGGGGCTGGCGCTTCGGTCGCAGCGGTGTTCTTCTTGACCGGGATCGAGATCTCGCTCTTCGCCCTGACCGGTACCTGCGCCGCGGCGAGCGACGTCGTCGCGGCGGCAGCGAGGACGACCGACAACATCAGGCGGAGCGACTGCATCCACAGGGTCCCTCGACGACTCACGTACAGCTCCCGGCAACGGCATGACATCCGCAACTTCCCTGGCTTCGCAGACCCATCCAATGCGCGATCTGTGCCATATGTTTGCGAAGGGGACGGAGAGGTGGCCCACAGCCCCCGAGCGCGAATGCGCACTCAGCCGTAGCGCTGGCGCCGGACGGGACACCGCTCCACGGAGCGTGCGATGAGACGCGCCGGATTCGACGTGGAGTTGCGCGGTGGACCGCTCGCTGGCGGGACCGCGCGGGTGCGCGACACCGAGGTTCGTATCGCCGTCGTGCAGGAGGGTGGTCACCTGCACCTTCGTGACGACGAGGTGCGCGCGATCGCCGATGACGCGGGACGACACATCGGCGAGTACGGGTTCAGCCATCGCGAGGAGGCGATGGTGTGGTTCCCCTCCCTGCGCTGACGATTCCCTACTGATCCTCGCCGAAGACGAGCGGCGACCAGAATCGCATGCGCTCTTCCGCTGGAAGGCGACGGCGCAGCGCGGCGCTCTGTCGCAACGCTTCCCGGTAGCGATCGTACAGGCGCGGATGGCGTCCCCAGAATGCACCCGGCACCTCCATCAACCCACGCATCAGGTCACCGTCGAACTGGCTCGCACGCACGAGCGGGTCGCGTTCCACGCGTGCGAGAGCGATCGGGACGACGGCGCCGAGGCACCAGCCCTGCACGAGGGCGGCGAGCACTTCGTCGAGCGACGCTGCCGCAATGGGCCGCTGCGCGGCGTTGAACTCGTCGGAGGCGAACGCGGAGCCGCGCAGTCTGTGCCGACTCATGCCGCATCCCCTCCCCCCGGGCCAGGCCGCCGCGGTCGGCGCGGGAGCACGAGGACCTGACGGCGCGACGAGCGGCCGACGATGAATGGCGTCGGCCGGGCGCGCGAATCCGCATCCGGCGCCGCGGGCGTCGGCGCAGCGCTGGGACGTGCTGGCACCACGATCACCGGTACCTCGGCGAGCGCGAGCAGGCGAGACTCGACCGCGGCATCGAGGCGCGTGCTATCGATTCGGCCGATGTTCCGGTCGACGCAGATCGCATCCGCGTCGATCCGGCGCGCAATGGCAACCAGGCCGTCGGCGATGGCACCGGAGAACACTTCCACGCTGGTGCGCGCGCGGCTCATCCGCGCGGCAAGCTCACACAGTCGATCGAGCTGCGGCTCCGCGGCGACGTGGGCCAGCACGATCTCTGTTTCCGGCGCGAACTGCACCGACGCCCAACGCACCGCGACGGGCGAGGGGTCGGTGAAGTCGACGCCGACGACGACTCTGCGAAATGGCATCATGGCAATTCCGGCTGTATGAACCAGGACGAGTCGGCGTGGTACACGGTCTTACGCGGACGCCTGCATTGCCGCTGGACCGTCGCCAGCGGCGAGCGTGCTGAGTGGCTCGGCGTCGACGAGCGGCGTCGCCGCCGACTCGAGCGCTGCCCCGACCGCGTGTGCAGCGGTGATGGCGACGCCCTCGCTGGCATACGACGGGAGGACGAGCTCGATGCCGAACGTCAGGTCGTACGCGCGGCGCTGCGGACGAATCAGCCGCGCGATGGGCGACGTGCCATCGGCGAACCATTCGTAGGCGCCGTCGTGCACGAGCTGCAGCTCGTCGAGCGACGGTGCGTAGCTGGGCCAGCCGGGATACTGGCGGCGCAGCACGAGATCGAGTGCGCGCCACGCCGCAATGGCGCCTTCCTTCGCGTCGGCCTCGGTGGCGAAACCGCGGAATCCGATCGACCGGCCGCTGATCCAGCCGATCTGCACGTCGTTCTCATTCTCGAGGCGATAGCGATCGTCGCCGTCACTCAGGACTCTGAGCATGGTCGTCTCCTGTTCGGGATGAAGCGCCGGGACGCGGACCGCGAGCCGGCGATGATGTTCGACGGGCTCGCCTGCTTCGGGATGCAGCAACATCCAGAAACGCGAAACCGCCCCGTCTGGCGTGTGCACAGACGGGGCGGAGTGAGCGGCGCGATGTGGCGCCGGGTAGCTCGACCAGCCCGGCTATCCGCTGGTGAGCGGAGAGAACGGGCGTCTGCGCGGGCTGGGAGTCGTCACCGGAGCGGTCGGTGCGCGAAAAACGCGCACGATGCCGATCCGGGACGCGGGACCCCGCATCTCGGACACGCGGGTTCGGTGCATGCCGTTAGTGGCGAAGCGAGGCCGATCGCGGTCGGTGGCGCTGGTGACGACGGAACGACCGGTCCACGACCGCACGCGACCGCGGAGCGTGCGTGTGGCAGCACGACTCTCGACACGGAAGGACGGGATTACGGCGCGGGGCTCGATCATGCCTTGAAACCTACCCCTAACGGAGAGAGAGTCAACCATTGACATGGCGGACGCGGACTGAGCTCGTTCGGCGTGTCGAGGATGACGTTCACGCACGCTCGAGGGTAACCATCACGACGTGACGCACGCCGTCGTCGACGAGGCGAATCGCGCCGTCCCGCACTGGCGCGCCGTCCACCACGACGCTGCTCGCGCCGGTCGAAACACCGTGCGGATTTCGCACGGTGATGTCATAGGTGGCCGACCCCACGCGATAGTCGAGATTGAACTCCTTCCACGACGGGGGGATACAGGGCGCGATCGACAGCCGCTCGCCGCGCTTCGTGAACCCGAGCAATCCTTCCAGCGCCACCCGGTAGCTCCAGCTAGCCGAGCCTGTGTACCAGGTCCAGCCGCCGCGTCCAACGTGGCCCTCGGCGTTGTAGACGTCGGCGCAGACGGCATACGGTTCCACCTTGTACCGGTCGGCGTCCGCCGGCGTGCTCGCGTGCGTCAGGGGGTTCAACATCTGCAGGAGCCGGAAGGCGCGGTCGCCATCGCCCATGCGAGCTGCGGCGAGCGCCGTCCAGAGCGCAGCGTGCGTGTACTGGGCTCCGTTCTCGCGCACGCCGGGCAGGTATCCCATGATGTACCCCGGATCGTGCGCACTGTCGTTGAACGGAGGGGTGAGAAGGAGAATGATGCGCGCGTCGTCGCGCACGAGGTGTTCACCGACGGAGCGCATCGCGACCTCGATGCGCTCGCGATCTCCGGCCTCCGACAGGACCGCCCAGCTCTGGGCGATCGCGTCTATCCGGCATTCCTGCGAGCTCGCCGAGCCAAGTGGCGTACCATCGTCGTACCAGGCTCGCCGGTACCAGGCGCCGTCCCACGCTTCGCGCTCGATCGCGGCCGAATAACTGTCCGCCTGCGCGCGGCAGCGCGTCGTCACTTCGTGATCGCCGCGAAGCTCGGCGTGGTGCGCGAACCGGCGCAGCGTCGCGACGAGGAACCACGCGAGCCAGACGCTCTCGCCCTTGCCCTCGATGCCGACGCGGTTCATGCCGTCGTTCCAGTCACCGCCGCCGATCAATGGCATGCCGTGGTGGCCCGTGGTGCACGCACGATCGAGCGCGCGGACGCAGTGCGCGTAGAGAGATTCCGCGACGTCGCTTCTCGTTGGCTGGTCGTAGATCTCATGCTCGTCCGGCGCGAGTGGGCGCATCTCGATGTAGGGAACCACTTCATCCCACACCCCCGCGTCACCGGTCACGCGTACGTAGTGGTCGGCGGTGAATGGGAGCCAGGCGAGGTCATCGGAGAAGCGCGTGCGTACGCCGCGGCCACTTGGCTCGTGCCACCAGTGCTGCACGTCGCCGGCAAGGAACTGATGCGCGGCGGAACGGAGTAGATGAGCGCGCGTGATGTCGGGATCTGCGTACACGAACGCCATGCCGTCCTGGAGCTGGTCACGGAAGCCGAAGGCGCCACTCGACTGGTAGAGCGCAGAGCGCGCCCACATCCGGCAGGAGAGCGCCTGGTAGAGCGACCAGCGGTTCACCATCGTGTCGAGCTCGGGCGACGGCGTGCGCACGCGGATGGTGGACAGGCGCGAGCTCCAGCGCGCGATCGCGTCCTCGATCGCGCGTCGAGCCGTGTCCGGCGCGCCATTGCGGGCAATCACCGCGCGTGCCTCTTCCTCGCCGCGGGTGGCGCCGAGCAGCACGACGATCTGCTTCGACTCCCCGGGCGCGAGGGAAATCGAACAGCGGAGGGCCGCGCACGGATCCTCACCGGCACCCGTGTCGCCGCGGAGCGTGGCAGTGGCAAGGGCGGCCGGCCAGGCGAGATCGCCGTTCCGCCCTATGAATTCGACACGCGACGCCGTGAAGCTCGTCGCCGGTTCGCTGATCCAGGAGAAGGCGACACAGCCAGCGAACTCCTCGATGAAGTCGTTTCGAGCGAGCAACGCTCCGGATTCGTCGTCCTTCCAGGTGTGGAGCTGGTGCCGCGTCCGCTCGCGCTCAGTGCCCAGCACGAGCTCGACGAAGCTCGTGATAGTCAGCCGGCGCGGTCGATCGCCGGTGTTGGTGAGCGTCAGGCGGCTGATCTTCACGGGATCCTCGGCTGGCACCGCCATCTCGAGCACCGACTCGATGCCGAATCGGGCGTGGGAGAACGTCGACCTGCCGGCGGCATGGACGGCGCGATAGGCCGAGAGCGACTCGTCGCCGCGAGCGGGCTGTGAACCCGGCGTCGCGGTCCACCACTCGCCCGAGTCGTCGTCGCGGAGATAGAGCACCTCGCCGCAGGGATCGCTCACCGGATCGTTGAACCATGGCGTGAGCCGGAAGAAGTAGCTGTTCTCCGCCCAGGCAAAGCCGCCGCCACGCTCGGTGACGCAGAAACCGGCATTCCGATTCGCCACGACGTTTGCCCAGGGCGCCGGCGGGACGTGCGCGCCACGCACCTCTACGACGTAATCGTCGTTCGCCTCGAGCGTGCCGTAACCGTTCCCGGAAGGAGTCGGCTCGCCGCCAGCCGTCGCACGAGACTTGGCGTGTCCTGGTGCAGGATGCGGAGGTGTCGGTACCGGCGCCGGGTCGACCGTGCCCGCCACGACCTCGCCAAGGCCGACTCCATCGCAGACGACGTGGATGGCCGCGATCGCCCGAAGGAACGCCACGTCTTCCGGCGCGAGCAGATCGGCGCGGCGGATGAACACTCCCGCGGGAGCGTCGAGTGTTCCGCCTTCGCTCGACGAGAGCACCATCGTGCGCAGCTGATCCTGCAGGTCCTGGACGTAGGACGGTGCCCTGGCGTTGAGGATGACGAGGTCGCAGTGCACACCCTTCATGCGCCAGTACGTGTGCGCCGCAAGCAGCTGGCGCACGCTGGAAAGTCCCACTTCGGCGGTAATGGTGGCGAGCACGATCGGCCAATCGCCGGAGATGCCCTGCGCCCAGAGCGCCTGCTGTCCGCGTGTGCTGGCGCGGCGCTCGGATTCCGATGCGCGCAGCGATGCGCGCGGGTAGATGAGCGCGCCCGCAAGATCCTGGTAGAGACCGGCGTCGCTCGCCGAGATGCCGAGGTCGCGTTGTTCCACGAGCGCCTCGGTGCCGGCGAGGGCGAGCGCGCGGGAGGACGCTTCGATGTCGCGGTAGCGATCGACAGCCTGCAGTGCCTGGTCGCGACTGTCGGCGACGATGGTGCTGAAGGCGACCGTGGCGGAGCGACCTGGACCGAGGATGAGCCGGACCCGCAGCGCGGCGATGGGATCGAGTACCGCACCCGCGGAGCAGGAAAGCTCCGCGTCATCATCGAGCGCGGCCGGTTCATGCACGGTACGTCCCCGTCCGATGAATCGCGCCCGGTCCGTCTCGCAGGTCGTCGTTCCTTCCTGGGCGCCGCCGATCGCCACGACGTGCGCGAGCCAGCGGCGTGCCTCCGCCGCGGCGCGCGGGCGGCGGCTCCCGATCACCGCGCCAGCTCCGGGTAGCCACTCCGTCTCGACGAAGAGGTTCTGGAAGGCAGGATGCGCGCGGTCGGCGCCGGCATCGGTGAGCACGATCTCGCCGTAGCTCGTGAGCTCGATCCTTCGCACCGACTCCGAGCGATTGATCAGGGTGACGCGACGTATTTCGGCGCGCTCGCGCGGCACGACGGCGATGTCGGTGCGCGTCTCGATCCCGTCGTCACGCCGGTCGAACACCGCGCGATCGGCGGCGAACGTCACCTGGTAGGAGTCGGCAGCGGCACGCACGGGCTGGTGGGCCACCGACCAGACGCGACGATTCTCCAGGTCACGAACGTAGATCCACTGCCCGGTCTCGTCCTTCGTGGCGTCAGCGCGCCAGCGGAAGACGTCGATCGGGCCACTGCGGCTGTAGCCACCGCCGGCGTTCGTGAGAAGCACGCCGTACGATTGACCGCCGAGCAGCCCGACGTGCGGCTCAGTGGTATTGGCGTCGTTGAATTCGCGGACCACCTGGCGCTCACGCGCCGACCGCTCGAACTCGGCAAGCGGTTGATCGGACTGCGCAGGCTGGATCGTGTAGCGGCGCGGCACGCGCTCGTCGAGCAGGAGTGCGGCAGCCCGCACGACCGGATTGCGCATGAACCGCGACTGCCAGATGCCGTCTCCGTCCGAGATGTTCAGCGCATTGTCGAGCGCAACGAGGCTCATCCCGAGATGGTGCGCCATGAATGCGCGCACGACCGCCGGCGAACCGTCGGCGTCGGTGCGAGTGAAATCCAGCGAGTCGTAGAAGCCGTATCGTCCCCGCGCGCCGAGGGAATCGAGGCGGGCAAGGTTCCGCATCGCCGCCACGGGATCGACGGCGAGTGCGAGGGCGCTGGCGTACGGGGCCACGACAAGGTCGGCGGCGAGGCCGCGCTTCAGCGCGAGGTCGGGAACGCCGAACGCGCGATACTGATAGGTGTCATGCCGGTCGCGCACGTTGTACGCGGACTCGGACACCCCCCATGGCGCGCTGCGCGAGTCACCATACGCGATCTGACGCCGGACCGCCGCATGGTGCGTCTGGTCGAGCAGCGAGAAGGGTCGCGACGCCATGACGAGGATCGGCATGAGGTACTCGAACATGCTGCCGCTCCAGGACACGAGCGCCGTCGCACCGTCGGCGACGGTGAGCGACCGGCCGAGGTGGAACCAGTGCGACACGGGGACGTCGCCCTTCGCGACCGCAATGAAGCTCGCCAGCCGCGCCTCCGAGGCGAGCAGGTCGTACGACGAATCGTCGAGCATACCGCTACGAGCGTCGTAGCCGATCGAGAGCAGGCGCCGCCGCGAGTCGTAGAACAGGCTGAAGTCCATCGCCATCGCAGTCTCGCGCGCGCGGCCGGCAATGGCGTGCAGGCGGGTCGCATCCACGCCGTCATTCGTCGCCAGGTCGACGCACCCCTCAGCGAGCGCGAGCAGGTGGCCGGCGAGATTTCCCGAATCCACGGCCGAGACGTACGGCGGGTCGAGTACGTGCAGGTCGGAAAGGTCGTACCAGTTCAGGAGGTGGCCACGCACCTTTGCCATGCGGTCCACCGTGTCGAGGATCCGCTCGAGGCGCGTCGTCATCTCCGCCGCGTCGATGAATCCGAGGTCGTGCGCGGACATGTTGGCGAGCAACTGCAGGCCGATGTTGGTGGGCGACGTGCGGGTGGCCAGCACCGGGGTCGGCGTCTCCTGCAGGTTGTCCGGCACGAGCCAGTGGGTGGCCGCGCTGGCGCAGTCATCGAAGTACTGCCAGTGCTCTCGCGCGTAGCGCTCCGCCATCGGGCGGTCGCCCGGGGCGAGCACGCGCTGCGGACGCGATGGCTCGGCACTCAGTCGGAAGACGACCTCTGGCGCGAGCAGCCACGCCAGCGTGAGTACCGCGAGCACGGCAGCGCCGAGCGAGCCGGTGCCTGAGGTCAGGGCGCCCGCCCACATCGCGGAGAGTAGCACCACGGCCAGCACGACGGCGGATCCCATCCGGCGCCACACTTCCGAGCGGCCGCGTACGCTGATGCGCTCCTCGTAACGTGCGCTGCGCCACTCCAGCATCCGGCGATTCGACCGCAGGACCCGGTAGAGGGTGCGTGCAATCGCGTCGGCAGCGAGGAGTGCCTGATGCGGGAGCACGACGACCGTGATGGCGAACTGGAGCAGCACGTTCGACGCGTCGTGCCCGAGTCCCGCGTAGTACGGCCGCCACGATTCACCGCGCGGAGGGCGCAGCGCGGCGATGACGACCGGCGCATACCAGGGGAAGGCGAATGCGGCGAACACGACCACGGTCCACGCCAGCCCGCTGCCGGGCAGGAGCATCCAGCCGGCCACGAGCCATGCGAGCGTGGCAATTGGCATCAGGCTGCGCCGCATGTTGTCGAGAATCTTCCAGCGCGACAGCGGTGCCAACGGATTCGCGCCGCGCCCTCGCGGGCCGGGCACGCTGGAGTACAGCCACGGCAGCAGTTGCCAGTCGCCGCGAATCCAGCGGTGTAGCCGACGGGTGCTCGTCAGGTAGCGCGTCGGATAATCGTCGAACACCTCGACGTCGGTCACGAGCGCCGCGCGCGCGAAGGTGCCCTCGATGAGATCGTGGCTCAGGAGCGCATTCTCGGGGAACCGACCGGCCGTCGCCTCCTCGAACACGGCGACATCGTAGATCCCCTTCCCCGTGTAGGTCCCTTCGGCAAAGAGATCCTGGTAGACGTCGGACACCGCCGTGGTGTAGGGATCCACGCCGGGATGGCCGGCGAAGATCGATGCGAAGCGCGAGCTGTTGGCGCTGGCGAGCGACACGCTCACGCGCGGCTGAAGGATGCCGTAGCCGCGCACGACGCGACCGACGTTTTCGTCGAACCGCGCGCGGTTGAGCGGATGCGCGATCGTGCCGATGAGCGCCACGGCGGCACCGCGCGGCAGAACGGTGTCGGAGTCGAGCGTGATGACGTAGCGCACCCCCTCGAGCCAGGGGAGCTCGCCTTCCGTGGCGGCGAAGGCCCCGTCCGCGGCGCCAAGGAGGAACGCATTGAAGTCGGCGAGCTTCCCACGTTTCCGCTCCCAGCCCATCCACACCTGGTCGGCGACGTTCCACCGGCGCGGGCGATGAAAATAATAGAACGGCTGATTCGCGCCGTCGTCGCGCGAATACTCGTCGTTGAGCGCGCGAACGCCGGCTACGGCGGCTTCCACGATCTCCTCGTCGCCGGGCTCGTGCTCGTGTGGCGCATCGGGGAAGTCGCCGAGCAGCGCGAACCGGATTTGCGGATCGTCATTGGCGAGGAACTGCGCCTCGAGGTGCTCGAGCGCCTCGCGCACTGCCGCGACGCCACCGAGCAGGATCGGCACGACGACGGCGGTGCGTCCACTGCGGGGCACCGCCCGGGTAAAGTCCATCCGCGGCAGCCGGTCGGGTGGGAGCACGAAGTTCACGAGCTGATTCACGATCGTGACGGCGACGTCGGCAGCCGGCAGCAGGGCCAGCAGCAGCGCAAGGATCAGCGCGGGACCATGGACGCCGTCGAGCGGCCGGAGGAGGAGCGACAACGCGACCGCCGCCGCGGCGGCGACGCAGCCCACGTACATCGCGGCGGGAGCGTCGAGGATCGCGCGACGGATCCGTTCTCCTGCGGACGGCGCGTAGCCAATCGTGCGCTCGAACGCTGCGCGGCCCTCGTCCACCAGGTGAAAGCCGACGTGGGCTCGCGAATCGTTCGGCCCGAACTCGCCGAGACAGTTCGCCGCGGTCTGGATCGCCGCGGCCGCCACCTGCTGCTCCGGCCGATGCAGCCGTCGCGCGAAGTGCTCGATCGCGTGGCGGTAGCTATCGCGCGTGGCGAAGGTCATCTTCTCGTACGTCTCGGCTGGGTCGCGCCGGAGGATGCCCTCGGTGAGGCTCGCCGCCTCCACGAAGTCCCGCCAGTCGATGTTCACGACCTTGCGGAGGCTGGCAATGCTGTTCGCCATCACGAGCTGCGTGAGGGCGAGCCGCTGGGTGGAACGCTGTACCGCCTCCTCGACACTCATGGCGTCTTCGCCGATCCACGGGCCGAGCCACAGGAGCGGCGTGAAGTCGGCGCGCCGACTCCTCGTCTGCTGAAGGAAGCGCGTGAGGAATGCCGGGGTGAGCTCCGGCGAGAAGGTCACGAAGGTGTTGAGGGCACGCGCGAGCGCGTCGCCACCAGCGGCGTCGGCATCGAGGAGGCGCGTGACCCATTCATCCGCGAGTCGGGTATCGGAAGCATCGCGCTGGGCGCGAAGGGCCATCCGACGGATGTTCTCCAGGAAGCCCATGCGGAGCATGGCCGGGATCGCCCACAGTTCGCCCATCGAGAGCGGCGCCACGACCTGATACTGCTCGATCATCAGCTCGAGCGTGCTCGGATCGAGCCGGCCATCGGTGTGGGCGATCAGCTCGATCGCGATCTCATAGGTGCGTGGATAGCCAGCGAGCGGGCTGGGTGCGGAGAGCTTCGGCAGCTCGTGGTAGTAGCCGCGCGGCATCGTGGCCCTGACCTCGGCGATCTGGGAGCGGACGATGTGAAAGTTGTCGAGCAGCCACTCGCCGGCGGGACTGACTGCGCCCCCGGTGCGGGTGATGGCCGCGAGCTCCCCGTGAACGAGCTGCAGCACCCGTTCGGTTTCGTCCAGGCGTACGAGGAGCACGCCACGGCGCAGGCGTGGCAGAAGGCCGCGCTGGGCATCACGAACGACGCGTTGCCGCTGTGCGAGATGCCGCGCATGACGCGCGAGCTGCTCGCTGCCGAACAGCTCGCGAAGGATCGGTTCGGTGCGTTGGTCCGCAGCGTGGCCGCCCTCACTGGCGACTTCCGCAAGCGCGGCGTCATTCTCGGCTCTCGCGGTCAGCGTCTCCATCTTCACATTGGAGGTGAGGCGGCGCTTTCACGAGGGTAGAGCGCACACGTCGTGTCACGACGCAAGCCGCGCGCCGTGTTGACGCCGCAGCACGGCGTCAACACGAGCCACGCGCGATTCGAACGGTGCTAGGGAACGACGGCCCGCACGGTGGGATACGTGATTCCCAACTGCTCGAGATACGAGTCGTACTTCGCCGGATCGTAGTAGTACTTCCGCATCTCCGGCCGGTACTTCGCCATGATCTCCGCGTTCAGCCAGATGGGCGGCTTGTCGGTCGCGGCGATGAACGGCCGATACTTCACGGTCTTCGTCTGCACGTTGTTGAAGTAGTCCCACGCGTCGGCGACGACCTTCGGAGTGAGCAGGATGTCGAGCATCGTCATCGCCTGCACCTTGGCGCCGGCCACCACGCCCTTGTGCGCGATCGGCGTCGCCATCGAGATCGCGTTCGCCCAGTTGTGTCCCGGCAGCCCTGGAATGTTGGACGGATAGTTCAGCGTGATCGTCGGCACGTTCCAGCTCACGTCTCCGATGTCGTCGGAGCCGCCGCCCATCCGGGTCGCTTCATTGACCGGTCCACCGAGCCGGCCGGGTCGCGACGACAGCCCGCTGTCCGGCTGGCTGAGCTCTCGCTGGATTCCCTTGGCCAGCGCCTGATCCTTTGCGTCCCACGTCGGTGTGCCGACGGTCTTGATGTTCTGGTACATCGCCTCGGCGATCGGCCGCGAGAAGTGTCCGCTCCATCCGGAGCCGACCATCATGATGGTGTCGATCTGGGTGCCGCTCATCATCGCCGCCCCTTCGGCCATCTTCTTCGCGTCGTCGAACATCCGTCGCGTGCGGTCGTAGTCGCGCTCGCGGAAGTAGAACCAGATGCTGGCCGTGCTCGGCACCACGTTGGGTTGGTCGCCGCCATCGGGGATCACGTAGTGCGACCGCTGCGGAAGCTCCATGTGCTCGCGGTGGAACTCCCACGCGTTGGCCATGAGCATCACGGCATCCAGTGCGCTGCGACCACGCCAGGGCGCACCGGCGGCGTGCGCGCTCTGTCCCTTGAACTTGAAGATCGCCGAGATGAGCGCGTTCTGTCCCGACTGTCCCCACGACACGGCGAGCGAGTTGCCGACGTGGGCGAACAGGGTAACGTCCACATCCTTGAAGACGCCGTCGCGGACGAGGAAGGCCTTTCCGGCCATCTGCTCTTCGGCGACACCAGGCCAAAGCACGATCGTCCCCGGAATCTTGTCCCGCTGCATGATGTCCTTCACCACCAGCGCGGCGGCGATGTTGAGCGGCATGCCGGAGTTGTGCCCTTCGCCGTGGCCTGGCGCGCCTTCGATGATCGGATCCTTGTAGCCGACGCCCGGCTTCTGGCCCGCCTGGGGGATGTCATCGATGTCGGAGCCGAGCGAGATCACCGGCTTGCCCGACCCCCACTTCGCGACGAACGCGGTCGGAATGCCCGCGACCCCGCGCGTCACCGTGAAGCCGCTGTCCTCGAGGATCTTCGACAGATAGCGCGACGTCTCCACTTCCTGCATCCCGAGCTCGCCGTACGAGAAGACCTGATCCACCATCACCTGGATCATCTTCGCCTTCTGGTCGATCCGCTGCGCCGCTTCGGCCTTCAGCTTCGCGAGGCGCGCCGACGACGGATACGTGTACTTGATGGAGTCGGCCCAGTTCACGCCGCCGCCACCACGTTGTGCGAGGGCGGTACACGGAAGCAGCAGGAGAGCAGCGAACGCTGCGCCGAGTGCAGGGCGCAGTACGGTGGGACGGACCATGGCGTGTGCTCCAGCGGTTCGAGGGAAGGATGCGTGGGCGGAACATGCAGCCTACGCCGCGAGCGCGCGAGGCGTTGACTACGCGACCACTCGCGTCCTGCTCGGGACTCCTTCTCCGTCGGGATCGCGAACCGCACTCTCATCCCGGAAGTATTGCACCACCTGCAGGAACATCTCCGACTGGCTCGCCAGCTCCTCGGCGGTGGCGGCGAGATCCTGGGCGGCGGCCGCGTTCTGGCGCGTCGCCTCGGTCACCTCCGCCATCGCACTGTTCACCGCACTCAATCCCTCCGCCTGGGTGCCGGCGGAGGCGACGACCTGCGCGATCAACGTCGTCGTCTGGCGAATGGACGGGACGAGCTCACCGAGTACCTGCCCGGACGACGCCACGATGGTTTCGCTCGACGCCATCAGCGCGCGAATTTCCTTCGCCGCCGCCTCGCACCGGCCGGCAAGCGCGCGGATCTCTTCGGCGACGACGCCGAAGCCGCGCCCGGCCTCGCCGGCGCGCGCGGCCTCGATCGACGCGTTGAGCGCGAGCAGGTTCGTCTGGCGCGCGATGTCGCCGACGATGGCCACCTTTTCAGTGATGGTCTGCATCGTGAGCACGGCGTCGTGCATCGTGCGGCCACTCGACTCGGCGTTGGCAACCCCGCGCTGTGAAAGCTGCTCCATCTCGCGGTTGCTTCGCACGCTGGACGCCACGGCGTCGCTGATCTGGCCAAGGCGCTCCGTGGTGCCGGCGACCGCTGCCGCTTCGACGTTGGTGGTCTCGGACAACCGCTGTGCGGAGTTCGTGATCTCACCCACGGCTCCCGACATCGCCTCGGCGCCTGACCGAATCTCGCGGATCACGCGCGTGAGGGAGCCGATCATCGTCATGAACGCGTGGCCGAAACTGTCGCGCGCCGACCGGGGCGTGACGTGCACGGTAAGGTTTCCGCTCGAGATCTCGCCTGCCACAGCGCCCATCTCGGCGAGATAGCCGGTCATCCGCACGAACGCGTGACCGAGGACATCGCGGTCCGATCGGGGCTGGATGCGGGCACCCAGGTCGCCGTCGGCGATGGCGCTCGCGACCTCCGACATCTCCCGGCGGTAGTCCACGAGATGCTGCATGGACTCGAGCAGCTTGCCCAGCTCGTCGTCTCCCGCTTCCGGGATGCTGACCTGCACGTCGCCGACCGCGAGCTGGTCGGCGACGCGAACCGCATCCTCGAGCGGTCCGGTGATCGACTGCGTGACGAAGATGGCGAGCGCACCGAGGAGCGCGATGCAGACGAGCGTGACGAGCGCCGTGAGCAGCCACGCGGCCCGCTGGAGCAACCGGGCCCGATCGAACGCGGAGTCGATCCGCGTCCGCTGCCTTGCGAGCTCCACGACATGGCCACGCTGCGATTCGGCGACTGCCTGTCCGGCAGCGCTGGGGCGCTGGGCGGCGACCGAATCGGCGATGAGGGTGGTCAGCGCCGGATAGTCCTCGCGCTCGATGCGCGACAGGCGGCGTTCGTTGGCGAACCCGAACGCCACCGTCAGCAGCAGGATCAGCACGAGCGCCAGCGCCGCGACGAGCGGCAGGAGGCGAATCTTCTGGTGCACGCTGGCGCCGCGGGTCAGGCGGCGCAGCGTGCTTGAGGCGTCCATCAGGCGCGCGCGGGCTGGCGTTGCGGCGCGAACCACAGTGCCCAGAAACCGCACCCGGCGAGGGCCAGGGCGAGCACGAGATGCAGCACCACGTCGTAGCCACCGATCGGGACCATGCCGAGGAGACTATCGGTAAACAGGCCGAGCACGCCGAGCAGCAGATACGCCACTCCGCTGCCGAGCGCGTATGTCACCGACGCCTTCTCGCTGCGGCCGGCGATGACTCCCCAGATGCCGAATGCGCCGTGCACGAGGTTGTGGAGCATGTTCACCGGGAAGAGCCCGAGGAGCAGGATCGAGGCGCCGCCCATCTTCATTCCGGGCATGCCGCCCGCGACGAGTCCGAGCACTGCCACGACGATGAAGACCAGGCCGGAGATGGTCGCCACTCGCTGGATGAATCGCATGATCGCCCCTGCACGCGTCCTCGCGTGCCGTCGAAGTGCGTGAATGCGCGTACGGCAACCAATCCCGTTCGGGCTG
>Ga0157372_10003501_pt1 | contig 16915 bp, 12 predicted proteins | sample C55metaG_FD_115307 | JGI IMG/M metagenome (GOLD analysis project Ga0157372, IMG submission 115307) | Corn rhizosphere microbial communities from Kellogg Biological Station, Michigan, USA - C5-5 metaG | ecosystem: Host-associated > Plants > Roots > Rhizosphere > Soil | place: USA: Michigan... | reverse complement strand
GTGCCCTTTGTGTCATGAAACAGAAGCGATAACCGTTGCATGTGGCCGAAGAGATCGGACCGAAACGCCAGGAGCAGCTTTTCACCCGTATAGGTTGAAAGCAGAGATGCGGCCAATCCCTGAAGCTGGCTCGCGAACGTGACCGCTAGCAAGAGTGTCGCCGCGAGCAGGAGCGCAGAGAAATGAGAGATGGTGGCCGGCACGAATATCCTGATCGCAGCCGGAAGCGGATGCGAACCAATGCCGCTGTCTACCGCGATCAGAAGTGGCAGCGGCCTAAGAAGCGCCAAGGGAGTGCCCAGTAGGCTAAGCAGGACGAAGCCGGTGATGTGAAGCCCGAAGGGCCGTGCCTGACGCAAGAGGCGTCTATAGAGAACGACATCGCGGTGCGTGGAGAGGGTCATGCCCGGTTCCTTTCGCTGAAGCCTTGCTGCATCAACGAGCGCCGCACGATCGCATCAGCGCCCGCGCAGTCCTGAAATGGAAGCACCCCAAGCACCACGGCAACACTACCAAGAATCGTCGCCGCTACCGCCGCCCGATCGAAGGCAGCCGTGATCGATACGACAGTGAAGAAAACAGCGAGCACAAGCCAGGGCCGGCAAAGCCTCGGGCAGGCGCGCACGCGCACTAGTTGCCGGCCAGCAGCGTACTCCTCGGCCATCAGAATTCGTACGCTCGCGAGCATGCCGCTCCTCGCTTCCAGATCCCAATTGTCAAAACAGCCACCTCGCCGGACAATGGCGCCATTGGCGCGCAGAGCTGATTCCAGCATTGATAGTCGTTCGATGGAGTCCTGCCAAGTCCGGCTCGCCAGCCAAAGTGTCCGGCAGCAGGGCGCCGACATGGCCAACTTGCGCCTGCGCCATGGTGTGAGTCCTAAGCTGAGCCGGCCTCTCAAGCGTGCTAGTTGCTGAAGAGGGTGCAGCAAGACCGTGAGGATTTGAAGCCGCCAGCGACCAAACCTATTTCGCAGGTCGCCCGGCAAGTGAACGCCCAAAACGCTCTGTATTACCCGTATTAATGACCATCCAACCGCAAAGAGAGAGGCCGGCAAAGCAATCAGCAGCGGTTTCCATGAGCACCCGATTGCACCCAGGACGGCCAAGGTGAAACTGATCAGGTACCATTCCGGCGTCGACGGCATTGCCTTCAGCGCCGCCGAGGAAGAATAGTAGACTCGTGCGTAGGCGGCCGTACCCCAGGTTCCTTGATAGATTCGTCCGCGTCCCCATTCCAGTCCGCGAACAAGGCCATGATCGTAAATACGCCCGCTCCATGTTAGGTGCCCTGCGCAATTGAATTTTTCCGGGCACTTCCTCTCGAGCAAACCTTCGGCCTTGCCGTAGCCTGTTTGCTGTTTCCAATAGGCACGAACAGAATTACGGTAATGGTGCCAGACCATAGCGGCTGGACTGAAACACAGCCTTCCGCCACGCTCACGCAAGCGCCAGCAGACATCGACGTCGTCGCCGGCGACGCGGAATTGAGGATCAAACCCGCCGATGGCTTCGAGCCAGGATTTTCGAAAAGCCATGTTGCAGCCTGCGAGGTGTTCGGCTTCGGTGTCGGCGAGAAGCACGCAGGCAGGTCCGCCGGGCGCTTTGGCAACACAACTGGCGATGGGTCCATCTTCCGGAAACGGAATGTTCGGACCGCCCACGCCGGCACATCTCGTCTTTAGAAAAGTGGCCGCCATATAGCTCAGCCAGTCCGGGTCGGGGAATGCGTCGTCATCAATGTACGCGACGATTTCTCCCGTCGCTGCTGCCAGCCCTGTGTTGCGGGCGGCACTCAAACCGCGGTTCTCGGTACTGATGATCCGGAAGTCGTACTCACGAGCGATCGCCGCAGTCTTGTCCGTCGAACCATCGTCTACAACAATCACTTCGTAGTCTGGGTACCGAAGTTTGCACAAGCCATCGAGGCAGTCCCGGATTGTGCGCTGCCCGTTGAAAGTGCACACCACGACGGAAATTCGCGGCCATAGCGAATCGGGAGCGAACGGCACTTCTCGAAAGGCATTGCGCACCGCTGTTAATGCAAGCTTCGGCCTTCGTCCCCGATCCGTCAAACCGAACTCCCAGTCCTTCACGTCCTCGCCCCGCGAATACCAGTCGTCGGTCCAGGCGAAAACAAAAGCGCCGGCACAGCCCGCTGCGAACGTCGCTCGGATCTGCCAGCCAAGGGTTTCCGCTTGTTGAATCGGGCCGTTCCCTCGGCTGTCGAGCCCGAGCTCCGTCATCAGCAAAGGCCTATTGCCCGCAAGCGTCTCGAGGCGCGCCAGGTAAGCTTCAAAGCTCGACTGCGACTCGAGATACACGTTGAAGCAAGCGAGATCCAAGAACGGCAAGTTCAGATACTCGGTGGTGGGATAGTTGGCGTAGCAGAAGAGTCCGTCAGGATCCTCGCACTTCGCGATCGAATATAAGTCTTCGAGAAAACGCTCGACACGGCGAGGCCCGTGCCAGCGCACAATGGATGCGGGGATCTCGTTGGCGATCACATAAGCCAGGAGTGCGGGATGACCTGCACAAGCACGTACTTTGGAGCGCACTTGTTGCTTGATATCTCGGGCAACTTCGTGATCGTCGAGGAAGCTCGCGAGTTGCTCCACCTGAAGCCCCACCATCACGCGCAGATTGTGGTTCTGGGCGATGTCAAGCAACCAACGGGGCGGCACGTCATACGTTCGGATCGCGTTCATACCATTTGCCGCGCTCTGGGCGAAATCGCTCTCAACAATCTGTGCGCTGGGATAACAATTGTCATCCGGATTCGGATGGAAGGGGCCGTAAGTTACGCCGTGGATATAAAATTTCTCGCTGCCAGCCCACAGAAACTTGCCTCTTGCGCTGACGCGGGAAAGGGAGGGGGGCGACTCGCAGGTCGGGGGAAGTGCTGGTATTGCTACTGCGGTCGAGGTCAGCTTCGTCAAGTCCTCACCTCTGCGCCGGCGGGCAGACCGTCTCGGTTGCCGCTTTGCGTATCAAGGCCGATTCAGTTGCTGCCAGACCACAGTAAAATGCCATATCGGCGTCCCTCTGTTGCGCACGCCACCGCCACGCAGTTTCGACGATCGTGTGAAGGCCCGAAATCCGAGGTCTCCAGTCCAGAATGCGGCTCGCTTTCCCCGGGTCGGCAACCAGAACCGGCGGATCGCCTAAGCGACGGACCCTCTCACGCAATAAAACTCGACATCCGCTCACCTGTCCCACGGCGCCAATGATCTCGCGGACCGAGTAGCCTCTTCCGGTGCCCAGATTAAGAGCGACGCTCGTCCCGCCTGCGAACAAGTATTGGAGCGCCAGCACGTGCGCCTCGGCTAGATCTGTGACGTGGATATAATCTCTGATCGCGGTGCCGTCCGGTGTCGGATAGTCGGTCCCATACAAATCGAGCCATTGCCTTCTGCCGAGCGCGGCATCTATGGCAGCCGGCATGAGATGCGTTTCGGGGTTGTGAGCCTCTCCGATTTCTCCCTCTGGATCGGCTCCGGCTGCATTAAAGTAGCGCAAAGCGACGTACCCCAATCCGTAAGCCCGTCCGAACCAATGCATGGCCTTTTCTACGAATCGTTTCGACTCCCCGTAGGGGTTGATAGGGATCTGCAACTGTTCTTCGGCGATCGGGACCGCGTTAGGCACACCGTAGGTCGCGCAAGTAGAGGAGAAAACGATATAGCGCACCCCGGAATCGACCATTGCTTCGAGCAGATTCAGTGTGTTCGCCACGTTATTGCGGAAGTACCGGCGCGGCTCTTGCAGCGACTCCCCTACGTAAGCGCTGGCGGCGAAGTGAATCACTGCCTGCACCGCGTAGCGTATTAGCATTTCACGGATAAGAGTGGCGTCTGCCAGGTCGCCGTCAATTACCGGTCCCCATTTCACGGCCCAACGATGACCCGTGCTGAAATTATCGAGCACGACGGGCTCGTAACCGAAGCGCGACAGAGCCTTACTCGTATGGCTGCCAATATATCCGGCACCACCTGTGACTAACACGCGCATCGACTTACTCACTCCTTCATGTACGTCCAGGATCTGTGCTTTCGTCCAGACGGTGCCTTATCAGGTGCCCTGTTAACTCTGGGTACCGCTGAAAGGGCTCTGTGCGGACACTCTTCAACTCTGGCGCTTGCGTCTCCGGAGGAGTGGTGATACTCTCGTGGCTGTCAGATGTGGCTCTGAGAGTATCAGGGCCCCTCGCTGAGCCGGTTCCTGTTCGAGCAGGAACCGGCTCTCTTGTTTACTAAACGCTCACATTGATTCAATTGCTTGATTGGGCTACCGAGATGAATACCGGTTCCCGCCCATTTAGGACTTTGGCGGGGGACCACGGGTAGCGTGGTTACGGGGTGTTTCCTGCGCAGACTTCCCTAGGCTGCACCAGCCTGCTCTCGTGGAAAAACTCGGTAGCTGTCTTGGGCGCATAGCAGCTCCCTTTGAACGTACAGCGCTACCTGATGGCACATACCGTGTCGGGAACTAATTGAACTCACATCCCCGTTTGAAACACCTATGCGACCTCATTGGGTACGCATACGAACCGTCACATTCTTGTAATACTTTGTGGAATAGAACGTAACAGACTTATTCTTTTCTGTCAATAGCATTGTTTCAAAGAATTTGTTTTAGAAAAAGTGATACCCAGCAGTAACTCTGTCTCTGTGCGCACGCGTTCTTTTATGCGCTTTACGAGACGTCGAAGCGCTCGTCGAACCGAGGCGTTGCGCCAGGGCTGGTCAAGCCAAGGATTGCTGAACCATCCCCAACTTGAGGATCACCTTCAACGCTTTGGCACGTCATGGCGATCCCGGCTGATTACACGGAAGTGCTGAGCTATTTGGCTACAGCGCGCGTTCGGCTCCCTTCTTGCGGCCTCCTGGACCATCCCGACTACCGGGACAAGGCGACGGAAGGGAACCTCAGCTTGCTCCGTACCGACCACCCTTCGATACCTGCATGGAGATCGCTCACAAGAAATGGCAATGGGTGCACAAGAAGCTTGCATGAGCACCAGCATCTTTCAGCAGCAGCTCGAAACGCCTGATCCAATTGGACGTGCTGATTTCACTTCCCAAAGGGCCGCTCGTTGGTTCAGGCACTCTCGAACGGTCCTCGCACTTTGGAGCAGCTTCTACTTACGTGGCAAGCCGAGCGTTCAAATGCAATCGGGAACGTCAGCTTCTGGAGCAAGGTGCTGGCACAGGCGGAAGTGAACCTGAGGGCACTCGGCCGATTGTAAAAGTTTTACAAGCCCAGCTTGCTCGTGCTATTTTGTCCACCGCTGGATGGCACCTGAGTTCGGATGAGAGAAATCAACGCTACATACGACCTGGTTAGGAGCCCGGCCACCGATATTAGACGGGCGCTTCGACGAGCCATCGAGCTGACGGGCAGACTTCGATGATGCGCCATATAAGTTGGGGTTGCTGGAATGCAATTCCGGTCACTACAAAGCGGCGCTCGAACAGTTTCGGGCCATACGGTCTGTGTCGGCGGAACGAGCGTATGGATATTGGAGTGCCATGACATCGGCATTGACCGAAACAGATCAGCGTACAGAGGCCAAGGAAGCAGCGGCCAACGCAACGAACGCGCTGGAGAGCGCTTCTGCTGTTCGACTGGCGTATGCTGCTGAGACGGACTTAACGGTTCGATTCTCCCGAGATGCCAACGGAAATTTGGAGATGGTCACCGCGCGAAAACCGCATGGAATGAACGACTGGAATCCGTTCATTGAGCCTGCCGACCACATCATCTCGGTGGAAGGGCACATTCAAAAATGGAATGCCGGGCCGGAAAGATCAGCGGCTTTAGAATAGCGACTGGCGCTCCTGTACTCGAAATTACGCTTCCCGATCCATCACACGTTCTCATTCGCGACTGGATGTGATAGTTCAACCCAAGGCCATCGGCCCCTTTGGGTTCGGGGTCGCCACTCGCGCTTCGAGCGGGAACACCGCCACTCCCGGAGCTTTCAGCATCACCTGGCTGGAAGCCCGCACGGACGAAGAGCGGAACGAGGTCAGCGAGAGTGCCCGGAAGGTCGCGATTGAGATGCTCGCTATGCCTGGATTTATCAGTTGGGTTGGTGCGACCATCGGTGACCGCATGATGACCATCACTGCCTGGGAAACAACCGATGCCATGGCGCCGTTGATGAAAGGCGGAGAACATCGCTCCGCCGTGCGGCGCTTCTTCAGCCCCGAGCTTTCTCGCGGTGCCGCTACCGGAGTGTGGATTCCGGCCCGACTCAACCCTAGGTGGATCCGGTGTACGGGGTGCTCGAAGATGGTTGACTCCGGGAAGGCACAAGGAAAATGCCGATGCGGCGCCGCGCTTCCAGCCCCGCTCGCTTACTGTCAGGGATCAAGCGATAAGAAATTCGGGGCCTAGGCCGTGGAAAATGATTGTGCCTGGATGACGCGCGAACCGCCCGCATGCAGGGCAATTAGGCTCTTTGGCCAGCCGCAGTGGAGGCGGCTGGAATGAGGAAGAAGCACACCCGGAAGTTACCCAAGCCCAAAAGACCGAAAGCCAAGCTCGGCCTTCCCGATTTAGATCACAGCAGGTCTGCCGTTCTCGATGGCCTCCGGTCGCCCGAGTCCAAGCGAGGCTATCGACACGCAATCGATGAGTTCGTGCGATGGTACTGTTCCGAACCGCGACTCTCCTTCAACACGACTGTTGTCACACGTTACCGTATTCACCTTGAAAACCGGCAGCTCGCCGCAGGAACGATTAACGGACGACTCGCGGCTGTACGGCGCTTGGCTTATGAGGCAGCCGACGCTGGACTACTCAGTCCCGAATTAGCTGCCGGTATCCGGCGAGTGAAAGGTATTAAGAAACTGGGCGTTCGGCTTGGAAACTGGCTCTTATCAGAAGAAGCCCGCCGCCTCTGGCAGGCGCCTGAGCTTTCCACCCTGAAGGGCAAGCGAGACGGTGCAATCCTTTCCGTATTGCTCGGATGCGGGCGTCGGCGGCGCGAGCTAGCTGATCTGCAATTTGCACATTTACAACAGAGAGAGGAGCATTGGGCGATTGTCGATCTAGTTGGGAAAGGTGGCCACATTCGAACTGTGCCTATGCCTGATTGCGTCAAATCGAAAGTAGACGCTTGGACTGCTGAAGCAGGGCTCTACTCCGGAAAACTGTTTCGATGCGTATGCCGAGCTGGGAAAGTGGTGGGGTGATGGCGTGACGGAGCGACTTGTGTGACATGTGGTGAAACATTACACTCAGAAACTCCGCTTTGTTGGACTCACTCCTCATGATTTGCGGCGCTCGTGCGCGAAGCTGTGCCATTCTGCCGGCGGAGAGTTGGAGCAAATTCAGTTCCTTCTCGGACACGTTTCTCTACAGACTACCGAGCGTTATCTCGGCTGCAAACAGCGGATTCGTGGAGCAGTGAACGACCGCATCGGCATCGAACCGTAGTGCGGATCGGCTACCGAGCGTGTCGCCGACTTTACGGCAAAGTGGATAGTAAATACTAGGCCGTTAGCGGCGATCTATTCATAATGGTTTTCGGCTTGCGCGATTGAGGCGTAACCCGGCAGCTTCTCTTCGAACGCATTTCCGTCGCCTCGGTGGTTTTCGTTTCTCTTTTGGACGCCTTCTGTTACGAGGCACAAATGGCGGGAACAACCGAATTACGCGATTATCCCGTACACACCGAACCAGGGTGTTGGCAAATTATTTTCTCGGAATGACTGTTTCCATTCCGATTTTTCGTTTGAGCATTATGAAGGGAGGTTACTCCTCCGAGGCAAAAACGTCCTGGACCTACTGCTTGCCCGGGGAGTAAACCCGAACAATGAAACTTTCGAACTATGTAGCTATTGCTGCGCTCGGATCCTTATTGCCCGTTGTCGGACTAGCCTGCGGTGAAAGGCTGGGTGTATTTAGAGCTTCTATGCTGGCTAGCGAGGTAACAGGCAAGGCACAAATCCTTGCACAACCGGATGCCGCTACCGCGGGCAACGAGGAGAGTAGCGACAACAGCGCCGGGTACCACAGGCAGGCTATCGTGGGCACTTGGCTTGCTGACTGGTTCGTCGGCCATACAAACCAAAGATATGACCGGCTGATCACGATTTTCCATGCGGATGGAAATGAGACTGAAAATGACATCGCCGTGCCACCGGCTACGGAGAATGTCTGCTATGGCGTTTGGGAGCAAACAGGCCGGAATCAGTTCACAATGCGTCATGTTGGATGGGTGTTCGATAGGGACGGAAACTACCTCGGGGCTGTGGAAGTGGTTGCAACCGTTTCACTGACGAATCACGGTTCAGGATTCCGGGGTAGATACGTGTTGGAACAGTACGATCCGGCTGGAAACATCATTCCTGCCGATCATGCCGACGGCGACATCAAAGGTACACGTTATACGCTTACGAACGGCATTGTGGACTTCTTGAAAGCCAATCCCTAATGCATGTGCGCCGTCCGGAGACCATCTTGCTGATCAGGGTGAATTCGGACGGCGTGTTTATTCCCGTCAAGTCAATTGGACAACCCGACTTTGCGCAACAGTTGCAGATATCTGGGATCGGATCGCACCGGATCGAACCTGGGTTCCGCCTTCAGCCAAGGCATGGAGCTCGATCGTACGATGTACCCCTTTTCCAAATACCAAAAGGCTTTGTCGCGATCTCCTAATTGCAGGTAGACCAGCGCGACGAGAACCGGATCAACATATCTTTGATGGGCGATGACGTCAAGCTGACTTAGCATTTTCTTGGCAATCTTCCATTGGCCTGACGCAGCATTCGCGTATGCCAGTTCCTCAAGGAGAAAGGGCCAACTCGGATCGAGCTTACGTCCCGATTCTAAGGCCGCAAATGCCTCCTGAAATTTATGTTGCTGGACAAAGGCTCTTCCCGCAATAACATAGGCGATTGGGAAATCCGGATTCATCCTCAAAGTCCTCGAGGATTGCTCGACGGCCTTCTCGTATTGACGAGCGTAGTACGAGTTGCAACTCATTTCCTGATTTGCCCAGGTAGACAAAGGATCCAGCGTCAACAAGTTCCTGACGGTTGCGGTTGCTTCTGTGGTGCGACCTAGCGCGCCCTTGTAATGCAGATAGCAGCTGAAGGTTTCAATTCCACGCGGGTTACTTACGGAGTCCCACTTGAACTCTTGTTCCGCAGCGTTCCAGTCCCAGTCGTATAGAAGCTTTACCAAACCGAGCGCGACGTGAGCGTCTGACGCGGCGCCTCCCACTTCTATGGCTCTGAGGGCATATTCACGAGCCTTCGGCATTACACTTCGAGGAGAGATGTAATCCGCTAGAGCGATATAAGCCTTCGCCATCTCGACGGCAGCCAGACCGTACGTAGAATCAACCTCTAGTGCGCGATGTGCATATAGCACTGCTTCTTCCAGATCTGATTGCCTAGAGCCCAAAAGAGACGAATGAGCTTTTAGGTACAGCCGATACGCTTCGGGACGAACGTCATGGCGCTTTTCCCAGTCTTCCTGCGTTTGCTTGCCCAGCTGAATCCTCAGTGTTCGAATTACTTCTTTCGAGATAGTGGCTTGGACTTGGAGCAAATCGGCCCAGCCAGGATTGTAGCGCCCTTGCCAGAGCCGCCGGTCGTTTGTTGTATCGATGAGTTCCAGGTGTACGACCAGGCGATCCCCCCGCCCCGATACTCCGCCGCGCAGGAGCGTCCGCACTTTTAGCAACTTGCCGGCATGTATCCTGTCTGAGATTTGAGCGCTAACTCGAGACGCCGAACTACGGGAGAGGACTCTGAGTTGGGGAATCTCAACAAAATCCTTCGTCAGGCTGTTTGTAAGCCCATCCGCTACAAATTGCAGCTCCGGTCCACCCTCATTGCTCAGCGGCAGCACGGCTATCGAATCAACCGGCAGGCGAGGGCCACGAAACTGAAGTAGCAGGAAAGCTCCCAGCAGGAGCGCGGATGCGCAGGCAATTGCGGCGGCACTTCGACTCCAACGAAGCTTAAATCGGGGCACCTGTCCAGTTGTCCCGTAGAGACATTCCACCGACCTGAGATCAGCCGCCATTTCCTTCGCCGTTGCATAACGCTTTTCACGGTCTTTTTCGAGAGCCCGGTTAACGATGCGGATGAGCGAACCTGGACAGTCCGGCCTCAATTTCTTTAAGGGTTCAGGATTGTGGGTGATTATCGCGGCGATGATGTCGCTGGGCGTTTCCCCCGGCATAGCTGGCGACCCTGCGAGCATTTCATAAAGCACGCAACCAAGACTGAACAAATCACTGCGTGCGTCAATCGGAAGTCCCCGAGCCTGCTCCGGCGACATGTAGCGCGGTGTCCCCACAAGCAAACCGGGAAGGGTCGGCACTTCCGATCGACCTTCGACGGCTTGCGCTTCGCTTCCCAAACTTCTCCGTTTAGCTATGCCAAAGTCAACAATCTTCACGAGTCCATCGGGCCGCAGCATGATGTTCTCCGGCTTGATATCGCGATGAACGATACCCGCCCCGTGTGCTGCCGCCAGAGCCGAGGCGGTCTGAATGGCAACCTCGACAACCGCGTCCACGGCTAATGGTCCGTCCGACAGCTGGTCCCGTAGCGTCTCGCCCTCAACGAATTCGGTTGCGATGTAACGCCTCGAATAGACCAGGCCGAAGCCATAGACAGTGACAATGTTCGAATGGTTCAATGCTGAAGCTGCTCGAGCCTCCTGCTCGAAACGGCATAACTGAGTGGGGTTCGATTCGTACTCTTGTGAAAGGAATTTGAGCGCCGCCCGCCGTCCCAAACGTGTGTCTTGGGCGAGGAACACCTCGCACATTCCACCTCTTCCTATACGCTCCAGCAACTCATATTCGCCGAACATTTGACCGGGCAGCGGCCGGAGTTGCCCGGTCCTTGCGAGCTTCGCGGCGAATTCAGCTGGCGGAGTCTGCAGAAATCGACTCGATTCCTGATCCGCCGCGAGCATCGCCTCTACTGCGTGGCGCAATTCGTCGTCGCCACGGCAATGTGCAGCAAGAAGTACCTCTTGCTGACTCGAGCCGCAGTCGCACAGCTGTTCGAATAGCTCAACTACCTGACGATGCCGCTCGGGCGTCATTTGACCTATCACCCGTCGCTGAACGTTGACTGAGCTGCGAATACAGCCAAGCCTTTGCCGCACGCCAATCACGCGTTACGGTCTCGGGCGAAGTCTTCATAACTTGTGCCGTCTCTTCGACCGTTAATCCGCCAAAATACCTGAGTTCTACAACGTCACTCTGGCGCTGATTTAGTTTTGCCAGTTCCGCGAGCGCGTCGTCTAAAGCAATAATCTCAGCCGTACGTTCATTTGAAATGACGACTGATTCATCTAACGAGAGCAGGGGCGTTCCGTTTCCGCGCTTCTTGGCTTGTCCACCGCGAGCATGGTCGACTAGAACATGCCGCATAGACTTGGCCGCAACACCGAAGAAGTGTGCGCGGTTTACCCACTCGCGGCTGTCGTCGGAAGCCAGTCGGACGTACGCCTCATTTATGAGTGCCGTCGGTTGCAGGGTGTGTCCTACACTCTGCGTGGCCATGTAGCGGCTCGCCATGCGATGCAGTTCGGCGTAAACAGCGGCATCAGCCGGTCAAAAGCGGCCTGGCTCCCCTGTCCCCATTCCGCAAGCAGTTGTGTTACTTCTTCTTGCGAAGTCATACAAAAACCATAACACCGCGGCTTATCCCAGAAATTTCCATGGGGCGCTGACTGTTTCCGCACTGTTTTTGCGTGTACATGAGTGGCTACCGGAGATGACCTTATCGCTAAATGGGAACGCAGTTGGCAGCGAGTGATTCCATTCTTCGACTTTCCCGAAGAGATCCGCAAGATCATTTGAACGACCAATGCGGTGGAATCGCTGCACATGACGTTGCGCAAGGTGACGAAGAACCGCAGTTCCTTTCCTACCCAGGACGCCGCCATCAATAGCTTAAGCTCTCGCGCTCAATTGTTCCAGGGTCGTCCGCCATCCGGACAGAACTCACTTACGGTCGATAGATCGCTGGTAGTCGCGCAGCGTTTAGTGATCCTGGAAGTCACACCCGGCCACTTGGCCGTAAAACGCTAGATCTCTATCGGGACGAGCCCCAGGCAGAGATAGCTGAGTGAGAAAGAAGGGCGGAGCCGGGGCGCGTTCGATAGAGCCGTTTCAAGTGAGCGGCTGGCGTGGCGCGCAGAATGCTGCTAGCTATGGGTTTTCAATACTCTTGTTTCGACGGCAGCACCCGTGACAACGGCATTGAGAGAGAGAAGAAGCCGGGGAAACCGGCCGGAAAACAGTCGCCGTGAGATAAATTCGTTGTCGGAATCGCATTGGTACCAGCATCGGGGTCAATTCAGCGTGTACCTGCGGCTGCTCAATATTCCCGTGCCGGCAAGTGGGGACCCGAGCGCGGACGAACCGCCGCCCTTCATGCAAAAGGACTAAGTTGGGTCGGCGAATCGCAGGGCATGGGCAATCCAAACGTCGAGACGAGTCTCGACGCGGCACGCAGAGTGCGTGCGCCACAATGCATGGCCACTAGAAGGTTATCTTCATCCCAAAGCGGAAGGTGCGCTCGTCGATTCCTTCGCGGCCAATTCCAGCGACGCTGGTTATGGTGCCGAAGCCACCAAGGTTGCGAACCGAGCCGTCGGAATTCAACTGAAGGTTAGAAACGTTAGTGTTAGCGCTCGTGGGATTCAAAAAATGCGGTGTGTTGGTAAGATTCAGGGCCTCGGCACGAAACTCCGCGCGCCAGCGTTCGGTAATGCGGAAGTTTCGGAAGATCCCGGCGTCGGTATTCAATATGCCGGGACCGCGCATGGTGTCGTAGCCGGAGGTGCCGAAGCTCGCCGTGGTGACCGGAGCAAAGGCAGTGGGATCGAAGTACGGCTGAGTCGTGCCAATGCCTCCTGAAATCTGAACGTTTGGTTTGATCTGATTGGCGCGCTGATTATTCCCAGCCGGGTTTGGCGTGTTCAGCGAGGCGTTGGAGGCGGTGACCGTGAAAGGTTGCCCTGAATAGGCTGTCACGAGTCCGGTAAGCTGCCAGCCGCCTAAGAGGCAGGACGCAAATCCCTGGTTGGCCCAAACCTTACCCCTGCCGAACGGCAACTCGGCAACGAGAGAGGCGCTGAAGACATGCGTGCGGTCGAACGGCATCACCGCGCGATTCAATTTGAAATATTGGGGGATTTGGATTTGTGGAGGTGAATCGCTGAGATCGTCGCAGCAGATGCCGATCGTCTTCGAGTATGTGTAGGAAAGATTGAACTGATATCCCTTGGTAAAACGCCGCTGCAAGGTCGTTTGCAGCGAATTGTAGCTGTTGTCGCCTATCGCGGTTAATAGTTCCGTTGCGGTGGTTCGTCCGAATTTCGTGAAATAGGGCTGGCCCGCAGTTCCGATACCCAAGACTTGGCCAGCGTTCAGATCGAATCGCTGCGTAATATGCACCTGCCGCGAGCCAACGTATGCCGCCTGCGCCACGAATCCACCCCACAGCTCTTTTTGTAGGCTAAGATTCCAGGATTGGATGTAGCCGCGAATGCTGTTTTGCGGAAGAGATCTTGTAGCATAAGCAGCCGGAACAGAGATTACTCCGGAAGTTACATCCGGGACAGTAATTGCGGGAATACCGTCGGATAGTCTGGTCGCGAATTGATTGGAATTCGCCGAATTTACGGTTAACAACAAGTCGTTGGGATAGTTGGTCAGCATGTCGCGGACAAAGGCGAGCGGATACGGATCGTAGTTGATTCCGTAGCCGGCACGGACGACCCATTTCTCAGCCGGCCGATAAGCCAGCCCGAGGCGCGGGGAAAAATTCTTTTGTTCAATGTGATAGCCGCAATCCGTGGGAACCAATGCTCTTCCGCAAATCAGCATCTGATTTGTATCGAAGTTGTATCGCTCCATGCCGCGCGTTGCGCGCACGCCCATAGGGAAAAAGTCCCAACGAACGCCGTAAGCAACAGTGAGCGTGCGAGTCGCCTGCCAGGAATCCTGGGCATAAAGACTGTAAGAACTTTGGCGGCTGGTCAGCTGGTTGTTATCGAAGGGCAAGGCTTCTGTTTGGGCACTGCTTGTCAGACCGAGCAGGAATTGCGCATAGCTGTTGTACTGGTTCGCCGACTGGCACCGTAAGGCAGTTGCGCCGCCTGTAAAGGTGAACACACCCGCACTGGAAGTCGCTTCGAAGTGATTAATTACATAACGCGAGTAGTCAACGCCGAAGCGGACAGTGTGGCCCCCTTTAGTCCAGCTTGCGTTAGCTGTGTACTCATATTGAGTGTCTGCGTAGCGGAGGGGCGTTGATCCGGTGGGAGTACCGGCGTCAGCGTAGGAAGTTACCTGAAAATTCGGCCAGCCGCTGTAAAGCGGATTGGGACCGTTAGTGCCAGGTATGCCGAGCACGTCGAGACCTACGTTTGTACCGAGCCTTACCGGATCATGATTTGAATTCGATTGAGTCCAGCCGAAGTAACTGTCCAGGAGAAGATTGGGACGAGCCGCGTATGTCGCGCTATAAGTCGTGCTGTAGACGTTGCCAAACGCATGGCCCGCGCGGCCTCCGGCACTCGACACAGGCGGCCCGCCATTGTCGCCAAATGCGGGAGGATTGTTCATGGAGTAGTTGAGCCACCCCATTCTGCCGCTGATATTCACCTTATCGGTTGGAATCCAGTTGATTTTTCCATCCAGTTTCGACCGGTTTACCGCGTACGGTCCGGCGGCGTAATAGTTGTTCGCTGTGCCCGCTTGATTAGGTAGAGGGATACCTGCAACTATCTTCTGCACGATGGGGCTGAGGCGGGATTGCGGAACGATATTACCTGTAAATTGAGTCCGGCCGCTGCCATCGGCGTTGCCTGTGAGCGGATCGAATATAGCGGTTGCCATTCTTCCGGCACGAATATCCGCAGTCGGAACCGTTATCGTAGTAGCGCCAATTTGACGCTCATAAGTTTGTTCAAAGCTTCCAAAAAAGAAGAGCTTATTGGGTTTGATTGGCCCTCCGATGGAGCCGCCGAATTGGTTGTTAATGTATTTCGGCGTGTTTGAATCAGGTTGGAAGAATGGCCGCGCCTTTATTGCGTTGTCGGCGTGAAATTCGAATAACGAACCATGAAAACTGTTGGTGCCGCTTTTTATTTGCACGTTTACCGCGGAGCCACCGGCGAGCCCTTGCTGGGCGTCGGCGCTGGCAGTGACAACGCTAACGGCCTGGATAGCGTCGAGGCTCGGCACGTACGCGGTAACGTGCGGCAGCCAAATGTTATTCGCGAGCGCGCCGTCGATTCTGACGTCGTTTGAGTTGCGCGTGGTGCCGTTGACATTGAAGGTCAGCCCGCGCGCGGGATTAGCCGCAACGGAGTGTTGGTTCGCGGGCGGCATAACGCCCGGTACCGTGATTAGCAGATTCTGATAATTTCGGCCGATGGGAGTGGGAACGGCTTCTAGCGTCTTCGTGCCGATTTCACTGCGCACCTCCGCGCTGTCGGTTTGCAGCACGGCTGTATCTGCCGAGACCTGAACTGTTTGCTCGAGCCTTCCGACTTCAAGCACTGCATCGACGCGCACCGTTGCATCGGCATTAACCGTAAGGCCCTTGATATTGAAAGTTTGAAAGCCGCTCTTGGTGACCGTGATTTCGTAAATGCCCCCGGCGAGCGTAGTGAAGGAGAAATTGCCGGATCCGTCACTCAGCGTGTCGCGTGTTTGCCCGGTTCCAGAACTTACAATGCGAACGGTGGCGCCAGGCACAGCGCTTCGCCCTGGATCGAGGACTGTTCCGACCACAGATCCGTAAAGAACTTGTCCTTGCGCGCGAAAATCCACTGCAAAGAAAAGCGCCGCACATGCCAGCGCGAGCAGAGCGTCTCTACTGAAGCTCAATTGGTTACCCTCCCCGATGCAGGAATTCTATATCAATTCGGTGTGGTCTGGAATCAGCGGTGGGCGCATCCAGCCAACAACAGGGGCGTCGTTTCCCATCCTTGAGGCTTGAACAGCCCCACTCGATCCGGCGGATTCTAGTTTCTGCCTTTTTAGCTGACTCAATCCAACATATCCACTCGTTGCGCGCGATGTGTTTGTAATTGACGACTTTGCGAATTCGGGCATTGCGCCACCTACAGCCCGGTCATGGAAGTAAGATTGCGACGATAGCAAACGAAAGCGAAAGGATTCAAGCTACGGCTCAAGATGCATCTGTGACACGCGGCTCATGCCCGGGCCAGTTCGATGACTTCGTGGCGCTTTGAGTGAAAGCGCAATAATTCGCCCTCGACCGTTTCGGCTCTAATTCCGTCGCGCTTCAGCACCACGCCTCGTCCCCGCCAAGGGTTCGCGATTCGGCATACGGCGCCCGAAAGTGATTGAAGCTGAACCTGGGTCACGGCGCCGTTCTCGAATTTTGCCCGAACCAGGAATCCGCCGCGCGCAAGCAATTGGAAGCTTCCATTCCAGTCCGGCGGCCAGGCTGCAAACAACCGGATCATCGGCTCGCCGCCAGGCTCAGTGGACGCACTCTGGAGGAGAGCGATGTGCAGCGCCTCCGCCGCACGTCCCAGGCGTTGCGCATCCAGCGCCTGCGGACCTTCGCGCAGGGTCATACGGTTCGCCAGCACGCCGCCGTTCCGGTAGGCCGTGCTTCGCTCCGGCCTGATCGCGCGAATCTGATTCGGGATCAGATAGCGCACCGCCTCGGGCCGGCCGAGAGTAGCCCCGGCAATCGGCAGCTTCGAGAGCACCGACACCGGCGTAGTTGCATCGATGGCCTTCGCGAAATATGAATCGAACGTCCTATTTGCAATCGTCAGGGTCTCCGCACGCTGCGCACCCGCATTGCACAGGTCGAAAAACCATTGCGGCAGGCTGTTGGCGTCTGGCAAAACGCCCGCTCCCGCCTTCACCGCCG
>Ga0157372_10003500_pt1 | contig 16918 bp, 12 predicted proteins | sample C55metaG_FD_115307 | JGI IMG/M metagenome (GOLD analysis project Ga0157372, IMG submission 115307) | Corn rhizosphere microbial communities from Kellogg Biological Station, Michigan, USA - C5-5 metaG | ecosystem: Host-associated > Plants > Roots > Rhizosphere > Soil | place: USA: Michigan... | reverse complement strand
CTCGCGCTTTACGGCGGCCCTGACCAGGTGATGACCATCACTTCAGGAATCGCCAGCCTGGTCGGTTTCTTGCTCATTTTCTGGCACAAACTCGTGAATGCATTTTTCAGATTAATCGGGCGCGCTCCCGAACCTACCGATGCGGAGTCGAAATCCGGACCGACCACCAAAACTCCTTCTTGAGTTCCCGCGGCAGCGTTTTTCCGAGTTCGAAAGGTTATTGACCTGTAACCTGCGATCCTGAATTATTAGGAGTTCGGTAAACCGGTTCGCCTCTTTCGATGAAAATCTGCGTGTTTGGCCTCGATTGCGCCGCGCCTGAAGTGGTTTTCAGCGATGAGCGCCTGATTAATCTTCAACGCCTGGTGAATGCTGGAGTTTACGGCCGGCTTGAGAGCGTGATTCCACCGATCACTGTTCCCGCCTGGATGTGCATGTGCACCAGCCAGGATCCCGGATCGTTGGGTGTCTATGGCTTTCGCAATCGGATTGATCATTCCTACGACAAACTTGGGTTCGCAAACTCGGCCTCGATCAAGGCACTTGCCATCTGGGACCATCTCGGACGCGAAGGGAAACGGTCGATCATCATAGGCGTGCCGCCGAATTATCCTCCGCGGCGGATCAACGGCATCAGCGTCGGATGTTTTCTTACTCCGGATACGACTAAGAACGAGTTCACGCATCCGGCAACTTTCAAAGCCAATATCAATGAGCTGGTCGGCGAGTATCCGGTGGATGTAAAAAATTTCCGGACCGACAACAAAACCTGGGTAAAGGATGAAATTTTTCGTATGAGCCAGAAGCAATGGAAAGTTGTGCACTGGCTCCTGAAAAAGCAGCAATGGGATTACTTTCATTTTGTGGACATCGGACTCGACCGCATGCATCACGGCTTCTGGAATTATTTTGACGAGAAGCATGTTCAGTTCGAACCCGGAAATGCGTATCAGTATGCAATCCCGGAATATTACTTATGGCTGGATCAACAGATAGGAAAAGCGCTGGAGCTCCTCGATGAGGACACGATCGTGCTTGTCGTTTCCGATCATGGTGCGCAGCGTCTCGACGGTGGCATTGCGGTCAACGAATGGCTGATTCGAGAGGGTCTGCTGGTGTTGAATGAATACCCGAAGGCCATTACTCCTTTTGATCAGCTCAACGTGAACTGGAGCAAGACGCGAGTCTGGAGTGAAGGTGGGTATTACGCACGGGTCTTTTTCAATGTGCAGGGACGCGAGCCGAATGGAGTGATTCCGCCTGGCGAATATGAAATTTTCCAGAATGAGGTGAAAGCCAGATTCGAAGCGCTAAACGATGACAAAGGTCAACCGCTCAATTCGCAGGTGTTCAAGCCAAAAGAAATTTACAAGAATGTTCGCAACGTCGCGCCTGACCTGATTGTTCACTTCGGCGGTCTTCTCTGGCGTTCCATCGGAAGCGTTGGCCACCAGGCGATTCACCTTCAGGAAAATGACACGGGACCTGACAGCTGTAACCACGCGCAATATGGAATGTTCATTCTTAAAGCCACGAACGTTCCGGCGATCGGCGAATACGAAGGCGCACACCTGCTCGACATAGCACCTACATTGCTTGATCTCGCGGGCTACGAAATTCCGGAAAGCATGCAGGGGCGCTCGCTGGTGGCTGCAATGCGGCAAACTGGGCAGGGCCTGTCCTGGTAAATTTGCTGGCGAATGCGTTTAGTTTCTATTCACGCCGATTTTGCGTGGCTACAATAGGCCAGCATGAACAGGCTCGTTCTCCCAGGATTGTTTCTTTCTTTAGTCGGTTTGAGTGCGTGCGGCGGCGGGACGATGGCGGTCGTCACTCCGCCTCCGCCACCGGCAGTAGTCAAGGCAACTGTAACCGTAAGCAACACGCCGGTAGCGCCATTCGACGTTGCGATGTCCACTTCGTTTCAGCCGGCCGAGTGGGACTACACATTTTTTCAAACGTCCGCGAATGTCAAAGAGACGCTTCTTGGCAATCTGCAGCCGCACCACATTCGGTTGCAGGGAATCTCAGAAGGCGTCCCGCAGGGCGCTGCTGGAACCACTTCCACAAACTGGGATTTCACCAAACTAGATGGCATTACCCAGCCAGTGTTAGGCGTTGGTGACAACAGTCCTGAGTTTCAAATCGCCAAGGCGCCGCCGTTCATGTATGTGAACAACGACAGCGGGAACAGTTTCAGTGATCTCACATTTCAGCAGTTTGCGAACTATGCCAAGAATCTGGTGCAGTATTACGACACCGGCGGTTTCACTGATTCCGGCGGGACCGCGCACCTTTCACCGGCTTATCCTGGCCACAAAATTACCTGGTGGGGCATTTATAACGAGCCCAGCATCAACAACAATCTGAATGCGACGGAATACACCACCATGTACAACGCCGTGGTTCCCGCAATGCAGTCCGTTGATTCGTCGCTGAAGTTCGTGGCGCTTGAACTATGTTGTAGTTCAGAGAGCTGGGCGCAGACATTCGCTGCGGGGTTGAATGCCAATGTTCCTGTGGACGCAGTCGCCACGCACTACTATTCGTCCTGCAATCAGAAAGACAGCGATGCGGAGCTCTTCGCCACCGTGCCGACGTTTGCCTCCAGCGTCCAGACTATCTATGGCTACCTGAATGCGAATGCGGCATTGGCGAATGTTCCGGTGTGGATCACCGAGAACAACGTCAATGCAGACTTCGATAAAGGCGGAGGCATCAGCGCTTGCAACGGGACAGCGTTCGTCACCGATAAGCGCGGGACGAGCGCCTTTTTTGCAGCATGGCGGCCGTATGTTTTTTCGCAAGTCGGGCAGGCGGGGGCGCGAGCGTTGTATCACTGGGACTTTGACGCCGACGCTCAATATGGCGAAGTTGACTTCGCAACCGGTAACACGCACCTGAGTTATTGGGTGGACTACTGGCTGGCGCAGATGTTTCCGTCAGGCTCCGGGCAACAATCGTTGCAATTGACGAACTCTGACGATGCCGACATTGAAGTGTTGCCGGTAATTAACACAGATGGCAGCGTGGTGATCATGATTTCAAACCACGCAGTGGCTTCGGCGACTGATAACAACGCCGCCGGACTTACAGCGAAGGTTTCGGTGGACGTGGGTGCGTTCGCACAGTTCAGCAGCGCCAGTGAACTGATCATCGATGCGAATACGAGCCCGGCGAACGGACACATGCCAGACTCAATTCCCGCCCAGTCGCCCATCACAGTGAACTTCAGCGGCTATGGGGTGGCGTTCATAAAACTGCAGTAAACTACTGCGGCTTTTTCTTTTTACCGAATAGGCCGCCAATCGCGTTTACAACGCCTTGAGTATTTTGTCCGCCGGGGACCTGCGAACCTAAATTCTTGCCCAATCCTTTTCCCAGACCGCCGCTCAACATTCCTTTCACGTCGGGAACGAATTTGGGATCGGAAGCTGTGCCTTGAATAAAGAATGGGATCGTTGCGCCCTTGCCGCTCAATCCCGCGAGCGAGGATACTCCGCTCACCGCAGTTCCGCTCAGGCTGGCTTTCATCTTGTAATCAAGTGCGTTTGCCGGGCTGACAGTGCCATCACCCGTGACCGTGCCCAGCGAAGGAACCACCAGATTCACATTACTCGTTTCAATCCCAGACGGCGCGACGTGCACGTTCGAACTGAAGGTCTGTATCGCCGTGTCCGGTCCTGTTTTCACGCCGCTGAGCATGGATATCGCGGACATCTTTGATCCCATATCGAAGCCGTGCAGTTTGGTGTCGGCAAGTTTCACCGGCCCGGTAATAACCAGCTTCTCGATGGGGCCGTTCACATTCATATCAGCGGACAGAGTTCCACCTTGCAGCGAAGATCCCGATGGCAGAGTGACGCCCAGAGCCGGAAGTAAAGTTTCAAGATCATCAACCGGCATGTTGTCGGCGTTCAGCTTCATGCTCAGCGTGGGCGAGTCGCCATGAAGATCGTAAGTACCACTAAGCTTGGCGACAGCTTTTCCAACCATCACGTCAGCTTGAATCTGGCCGGTTTGTTTTTGCAGTTCGTAGGTTGTCTGGTACTTCAACGCAACCGAGCGCTGAGCCGGAGAGCCTTTCGGCGAAACTTTGAGCCGGTCGACCGTTGCATTGCCATTACTTTGTGCCTGGGTTCCGTTGGAATTAACCGTCCCATTGAAACTGGCCACGCCAGAAATGCCGGAGCTGGGGTCGATGAATCCTGACGCGCCAGCGTCAAGTCCTTTCACGTCGAGTTTCGCCTGTACCGGCGTGATGGAGGCGTCGCTGGGATTGATTGGTCCGGCGGTGCCATCGAGGTTAATATTTCCGCCACCCGGCAGGTCTGCCGTCAAGGTAAATGGGAACTGCGAAGTGTATGAAAAATCCCTCACCGTCAAATTCACATTCTTGTAAACATGCGGTTTGGCTTTGCCGGTGTCTGCAATGGAGACTTGCCCGTCTTTGATGCTGAGCTTTGCCACCGACAAATTCTGCTCGATCGACGATTCAGATTTTGAATTCGAGGTTTCCTTGGCATTTTGCGTTGGGCTCTCGGTGGGCGCCGCTGGGGTAGTAATTATTGCTTCAGTACCCGATGGGGGCGGCGCTTGTCCGGCGCTCGAAGGCGGAGCCGCTCCCGTCTTCTTGGCTGGGCTGGCCGTTCCTATAGTTGAAAAATTCCATTTTCCTGATCGGTCACGCAACAGATTGACCTGAGGTTGGGTAAGTGTCAGCTCCGTGATGTGAAGTGTCTTTGACAACACCAAGGGCAGTATTTCAACGCCAACGTTAAGCGTCTGCGCTTTGATGAAGGGTGAGCTGCTGAACGAGGGATCGTCGGCAATCGCGATGTTGTCCGCAGCAAGGCTGCCCGACCACAGCGACAGGCTGAGATTGCCTACGGTGACGTTGCGCCCTAGAGCATTGGTGAGCTCGGATTCGATTCGCGGACGGTAGTCATTCACGTTAATGACGAATGGCAGTACCAGGACAATCACAATTAGAACTGCGATTACGATTCCGATTATTTTCAATGCTCGTTTCATTGAGGACCTCCGAGTCCGAGGGCTTACATAGGATGAGATGTCCGCTGCTGGAGTGGGCTGAAAAACGACGTAAGTGTAACAAAAATCGCTAGGGTTCAGGCGACTGGCGCAAATCTGGATCGGGATTTTCCAGTTCTTTCTGCCGCTGTGCCCGCTCCTGATTGGAGATTCCTGCGGCTTTCTGCATTTCAGCCTTCGCCTCTTCCGTACGGCCGAGATGCTGCAGGATTTGGCCGCATAGATAGTGAATGCTCGCATTATCAGGCTGAAGCTTCAACGCCGCATCCGCCTCCAACAGTGCTTTGGCGTACTCTCCCTGGTTTTGTAATGCGCGAGCCAGTTGGTAACGGGAACTCGCCAGGTTGGGATCGATGCGCAAGGCTTTGGAGAAATATTCTTCGGCTTGTTTCAGGCGCTGCTGGTTGGCGGCGATTACCCCGAGCTGATCGTAGTTGTACGAAACGTCCGGCTCGATCTCTGAATCTTTCAGGAACTCTGCCCGAGCGTCGTCGAAGTTCTGCTTCTTCATTTCAGTAAGGCCAAGATAAAAATGGACGAACGGCAGCTTTGGCGAGGCCTGTGCGGCGAGCTTTAATTCCTTAATCGCGTCATCGTATTCTTCGCGGTTAAAGTGCGCCTTGCCCATGAGCAGGTGAAATTCCGGAGTGTCGCCGCCGACCTTGACGAGTCGTGACATGGTGCGCTGTTCCAGTTCCGGCAACTTTGACTTCCAGGCTGAAATCGCGAGCACATAAAGAAAATTCAGGTCCATCGATTCCTGCTCCTGCAACGGTTGCAGCGCGCCGGCTGCTGAGGAATAGTCTTGAATGAAGAAATAGCAAAGACCCAGCAGGTAACGCGCCTGTACCGATGACGGAGAACTGTGCACCACTGACTGGAAAGCCGGAATGGCTTCCTGGAATTTGCTCTGCCGATAGTATGCCAGCCCAATATTGAGCTGGATCCCAGGAATGCCGGGGGAGAGTTGCTCGGCTTTTTGCAACATCGCGAGCGCAGATTTCCAGTGTTTCTCGCGCATATAAACCACGCCCAGGTTGGCGTAGGCCGGGGTCGAATTCGGATCAGTCTTTAAGACGGCACGAAAATCTGCTTCAGCTTCCGGCAAATGTCCTTGCTGCAGAGCAGTTTGGCCGCGTTCGAAGATCGCCCGAGGATCGCTGCTTGTGTCAGGAAGCGTCGTGTTTTGGGCTGTGCCTTGCGCATTCGCGAAAGGCAGACCGGCCGCAAACAGTACCACCCACATAAGCCCCAGCGGGCAGACAAAGCGGGCGGGATTTCGCGAAGTGCTTGACACTGGTGCGAGTCTCTGCTGTAGTGTCCGCCAGCGGAGACTGCAAATTCAAGCCCTGGGCGCACAAGGCAGGCCGGTGGTGGTGACGATTCGCGAAGTGGCGAAGGAGAGCGGTTTCTCGTCCACCACGGTTTCAATCGTACTGAACAACGCGCCGCTCGCCCGCTACATTCCCGACACAACAAAAAAAAGAATTGAACGCGCCGCCAAGAAGCTTGGCTATCGTCCCAATGTGTTTGCGCGTTCATTGCGTAATCAGCGCAGTCACACTGTCGGGGTCATGGTCTTTGACATGACCGATCCCTACTGCACCCCGATCTTACGCGGCATCGAGAGTACGCTTTTCCAGGCCTCGTTTTTGCCGATTCTTACCGACGTGCACAACGAGCGCAGCCGGTTTGAGCGCTACTTGGAAATGCTGCTCGATCGCCGGGTCGAAGCTTTGATCGTGGTGGCGAACTGGCTGTTCGTCGAGATTGACGTGCTCGGTGATCTGGAAAAAGCCAACCTGCCGACCGCAATGATCGGACGCGAACTCGAAGCTGGTTCCATCAGCTCGGTAACCGTCGACAATGAACTTGGCGCGCAAGCCGCGATTGAACATCTGTTCTCCTTGGGGCATCGCCACATCGCATTCATTCGCGGGCCGAAGCGCATTACCGACACCGCGCCACGGTGGAAGGGCGTTCGGAACTTCGCCAAAGACCACGATCTCGAAATCAATCCCGCCTTGGTACTCGATCTGCCCGAATCAAGCGATCCAGTCGCCAGCTTCGAAGCGGGTTACAGGCTGACAGAAAATCTGGTCCGCCAAAAACGCCCGTTCACCGCGCTGATGGCGTTTGACGATATGACTGCGCTCGGCGCGGTCCGCGCTTTAAGCAAAGCCGGCATTAAGGTTCCCGAGCAATGCTCGGTCATCGGATTCGATGACGTCGCCCACTCCAGCCTGCTTACCCCGGCATTGACCACTGTCCGGCAGCCTATGGCAGAGATGGGAAAGATGGCCGTGAGCATTGTCTCCGAAGGCATCACAGCGGTACAAGAAAAGCTCAAAATCGTTGCCCAACATCGCAAGCTGGTCCCTGAGTTGGTAGTTCGAGATTCAACCTGCAAGATTGGCTGAGCACGCGACGTGGTGCTACCCAGCGACATAGTCAAGCAGGCTTCTCTGGCCTGCAAAAATAGACAATCATGTGACAAATCAATAACCCTGATGCGAGTTTTTGGCTTGACAGTGGTTGAAGCTTTCGTCCAGTATTCGACTATTAACACGTTTTAATAACATCTGTAGGTGCTTCGTCTCGTTGTTGTTTCAAACTCGGCCCGGGCCGAACATGTCAGATCACCACAGGAGTCGAAATATGAAAGCCTCCCACTTGCGCCTCTTGCTGCTTGCCATAACCGTCAGTCCCGCTATCCTGCTGGCGCAGGATACCGCCCAGATCACCGGCAGCGTGACCGATCCTAGCGGAGCCGCGGTAGCAGGCGCTCAGGTCACCCTAAGGAGTCTCGGGCAGGGGACAACGCACACCGTGACAGCTAATAGCAGCGGTGATTACCTTTTCTCTGCTCTGCCGGTCGGCTCCTATGACATGACGGTTACCGCCCAAGGGTTTAAGAAGTACCAGGCGAGCGGAATCAAACTGGACGTCGGACAGAAAGCCCGTAACGACGTGCAAATGCAAGTTGGCGCCACGCAAGAGACGGTGAATGTCGAGGGGAGCAGCGTCGCCCAAGTTGAGACCCAGTCGTCGGAGTTGGCAGGCACCATTAGCGGCAAAGAAGTCAGCCAGCTTGAACTCAATGGCCGAAATTTTACACAGCTCGTGACGCTCACTCCAGGGGTGAGCAATCAGACCGGACAAGACGAAGGAACCGTAGGCGTCTACGGAAACGTCAGCTTCAGCATGAACGGCGGCCGGGTTGAGTACAACAACTGGGAACTGGATGGCGGCGACAACATGGATAACGGCAGCAACAGCACGCTGAACGTTTATCCAAGCATTGACGCGATTGCAGAATTCAAAGTGCTCACCTCCAACTACGGCGCTCAGTATGGCAGAAATGGCTCAGGCACGGTCGAAGTCGAAACCAAGGCCGGCACCAACGGTTTTCACGGTGACGTGTACGAGTTTGTCAGGAATGACGCTTTCAATGCCAAGAATTACTTTGACAACAGTGTCGCGCCGTACAAAAAGAACGATTACGGATACACCGTAGGCGGCCCAATCTGGAAAGACCACACGTTCTTCTTTTGGTCAGAAGAATGGCGCAAGGATCGCGTACCAAACAACTTCAACCAGGCAGTGCCCTCAGTGGCGGAGAGAACTGGCGATTTCAGTGATTTGTGCCCAAATGTGACCGTAACGGACCCTACCCAAGATCCAATGGCAGACTGCCCGAAGGTAAATGGGGCCTTTACGCCTAATATTAGCGCCGCTCCAGGATTTAATCTTTCCGATCCTAATGTGCAGGCGCTCCTGGGATACATACCTCTTCCCACCAATGGAGACCCCGGGGCTGAATTCTACAACACCAATGTTAGTCTTCCCACCAATTGGCGAGAAGAACTTATTCGTCTCGATCACAACATAACGTCGAACGAACGACTGACATTCCGATTTATTCACGATTCATGGGACACCATAACTTCAACCCCATTATGGACAAATGCGGGCAGTTTCCCGACAGTCGAGACCGCGTTTAAAGGCCCCGGAGTAAGTCTGGTTACCCGGCTGACCTCTACCCTTAATCCAACTCTGTTGAATGAATTTGTCTTTAGCTACACCACAGACCATATCATTCTGAACAACGTGGGGAACTGGAAGCGAGGACCAAACATTACGATTGGCGGGATTTTTCAGAATGGATTCAACGGCTCCTTGCCTGGCATTAATCTTGTTGGTGGTGATGCTTATGGCGGCGGGTTTGGCCAAGACCCTGGGTACATTCCCAATGGTACGTACAATTCCAATCCAACCTATACATACCGGGACAACATGACGAAGATCGTAGGAAAGCACAATTTTCAGTTCGGTGCCTACGCTGCGTTCGGTCAAAAGAATGAGCTAGGAGGAGAGCTTGGCCCTGGCTCTGTCCCTGGTTATCTTACATTCGACTCTTCCTCTGGCGTCTCTACAGGCAATCCATTCGCGGATTTGTTGCTGGGACGTATAGCGAGCTTTGGGCAGCAAGATAGATTCTTGAAGTACTACAACCGTTATAAAATCGTCGAACCTTATTTTCAAGATGACTGGCATGCCACCAATCGGCTTACCCTCAACCTCGGTCTTCGTCTGAGCCTGTTTGGCACATATCGTGAGAAACAGAAGCAGGCGTTCAATTTTGATCCAGCTCGTTACGTCCAAGGCCAAACGACGGTTAATCCCGATGGTAGCGTGAATAATTTGACCGCAAATGGTCAGCTACCCTCCGTCGACAACTTGCCAAACGGAATTGTGCAGTGCGGGGTTACACCGGGAGTACCCGATGGTTGCATGCAAGGTCATTTGTTCAATCCGGCTCCCAGAGTTGGATTTGCATACGATCTGTCAGGAAATGGTAGGACTGCGATTCGCGGTGGCTACGGCGTATTCTTTGAGCATTCAAATGGCAACGAGGCGAACACCGAATCGCTAGAAAACTCTCCTCCGTTAGCGAACGCTGTAACTCAGAGCAACATCATTGGTTATGCGAATATTGGGTCTGGGCTTTCCAACACTCAATTTCCATTAACTGTCAATCAAATTCCCACTAAGGCAACTTGGCCGTACATTCAGCAATGGCATCTTGATGTTCAGCACGAGCTGCTATCGCATACGGTGGTTACTGCTGCCTATGTTGGAAGTAAGGGCACTCACTTGGGTCGTCAAACGGACCTCAATCAGCTTCCGCCTCTTGGGCTTTCACAGAATCCCTACGGACGGGGAGAGGCCATCAGTGCTCAGACCAGTTATCCGAGTGGTGCATTTGCTTCTCCAGATTGTGGTCCTGTTGATCCGGTGACCGGCAGCTTTTTTCAGGATCAGAACGGGGTACCGACGCAAGCCTCTACCCCTAGCGGTGCGCCCATTCCTTACGGTGGAGTGGGGGTTATGAGTCCTGCAGTCAACCTTGGTGTAGCCGCTTGTGGAACGATTCCCGACATTTTTCGACCATTCCGTGGCTATGCCGATATCAACCACCTGGAATTCAAATCATCTTCCACCTATCATGCGTTTCAGTTAGAGGCCCGGCGCAGCATGGGAGGTCTCGACCTGAGTTTGGCATATACGTTTAGCCATTCGATTGATGACTCTTCAGATCGCTTTGATGGGTCCTTCGTCAACTCTTTCAACCCAGGCGCCAATCGGGCGAGTTCGAATTTCGATGAGAGGCACATCCTGAACTTCAGCTATGTATGGGACGTTCCATTCTTTAAAAATGGAGGTTTGACGAAGAAAGTTTTAGGTGGTTGGCAGTACTCGGGAATCACTAGTTTTAATACTGGGAGCCCGTTTAGTGTTACCTACTCCGATATCAGTGACAACGCGGGAGTAGCAAACGGCGTCGGTTCCGCGTCACGACCCGATTTAGTAGGAAATCCAAATAGCAGTTTTACACAGAACCCACAGTCTGGGTTAGGGCCCCAGTGGTATAACCCGGCCGCTTTCGCAGCTCCGCGAGGACTGACTTTTGGAGACGCTGGTCGGAATATTCTTCGAAATCCGAGCCGGCTGAACTTTGACATGGCATTATTCAAGCACTTCGTTATCACAGAACGCATGGGTTTGGAGTTCCGGGCAGAGGCATTCAATGTGTTTAACCACACCGAATGGGGAAATCTTGGTGGAGACTCAGGTTCAGCTGGAGGTTCCGGCGACACCTCGTTCCCAGCAGGGGACTTCCTCTACATTGCGTCCGCACACAATCCGCGAATTCTGCAGTTGGCGCTGAAGTTCCTGTTCTAGGGCAAGTTACAACTCTGCCTGGCCCTAAGCGGGCCAGGCTTTTTCTTTGTACCTGAATTCGGTTCCCTACAGAACGCAGCAAAATAAGACGGTCGCCTTTATGCCACGGTGACCTGCTGCGGAGCAGAAACCACCGCTGCCAGTGCCTGCTCCAGGTCGGCAGTGAGGTCGTTTACATTCTCAATTCCCACCGACAGGCGAATCAATTGCTCGGTCACGCCCATTTTCTGGCGGTGCTCGGCTGAGATCATGGCGTGGGAAGTCAGAACCGGCAGCGAGACCAGCGACTCGACTCCGCCCAGGCTGGGCGCCAGGGCAAACAGCCGAAGGGATTCGCTGACTTTTTTTGCATCATCGCCTGAGCCTTCTACCTCGAAACTAAGAACGCCGCCTCCGCCCTTCATTTGCTCTATGGCAAGAGCGCGCTGCGGATGGTTTTCCAAAAACGGATAATTGACTGACCGGACTTTAGCGTGCTGGGACAAAAACTCTGCAATCCGCAGAGCGCTTTCATTCTGCCGTTCAACACGCACGGCGAGTGTCTTGATCCCGCGAAGTAAGAGGAACGCCGCGTGCGGATCCATTGAGCCACCAAGGGTAGTGCGGGTTCCGTGAATCTGGTCGATCAGGTCGCGGCGGCCCGCTGCGACGCCGCAGATCAAATCCGTGTGTCCACCAAAATATTTTGTACCTGAGTGCAGGACTAAGTCGACGCCGAACTCCGCCGGGCGCGTATTGATGGGTGTGGCGAAGGTACTGTCGATCATGGACAGGAGCTGATGTTCGCGCGCAATTGCGGCCGCTTTTCGAATGTCGATCACCCGCAACGTTGGGTTGGTGGGCGTTTCGAGGTATAGCAGTTTCGTATTCGGGCGAATTGCGCGGACGTGCTGATCATAGTCGGTGGTATCGACGAATGTAGTTTCAATGCCCAGCTTCGGCAACCAGGTGGAGAGAAATTTCGTGACGCCGCCATAGATATCGCGCTGGGCAACGATGTGATCGCCGGCTTTGACCAGGGTAAGAATACTGGTCGTGATCGCGTTCATCCCTGATGCAAACAGCAAAGCCGCATCCGTGCCTTCGAGTTGCGCAATCGCGCTCTCGACCGCGGTGTGCGTGGGGTTCCCATAACGGGTGTAGAACATGTCGGTGTTCGTGGCCCGCAGTTGCTGGTCAGAGTCAGTAACCTGAAAGGTCGAGGTCTGGAAGATGGGCTGCGCCATGGGCGCATTGCGCTTTTCGAAATCTTTATTGCCGTGGACAGATTCTGTCTCGGGATGAAATTGGTGTCGCTTCATAAGCGCTCCTTGCCATTCTGCAACTCTCTTAGGGTAACTTTCGGCTGGAGGCGCGGCAAGTCAAAGCACGCTGTTTCCGGCATATAATTTCTGAACTTATGGAAACCGGCCTTCGAGGTCGAGTTGCGATTGTCGCTGCCTCCAGCCAGGGGATCGGGCGGGAGACGGCCGCGGGTTTTGCCGTGGAAGGTTGCCGGGTCGCAATGTGCGCTCGCAACCGCGAAAAACTCGAAGCCGCTGCGCGGGAAATTCGCAAGCAAGCTGATGCGGAGATTTTTACGCAAGCCTTGAACGTGACTGATGCCGTGGCGGTGCATAACTTTGTCGAGGCCGTCGCCAACAAATTCGGCGGGGTGGACATCTGCGTCACCAATGCCGGTGGGCCGCCGGCCAAAACCTTTCTGGCGGCCAGCATCGAAGAATGGCGCAAAGCAATCGACGCAAATTTTCTAAGCACAGTGTATTTCGCGCGCGAAGTCATCCCACATATGCAGCGCAAACGCTGGGGACGAATTATTACTCTGACTTCGATATCGACCAAGCAGCCGGTGCCAGATCTCGTTCTCTCAAATGCCGTGCGTGCGGGAGTGGTGGGACTGGTAAAGAGTCTGGCGAATGAATTCGGCAAAGACGGCATTCTGGTGAACAACGTGGGTCCGGGTTACACGGCCACAGATCGATTGAAGGAATTGGCGCGAGCCAGGTCGGCGTCACAGAATAAAAGTGAAGATGAAATCTTTGCCGCCTGGGCCGGCGATTCTGCATTGAAAAGAATTGCTGAACCGAAAGAAGTCGCGGACGCAATCGTCTGGCTGGCGTCGGAGCGCGCGTCATACATTACCGGCCAGACAATATTAGTAGATGGAGGAGCATACAAAGGTTTATGAGCGCAGCAAAAAAGAAAAGCGCACCGGGAAACCCTGCGAGAACAAAAGTTTCGACTGCCAAGCCGAATGCTTTGAAGAATACGGTGCGAGCTAATGATGCCGCCACCGGCAGCCTGAAATATTTCGCGTGGAATGATATTGAAGTTGAGGCAATGAATCCGCTGCTGGGAAGGCAGTTGATCGTTGGGCATCAGGTCATGCTGGCGCGGGTGTTACTTAAGAAGGGCTGCATAGTTCCTCTGCACAGCCATGTTAACGAACAGCTCAGCTATATTCTCGAAGGCGCATTGAAGTTTTATATCGATGGAAAAGAAATTGTGGTGCGCGCCGGAGAAGTGCTCACCATCCCGCCAAATATGCCGCACAAAGCTGAGGCCATGGAAGACACGGTTGACCTCGACATCTTCAATCCTCCGCGGGCCGACTGGATCAACAAAACTGATAGTTACCTGCGTAAATAACGCGTTGCCCGGCGGGGCTTATTCGAAGATCGCTCTGCTATCCTTAGGGTTCCCGAATGATTGAACAAGCGACCAACAGCAAAGCGGGTACCAGTGTCTCGCAACTGCGCTGCATTGGGTGCGGACGCACCGCTTTGCCCGACCGCTTTCGTTGCGAGCATTGCCGCGACCTGCTGGAAATTATTTATCCCGGATGGAATGACTGCGGCGCCGCCGGGCTTTCGGCTTCGTCGCTAAAAAAGCTATGGCTCGCTCGGCGCTCATCGCTCGATCCCGTTGACCAGAGCGGCGTCTGGCGCTTCCGCGAAATGCTTCCTGAAATCCCTCAGACGCAGATCATCACCATTAAGGAAGGGAATACTCCGGTTTACGAGTTGCCGCATTGTGCGCGTACAGCGGGAGTAAAACAGCTTTTCGCCAAGCATCAGGGAATGAATCCGACCGGCTCGTTCAAAGACACAGGCATGACGGTGGCCGCCTCTTTTGCCAGGCAGGCGGGATATAAATGGGTAGCTTGCGCTTCAACGGGAAATACCTCGGCGTCAATGGCTGCCTATGCGGCGCGCGGCGGACTGCATAGCCTGGTGCTCATTCCAGATGGAAAAATCTCCTGGAGCAAACTCTCGCAGTCGCTCGATTACGGCGCCATCACCTGCCAGCTCAAAACTGATTTTGACGGATGCGTTCGTGTTCTGAATGAAGTGGTCGAGCGCATGCCGGTGTATTTACTCAATTCGGTAAATCCATATCGCGTGGAAGGGCAAAAAACCGCTGCCTTCGAATTGCTGGAACAGTCCGATTGGCAGGTTCCGGATCACATCATTGTTCCGGGTGGAAACCTGGCGAACTCTTCGGCGATCGGAAAGGCTTTGCGCGAGATGAAGCAGCTCGGATTCATTTCGCGATTGCCGAAAATCTCTGTCATTCAGGCGGAGGGCGCGAATCCTCTGGTGCGGACCATTCGCGAGAATGGCGGCGAAACCCTTATTCCAGTTCACGCAGAGACTATGGCCACCGCAATTCGCATCGGCAATCCCGCATCTTGGAAAAAAGCTTTGCGCGTAATCAACGAAAGCGAAGGCACTGTCGAGCAGGTGAGTGAAATTGAGATAGCCGTCGCCAAGGCGGAGATCGGCGCGGAAGGCATTGGGTGTGAACCCGCTTCGGCGGTGACCTTGGCGGGATTAAAGAAACTGGCAAAGAGTGGGTTCGTGAAATCAAACCAATCCGTTGTTCTCGTGCTCACCGGTCATCTTCTGAAAGATTCAGAGTTCACGCTGAAGTTCCATCGCGGAGATCTGTTTGCGGAATCTTCGCAGGCGCCTGAAGGCCGGGAGTTGAAGGCCAACCAGCGGGCGCCAATAATTTTGGAGCCAAGCGTGAATGCGGTGATCGAGTTGCTGCAATCGGCTGAGAAGCAGAAACCAAACGAACCATGAAGCAATTCCAACTCACCCTTCCAGCCACTTCGGCTAATTTAGGTCCTGCGTTTGATACTGCCGCCCTGGCATTGAATTTGTCGCTCCGGATCAGCGCGGTCAAAGCGAAGCAGTTTGCCATTACCGCGAAAGGCCGCGACCATGAAATCTGTGGTCAGCTCGAAGATCACCTGATTCTTATTACCTATCGCGAGGTTCTGCAGGCAGAAGTCAAATCCATCGGGCCTTTGTCGCTCGAAATAGAAAATGAGTTTCCCATTGGCAAAGGATGCGGATCTTCAGCTGCGGCCCGGCTGGCGGGCGTTGCGCTTGCTGTGCATTTTGGAAAGCTGCGTTGGAATAGCGACCGCATTATTGGCGAGGCGGCCCGAAGGGAACGTCACTCCGATAACGCGGCTGCCTGCTGGATGGGCGGCGTAACCGTGTCGAGAATGGTGGGTAGCGGAGAAGCCCAAGTGGCGCGCTTTTTGCCCAAAGGGAAGTGGCCATTATTGCTGGCGATTCCTGACGGCAGCCTCTCCACCGAAAAAGCGCGTGAAGTCTTGCCGCGCCACTACACTCGGCACGATGTGGTAAGCAACATTCAACACTCGATGCTGCTGTTGGCTGCGTTGTTTCAGGGTGATCGAAAGCTGTTGGCATCGGCCTTGAACGATCGCATTCATCAGCCTTACCGTGCGCCGCTTTGCCCGCTACTGCCGGCACTGCAGGATTTTCCGAAAGAGAAAGGCCTTCTTGGAGCGGTGTTAAGCGGCGCCGGACCGTCGGTTCTTATGTTCCTGGACGCGGACATCCCAATACAAAAGACTGCGGAACGGGTAGCGAATCACTTGAAACAAAAGGGAATGAAGGCAGAACTGGTGCTTACGTCAATTGCCAGGACCGGCGGCGAAGCTTCATTTCAGAAATGAGCGGCTCACCCGGCGCGACGGCCGTCAAGCACTTCATCGAGTGCCTCAAGCAGACGGCGCGCGCGCTTCGAAGAGTCTGACATTCCGCCATCCTGCTTGCTCTTGAGAAGGTGGTATTCGTCGGCAATATTCAGAGCTGCCAGCACCGCGAGTCGGGAGCTATCGACGGTATGGGTCTGGTCGGCCACCGCCCGCATCTTGCCATCCACATATTCGGCAATTTTCAGGATGTAATCGGGATCGGTTCCGCGCAGGTTGTAGGCCTGGTCGAAAATTTCGACTCGCACACTGGTGTTGCCGGCGTCCTGAACAGGCGGATGTTTGGTGGCAGTAGCCATGTTTGTTCCTGTGGACTTAGCTTGCCGCTTGCTCTTGCGTAATGTGGTCGATGTGCAAAAGCATTTTTTCGACTCGCGCCCGAATGTCTTCCCGCTCCTTGCGCAAACCGACCGTCTCCCGCCGCAAGCTTTCGACTTCTTCTTCCCGCTCCTCAAGTTGCTCCCGCAAACGCTTTACGTCCCGTTCTGCCGTGTTGCGCGCTTCCTGGGCGGACTTGTATAGGTCAATAGTGCGATAGATTTTGTCTTCGAGGGCCTGAAAATCGTCAGCCGGAACCTGCGT
>Ga0157372_10003497_pt1 | contig 16930 bp, 18 predicted proteins | sample C55metaG_FD_115307 | JGI IMG/M metagenome (GOLD analysis project Ga0157372, IMG submission 115307) | Corn rhizosphere microbial communities from Kellogg Biological Station, Michigan, USA - C5-5 metaG | ecosystem: Host-associated > Plants > Roots > Rhizosphere > Soil | place: USA: Michigan... | reverse complement strand
TGGGCATCCCGCTCCTTCTCATGAGGGAGTCCGAATTAGTAATCATGATCGCAGTACGGGACCGAAGAGATGCATGGGTCGGACTGAGTTCCTGACCGGAGAGACTACAAGCGAGCCTGGGTTGGAAAAGGCAAACCATCAACAAGAGCGAAATGGCGCTCTTCTCCGAGTGCTCGCCGAAGTGTGCGCGAAAAGTGCTTGACACCCCGACATTGTCAGAGAAGCGATTTATCACCAATGAGTGGTTTAGAGCTTTTCTCGGATGCGGGAATACCGCTGCTCTGAGAAGGCGGCGTTTAGCGCGTCTAATCGGGGAAGCAACATCTTCTCCGCACTCTCCAAATCATTAACAATGTCGTGCTCTGAATAGTGTCTGTGCTCGATAGCCGCGATGAGTGGACCTAGCTCGTAGGATTCCGCAGGGACGTGACGAGGTGCAACCCTGATGGTGGTTTCATCGTGCCAGCGCACAAGTGTGAATAACAAGTTATTTTGAGCGATCGTTATAGTGGGCGAGTCCCCCGCAGCAACTGTCATTGAGCTTGTCCGTGAGAGCAGCGAGCCCCACTTCAGCTTAACTTCCTTCATGAACGCACGAGAATTTTTCCACTGCAGAAGCGGGAACAGCCACCAACCGAACAGGATGGTCAAAATTATTTTTACGAGGAAACCCAGCCCTAATATCAGTGGCGCGACTAGGGCAAAAATACGGTTCTTGGTTGCCTGCTGCACAGCGAAAGAATAGCGCGATTGTGTTGATTGACGAAACCACGCGTTATCACAACGGCGCTTTTCATTCGCCTTCCACGTCACCGAGTGAGCGCCACTCGGCATTGTGTGCCTTGGTGGTGATGTCTTTATTTAACTTCCACCACCACACACACGGACATAGAGAGTCTTAATATCACTGTGCAAATAAAGTTACTTACGCCTGCGCAACTTGAAAAAAATCTGGTGATGGTGACGTGCTTTTTCATCACCCATCACCAAAAATTTACGCGCTTGTCACAACGCCTGTTCCCGATGCTGCCAAGAAGTATTTACCACTGTGCTGCACTATGCCTCCAATCTCCAAAAGGTCATCCCGCCAACGATAGAATGTGCTTGCCGCACCTAACTGACGCGAGTAAACCACTTCATCACCCGGCTTGAATTTGTGAAAGCAATTGCGTGCCATGTGCGCCATTGCCTTGGACACTTTCGGCACGGGCTCCGGCTCTTCCGGTTTTTCAGTAATGACCAACCCTTGTGAATGCTCCCACCGCATGTACATCTTTTCGGTTTTGCCGTTGCGCGGCATAACGTCATACTGCCGCACGCTATCGGCGTCATCCCGATTTGTGAGCGAGATTAAAAACACCGTTTCCACTTTTCGCGCCAGTGCCGAGCTGCCGTATAGCGAGTCACGGCCAGCGTAACGGTCATCCAGTTTTCATCTTCGGGCTGCCCACTGTGGCAAGCACACAGACGTTGTGCTTGGTTGCCACACGCTGCAAGGCATCAATCATCGGCGCGAGTATTTCCATTTTCAGCATGTTTGGTGCCCACAGGTCCAAGCCTTCGACAAACCACACCTGGACACCGGATATGGCGGAGAGGGTGGGATTTGAACCCACGATACCCGTTAAGGTATGTCCGCTTTCGAGGCGGATCGTTTCAACCACTCACGCACCTCTCCGCGTCGGACAAATTTTTTGTTTGTTCAGCCAAATGCATTTTATCAGGTCGAATACCGGGCCTTTGCTCGCGATTGGCGAGACAAATCGTGCTCAGTGCTACTGCATGATCATGGCGTCAACAAAATAAACCACGTGGGGACAGCCGCCTTCGGCTGTCCTGCGAGCTTACTCGCTGGTCTGGAACTCCTGAGCACCTTGAGATTTGTGAAGCAGTCACATCCTACCTTCCTGCAATCGTCAGGAAAAGCCGAGGGCGGCTGTCCCCACATTGGCGAAAGTTCAGTAGATGCAAGAGCGTTCTACCGCCTGCAGTTACCTCGTCGGTACGGCAAGAATCCATGGGCAATCGGTGTTGTGTGTCACTCGCGCAGGACTCGGGCGGGATCAGTTTTGGTAGCGCGCCGTGCGGGCAGAAACACGGCAGCGAACGAGATAACTGTCATCAGCGTGAAGGCGAAGACAAAAGCCAGGGGGTCTCGCGGATTGACTTTGTAGAGTAGCGCGCCAATTAATCGCGTTAATAGGAGAGCAGTAGCCGAGCCAACAACCACACCGCCTGCCATCAATAAAAAGCCCTGGGAAAATACCAGACGTAGTAGATCTCTTGCGCTTGCGCCCAGAGCAATGCGCAGGCCGAGTTCGCGCGAACTCTGATTTACGGTATGCGACATGACGCCATAGAGTCCGATGGCCGCCAGCAGCACTGCCAGAGCGCCGAATATTCCCAGCAATGTCACTGCTATCTGCTGCGAGGCTAGAGCGATGCGGTTCACCTGCTCGCGCATGGTGATGACTTCGGTCGGCGCCAGGTTCGCATCGATTTCGTGAATCACGCGCGCCAAAGTGGCTGCCATTACGCCCGCATCAATCGAGGTGCGAATGTTTATGATTCCGCTGCGAAGGGGAAGACCTTGACGCATGGGTATGTAGAAGAAAGGCTTGGGATCTTCGCCAAGGGAATCATACTTTGAGACGCGGGCCACTCCGACTACTTGCAGCCATCGGCCGTCTGCCTGGAGTCGCTTGCCGACCGGATTTTTGCCTCGCCAATACTGGTTAACCATTTGTTCATTCACGACGACGACCGGGAGGCTGCTCTCGTTGTCCGCGCGGGTGAAGTCGCGCCCCGACAACGATTTAATTCCCAGGGTTTGAAAGTATTGGGGGTCGACTTGGTTATATTCGGCTGAAGGCGCCTCGTCGGCGCGCGGTTCATAGCCGTCGATTGCGATGCGTGCAGAAGGATACGGCTGATAGGTGAAAGGACGGATTCGCGAATATGCCACGGCTTCGACGCCACCCAAAGCCTGCAGGCGCTCGACTAATGTCTGGCGAAAAGTTTGAGCGCGTTGTGCGTCATAGCCTGCATCGACTAGGTTCACGGTGCTGGTCAAAACATTTTGCGTGGAAAAGCCGGGGTCGGCGATGCGGATGTTGTGCACGCTCTCAATCAGCAGAACCGCTCCCACCAGCAGCACAAAGCTGAGAGCCATCTGGACCAGCACTAATCCGGACCGCAAGCGGGCCTTCCCCCGGACGCCGAAGACCGCGGCCGACTCTGACTTCAAGGATGTAGCGAGATCGATGCGGCTGTTCTGAAAGGCAGGTATAAGTGAAAACAGGAGAGTGGAAAACAATGTGATTGCAATACTCAGCGCAAGCACGCGGCCATCGATTGCGCCGCTCAGGTTGACGGTCGTGCCATGTGATGGAGCCATGAGAGCAATCAGATTGTGACAAGAATATGCGACCAGGATTCCGCCCGCCGCAGCGCACGTCGAAAGGATGAGGCCTTCAGTGAATAGTTGCTTGAGCAGGCGGCTGCGGGCGGCTCCCATGGCGAGCCGCACAACGATTTCCCTACGCCGGGTGAAAGACCTCACCAGCAACAGATTACTCACGTTGGCGCAAACGATCAGCAAAAGAATCAGGACTGCGGCGCTCGATAGCTTTAGCACGGGCAATTCTTCCGAAGCGCCGTTGAATGGATCTTTCCACAAGGGAAAAAGTCTGATGAGCCGACCGCGGTTCGTCGCCGGGTATTCGACTTCAAGCCTTTTGGCAACGCCGGAAAGTTCTTCTTCGGCTTGTTCGCGTGTGACCCCGGGTTTGGGTAAGACAAAGCCTTCAATCCAGCGCTGACCGCGGTCTTCCAGCTTGTATCCGCCGCCATCAAACAATTCCTGCATCGAGATTGGAACCCAAAACTGAATTGGGTATCCGACGAATGTGCCATAAAATCCTTCGGGCGCAACTCCGATGATGGTGTGCGGCACACCGTCCAGCATTTGGGTTTTGCCAATGATGTCGCGATCGCCGTGGAAGCGTTGCATCCACAGCCAGTAGCTGATTACCGTGACCGGATGGGCATTTCGCCCCTGCTCTTCCGCCGGCTCGAATCCTCGCCCTAGAAATAGATGAACGCCCAAGGCGTTGAAGTAGTTCGATGACACGATACTTGCGGCTACCCGTTCGGCGCGGTCACCGATGCTGAGGGTCGAGCCGGTTATTTTGTCGGCGATAAAGGAATCAATTAGCGTGGAATCTTTTTGCAGGTCCTGGAAGTCCGGCCACGACATGGAATCTGGGTGAGACTCGCCGGGCTTGACCCCAGTCAGGACGAGCAAGCGGTCCTGGTTTACAACTTTCGGAAAAGGGCGCAGCAGTATGCCTTCGATCCAGCTGAAAACCGCCGCGTTGGCGCCGATCCCGAGCGTTAGGCACAGGATCACCAGCAATGAAAATCCTGGACTGCGGCGCAACATACGGAACCCGAAGTGTAGGTCTCTAATGAAATTGTCGATGAACATGTGTGACCTTTTCTACTTGACTGTCTGTGGCGAATGTCCTCGCAAGCCGAGTGGTTCAGAGTTGCATTTATCAAACCAAATCCGGTTAGCCTGCGGTGTAATTGATTCTTTGGGATAACGTTTCAACCATTGATCTCGGTGTCCAAGATTGAGTTTGTGTGTTCGGAAATGAACGGTACCACCCATAAAGATTCGATGCCATCACGGGGGTTTTCCGAAATCGCACGCGTGGGGACAGCCGCCCTCGGCTGTCCTGGCGAGCTATGCTCGCCAATGAGCTCAGAAGCTGTATTGGGGATCTTCTTACCGGGAGGTTTCTGGCGGCCTCTGGAATTGACAGGACAGCCGAGGGCGGCTGTTCCCACACTTGGAGAGTTCAGTGGCCGAGCTTGACTACCTTCGTGATCTGAAGAATTCCTGCAGCAGTTCTGCGCATTGTCCGGCCAGCACGCCGCGCCGAACGTCAACCTGGTGATTGAGGGAGGGGTGGTTCAGAACATGCATAGTGGAATGCACTGCTCCGGCTTTGGGATCGTCGGCTCCGTATATCAGGGTTCGGAGGCGGGCGTGCACCATGGCCCCTGCGCACATGGCGCATGGCTCAATGGTGACGAAAAGATCGCAGTTATTCAGTCGGTGATTGCCGACTGCAGATCCGGCTTCGCGCAAGGCCACAATTTCTGCATGGGCGGTTGGATCGGAGTCGGCTAGGTTGCGATTGAGTCCGCGACCGACGATTTTGCCTTCATGCACCACGACTGCGCCGACCGGAACTTCGCCAATATCGAGCGCACGTTGAGCAGCTCGCAAGGCTTCCTGCATCCACAGTTCGTCGGGTCCGGGACTTCCGCCGTTTCGCACGGAGAATATTGTATGAGAATGCTCGCAGCTTCAGCTCTTTCGTAAATGGATTGATCCATCTCCGGTGTGAATCGTCATAAGGTTTCCGCCGCCATTGATCTTGCCGTGAACTTCGTTTTGCTTAAGCTTGCCTTCGGTCATTACCGGGAAGTCGAGGTCGATGTGCCCATCGCCGGTGTGCAGAGCGACGTCGGCTGCGAGATTTCCCGGAACTTCAAGGGTCACGTTGCCGTCGCCGGTTTCTACTCTCCACTCGCTGGCCACCGCAGATCCCGAGCTGGCACGAGCGTCGACCCGGCCGTCGCCGGTTTTTAGTTCGAGTACATCGAAGCGGCCATCGGCAGAGATGTGCCCGTCGCCGGTACTGGCGCGGAGCCGCCCGTCGACTCCTTCAATGCTCTGCGACCCATCGCCACTGCGCATGTTCATTTCGCCTTTGAAGTTGCTGATCTCGATTTTGCCGTCTCCGGTGTGAAGATCGACCTTGCCCTCGCGAGGCATGTGAATGTTGACGTCCACGCGGTGATTGCCAATGTCGAGGGTAATGCCATGATGGGGGTAGCGCACGTCGATTTCAACCGTATCGCCGTTCTGGTGCTGGTCTATCTGCAGTCCACCTTCACCTATTTTGTACCGCGTGCTGATTACGGTCGCCTCGATGGTGTTCTGGTTCCAGGTTTCGACGTGGATATTCGCGTCCGAGGTTTCCACGCGCAGGTCGGGCTTGCCTGAAATGTTGTAAGTCTTTGACCATTGCTCCGAGTGCGCGGGAATCGCGATCGCTAAAAGGCACAGCGCAATACTGATATTCAGAAGTTGTTTCATTAAATTCCTCCACGCCAAGTCATAGACGTCTATACGTGCGATTGGTGAGGTAAGTTCCCACGGATGTCTTTCGGTTCCCTCGCGACAGATAGCCTTTAAATCAAGCGCAATTCCAGTTCTTCCAAGGACTCGACGCGGGGAAGGCCGCGGTCGGAATATGCGCCGGCAACATCGAACAAGACCGCCTGCATTCCAAAGCGGGTTGCGCCGAGGTAGTCGACCGAATAAACGTCGCCGATGTAGATGCTCTCGGCGGCGGAAACTCCGAGGCTGCGGATGGCCGCCTCGAAAATCGCGGGGTGCGGTTTCTCTTTTCCAACGATGCCGGAGTCAGTGATGGTCTCGAAACAATCCGCGATTCCGCAGCGGGTAAGAACCTCCGCGATTTTTCCGTCCGCGTTGGAAATCACTGCAAGACGGTAGTGTTTGGCTAAGCGCTGCAAAGCGTCGCGAGTTCCTGGGCGAATTTCGCACCAATTAGCCGAGATCCGAGTGCGCATAACCATATCTGAGTGGAGGGAATCGTCTGAGAGATCAAGATCCTCTAACAGATGCGAATAGAAAATCTGCCAGAATCCGTGGTCAATGGCGGAATGGCTTTCCAGTAGTGAATCGAATTCGCGCTTGGTCCGGCGCTCGATTTCTTTCAACTGATCGTCTGAAGGAAAGATTTGTCTTTCGTGCAGTGCGTGTAGCATCCGCTTGCGATCGGGGAAGAGCAGGGTATTTCCGACATCGAAGAAAAGCGCTTTGGCGGGCATCGATAAAAAGTATAAGTGCCGTGGCTAATGCGCAGTTTGACCACCAGCTACTAATCACTAACCACCGGTTTGCGGTATGATTCAACTTGGAATGGCCAAGAAATCCACCATCGAAGTCGCGTGCCCATGTTGCGGTGCGGCACTGAAAGTGGACGCCGGAAACGGAACCGTGATTTCTCATGTCGCTCCGCTGAAGCCGAAGATGTTCAATGATCTTGATGAGGCGGCTCGGGCCATGAAAGAGCAGGATACGCGGCGGGATTCGATCTTTCGGCAATCAGTCGAAGCTCAAAGAAATGCCTCCGATATTCTGGAAAAGAAGTTCCAGGAAGCGCTCAGAAAAGCGAAAGAAACGCCGGATACAGGCAGGCCCATCCGGGACTTCGATCTGGATTGACGGTTGAAGGGCGAGCGGCCCGTCTCTACACAAGGCAAATCAAATAAAAAGGGCCGCCTGGCGGCAGCCCTGCCTCAACTTCCTAACAGAACTTAAAGCGTCGATTCGATTTCAAATCCCCAAGCTTCCAGCAAAGGCTCAGGGATGTACTTGGAATTCTTGTTACGGCGCGCCCACTCGCGCAGCCGGGTAGACCGTAAATACTGGTCAGGAGTGAGCTTATATTCCTTTACCACCTGCTCAAACTCAGTGACAGTAGGGACAATCGGGCCGATCGGCTCTGGCTTGCCCCAGTTTGGATTTCCTCGTCTCTTAGCCATGAACGTTCCTTGGTTAGGGTTTTTACTTTTAAATAGCTTAGATTCCCGCGACTTGTAGAAGGATTCCAAAAATCCTTCATCGGTGCACAGAATAAAACCGAAGGCAACTGCAGGACGGAAATGAAAGTCAGCAGGACGGTCGATTCTACGTCAACCCGGAACAAAGTCAATGACCAAGGCAGTTCCAAGGCGATAACTACATGAAAAAACGTAACTTACATCTACTGTTACTTTTAGGGATGATGTAACTGATTGAGATTACCGCCGTAACCTGATTCTAAAGGGTCAGTATTTCAGCAACAATCCTCTTACTGCTACATTCATTTGAGGCTCCTGTGTCTTCTTTCGCGCAACCCGGATTGCAGTCGTTGCTGCTGTGCTCGGATGATTCCGTCGTCCGCGTACTTCGCCGCGTGCTGACTGATCTTGAGATCGGGGTAGAACATTGTACCGATATCGATACCGCGATCCAAAGGCTTACCCGTCAGCGCTTTGAAGCGGTGATAGTCGACTGCACAACCAAGGAAATCGCGGCCAAAGTATTGAAGGGGACGCACTCCTCCCCGGCCAATAAACGGGCTATCGCTGTTGCCATCATCGACGGGCAGTCTGCCCTAAAAAGCGCCTTCGAGTTAGGCGCGCATTTTGTTCTGTTTAAACCAATATCTCTGGAGCGCACTAAAGCCAGCTTCCGCTCCGTAAGGGCGTTAATGAAACGGGAGCGCAGGCGGCACTCGCGTATTCCGGTGGAGCTCACGGTAAAGTTGTCTTCGCAGAATCCTTCCCGAACCGTCGAGGTCGTAACCGCCGACCTCAGCGAAAATGGAATTGCGATTAAGTCCAGATCAAAGCTACCTGCGGCTTTCCGGGTGCGCTTTACGTTGCCTGGGGCGGTGAACGACATTGAATGCCGCGGAGAAGTGGCATGGCATGGGAAAGATCTTCAGGGAGTTCGCTTCTGTGATCTTTCCGACGACCAAAGCGCGCGAATAAAGTCCTGGATATTCCGACAGTTGCAAGGCGGCGATCCCGACGATCCGCCCGTCAGTTGTCGACTGACGGACTTGAGCTTGAACGCCTGTTACCTCGAGACCGAGTCTCCGTTTCCGGTCCGCACTCGGCTGCAGATCGTGATGAAGGTGGGCGAGATGGAATTGCCGGTCGAAGGCATGGTTCGGGTAATGCACCCGGGAGCGGGCATTGGAGTGCAGTTCACCCGCCAAAATGCGGAAGAAAAAAAGAGAGTCGAAGATTTTATCCACACGTTGGTGAATAGCGGCGGCGCTGTTCCGGAGATTGAAGTGCGTCCGGATGCAATAGACAATAGCGCCAGCGCATTTTCGGCGGTGCATGTCGAGGGAGACCACGATCCGCTGCTGTCGCTGTTCCACGTAGGCAACGAGCTTCCGCCGGCTGAGTTCCACGCCGAACTGCGCAAACAACGCAGCGTGACCGCTGAAGTTTCAATTTAAGCCTGCGATATAGCTAATCTGCTGGCCGCATATCCCACCACAAATGTAATCGAGGTTCCAATCGCCACCCACCACGTCCATGGCACCGTCGAGAATTGCCACAAGTAGATTTCAGCTGCGAATCCGCAAAGCATGCCGGCTATAGCTCCGTACTGATTCGCGCGTCGGGTGAGGACGCCCAGCAGGAAAACGCCCAGCATCGCGCCGTAGGCGATCGACGCGATTTGTAGCCCTACTTCGACGACGCGGCTGACGTGATGTAGGGACAATACCGCAAGGATGAAAAGTAATGTCGCCCACATAACGGTTGAAAACCGGGAGAGCCGCATTTTCTTCTCTTCAGCAGTTTGCGGCTTCAGTCGCAGATAAAAATCCATGATCGTGCTGGACGAAAGGGAATTCAACGCCGCGCTCAAATTCGACATTGCCGCTGCCAGAATGGCGGCAATCAGCAGGCCGGAAATTCCGTGCGGCATCCGAGTGACGATGAAGGTGGGATAAATCCAGTCGGCTTTGCCGAAGTGCGCGGAAGGGAGCCTGTAATAGGCAAACAGCATTACGCCAAGCACCAGGAATAGTCCGAATTGAAATAGAATTGCGGCCCCGCTGGAGAGCAATGCCGCAACTGACTGTCGCTGGCTGCGTGCCGCCAGCAGCCGCTGAACGATGAGCTGATCGGTGCCGTGACTGGCAGTGGTCAGAAATGCGCCCCCAATCACTCCTGCCCAGAATGTGTAAGGCTTCCAGAATGTCGGGGTGAAATCGAAGACCCGCAATTTACCACTGGCTTCAGCAATCTGGTGAACGTGCGTCCAGCCGCCGGGGACGTAGTGAATGATCGTCGCTACTCCCACCAGGGTTCCGGCAACGTAGATTGCAGTTTGTACTACATCGGTCCAGATCACAGCCGCCAAACCGCCCTCGAAGGTGTAGATCAGGGTCAATACGGTGATGATGGCAATTGAAGCTACCTCTCCGGTTCCCAGCGCGATCGAGACTACGATCGACACTGCGTAAACCCGCACGCCCTCGGCTGCGGCGCGAGTCAGTAGAAATAAGGCGGACGTCAGCGTACGCAGGTGTGGACCAAAACGTTTCTCGATCAGCTCGTACGCGGTAAATAGTTCACCGCGAAAATAGTGCGGCAACAGTACGAAGCTGATAATGAACCGTCCAACCACGTATCCCATGACAACTTGCAAGAACGTGAGATTGGTGTCGTAAGCCAGGCCAGGAATGCTGATGATGGTCAGCGTGCTGGTTTCTGCGGCAACGATCGATAGCGCAATTGCCCACCAGGGAATGTCGCGTCCGGCAAGGAAGTAGTCGCGCAGTGTGCGCTGGCGTTTGCGGAAGCGCATGCCGAACAGAGTGATTCCGATCAGGTAGACGACGATGATCGCGAAATCGAAGGAGTTCAGGCCCATGTCTCGATTCAGCGTAGCGTGAATTTGCCCGCGATTCGGGATTTGACGAGCGAGGTATCAAGAGAGTGATCAGTGGCCGCATCGGCGGTCATGCTCAAATCACAATGTCTCCGGCCCACGAAAGCTACTTACCTGAGTGATGGCCAGATCCTAAGATGATCGGCGGGGAGGAACATCCATGACGATTTTAGACAGTCAACGTGGCCGGGTGGTTGACGTGAATGGCGGCACAATGATGCGCCTCATCGCTCTCGGCATTCTGGCGCTGGTGCTGATCATTCTTTTCTTTAATTCCATTACCCGCGTGGGTACCGGACACGTGGGCGTGCTCACACTCTTCGGGAGAGTCACTGGCGAATCGCTGGCTGAGGGTATGCACGTAATCAGTCCGCTTAAGACCAACAACGAACTGTCGGTGCAAACGCAAACCATTAAAGAATCGGCCAGCGTGCCTTCAAGTGAAGGTTTAATGATGAGCCTGGATACCTCGCTTATCTATCACCTCAATCCTGACCGTGCTGCAGAAGTTTTCCAGAAGACGGGCGCCGACTACGAAGATAAGCTGGTCGAACCCATGCTGCGGGCCGCGATCCGTGAAGCGACCGCTTCGCACACGGCGAATGCTCTTTACACGGGCGAGCGCGAAATGGTGGCGAAACAGATTTTTGACCAGCTCACCGTCGAACTCAACCAGCGCGGCATCACGGTTGAAAATGTTCTTCTCCGCGATATCCAGCTTCCCGCTACGCTGAAAGCATCGATTGAAGCCAAGCAGCAAGCCGAACAGGAGGCCCTGGCAATGAACTTCCGCCTGCAGAAAGAGACGCAGGAAGCGCAGCGCAAGCGAATCGAAGCGCAGGGTGTGCGCGACTTTCAGCAAATCGTGGCCCAAGGCATCAGTCCACAACTGCTGCAGTGGAAGGGAATTGAAGCTACGGAATTGTTGGCAAAAAGTTCCAACACCAAGGTGGTGGTGATTGGAAACAGCAAGAACGGACTGCCGCTAATACTGGGTCAGTAAGTAAAGTTGAAGTTGATTAGCCTATCTCGGAAGCTGCAATTTGTTTGGATTTCGGTACTGAGGGCGAAACATACCCGCGCGCCAACTTCGAATGTTTTGCTGCAATGGTGATCAGTGACACTACTCCCCCGAGGATGAAAAAGCTGCCGGTCGATAAATACAGAATGAGGAATAAACCTGAAAACGAGAGCATCTCGATCGAAGACACACGAAGTGATAGCGGGCGAGAGTACTCGATTCGGCCATGGACGGCATCCGTCGATGCTGCCTTAAACATGTAATAGTTTCGGATGTGACGAATGTGCACGCACAGCTGGCTGCAGATAAAAGCTCCAAGCACGAAGAGAAAAATTGCAGGTGTGGATAATTGCGCCAGCCACCACAAAATGGTCAGTAAAATCGAAATCGTTAATAACGCTGCAACGAACTTCGGGCTGATAACGCGGAGTGAGTCGATGTCTCGCTGAAAATACGGGGTGAGCTCGTAACTCCCCTCGAAGGCGATCTTGTCGCGCACCCCGTTCTGATACATACGGGCGCAAATCAGGGTAAGCGTGTAATCAGAAATGTAGAGCAGCGCCCAGAACGGGATACCAATCCAAGCATGTTTGAAGAAGAGTTCTGGCACTCAAGACCTCGGAATCAGGCCGAGTATACGTCTCCTGGTCCTCGATCACGAGCAGTGACTGGGTTGCGGCTATTACATGAGTAATAGCCGTGCACTAACCCGCGACGGCTTCTTTCTCTTCATCTTCAAGGATGCCGAAGGCCGCGTTCATCATTTCCTGGTCCACAGTTCGGTTTTTCGCAGTGGCTTCGGCCAACGGAATAGAAATAATTTTATTTGCCCGAAGGGCAGCCATTCTTCCGAACTCGCCGCGGTGAACCATGTCGATCGCGCCCAATCCATATCGGGTGGCGAGCACCCGGTCGAATGCCGTTGGCGTACCGCCGCGTTGAATGTGACCAAGAACAACCGTGCGGGTTTCATAGCCGGTGCGCCGTTCAAGTTCCTGAGCAAGCGTGTTCGCAATTCCGCCCAGGCGCGCGTGCCCGAACTCGTCTATCTCTCCGCCTTGCAGGACGGGACCATTCTTGCCTTCGGCAAACTTTGCGCCTTCAGCCACAACGACGATGCTGAAGTAACGTCCGCGCTCGTGGCGCCGCCGAATTTTTGCGGCGACCATATCGACGTCGAAGGGCTGCTCCGGAATCAGGATCACGTCCGCGCCGCCCGCGATGCCGCTGTAGATGGCGATCCAGCCCGCGTCGCGTCCCATTACTTCCACCACCATCACGCGATTGTGCGCTTCGGCGGTGGTGTGAACACGATCGATAGCTTCAGTGACGACGTTCACCGCAGTGTCGAAGCCGAAAGTGAAATCGGTCCCGGCAAGGTCATTATCGATGGTTTTGGGAACGCCGACAACTTTTACGCCTTTATCGAAAAGTTTGGTCGCGACTGACAAGGTGTCATCGCCGCCGATCGCGATCAGCGCATCCGCGCCGTTCTTCTTTAAGGTTGCAATGCAGGTATCGAGACCATCGGGCTTCTTTGCGGGATTTGTACGCGAGGTCCGTAGAATGGTTCCACCGCGAGGCAGAATACCGGCCACAGTTTGCAGGTCGAGCGGCATTGTCTTGTTTTCCATTAGTCCGCGCCAGCCCTCGAGGAAGCCTACGAATTGGTCGTCGTAATGAAAGCTGCCTTTGCGAACGGCGGCACGAATAACCGCATTCAGTCCGGGGCAATCGCCACCGCCCGTCAGTATGCCGATCTTCATGATCTCTTCCTCCGTCGCTGCAATATGGATTTTTCCGCAACCCCGCTTGACCAGCAGACACTACGGCACATTCACAATGGCGCGGAAACATTAGATTATCATTCAGCCGACTCGGGTGAAAGGTGCGGAGGTATCGGAATTTCCAATCTTGATAATCGATCTCACGGGTTGAGAGAGTAAACCTCACGGCGGTTTATGGACAGATATTTCTAGTACACTCGTCGCAACATGCGCGTTCTGGGAATCGATTGCGGCACCGAGTGCACCGGCTATGGAGTGGTTGAGCTCGACAGTTGCGACAAGCTAAGATGCATAGCGTTCGGCGGAATCCGGTTCTCGCCTCGGGAGACTTTGCCAATCCGGCTTTCGACAGTTTTCAATGGGCTCAATTCGTTGATCCAGGAATTCCAGCCTGATCGAGTCGCAATTGAAGAAGTCTTCTATTCCGTGAATGCGAAGTCGGCGCTAAAGCTTGGCCAGGTACGAGGCGTGGCGATGCTGGCGGCATCGGCACAGAGATTGCAAGTCGGGGAGTACGCGCCTTTGACCATCAAGGCGTCAGTTGTCGGGTACGGCCGCGCCGAAAAAGTGCAGGTGCAGATGATGGTTGCCAGGCTCCTTTGCCTGGAAGAAATTCCCGAACCGGCAGACGCCGCCGACGCGCTGGCCATCGCCATTTGCGATCTGCACACGCAAGCCACGCTCGCACGGCAACAGGCCGGCGCCTAACGTCGGAACCACTTTCCTGATCGGCAGAAAATCCGGGAGGGCATGGCTTCAGCCTCGCCCCCGGTTCTACACCCGTTCAATTGTGACCGACTTCAACACGACATCTTTATTCGGACGATCATTGCGCCCACGCGGCACGTTTACGATCTTATCGACAACCTCTTGGCCTTCGATGACCTCGCCGAAAATTGTGTGCTTGCCGGTCAGCCACTGAGTCGGCGCGACGGTAATAAAAAATTGTGAGCCGTTGGTGTTGGGACCAGCGTTCGCCATGGCCAGTTTGCCGGGCATGTCGAACTTGTGGGGAGATCCCTTGGTTTCATCTTCAAATTGATATCCGGGACCGCCGAAACCGGTGCCGGCAGGGTCGCCGCCCTGCACCATGAAATTGGGAATCACGCGGTGGAAAATCGTACCGTCATAAAGCCGATCCGAGCTCTTCTTTCCTGTGCTCGGATGCTTCCACTCGCGCTTGCCTTCGGCGAGGTCGGTGAAATTTTGCACCGTCTTGGGAGCTTCTTTGTCGAAAAGGCGACAGACAATCGTGCCTTCAGAAGTGTCGAGAGTTGCATAAGTGCCGGGCTGGCGTGCCATGTATGAATCCTTTCAAAATAATTTTCAGTCATTGCATCATCGGATCATTGAGTCATCAAAAAATTCCAATGACTCAATCCCCAATGACTCAGTGGTTCAATCCTTCATCACTGCGGAGTACTGGTTTTCGGCGCTGCCGGTTTAGGAGCAGGTTTGTGCACCGCCTTATGTACAGGCGCGTGCGCTCCGCCGGCATGAAGGATCGTAATTTTCACGATCTTGGGCGGATCGTTCGGCAAATCGTTTCCATTGCGCGGCAAGCGCGCGATCTTTTTTACCAGTTCCACGCTGGGGTCGTCACACTGGCCGAAGATGGTATAACCCCCGTTCAGGCTCGGGTAGGGAACTTCGGTTATGAAAAACTGCGAGCCGTTGGTGTCCGGCCCGGAGTTGGCATAAGCCAATCGTCCCGGACGATCGAACTGTAAATCAGGCGAGGTTTCGTTTTTAAATTTGTATCCGGGATCGCCCACGCCCGTTCCCATTGGGTCGCCACCTTGAATCATGAAGTTCGGGATGACGCGATGAAAGATGGTCCCGTTGTAAAGCGGAACGCCATGCATCTTGCGGCCGGTGGCAGGGTTGGTCCAATCTTTGGTGCCGCGCGCCAGGCCAATGAAGTTGGCGACTCCGATAGGCGCCTTATCGGGAAAAAGGACGCAGGTCAGTTTGCCTGCCGTCGTATCAATAATCGCGGTTGGCGGCAGCGTTGTCGCCGCTGATGGCTTCTTGGCGGCCGGCTTCTTCGCTGCCGGGGCTGCAGTTTGCGATACGAGTTGCAGGGATGAAAAAGCCATCAGAAGAATAAGCAGTTTGCGCATGGTTGCTCCTGGCATGGGTTGGCGTCGAGACAGAAATAGCATTGTACGACAGGGGAGGGCCAACCACAGAGGGCACGGGGTTTCACCGAGGAAGGCACAGAGTCGTAGGTCTTTATTGCTTCAAGGCTTCGGTGGCTAACTGAATGCAGGTCTCGAGCGACTGGTCAGTGTCGATCACGGTTTTCGGAAATGTGATCTCTTCGAAGCGCGACTTCACCTTCAGATACAGATCGAAATTCCGGTTCGCAGCAATGTGAGCAGCGTCGGAACTCAGACGTTGGCGCGCCGTTTCCAGGCTGCAAGTACATTCCAGGATCCGCCATGGCTGGTTGAGAGCTTCGGCAAACCCGGTGGCTCGTTTTAATTGATAGTGCTGCGAGAAAGTTCGGCCGTCCAGAAATACGAATCGCGCTGGATGTTTACGGAATAAATATCCAGCGACCTTGAGCATGACCGCCATGCAGAAATCATTTTGTTCACTCGAGTACTCAATGTCCGGTGGGGAAAAAAGGGCGGCGCGCACCTGATCTTTATCGATCACCGTGCCGCCAAGCTTCTCCGCGAGAGCGCGGCTGAGTGTGCTTTTGCCGGTGCCAGGAAGGCCGGCCATCAGAATCAGCATGTAATGAGGATAGCTGAAGGAATCAGCGCAAATAGAAAAAGCCCTGCAGAGCTCATGTGAGCGCCGCAGGGCTTAATCAGTAAAATCTGTTACGGAACGTCGATTTCCGGCAATCCAATCGATGTGATCTCGGAAAGCGTTTTGTTTACGTCTTCCTGGGCGGCGAACATCCGGGTCGCGCGCCAGTCGTCGTAAGCGCCGGCAACCATGATGTGGAAGCACCACTGGCGCCGCTCTTCTTCCGGCTCAACCAATCCCATTTCCTTCAGCGGGCGAAGATATTCTTCCATCCACTTCACTTGAGCTTTGGTCATACCGCGGCGTTGCAGATCAACGGTGAGCCCGGCAAGATGCGATGAGGCGGTCTCGCCTCGTTCTGGAGCGGCGTTGCGATTGTGACGGCGAAGCTTTTTCTGCACCAGGACCGTGCGCACAGCCGAGTTCACCTGAATCTGTTCATGAAATTCTTTGTAGTAGGCCTCGCTCAGGTCGGTCACAAAATTAAGCGTCCAGGTGCGGCAGTAGCGCCGGTTAGGATCGAGTGACGCCTGAATGCGAAGCGTCTGGCCGGGAACTATCGGAACCAGGTCGCCGCTGGCCTTGAGCCTCTCCAGTTGCCTATCGTCATAAATGCGCGGAAGGTTTAGACGGTCAATCTCTTCATTCTGTAAAAGCAAAGATTCGTGCGATGGCTTGAATACCGGGTTCCACGGGATCCGGTGAATGCGGTGCATCCGGTGGTAGCGCGGCGAAACTATGGGCCGCACGGCGAACGCCTGGCAGCTCAGGACCACAGTGACGAAAAAT
>Ga0157372_10003495_pt1 | contig 16933 bp, 14 predicted proteins | sample C55metaG_FD_115307 | JGI IMG/M metagenome (GOLD analysis project Ga0157372, IMG submission 115307) | Corn rhizosphere microbial communities from Kellogg Biological Station, Michigan, USA - C5-5 metaG | ecosystem: Host-associated > Plants > Roots > Rhizosphere > Soil | place: USA: Michigan... | reverse complement strand
CCCTGCCTTTTATCATAACGTTATCCACAAAGTTTTTAGTTTTTCGACACCCCCTGCACCCCCGGTTTCAACAATAGTAAACTCTTTTGATTATTCTTCCTTTAGACCAAAGGAGCGGATAGCACGGCCCGGAGGGAAACGCCCAAATAATAATGATCGAAGGATTGACTGACTGATTGAATAACTACTAAGGTACAAGTAGCTATATCGCACAATCCAGCCTACATACTTGCGCCAGTAAGATAAGTCATTAAGAAATAAGTTATATTGCCAACAATATCTGACATTAAATGAGACTATTTGATTTTCTAAAAAAACCAAAAAAGTGAGACCTGCCAACTAACTATCAGGATTTTATCAATCAGGATGAATATAATCTAATAGTTGATTTGTCAATTAAATACCATACTGAAAAAGGACTTCAGATTTTGCGTATCGGTGACGGAGAAATTGTTGCTGAAATAGAAGGCCAGGAACAATACTGGTACTTAGACAATCTGGTTAGAGTCTTATCTTCAAATGATAAAAAACTTTGGGAACAACTCATTACCGAACATTTTGACAAGCTTAAAGTAAACAAACCGGCCTACGACTATTTTTTTAAGGATTTTGAGCATGCTTCGCAATATTTGAGAGTATTAATAAAAGATGAGGATTTTCTCAGTGGACTTGAATTTAATGTAAGTGATTTTATTTATCGTATTGATTTCCCTTTCACCAAAAGCTTTTTGATTTTTGAGTTTGACAACAAATTTACATACATCAAACACACTGATATTGTTGAGTGGAATAAAAGCATTGAAACCCTTTTCGAGGTTGCCATTTCCAATACTCCAAGTGATGAAATAACTATCGAAGAGTATGAATTTGCAAATAAATTTGATGTCTTTTTATTTTTAAGCGGCGACTATTCAGCTACTCTTACTCTTGATCTGAAGAACAGGGCTGATTTTGGCATAGGTACTTATGGCAGCTTGATTGCGATTCCGACGAAAGGAACAGCGTACGTCCATCCGATAGAAACAGACGATATACTAGAATTGATTGAAGCTATCGATTCATCCGTATCAACCTTCTTCAATGAAGACCCAGGTAACATTACCACAAATTATTATTGGGGATATAATGATAACTTTCAGGTTTTTCCAAAAGAAAATGATGTCATTTCACTCCCAAATGACCTGAAACGATTATTTGAATGCGAAAAGCATTAACACACGCTCATATATCTCAATTTATTATGCATCGAACGTTTACCTCTTGACTTTCAAATAATAATTTGTATATTTGCATCATTAATAACAGAATACAGGAAGAGGGGGCAGTAGCCCCCTCTTTTATTTTACCAAAAATAAATGTCGGAAAAGAAGATAGAGAAATACGTGGCGATGTTGGTGGAAGAGAAAATCGCCGACAGGCCCGACCTGTTTTTGGTTGAGGTAAAAATGATGCCCAGCCGCAAGCTGATGGTGCTGGTGGATGGCGATAAAGGCATCGGTATTGCCGATTGTGCCGCTATAAGCCGATTTGTAGGCTTTAAGCTGGAAGAGGATAACGTGATCGACGAGGCTTATAACCTCGAGGTTTCCTCCCCGGGCATTGATGCCGCGCTTACCCTGCCAAGGCAATATACCAAAAACATTGGCCGCAACGTTGGCATTAAAATGCTGGATGGCAGTAAACGCGAAGGCACATTAAAAAGTTTAGATAACGATAACATCATAATTGAAGAAAAAGTAAAAGGCGAGAAAGGCAAAAAGGCCGTGGTTGCAGAAAACGCCATTCCTTTGAGCCAGATCGCAGAAACAAAAGTTTTAATATCATTCAAGTAGTACAATGAGCAATATTAATTTAATTGATTCCTTTCAGGAGTTTAAAGATTTCAAGAACATCGATCGCCCGACGATGATGAGTGTATTGGAAGATGTTTTCAGAAGCATGATCCGTAAAAAATATGGTACCGACGAAAACTGCGACGTGATTGTTAACACCGACAATGGCGACTTGGAAATCTGGCGTACACGTGTGGTTATGGAAGACGGTTTTAGCGAGGATGACGATCTTGAAATTGAATTAGCCGAAGCCAAAAAGATCGATCCTGATCTGGAAGTTGGCGACGAGCACATCGAGCTCATCACCCTCGAAAGTTTTGGCCGCCGTGCTATTTTAGCTGCCCGCCAAACACTGGTATCTAAAATATTAGAACTGGAGAAAGACGAGATCTACAAAAAATATAAAGACCGCGTTGGCGAAATTGTTACCGGCGAAGTTTACCAGGTTTGGAAAAAAGAAACCCTGGTGCTGGATGATGAAGGTAACGAACTGTTATTGCCAAAAACTGAGCAGATACCTGCCGATTACTTTAAAAAAGGCGATAGCGTTAGGGCGATAGTACACAAGGTGGATATGATGAACAGCAACCCGAAGATCATCATCTCGCGTACCGCGCCCGAGTTTTTACAACGTTTGTTCGAGTTAGAGGTCCCGGAGATCTTCGATGGTTTGATCACTATCAAAAAGATCGTTCGCGAACCGGGCGAGCGTGCTAAAGTGGCTGTCGAATCGTATGACGACCGTATCGACCCGGTAGGTGCCTGCGTAGGTATGAAAGGTTCGCGTATCCACGGTATCGTTCGCGAGCTGAAGAACGAAAATATCGACGTTATTAACTTTACCAATAACATACAACTATACATTCAGCGTGCTTTATCGCCGGCCAAAATCACTTCTATTAAATTAGATGATGAGAAAAAAACAGCTGCGGTTTATTTAAAACCCGATCAGGTGTCGCTGGCTATCGGCCGTGGCGGTCACAACATAAAATTGGCAGGAAAATTGACAGGATACGAAATCGATGTTTACCGCGAAGCCGCTGAAGAAGAGGAAGACGTGGATATTGAAGAATTCTCGGACGAAATTGATGGCTGGATACTCGACGAATTTAAACGTATCGGTTTAGATACGGCTAAATCTGTACTGGCACTCAACGTTGGCGAACTTGTAAAACGTACCGATCTGGAAGAAGAAACCATCAGAGAAGTAATTTCAATTTTGCAGGCCGAATTTGAATAAAACAGAATAACCAAATTAAAAACGTATTTTTGCAAAAAAAGCGGATAACAAATATTAAATGTCAGAAGACAAATCGATAAAATTATTTAAAGCAGCAAAAGAACTGAACATTGGTACAGGCACCATTGTCGACTTTTTAGCATCAAAAGGTTACAAGATTGAAAAGCAACCTAACGCTAAAATCGAAGGTGAAATGTACGATGCGCTCCTGAAGGAATTTCAGGGCGATAAGATCATTAAGGAAGAAGCTAAACAGATCAGCATCGGCAAAATCCGTCGCGAAGAGACCGGCGCACCCGAAAAAGCGGAGCACCATCCGCATCCACGCAAGGATTTTGAACACGAAGAGATCTTAGTTAAAAACCTGCATTCATACACTCCTCCTCCTCCGGTTGAGAAACCGAAACCGACAACAGAGGAACGCGAAGAATCGAGCTTACCTGGTGTTAAAGTAGTTGGTAAAATCGACTTGAATAACCTGGGTAAAAAGGTTGAAAAAGAACCTGTTGCCGAAAAACCTGCACCCGCTCCGGTAGCTAAACAACCTGAACCACAACAAGCACCAGCGCCTGAAACAGAAAACGAAGAGGGCAACGAAAACGAAGTTATCCGCGCCAAAGCTCAACGCCTTACCGGCCCGAATGTTATCGGTAAAATCGAATTGCCTGATGCGCCTAAGCGTAATCAGCCTATCGCGTCTTCGGGCGCGGGCAGCGCCGCAGATCAGCGCCGCAAACGTAAACGTAAAGAAAATGCCCCCGGCCAAAGGCCGCAAGGTGGTCAGCAGGGCGCTCCTGGTCAGCAACAAGGTGGTGCACCGCAACAAGGTGGCCGTCCCGACTTTAAAAAAGGTGGCAGCAATATCCCTCGTCCCGATTTCAGGAACAAGGGCCAGCAACCGACAACTAAAGAAGAACCATCTGAAAAAGAGATACAAGACCAGATTAAAGCTACACTTGCCCGTTTAAGCGGCGCAGGTAAGTCGGGTAAATTTGCACAGCGTGCCAAGTTCCGTCGTCAAAAACGGGACGACGTAGCCGCCGCTTCAGAGCAGGACGCGTTAGAGCAGGAACTGCAATCGCGCGTTTTAAAGGTAACCGAGTTTGTTACCGCGAATGAGCTGGCATCCATGATGGATGTACAGGTTACGCAGATCATCTCAACCTGTATGAGTTTGGGTATGTTCGTATCCATCAACCAGCGTTTGGATGCTGAAACCCTTACAATCGTTGCTGAAGAATTTGGCTACGAGGTAGAGTTTGTTAAACCGCAGGACGAAGAGGCCAACCTCGACGAAGCTGATGATCCAAAGGACCTGATACCACGTGCGCCAATTGTTACCATTATGGGCCACGTTGACCATGGTAAAACATCCTTGCTCGATTTTATCCGCAAAACCAACGTAATTGCCGGCGAAGCGGGTGGTATAACCCAGCACATTGGCGCTTACGAGGTAAAATTAAAAGATAACCAAAAGATCACTTTCCTGGATACGCCGGGCCACGAAGCGTTTACCGCGATGCGTGCCCGCGGTGCACAGGTTACTGATATCGTGATCATCGTGATAGCTGCCGACGATAGCGTAATGCCGCAAACCCGCGAGGCCATCAACCACGCGCAGGCTGCAGGCGCTCCTATCATCTTCGCCTTTAACAAAATTGACAAACCGGGCGCCAACGCCGATAAGGTTCGCGAGCAGTTGTCAACCATGAATATTTTGGTTGAAGAATGGGGCGGTAAATACCAAACCCAGGAAATATCAGCCAAAACAGGTTTAAATATCGACCTGTTATTAGAAAAGGTATTGCTCGAAGCCGAGTTACTCGAACTGAAAGCTAACCCGAACAAACGTGCCGTTGGTACCGTTATCGAGGCTGCTTTGGATAAGGGCCGTGGTATTGTTACCACCATTTTGGTGCAAGCCGGTACACTGCGCGTAGGCGATCCTATCCTGGCAGGCTGTTACAGCGGCCGTGTTAAGGCGTTAACTAACGAGCGTGGCCAACGGGTTGAAGCCGCGGGCCCATCAACACCGGTACAGGTGCTGGGTATGCAAGGCGCGCCAACAGCGGGCGATAAATTTAACGCCCTGGATAGCGAGACCGAAGCACGCGAGATTGCCAACAAACGTATGCAATTACAACGCGAGCAAGGCTTACGTACCCAAAAGCATATTACGCTTGATGAAATTGGCCGCCGCTTAGCGATAGGCAACTTTAAAGAGCTGAACATTATCGTAAAAGGCGACGTGGATGGTTCGATCGAAGCGTTATCCGATTCGTTATTGAAACTATCTACCGACCAGATACAGGTAAACATTATCTCGAAAGCGGTTGGTCAGATCTCCGAATCAGACGTGTTGCTGGCTTCGGCATCCGATGCGATCATCATTGGTTTCCAGGTTCGCCCGTCAGGCAGTGCGCGTAAACTGGCCGAGCAGGAGCAGATCGATATCCGCCTGTACTCGATCATCTACGATGCGATAAACGAAATCAAAGCCGCTATGGAAGGTATGCTGGCACCAACCTTCGAAGAGAAGATCGTGGCTAACGTTGAGATCCGCGAAACTTTCAAGATCAGCAAAGTGGGTACAATCGCGGGCTGTATGGTATTGGATGGTAAGATCACCCGTAACAGCAAGATCCGCATTATCCGCGAGGGTGTGGTTATCTACACCGGCGAGCTGGCATCGCTTAAACGCTTCAAGGATGATGTTAAGGAAGTTGCTACCGGCTACGAGTGCGGTTTGAACATCCAAAACTTTAACAACATCGAGGTTGGCGATATCGTAGAAGCATACGAAAACGTAGAAGTAAAACGCAAACTGTAATAGCTTTGCTTAAAAATAAAAGGTCGGTACTTGTAAATAAGCACCGGCCTTTTTTATTAAAACATAACCATACATTTGTTTACCAAATTTAACAGTACAAATGCTCAGCAAAATAACCGGCGGACCCACTACATTGCTTTTCACAGCTACAGTTTTAAATAAATATCCGGTTAAATACTACCGCTGTAATGAAACCGGTTTTATACAGACCGAAGAAGCTTACTGGCTTGAAGAGGCTTATTCATCGGCGATAACAAAGCTGGATATCGGCCTGCCATACCGCAACATACTATTGGCCGATGCTGTAGAAAAGATACTGTTGAAGAATTTTAACAGCGATGGCAGATTTTTAGACTATGCCGGGGGCTATGGCTTGTTTACCCGCATTATGCGCGATAAAGGATTTGATTTTTATAACACCGATAAGTATTGCCAAAATATTTTTGCTGAGTACTTTGATCTGAAGAATATTGATTCGAAAAAATTTGAGCTGGTAACAGCTTTTGAGGTAATGGAACACCTTTCTGACCCGTACCAGGAGCTTTCCGAAATGCTCAGTTACAGCGATAACCTGCTATTTACAACTGCGCTCCAGCCCAAAGCCGAACTGAAGGGAGTTGATGACTGGTGGTACTTTATTCCCGAAACGGGTCAGCATATAGCTTTACACACCGAGGCATCCTTAAAATACATCGCTCAAAAATTAGGTTACCAGTTTTATACCAACAGTGTCGACTGGCATTTATTTACAAAGAAAAGCCTTGCTAAAGATCCATTTGTTACTGAAAGGGAGAGCTTTTTGGTGAGAAAAGCTCGCAAATTCTTAAAAAAACACGATGCTAAAGAATATCCAAAGCGTGAAACCCTTTTACAGAGGGATTGGGAGATGATCAAAACAAAACTAACGGATAAGTAATAGGATATCACCGCATTATCTTATTCATTCTAAGCCATCCCAGCTGCCCCACAACAATAATATTACACTTGAAACTTAACAGGATAAAAATATTCGGTTTTTAAACCCGTTAAGCATTCAATTGTCTTACCCTTATGCAACAAAATACGGCTACGTTATCACCTGTTAAAAAGAACTACGAATTTATTGATGCCATACGGGGATTAGCGATGATGTGTATAGTTGCCGATCATTGTTTCCATGTAGAGTATAACCGTTTTACAACAAAAAGCATTAACTATTGGGTGTATGCTACCGATGTACAATTGGTAAAAATAGGTACCGTAAGTTTTTTCTTATTGGCTGGCTTTTTACTGGGCGATAAATTTGCCGAATACTCGGCCTGGGCCTATTTAAAGCGAAGGGTTAACAGTACTTTTAAACCCTGGCTGATATGGTCGCTGGTATTTTTATACTTTGTCATCAGGATGGCGCCGCAGGATGGTGGCACATGGCACTGGTTTTTTGCTGATATTAAAACGGTTTATCTGTTCTCCAACTATTGGTTCATTATTAATTTTTTAATCTGTATCAGCATTTTGCTGGCCTTTAAAAAACAGCTTTATAGTTTAAAGCTTGGCATTGTATTACTTTTATTCACCCTTTTTTATAGCGTAAATATCTATTTCGAATGGATATTCCCCTTACACACTACGGCCGTTTTCGGCTTTGTGTTTTTTTTATGGCTGGGGGCGCAGATGCAAAAACACTGGGAAACGATAAAAACCTATGTAGACAGAACGCCCCTTGGTATTTTTGCCGTTATCGTATTCATCACCTGCGTTTTGGCGGTTTTAGAAACTACAGGCTTATATTTCAGCAAAAGCATGGATCCGTTTAACTCCCTGCGGATCACTAATATTCTGTACTCGATAGCCGTGTTTTTTTTATTGGTTAAGCTCAATCGTTATAACTGGCTGCTTAAGCTAACTCCGCGCGAAACTACATATGGCATTTATCTTATCCATTACATCGTTATTTATGCTTTTTTACCCGATTGGCTCAGCGCGTTTCGGGATAAGCATGTGGAAGATATGTCGCTGGGTGGTATGGTAGCTTACCAGGTGGGCAGCTTTGCAATTACGTATGTGGTAACGTTCGTGGTTGTTAAGCTGATTAACAACGTGCCTATACGGTGGGTTATAGGCCGGTGAAGCCGTCGGTTTTTGTATTATCTTTTTCGTAATGACTTTTTAAACTTTTTGATGCCGGCTTTAAGCGGATCGCGCCATCGATCAACCAGGTAGCCGCCGCCTTTATAATGTTTAATGATCAGGCGTTTCGAGTCGCCCTGGTAATGCAGGGTAGCAAAACGAACCAGTTTGCCAGTTGATACATTTTTACAATACGGTTGATTAGACTTCCAATAAACCACTTTCATGCCGTTTCGAGTCTCGTACCCATCGGCGCGGTTTATCGATACATCCACAGCAAGTTCATCGGTCACCAGGTCAACTTTCAAGGTATCGCCGGGGTGGTCAAGATCGTAAAGGTGAAACAAACTCATATCTGATATCCCACCAAACCGGCTAATATTCCCGGGCGATTTGTACAAATCCTCTATCCTGACCAAAGCCCCCTTATCTGTGTATGACCAGATCAGATAATCACAAAAATCAGCGATGGTATTATAGTCGTTAAAATACGTGAATGCTGGCGAGCCCGTATCATAGCAATTATTGGCAAGTTTACAGTGTTTGAACATAGGCACCAGGTCCGAAAGGTTCTGGAAGGCCAGTACATCCGAATCGAGATACACAAAAGCTTCAATGCCCTTATCCTTGCAAAAAGCGCGGATATAAAACCATCTTAAAAAGCAATTCAGCTCGTATTGCCTGTCGTTAGGCGAAAGATGTTTGTATATTTTTGCGAAAGTTTCTGTCTCCGCATCGTAATCAGCGGCGTTAACGTGGGTTAAAAAAGGGTAACGACCGTTTATTTTATCCCCTATTAAATACATCGGCGACGCGGGATTATAAAACCTCGCCTGCTTAAGCGTATATTTTAAGTAGTCGGGATTGCCGTAATGGAAGAATATAATAGGTAATGCCATTTGATCGGAAACAAATTTATGGCTGATCGTTATCGTTAACGAATGATTGCATGTCGATCAGCCTTCTGTAAACGCCATTGTTAGCCATCAATTGCAGGTGCGAACCTTGCTCAACCACTTTGCCATCTTCAAGCACGATAATGATATCAGCATTTTGTATGGTGCTTAAACGGTGCGCAATAATTAGCGACGTACGGTTTTGCATCAGGTTGTTCAAGGCTTCCTGTACCAGCATCTCAGATTCGGTATCCAATGCCGAGGTAGCCTCATCAAGCAGCATTATCGGCGGGTTATTCAATACCGCGCGTGCTATACAAAGCCGCTGCTTCTGCCCACCGGATAGTTTCGAGCCACGGTCGCCGATATTGGTTTGGTAGCCGTTCTCAGTCGCCAGAATAAATTCGTGCGCATTGGCAATCTTAGCCGCGGCTTCAACTTGCGCGATGGTAGTATCAGGCTTACCAAAAGCAATGTTGTTAAATATGGTATCGTTAAACAGTATCGATTCCTGATTTACAATGCCCATCAAATTGCGTACGGAGTTAATAGTGAGATGTTTGATATCCACACCATCAATTAATACCCGCCCGCTATTAGGTTCGATAAAACGCGGGATCAGGTCCATCGTGGTTGATTTGCCACCACCAGATGGGCCAACCAACGCTATCTTTTTACCTTTAGGTATGGTAATGTTGATGTTATTTAAAACCGGTTTCTCGTTATAGGCAAACGATACATTTTCAAACTGGATAGCTTCGTTAAAATTGTTAATAGCCACGGCATCCGGCGCATCAACCATCTGCGGTCTCTGGTCGATCAGTTCTAAAACGCGTTCGCCGGCCGCTATACCTGAGTGGATAGTGCTAAACGAATCGGATATGGCCTTAGCCGGGCGCATGATCTGCGAAAACAACGCGATATAGGCGATGAACTCCTCCGCAGTCATCCCGCCCTCGTTATTGATAACCAGCGTACCGCCATAAAGTACGATACCTGATATCATGGTGATACTTAAAAACTCGGATACCGGCGAGGCCATTTGCTGCCTTTTGGCCATGGCACGAATGATATTTGAATAACGTACGTTTTCCGAATCAAACTTGTTTTTGATATACTCTACGGCATTAAAGGCCTTAATTATTTTAATTCCAAACAGCGATTCGTCCAGGTGGCTGATCAGGTTTCCGTATGATTTTTGCGATTCGACGGCCTGCTCTTTTAGCTTTTTAACAATTTTTGAAATAACAAAAGCCGATACCGGGATAACCAATATCGAAAACAACGTCAGTTTATACGATATCAGGAACAGCCATACCATGTAAGCGATGAGGGTTAGAGGCTCCTTAAAAACTACCTGCAGGGTGCCCGTAACCGAGTACTGAACTAACTGTACATCCGATGCGATTTTCGATATGATATCGCCCTTACGCTCATTGCTGAAATAGCCCAGGTGCAGATCCATCACGTTGTTAAAAACGGCCCTGCGCAACTTTAACAAGGTATGTATCCTGAGGCTCTCCATCGTTTTTTGCGAAAGATAGCGGAAGATGTTGCCCAACAACACTGATCCTACAATGACGATACAGATAAATTTCAGCGCTTCCCCAACCCCGTAGTGCGATTTAGCGTACCACGAATAGTATTTAAAAACTTTAAGTACATCAATCCAGTGCTCAGGTTTAGCCGGTATAACTGTGGTTGCGCTTTTATCAAACAAGATGGTAAGCAGCGGTACAAGCAGGGCTATATTAAGAGTGCCGAAAAAAATGGCAAGAATGGTATAAAGGATGTATGGTATTGCAAACTTTTCAATCGGCCTGGCAAAAGAGAGCAAACGGAGGTATGTTTTCATTTAAAATTTTAAAGAGCGCAAAATTACAGATTACTAATGGATATTTTAAAAAGAAACAAAAGGCCAATAGGTTAGCGTGCTATTAGCCGCTTAATTTTACAACGGCATTGCACAGTGAAGTTAGTATTTGCGTTTGGCGGCAAGCATCCGATAAACATCAAGATGTTTATCCATACAAAGCCGTAGCGGAAATTTTTTTAGTTGCAGGGCCCCGGCTTTGCGTAGTTCGTCGGCTATTGCAGATGATGATAGCACATGGTTAATGGCCTGGTTTATCGATAGTACATTGTAAGGGTCAAAATATTCGGCTGCATTACCGCCTACTTCTCCAAAACAACTGGTATTGCTGATGGCGATAGGGCACCCGTTACTAAAGGCTTCCAGAATGGGTAAGCCAAAGCCCTCATAAAGCGATGGATATACAAAAAGCAATGCTTTATGGTAAAGCTGGTTCAACCCGCCATCGTTAGGGGCGATCCAGGTAACCCGGTCACGTATACCCAGCCTTAGCATGGTTTCTTCTTCGGCTTTGCAAAATGGTTTGCTGCCGGCGCATATTAGGTTAATTCCTTTTTCTATCAGTATAGATGCTATAGCCTCTAAAAAACGGTAAAAGTTTTTATAGCCTCCGCGTTCGCCAACAAACAGAATGTAGTTTTTGTAAGGTGGGTTAAAGGTTTCATCGCGTTCGCTTTCGAAAAAACCATGATGTATTACCGTGATTTTTTCTTCGGGGATTTTAAATAAGCGCTGCAAATCGTTACTGGTTGACTGAGATACCGCAATCAAATGATCAGCTTTTTCTATCGATATACGCTTTAGATGGGCAGTATCATCATAATGCGGAAAATACTCCGGAAAAAGCTCGTGTATCATATCGTGCACCGTCAATATAAACGGTGGCCCGTTCAGCTTCCGTAAAAAATACGGATGGTAATAGGTGGGATGAAATACGTCGAAATCGTTTTTTTTGATACACAGTTTAGAGTAACGCTTGTTCCATCTACTGCGACGGCGCTCTTTCTGCAAAAACAAATCGCCTATCCATTTAGGCAGCGGAAACTTTTCGTTTTTCAGGTAGTAGTTTTGGGTATATAATATGCCCCTGTCTAAAGTAAATTCAGGGCTATTGGCCAGCTCTTTCTGAATAGCGGCGAAGTATCTGGATATGCCGCCAAAGCGGTGCATCGAAAACGTTTGATGGTCAAATTGAACCTTGATCATGGATTGGAATCTTTACTGGTTCAGCAATCAGTAAAGAGTTAAAAAGTATTTTCGTTAAAACACGGGGCTGGCTGTACATTGCAAATGTCTGCTTTAATTATGATTTTTGCAATCCTGCAAATAAGAGGGATAACAAACTCAAAGTATGGCCAATACCCAACAAGCAAACGCTGAGACTAATAGCGACAAGGTCTCGATCATCATTGTAACCTTTAACGCGGCTAAAACGCTGCAAGCTTGTTTGGATAGCATTTACAGTCAAAAATATCCCAATATCGAAATTGTGGTCATCGACGGCAAAAGCACGGATGATACGGTAAAAATACTGGAAGCCAATACCGATAAAATAGGCTTTTGGAAAAGCGAGCCTGATAAAGGCATTTATGATGCCATGAATAAAGGGCTGGATCATGCTACGGGCGATTGGATCTATTTTTTAGGGTCGGACGATACGCTGCTCGACGATTTTTCGAGCCTTTGCCTCGAGTTGAAAGAACCAGGAGCATTTTATTATGGCAGTGTATTATCCCGGGGTGAAAAGCGATCGGGAATGGTGAGCGAGTATTACCAGGCTAAAATAGGAATATATCACCAGGCTATTATTTACGCGGCCTCTATCTTTAAAAAATACCGGTTTAACCCTCGTTACAAAGTTTCGGCAGATTATGCGCTTAACATGCAATGCTGGAAAGATAAAACCATTCCTTTTGTTTTTAAAGACTATATCATAGCCGATTTTAACCATACCGGTGTATCGTCATCAGGACCGGATGATTCCTTTTTTAAGGATAAATCGACATTGATCCGCAAAAATTTTGGTAACAGGATATGGATGCGCTACCTTTTCAGGCGGTTAAAAGAAAAGTTGAAAGGCGAAAAATAACTATCCGGCATTTAATTCATTATTAATCAATGGCTATTATCAATAATAAAAACATCACTCATTTTTTAATCAACCGTATTGATAATATTGGTGATGTAGTACTAACTCTACCAGTTTGTACCTATTTAAAATTGCTTTATCCGGATATTGTGATCACATTATTGGCACGTAGCTATACCAAGCCCATTGCAGACGCCTGCCCGGCCATTGATCACTTTATCGACTATGAAGAACTCCATAAGCTGCCCGAAAAAGAACAGGTAGCCGATATCAAAAAAAGAAACATTGATGTAATATTACATGCCTTTAACCGAACAGAGATTGCCAAATTAGCCAAACAGGCCGGTATCCCTATTAGAATAGGTAACACCAGTAAAAACAGTCACTTTATTTACTGCAATAAATTGATCAGGCTGAGCAGGGGAAACTCGCACCTGCACGAGGCTCAGCAAATGTTTATGTTTTTGCAGCCCCTGGGTTTAACACATATACCATCCATAGGCACCCTGGCCGGTTATTATAAAGATTTTTATAAACCCCAGGCTGAACTACCGGCCGAATTAGCAGCCAACTTAAACCCGGCTAAGTTTAACCTGATAGTACACACCCTAAGCAACGGGCATGGCCGCGAGTGGGAGATGGATAAATATGCGCAACTGATTAACAGGCTACCATTGGATAAATTCAACGTGATTATAACAGGGTCGACAAAAGAAGCTGAAGTGCTTAACGAGTGGGTGAAGCAGTTACCTGCGGGCGTAATTAATTTAAGCGGAAAAATGACGTTACCCGAACTAATGAGCTTTATTGATCGGGCCGATGGCTTACTGGCATCTGGCACAGGGCCCCTGCATATGGCCGCGGCATCTGGCATTCATGCCCTGGGACTTTTCCCGACAAGTAAATCCATCAACGCTTTACGTTGGGCGCCCCTGGGTAAAAAAGCCGAGCATATTGAAAGCGATGGCGACGATCTGTCGGGTATCAGCGTGGATATGGTGTTGGGGCGGATAAACGATTGGATCACATCTTAAAAAGAGCCTTAGTTTGATCATAGTGAATAAACTAAGGCTCTTTTAACTTCAATTACTTAAGTCATTATTCTATAATGGCATAGTGACCACTTTGTGTGTTATTACCACTACCGGTATCGCCCAGGACCTCATAGTACCCTGGATGTGGGTCATACATGTATTGCGAATCAATAAGCATGATAAAATTACCATCATCCTGTAAAATATATTTTGCATTTGCAGCCAGATACTGATATGGGTCGGTGTTTTTTGAATAAATATTTGCCGCCCATACTACACCCGAATGATCACTATTTGTGGTTAATACCAAGTTACCGTCGCTTTGAAAAAATAAATAGTGGGCTGATGATCCATTTGTATCGGTAGTCCACATTACATAATTATCCGCACTACGATATAATACAACATTACCATCGCCTTGTAGTGTCAACCTATAATTACCGCTTGGAGAATATATAGATTGATTAACTGCTAAGAGAGGCGTATTGTCGCTAGTGCTAAAAACAGGAACCTACGAATAAAATGTTTATTTTTTATATACACATATTCCAACGGGCTACTTTCTTATAAACTTCTTCGGCGGTAATCACATCCAACTCGTCGCCCGGTGCTTGTATATATTCGGCTTGTTTACCTATTGGCCCCCAACGCCGCGCATGTATCGACCCGATAGACGGGAACAACCCTAGCGTATGGATACCTGTTTGAGCAGCTATATGCAGCGGCCCGGTACCCGCGGCTATCAAACCATCGGCAGCAGCTATAAACTGAATGAACTGATCAAGCGGCATTTTGCCTGTAATATCAACTACATGACCAGGCAATCCTGATATCCAGTCTTTTAAAACTGCCTTTTCTTTTTCGCTGCCGCTAATAAATACTCTGAATTTTCCGGGTGGCAAAATAGCGATCAGTTCGGCAAACCGCTGCAGACTCCACTCGCGTCCGCTACCGTGCGATTTAGGATGGATGATGAGGTTAAAGCGTTCTTTATACAGCAGGGCTGCATATTCATGTTTCAGATCATTTCTCACTCTGAAATCATAATAGTCGGGCAGCTGAACAATATCCGGTACTTGCTTAATACCCAAAGCTTGTAACAGCACAATGTTAAGCTGGGCCTCATGCAGGGGCGATTTTTTACGACTTAGCTTCACCAGTTTATTACAACTCATCCAGTGAAACACCCTGTTAGTAGTACCCACACGCATTTTTATACCCGCTGCTTTCGCCAAAGTGCCAATCTCGCGGAGTGGAAAAACGTGAATGATGACATCGATGCTTTGAGCTCTCAGGGTGACTATTTGTTCAGCTTCGGGTAGTTTTTTCAACTCATCGTAATTAATGAAATTATCTACCGCCGCGCAGCAATTAATAACCGGTTCGGTGTAAGTACGTCCTAAAAAGGATATCCTGATGCCTGGGTGAATGCTTTTTAAATAACCGCACATGGGCAGGGTAAGCACCACATCGCCAATGGCATCGGTGCGGCTGATCAAGACATGCTGATTGATTATCTTCAATGTTATTTAACGATTTTATAATTGCGGTATTCGCTGATGCGCCAGCCCGTAAATTGTTCGATAGCCTGCAATACACGTCTCCTTAAATCCATTTTCATTTTTATGCTATCAGGGTTCAGTTTCCAGTTCAATGCAGCGATGCGTTTTTGCATCACCGCCGGGTGCGTGCCTGCAAACGGTATCAGTTTATCGGCATTACTGTAATCAAACTCGAAGGTTTCGGGCATGTGCTGGGCAACCCAGGCGTCATCATGATAAAACAGGCTAAAGTTGCGCATCTTATTTTCAATCAATTTGGGTGGCTTTACCCAGCCGTAATGATAGATATAAGCGTCGATAAGTTTTACATTGATCTTGCGGTCGTCCCACCTGAAGCCCTGTGCATCGCGGTAGGCATGAATGGCTTTATTATTACGCACGATACGTATCTCACGACGGTACCAACGGCGCGAATGGCTGTAATAATCATACGAACCGTAAAAATGAAGATATTTAAATAGCAGGCCCTCAACTTTGGCATCGGCCAGGTTAGCTTCCATTTCCTTTTTTATGGTGGGCAAATACTTTTCGTGCACGCACTCATCACCCTGGATATAAAAGGCCCAGTCGGCATCGGGCGAGATATGATTAAACGCGATATCGGTTTGCTCGGCAAATACCGCCCCTCCTTCGCGCTTACTTTCATCCCAAACCGTGTTGATCACTTTGATCTTAGGGGATCCGATGCTTTCGATCAGTTGTGCAGTTGTATCGTCGCTATTACCCAATGCAATTACAAACTCATCACACAAAGGCAATATGGATGTTATTGCCTCAGCAACCGGGTAATCGTTTTTTACAGCATTTCGGATAAAGGTAAAACCGGCAACTTTCATTTTTTAGATATAATAGGCGTAAAGGTATGCAATGGCAGCTTAACAATTAAATTGTGTAAAAAAACGACACCTTAATGAAGAAGCACTTAAATTAGCCATCCGGTTGCCTTCATTTTACACATGGCCTCATCATCTCAAAATACAGCTATTGATTTTAAACTGCTGGCACGGCAACTCACCCGTGTAGAAAATGATTTGGCAGGCGCTGATGAATACCTGAAAAGTTTAGCTATTGACAGCAACGTACCTGTTATCGGTATAACCGGCCCGCCGGGAGCAGGCAAAAGTACCCTGGTTGGCGAGTTGATTACTCAACTGCTTAAACAAAACAAAAAAATAGCCGTATTGGCTGTCGACCCAACTTCGCCTTTTAACCTGGGCTCGTTACTAGGCGACAGGATACGCATGGTGGCTCATTTTAATCACCCTGATGTTTTTATCCGTTCGATAGCTACCCGTGGGTCGATGGGAGGATTAAGTGTGAAGATTATAGAGATGACCGACGTGCTGCGTGCCGCGGGTTTCGACTATATTTTTATCGAGACGGTAGGCGTTGGGCAATCCGAAATAGATATTGCGGGCTTAGCCGATATTACCGCTGTAGTTTTGGTACCCGAAAGCGGCGATGAGAT
>Ga0157372_10003493_pt1 | contig 16945 bp, 12 predicted proteins | sample C55metaG_FD_115307 | JGI IMG/M metagenome (GOLD analysis project Ga0157372, IMG submission 115307) | Corn rhizosphere microbial communities from Kellogg Biological Station, Michigan, USA - C5-5 metaG | ecosystem: Host-associated > Plants > Roots > Rhizosphere > Soil | place: USA: Michigan... | reverse complement strand
ACCTCCCCGGTGGACGAAGTGGTCGCGTGGGGTGAGGACACGTGGCCTTAGGGTGGGGGCTGTGGGAGGCCCCCGCCCGCTTTTTTTGTCTGGCGAAATCAGATGGGGTTCTTCCAGAGATCACGACGCAAGTTTCAGCTCTGGCTTTATGAGGGCATAAAAAGAGGCGGCGCAGCGCACGAATCTTCCACCACGCACAAGCAACATCCGTGGTGGCAGGTGATGTGCCTCACCGGAGTCGATTACTTTTCTACTTTAGGTTACCAGCCTGGAATTGCATTTCTCGCCGCCGGCTTACTTTCACCGATTGCAACTCTCGTATTGATCTTTCTCACTCTCTTCGGTGCGCTCCCGATGTATCGACGCGTTGCAGCAGAGAGTCCACATGGTGACGGCTCGATCTCAATGCTCGAGAATTTGCTGTCACGCTGGAAAGGCAAACTCTTTGTTCTTGCTTTACTCGGTTTCGCGACCACCAGTTTCATAATCACCATTACACTCTCAGCAGCGGACGCTACCGCACACATCGTCGAGAACCCGTTTGTGGTCGCGCATCTTGATTTCCTCCATCATCGCATCTTCGTCACTCTCGTCTTGATCGCCGCGCTCGGCGCGATCTTTCTTCGCGGCTTCAAGGAAGCGATCGGAATCGCGGTGTTTCTTGTCGTGATCTATCTCGCTTTGAACGTGATCGTAGTCGCGGTCGGTTTTTACCAGATCTTCACGCATCCGACTGCCTTGTGGAATTGGAATAAATTACTCTTCACGACTTACAGTAATCCCTTTTTGATGATTGGGGCCGCGCTGATCGTTTTTCCCAAGCTCGCCCTGGGATTGTCAGGTTTTGAAACTGGGGTCGTGGTGATGCCGCTGGTTAAGGGCGATGTAAATGTTGACTTAGCCAAAGATGAACCGAGTTCGTATCTGGTCCGGCCCGGCGAATCATCTCTCGAACTTGCCGGTCGGATTCATAACACACGTAAATTGCTCACCGGCGCCGCATTGATCATGAGCTTCCTGCTTCTTGCCAGCAGCATCGTGACCACCATGCTCATTCCCGCTGAGGAATTTCGGCCGGAGACTGAAACAATGGAACCGGGCGCTGCTAATGGCAGAGCGTTGGCTTACCTGGCCCATCTTTACCTGGGCGACGTGTTTGGAACAGTCTACGACCTGAGCACGATCTCGATACTCTGGTTTGCAGGATCGTCTGCGCTCGCGGGTCTGCTCAACATCGTTCCGCGTTACCTGCCGCGATACGGAATGGCGCCGGAATGGGCACGCGCGACACGTCCGCTCGTAGTCGTATTCACTGCGATCTGTTTTATCGTGACAATTCTGTTTAGAGCAGATGTCGATGCGCAGGGCGGTGCTTATGCGACTGGTGTCCTGGCGCTGATGACGTCGGCAGCGATCGCAGTGACACTCTCCGCGCGTCGCCACGGAGAACGCGTGCAATGGCTGTTTATGCTGATCTCTCTGGTGTTCATCTACACAACCATCGTGAACATCGTCGAGCAGCCGGAAGGAATCAAGATCGCACTCATCTTTATCATTGCGATTGTAGCCAGTTCGCTCTTTTCGCGTGTTTGGCGGTCGACAGAGTTGCGGGTGGAAAAGATCGAACTCGACGACATGGCGCGCGAGTTTATTCGCAAAGCTGCGAAGGGTACGGTTCGGATCATTACGAATCGAATCGATCGCGGCGACGTGCAGGAGTATGAAGCGAAAGAGAAGGAAAAGCGGGTCGACAATCACATTCCGTCCGGTGAGCCAATTCTTTTCTTCGAAGTCACGCCTGGTGATGCATCTGAATTCTCGGGTGTGCTGAAGATCAGGGGCGAGACGGTCGATCGATTCCAGATTCTGAGAACTGAATCGCCGGCGGTGCCAAATGCGATCGCAGCGTTTTTACTGTTTTTGAGAAACGAAACAGGGAAGTTGCCGCACGTTTACTTTGGTTGGAGTGAAGGGAATCCGGTTTCGTATCTGCTGAAGTATATTGCTTTCGGCGAAGGGGATACTGCACCGGTGACGCACGAAGTCTTGCGCCAGGCGGAGAAGGATCCTGACCAGCGACCGATCGTGCACGTCGGTGGATAAAACCTTGGGACAGGATTCACAGGATTTTTCATGATTCACAAAGATATGGGTTCTCATCTTGTTTAATCCGGAAATCCTGTCTAAGATCTCTGCATTGAAAATTTAATGTCTGCCAAAGTTGCTATTCAGCAACACGGGGGAACCAGTGGTTTCGTTGACGAAACGCGGGGCAAATCGTAAAGCGTGCAGTGGCTTTACGACGAACACTTACAGTTCGAGTCCGACAGCTAACCTCGTAGGCTAAAAGGAAGGGCAGAAATGCTCGATCGTTTGACCCGGCGAGCGGCCGGACGACGTTTCAAACTCTGGTTATTCAAAGATTCCGCGGCGAAAGACGCCACCCACGCAACCCCCCATAAGCAACACCCCTGGTGGAAAGTAATGTGCCTGACGGGAGTCGACTACTTCTCGACTCTCGGTTACCAGCCCGGCATCGCATTCCTGGCCGCGCAAGCGCTTTCTCCCGTGGCGACGTTCTTTCTGGTTTTACTAACGCTGTTCGGTGCGTTGCCGATTTACAGCCGTGTCGCAGAAGAGAGTCCGCATGGTGAAGGCTCAATCTCGATGCTGGAGCACCAGCTCTCACGCTGGAAGGGCAAGCTCTTCGTGCTTGTGTTGCTCGGATTCGTAGCGACCGACTTCGTCATCACGATCACTCTCTCCGCCGCCGACGCGACCGCTCACGTTATCGAGAATCCTTTTACACCAGAAATACTGAAACATCAGATAGGCGTAACCATTGTCCTGATCGGTGTGCTTGGCTTGATCTTTCTACGTGGCTTCAAGGAAGCCATTGGAATTGCGGTTGCACTGGTTGCCGTTTATTTGTTTCTGAACACGATTGTTATCGGCCGTGGTGTTTATGAGCTCGTGACCCACCCGTATCACTTCCCTGAATGGAAACGAGCACTCTTTCAACATCCCAACGTCCATGGAAATACGTGGTTGATCATAGCGTTTTCGCTGATGTTGTTTCCGAAACTCGCACTGGGACTTTCCGGTTTTGAAACCGGTGTCGCGGTAATGCCACTCGTAAAAGGTGACGCCGATCTCAGCGAAGACGATTGGACCAACATTCAATCGACGCGTACCGGAACTCACGAAGAAGCGAAAGTGCGCAAACTGCTGCGAGGTCGTATTCGAAACGCTCAGAAGTTACTCCGTGTCGCCGCATTGATCATGAGCGTTATGCTCATCAGCAGCAGCTTCGTAACAGCGATCCTGATTCCGGCTGCGAAGTTTGCGGAGGGTGAAGAAGCGAACGGACGCGCCATCGCATACCTGGCTCATGAGTTCTTCGGAAATATTTTCGGAACGGTCTATGACCTGAGTACGATCCTTATTCTGTGGTTTGCCGGGGCGTCTGCAATGGCAGGACTCCTGAGCATCGTGCCACGGTATCTACCGCGATACGGCATGGCGCCGGAATGGGCCAGAGCCGTACGGCCATTGGTAATCGTTATCATTGGGATCGCTATTGCCGTCACTCTCATCTTCCGTGCTGATGTCGACGCGCAGGGTGGCGCGTATGCGACGGGAGTGCTGGTGCTGATGACGTCAGCTGCCATAGCTGTCACGATCGCAGCGCGCAGAAAACAAAAGAACTGGTTGGCCTATCTCGTTATTGCCTTGATCTTCGTGTATACGACGATTCAAAACATTCACGAGCGGCCTGAGGGAATCAAGATCGCGTCGTTCTTTATTCTCACAATCATTTTGGCGTCGCTGTTTTCGAGAGTCTGGCGCTCCACAGAACTGCGCGTTGACCGGATTCAACTCGACGACAAGGCGCGGCAGTTTATTAAAGACGCTGCAAAAGGGACGATTCGGATTATCGCCAATCGTAAAGATACCGGGGACGCCGCGGAGTATGCTGACAAAGAGCAGGAGAAGCGGATGAGCAACCACATTCCCACCGGAGAACCAATCCTGTTTTTCGAAGTAACACCCGGCGACGCGTCGGAATTTGCGGGTACCTTGAATATTTGTGGTGAGACGGTAGACAACTACCGAATCCTGCGAACAGAGTCGCCGGCCGTACCAAACGCGATAGCCGCGTTTCTACTCTACCTGCGTGACGAGATGGGCAAACTGCCGCATGTCTATTTCGGGTGGAGCGAAGGAAATCCGATCTCTTACCTGTTGAAGTACATCGCCTTTGGCGAGGGTGACACGGCTCCGGTCACGCATGAGGTTTTACGGCAGGCAGAAAAAGACCCTAATCGACGTCCGATCGTGCATGTTGGCGGGTGATAGTTTTTTTGACAGCTATATGGGTGCGGATTCGGCGTTGGCAGTCTTGCCGGCCAGAAAGCACGAGCGACAATAAACCGGGCGTCCTTGAGATGGATAAAAGGGAACCGTAGTCTGTTGGCCACACTGAGCGCATTGCACAGAAACTTCGATGCGTTGTCGGACTCCCGACGACTGCGCAGCCGCAATCGCAGCTAACCGTTCATTTTTAGCCTGCTTGCAAGGTTTGCATCTCTTTGGTTCGTTTTTGAGGCCCTTGTCGTGGAAAAATACCTGCTCTCCCGCAGTCCAGATAAAGTTTTCGTTACAGTCTACGCACTTGATTGCTCGATCCTGATATTCGCTATCGTGTGTCGTTTCCAAGGCGGTCGCCGCTTCCATTTGTGCCATGTGTACTCCCCTAAGGTCCGTCAGCTACAAAACAACAATTCCGGCGGGGCGAATAAAGAACCACGCGTCAAAAGAGAAGACGCTCTTGGTTTGTCCACCAATGAGGCAAAGGTTCCAGCCGACGAGCGGCTGTTGTTTGGTCAATTGGTATATAACTATGACGAAACTGTGTCAAGGTAAAACCTGCAAAAAAGGACGATCTTGACATTAGTTCCAGCCGGATGGGAGCATCCCCACTCGCATCATGAGACGAATACTGATCATCGGCTCTGGCGGGCGTGAGCATGCAATCGCGTGGGCACTTCGGAATACGTCGTCCGAGCCCGTCGAGATTTATTGCGCGCCGGGTAATGCGGGAATCGCGCAAACCGCCAGGATTGTGGATATATCTGTCAACGACACGTCTGGTTTGACTGACTTTGCTCGAGCGGAAAACATCGATTTAACGTTTGTTGGCCCGGAAGCGCCGCTAGCCGCCGGACTCGTCGACCGGTTCACTGAAACAGGACTGCGGATCGTTGGACCCGGCAGTGCCGCAGCCATGCTCGAAGCCAGTAAGGCCTTCGCCAAGGACTTCATGGCTCGACACCGGATTCCGACTGCCGCTTATCGCGTGGGCGAATCGCCTCAGCAGGCCATTGAATTTCTTCGAAGTGGGGTATTTGGCCCGGCAGAATCTGCCGTGGTGGTAAAAGCAGACGGTCTGGCTGCCGGAAAGGGCGTCGTCGTCGCCAGGAACCGTGCCGAAGCGGAAGAGGCAATTGAAGACCTCATGGTCCATCACACGGCGGGCCGCGAGGCTGCCGGCCGCATCGTGATCGAAGAGGCTCTGACAGGAACCGAAGCCTCGCTGCTTCTATTTGCCGATGGACGCGATTACAAGCTGATGCCCGCAGCACGCGATCACAAGCGGATCGGAGACAATGATACTGGTCCAAACACCGGTGGCATGGGAACCATTACTGATTCTTCGGTTCTAAATAAGAGCGTGGAAGATCGAGTTGTGCGCGAGATCGTAGAACCAACACTCGCGGGCGCTCGTGACGAAGGTTTCACGTTCAAAGGAGTTCTGTTTCTCGGGTTGATGCTGACGGATGATGGACCAAAGCTGCTCGAATACAACGTCCGTTTTGGAGACCCTGAGACACAGGCGATTCTCGTCCGTTTGAAAACTGACTTGCTATCGATCTTTGAATCCATATATAGCGGGACGCTTGGCAGTTTGGATGTCGCGTGGTCTGAAGGCTCATCGGCGTGTGTGGTGGCGGCCAACAAAGGTTATCCCGGCAAGTACGAGTCGGGAGCAGTTATCGACGGTCTGGAGGAAGTAGATCGAGATCGGGTTCAGGTTTTTCATGCTGGCACGTCGCGTGCTGCTAACGGCAGTTATACGGCGACGGGTGGCAGAGTTCTCGGTGTGACAGCAGCCGCAGCAGACCTCGCGAGCGCTCTGGATCTTTGCTATCAGTCACTCGAAAAGATTCGCTGGCAGGGTATGCAATTCCGGCGAGATATCGGACGTTCGGTGGCGGCATGGTAATCGCTTTCTGGAAGCCTTTTAATAGTACTGTTATACTCCAAGCTCAGTTTTCGCCGGAATTGAAACCGCCTGAGCGTATGTGTCGTACATCAAAGCGTCGTAAATGGCCGAAAACGACAATAATGGGAAGCTGGAATTATAGTTTTAGGATTTCACTTTTCCTAATCGGAGGATGAGCGGGAATGGGACTTTGGACAAGGATGAAGCGCTCAATGCGCGCCCTCTTCGGAGGGATAATCGAGAAGACTGAAGACCCGGAACTCATTCTTCAGCAGACCATCCGTGACATGCGTGATCGCGTACCGGAGTTGAATAACTCCGTGGCGCAGGTCATGGCCACAGAGAAGCTTCTCGCCAAAAACAAAGAACGACTCGAGTCGCAAGTGGTCGATCTTGATTCCAAGATCCGCGCTTCAGTAAAGCTGGGCCGCGACGACATCGCCACTGCATACATCGGCCAGTTGCAGCAGGCGCAGGTCGATCTGCAAAAAACCTCACAGCAACTGGAGCATGCGGGCCTGGCATCGAAGCAGGCACTTAAAGCACGCGACAATTACGTGCTTCAGATGCAACGCCGCTCGGCTGAGGCAATGCAGTTGATAAACCAGTCGAAGCAAGCAAAACTCCAGGAACAGCTTGCGCAGACGATGGAGTCATTCCAGCTCGGCGACGATGCATCGACCTTCAACGAGATGCGCGACAAGATCGACCGGCGTGCAGCCGCCGCTGAAGCAAAGATGCAGTTGGGTGCGGCTAACGTAGATACAAAGATGCAGGACATCGAACGTGAAGCGATGGACATGCAATTGCAAGACAGGCTGCTTGAATATAAACGCGACATGGGGCTGTTGGGCACGGGAGCGGGTGCGCCAACGCCTCAAGCTCTTCCGGCGGAAGGTGAAACAACCGGCGGTCCTAATGGTACCGGCGGAGGTCACAGCAGTTAAGAGCCGAAACAAGTGTTAATCTGATGGCCATGGAATTACCAAAGATCGATCTGAAGTACCTTAAAGAGGCCTTCAAGGAACCTATAAATTTCTGGGGGATGGCAGGGTTTGCAGTTGCCGCTGCGTACGTACAGGACGTTACACCCCTGGTCGCCGCGCTAGCGACGGAAACACTTTATCTTGCAACCGTGCCTGCAAGTTCCATCTATCGCCGACTGGTCGATCGCCGAGAGAAGCAACGTTTACTGAAGTTGCGCGATCAGCAACGTGAAGCTCAGATAAAACTTTTCGATCCGCGTGAGCGCGAGGCAGTTGAGTACTTGCGCTGGATGAAGAATCAGATCTATTCCAACTACAAGAAATTCACGGGCACCAAACAGGTTCCTCACAACATACAGAGTCTCGATCAACGCTGGGAAGACTTTGTCGATCTTCTCGACGTTTATCGACGACGCAAACATCACCTGCGCTCGATCAATCGTCAGGCTGTACAAAATCAGTTGGTCCAGGCTGAGCGTTCCGTCGAAATCTCGAAAGACGATCGTGAGAGACGGATACAACAGGCGAACGTCGAGATACTCAAGCGTCGTGTGGCTGCGTTCAACGATATTGAGCGTTCGGTGAAGTTAGTCGAAGGACAGCTCCAGTCGATCGAAAACTTCTTCGGACTCGTCAATGACCAGGTCGTGACTTTGCCGACTCCGGAACGTGTTTCGGCGTTGGATTTCGAGCAGCTAAGCGACTCGATCGCGATGACCAAGCAGATGCTCGAAGAAACCTCCGACACATTCGCCGCCCTCGACACCCACAACCGAGATATCGGCAATTACGAACTCCTCTTAAACAGCGGCTCCTCCAAGTAATTTTTGCCACGGATAACACGGATTAATGCGGATTAGAAATCCCTTCAGCACTAATCCGTGTTATCCGTGGCAAAATACTTTAAGAAATACACTGTATAGCATTGAAAAAAAAGACAGCCACAAGATATTGACATGGGGCCTGCAAAGGAGTATATTCCGCTCCGCTTGAGACGAAGTGGTAACTGGTGCAGCGGCTGCCCCCTGAGCCACGCTCCAGAGCAGGTTTTTTGTCGCTTCGAAAGAGCCAACCGGAGTATCCAGTACACACTCTAAGATAAAGCCTTGCGTAGTAATACGCCTGGCAAACCCGTTTTTGAGACTCAGTTTTGTGGACTCCCCATGGAAAGGCAGACCTTCATGAGCAGCGCAGCTATCGGCAAAAAAGTCGGGAACTCACCCGTCGATTCCCCGGCAGTTTCCCCGCGTCGAAAGTCACAGCAGCTTGGAATCAACGCCAGAAAAGTAGTTAGCAAGCGGTACTCGTTGAAGGATTTGAAGGGGCACGCGTACGAAGAGTGGGACGCCATTGTGAAACGGGTGGTTGGCCACGTTTCACTGGCTGAAACCGGCGAGAAGCGCGACAAGTTTTTTGCCGCCATGAGCGAGGTGATGCTGGCCCGCGAGTTCATCCCTAACACTCCCTGCCTCGTCAACGCTGGTAAATCAAATGGGCAACTGGCAGCGTGTTTCGTTTTGGACGTTCCCGATTCGCTTCAGGGAATAATGGATCATGCAAAGGCTGCCGCGACCATTCACCAGACCGGCGGCGGCACCGGTATGACTTACGAATTCTTGCGACCACACGGAGCGAGCGTCAGCTCGGCAATGGGTGTTGCTTCTGGTCCAGTGTCATTCATGAACATCGTCAACCAGGTGACTGATGTCGTGAAGCAGGGCGGTGTACGGCGTGGCGCAAACATGGGCATGATGCGCGTCACGCATCCCGATGTGCTGCGTTTTATTCATGCCAAGAACGATCAGCACTCGCTAACCAACTTCAATATTTCAGTAAACGTAACTGACAAGTTTTTGAAGGCTGTTGACAACAACGAATGGTTCCAGTCGGAGTTCGATGGACAGCCATGGAATGAGTGGATTTACGATCCTGTCCGTGACGGTAACTATGCTCTCTATCGTACGCCGGATGGATCGACGGTAACGTTCTGCGATCGGCAGGCGTTCCTTGCAGCAGATCTTTCCAACTGCACAATAGAAGAGCCGCCAAGACCGGGAATGATCTTCGCTCCAGATATCTGGAACCGGATCGTCGCAAGCGCACACAAGTATGCAGAGCCCGGCATTGCGTTTATCGACGAAGTAAATCGTCATAATCACATGATGAAGTCGATGGGGCCGATTTACTCGTGCAATCCGTGTGGCGAGCAGTTTTTGCATTTCTCGAATTCGTGCAACCTCGGTTCGATCGATCTGGCCAAGTTTTACGATCCAGAGAAGCGAATCGATTGGGATCGACTCCGCGACGTGACACATCTGTGCACTCGTTTTCTCGACAACGTGATCGACACTTGTGCCTGGCCTCTGCCGGAGATTAACGACGTGGTCCATCGCACGCGGCCTGTCGGTCTGGGCATAATGGGATTTGCCGATCTGTGCCTCAACCTGAAGATCACGTACGGTTCGCCGGCCTCGATCGATCTGATGGACGAGGTGATGGGGTTTGTGCGGCGCGAGTCATGGATGGAGAGCAACCGGCTCGGAGCAGAGAAGGGCGCTTTCCCGGAGTTTGAACCGAATCGCGAGGCGTACACGGATTTCCTCTATAACCAGATTGGAATCCCGAAAGACATTCCGCTTACGCCGCGCAACTACGAAGTAACAACCATCGCCCCGACTGGAACAATCTCGCTGGTTGCAGAAACCTCTTCCGGTATCGAACCAAACTTCTCCTGGGCATACGTTCGCAAAGACACGCTGGGCACGCGTACTTACGTGCACACGCTCGCGGCGCAGGCGCTTGGCATTAACGTGGACCAATCCGATCAGGAATCGATAGATGCGGCTGCGGCTTACGTCGTGGAACACGAGCAGGAACTGCCTCCGCATTTTATCTCGGCGATGAACATAAGCGCTGAGCAGCACGTTCATGTGCTCGCGGCTGCTCAGCGCAACGTCGACAACAGCGTGTCGAAGACGTGTAACGGCGCAGTCAACGACACGGTAGAATCAGTCGACGCGCTTTATCGCCTGGGCCGTCAGCTTGGTTGTAAGGCGGTCAGCTACTATCGCGATGGTTCGCGTGAAAATCAGGTGTTGAATTCTATGAAGGCACAGGAGCCGAAGGGGGAAATTGCCTGCAATCCGGAAGCAGTTGTTGAACCGCTGGACGAAGCAGTGAGTGCAGCGGAAGCGACAGCGGCGTCGGATGCGTCTGCTCGTCAGGAAGCAATCGCGCGCGAACACTCGGAGACAATCAAGTTGCCTGCGGTGACCGCGATCCGTATCGAGCGTCCACGCGAGTTGCGCGGTGCGACCTGGCAAATTCCTTTCGACGGCCAGAATCTTTACGTCACCGTTAACCACGACGGCAAGATGATCCAGGAAGTGTTTGCCACTGGTCCAATCAGTGGTGGTGTGGGACTGCTAGCTTCAAAGATGCTGCGTGGTGGTTTCGACGCCGCGGAAGTCGCATACAGTTTGAATAAAGTAACTGGCACACACGCCGTGTGGTTCAACGAGCGTCTCCTGACCTCACCGGAGCAGGCAGTCGCCGAGTGCATAATGATCACCGTTCGGCGCGTCCAGGATCTTCCTGACTCCGCCCGCGCGGTCAGCAAACAGCAATCCCAACTTCACCCACAGCAAAAGCCCGTCACCGGCGCCATCATGTCCAACATGATCGGCATCTGCCCTGAGTGTCACGGCCAACTCGAGCACGCAAGCGGCTGCGATTTCTGCAGGGATTGTGGATACAGCAAGTGTAAGTAAGTTGACTCTGAATTGCTTTACTTATGGCCAACCCGTTTAGTGGGCTGCCTTTTGTTGGTTACAGCTCGTCTGATAAGATTGCCTCCGATGAAACGCGAAACCCTCATAGAAGAACCTAATCAGCCACTCATTAATTTTCCGCGAAAAAGCTACGACGAAATCATCGATTTCTTAGCACGTGGCGCCTCGCCTGCTGAAGTGCTTGCTTTCCGACTTTCTGAGGAGACTCAGGACCGTGTGCGTTTTCTCCTTGAGCGAAACGCTGCCGATGAACTAACAGAGGACGAAGCGGCGGAACTTGAGGTTTTGGGCGAATCGGAACATGTCATGCAATTAGTCAAAATTCGGGCTCAGGAGTATCTCAAGACGGAAACATGAACCGAGCCCGTATTCTCGCTGCCTTACGGCGAGAGGTGCGGGAAAGAGCTGGAGAACGTTGCGAGTACTGTTTATTAGCTGAATCACAAGCCGTCGTTCCTCACGAACCTGATCACCTCATCGCGCGCAAACACGGTGGCCAGACCACATCTGCAAATCTGGCACTGGCGTGCTTCGACTGCAATCGATTTAAGGGCTCGGATATCGCTTCGATCGATGTTGTCACCGGCGCGCTTGTGCCTCTGTTCAACCCACGCACACAACGGTGGTTCGACCACTTTAGCCTGAGTGGGGCACACATCGTTGCATTGACTCCGGTTGGCCGAGTTACCGTAAAACTTTTACAACTCAATCTTCCCTATCGTGTTAAGGTCCGCGCGCGCTTAATCGCCCAGACGCAATATCCTTAGCCTATCGCAAATCTGGATCTTCAATCCAAATTTTCCTCTGTTGACGCCGCATATGCATCTGAATAATATATCGCTATGCCATATAAGACTTCGAGGGTGCTCGATAGGGAGCTGAAGAAGGGGAGTGCCGAGTTGCTCATTCTGTCGCTGGTCGAGGATCAGCCAAGGCATGGGTACGACATTGGGAACTTGATAGAACGGCGTTCGAAGGGAACCCTCAAGTTCAATGTCGCCTCCCTTTACCCGCTGCTATATCGACTCGAACGACGTGGTTGGATTCAGGGGCGTTGGGTCGAGAAAGCCGGTCAGCGACGACGCCGTTATTACCGCCTGACTGCGGAAGGTAAAAAGGTCCTGGCCGCGCAACGTAACAGTTGGCGTGAGTTTGTTGAGGCGATCAATCGCATTACCGGAATTGAACATGCCTGACTGGAAGAAAGAAGTTAGAAAGCGCCTGTCAGGATTAAACCTTGCACCCGCGCAAGAGGCTGAGATCGTCGAAGAACTGGCCCAACACCTCGAAGACATCTACGAACGATCGTTAAAAACCGGCGCAACCGAGCCTGGAGCAAGACGAATCGCGCTGCTTGAACTCGACGACGACAGGTTGCGGAATGAAATACAGCGTTCTCAAAAACCTTTTCGCGAACAGCCTGTTCCCGGATCAGGGAGGTCAAACTTGCTAGCAGATCTCTTGCACGACCTGCGCTATGCCGCACGAACACAGTTAAAGAATCCAGCTTTCACGATTGTTGCCGTGATCGCGCTGGCTTTGGGCATCGGCGCCAACACCGCTATTTTCAGCGTCGTCAACACCGTGTTATTGCGTCCGCTGCCTTACAAAGATCCCGATCGGCTCGTAATGGTGTGGGAAGACGCAACCAAAGCCGGCTTTCCACGCGACGTACCGACGAATGCAAACTTCATCGACTGGCGCGATCAGAATCAGGTCTTTGAAGGCATGGCCGCGATATCGTTCGACAACTTTAACTTGACTGGTGCGGGCGACCCCGAGCGGCTCGATGGCAGACGTGTTTCAGCCAGTCTCTTTCAACTCCTGGGAGTTGATCCACAAATCGGTCGCGTCTTCACTGCTGCTGAAGATCAGCCGGGTTCTGAACGTGTGGTCCTATTGAGTTACGGCATATGGCAACGCAGGTTTGGCGGCGATCCGGGCATTGTGGGTAAACCTTTAAGTCTCAACGGTGCAAGCTACACGGTGGTTGGTGTGATGCCCGCCCGTTTTCAGTTTCCTACCAGTTATGATCAGGTTTGGGTACCTATCGCGTTTACTCCTCAGCAAGCAGCCGACCGAACAACACACTATCTTAAAGTGCTTGCACGACTAAAACCCGGCGTGACGTTGTCGCAAGCGCAGACGGAAATGAGTACCATCGCGACACGTCTGCAACAACAGTACCCGAAATCGAATACTGATGTCGGCGCCGCTGTCACCTTATTGCAAGAGGATCGCGTCAGTGACATCAGACCAGCACTCTTAATTTTACTCGGCGCAGTCGCCATGGTGTTGTTGATAGCATGCGCTAACGTCGCGAATCTTCTGCTCGCGCGCGCGGCAGTGCGACAAAAGGAGATCGCTGTGCGTGTCGCACTCGGTGCGCGACGACAGCGCCTGATCCGGCAGTTTTTGACAGAAAGCCTTATGCTCTCCGCCATGGGTGGAATCGTGGGGTTGGCGATCGCGTACGGTGGATTGATCCTTTTAAAGAGTTTCATTCCCGAAAACATTTCTCAAGCCCGCGAGATCTCGATCGATTTCAAAGTGCTCGGTTTCACACTGCTTGTTTCCGTCGCCACGGGTGTGATTTTCGGCCTGGCTCCTGCGATCCAGGCTGCGCGCTTCAATCAGAGCGAAACATTAAAAGAAGGTGGACGCGATACCGCAAGCGGCGGTAGCGGTAAGCGGTTACGAAGTTTGCTGGTGACGGCGGAAGTGGCGATCTCGCTCGTTCTTCTGATTGGCGCTGGTCTGTTGATAAACAGTTTCCTGCGGTTACGCAATGTCGATCCCGGATTTCGTATCGACAATCTGTTGACAATGAAGATCGTGCTCTCAGGACCGAAGTATCGAGAGGCGGATCGCCGTTCGGCGTTTTATAAAGACCTGGTCCAACGTGTTGAGGCACTTGCAGGTGTCAGGTCGGCAGCGGTTACAACCAGTATTCCTTTATATTCTGACGGAAACTCCATCACCATGGTTTTCGAAGGCCGGCCAGAACCTCCGCCCGGACAGGAACCAATCATTGAGACGAGAATCATCAGTCCTGAATACTTCGACACGATGGGTATTCCCTTCCTGAAAGGAAGGCAACTTACTGAACAAGACACGCGCACCAGTCCAAAGGTTGTCGTGATTAGTGAGGCGATGGCGCGTCGTTATTGGCCCAATGAGGATGCTGTCGGTAAACGCATTGCTTTCGGAAAGGTCGAGAAGCCTGAGGATTGGATCCAGGTTATCGGTGTGGTGAAAGACGTACGACAAAGGCTAATCAAGGATCCGAAGCCGCAGATGTATTTCAGTCATCAGCAAACAGATTTCTTTGCGCCGGAAGATCTGGTGGTCAAGACTGACGTCGATCCGACCAGCATGGCTGCGACGGTCCGAAACGCCGTGTGGCAAATTGATAAGGACCAGCCAGTTTCAGACATTCGCACGATGGAAGAGGTCTTTGCGGACTCGATTGCACGACAGCGTTTCAGCATGTTGCTGTTGGCGATCTTCGCCTCCGTGGCGTTGGTGCTCGCGGCGGTCGGAATCTATGGTGTGATGAGTTACTCCGTGGCGCAACGCACACACGAGATCGGAATTCGCATGGCGCTCGGAGCACAGACGGGTGCTGTACTTAAGCTCGCCGTTAGCTACGGTATGAAGCTTGTGATCATCGGCATCATCGTTGGCCTTGTTGCAGCATTTGTATTGACGCGAGTGATGTCGACGTTGTTGTTTGGAGTCACAGCAACTGATCCGGCAACGTTCACACTGATCTCGCTGTTATTTGTTATTGTCGCTGCGATCGCAAGCTATATTCCCGCACGACGCGCGACGAAAGTGAATCCGATAGTTGCTCTGCGATACGAGTAATCTCAGGATTTGTCGAGTTTCAGCAGAGTGTGCAGTAGGACGTTTGACCCGTTGGTGATGTCTTCCGGGTGCGAGAATTCGCGTGGCGAGTGACTGATGCCGCCCACACTGGGTACGAAGATCATTCCGACTGGGCCAAGTCGCGCCATGTCCTGGGCGTCGTGGCCGGCGCCGGAGGGCAGTGCTTTAGTCGATAGACCAAGCTCACGAGCGGCTTCGGAGATTAAGGATCTAATTCGCGGATCGGTGGGCGCCGGTATGTTGACGTTGATCTCTTTGAAATCGAATTTCGTCTTACTCGCGGCTGCAATCTGTTGTGCTTCAGCGTAGATCTTGTCGAAGAGCATCTTGATCTTCGCGGCGTCGAGATCGCGTAGCTCCAGGCTTAGAACAACCTTTCCAGGAATGACGTTTGGTGCGCCCGGCAGTGCATTTATTCTGCCGACGGTCCCCACTTGTCTGCCGGGAACACTGGTCACAATACGATTTACTGCTTCGATGAACTTTGCTCCGGCCAGCAGTGCGTCCTGACGATTATTCATCGCCGTGGTACCGGCGTGATTTGCAAAACCTTCGATCGTCACGTCCCACCAGTTTATACCGACAATTCCTTCGACCACTCCGATCTTGATCTTTTCAGTGTCGAGAGTGTTGCCCTGTTCGATGTGCAACTCGAGATAGGCGGCGATATCACCTTTTTTGCGACGTACGTCGGCAAGCTTTGAAGGATCTCCACCAATAAACTTGATACCGTCGCGGATTGTCTTTCCACTCCGGCTTACGAGGTCGAGTTCTTTTTCGGTCAACTCGCCGTCCATCGAACGGCTACCGATGAGCCCGCCTTCTTCGTTCTGAAAAATCACGACTTCGAGCGGATGACGCGTCGTGATGTTGTTGTCGGCGAGTGTGTGAGCGACTTCGATCGCGCCCATCGAACCGACGACACCGTCGTAGTTTCCGCCTTCTGGAACGCTGTCGATGTGTGAACCGATAAGCAGCGGCGCCAGACTGTTAGCACTTCCTGCGCGACGGCCAATAAGGTTGCCCGCAGCATCGATAATGACGTCAAGCTTCGCGTCGCGCAGCAACTGGCGCACGTATTCGCGGCCTTGTTTGTCTGCATCGCTGTAAGCGACGCGACTCACGCCGCCCTGCGGATTCTTTCCAAACTCAGCAAGCGCGTGAATGTGGTCCATGATCCGTTTGCCGTTGACACGTAGTTGAGATTGTGCGGGGAAGCGCGGAAACGCGAATGCCCCCACACTCAGAGCAAGGCTATGATTGAATTCTCGGCGACTGATTTTCATATAGGGGACGTGAGCCTATCGCAACGCCGTCAGTTGAGGCAACCGCGCCTTGAGACACTCAGCGGAGGGATGTAGAATCTCCGCACCCTGACAATCCACCACCGTCATAAAGGAGATTCCAAAAATGAAACGACTCATCTGCTTCTTTGCTCTCTCCCTGAGCTTAGTAGTTGGATCGTTGTTGCTTGTTTCACCTAGAGCCTCGGCAATTACCTACGGGTTCGTAGATTCGAACAACACGTTCCGCAATACCGGCGCATTTATCGTTAAGACGACAAACGGTCAGATTTTTCCCATCTGCTCGGGCACGATGATCACTCCGAACGTGTTTCTGACTGCGGCCCATTGCACGTCTTTCTACACGCAGGAGCTCGCACCTGAAGGCGATGTTGCATACGTCAGTCTTGATGCTTCGATACCATTCGGATCGCTGACCAGCAGCAAGACAGAGTTGCTGGCAGTGGCGCACGTCGTCTCCAATCCTAACTTCAACCAGGCGCAGAGCGATTCCGGAGACATCGGTGTGCTGATTCTGGATAGAAACGTACGAGGAGTTACGTCGGCGACGTTGCCCGCGTGCGGGTTGCTGGACCAACTGGTTGCTCAAAACGGTTTGAAGACTGCCACGTTTACCAACGTTGGGTATGGAGTTCAGAATCGCGTAGTCGGTGGCGGCGTGCCGTTCTTCCAGGATTTGAATCCGGT
>Ga0157372_10003491_pt1 | contig 16946 bp, 20 predicted proteins | sample C55metaG_FD_115307 | JGI IMG/M metagenome (GOLD analysis project Ga0157372, IMG submission 115307) | Corn rhizosphere microbial communities from Kellogg Biological Station, Michigan, USA - C5-5 metaG | ecosystem: Host-associated > Plants > Roots > Rhizosphere > Soil | place: USA: Michigan... | reverse complement strand
TATCAGTTGCCTTGCCTATTACAGCCTAGCATCAATTTTGTAGTGTGTCCGATAAAGTCATTAATGTATGATCAGAATGATAATCTAGTTAAGACTCTTATCACAAATGTGAATTTCATTACCAGTGATCTATCGGGAGAAGAACGACGAGAGATAGAGATGAATTTTGAGCGAGGGCGTTACTTATTTGTTTGGATTTCTCCTGAGAAATTTCAAATACCAAGCTTTCGGGAAAAGATAAGCTCAATCATTGCCAATTTTTCAATTGCTTATGCAGTCATAGATGAAGTGCATTGCCTTTCTGAATGGGGGCATGACTTCAGGACTTCATATCTAAACCTGGCAAGGACAATCGACAAATTAAGTCCTAAAGATGACAAGCATGAAGGAATAATCAAATTTATCGGTTTAACAGCAACTGCTTCAGTTAATGTACTGAAAGATATAAAAATCGAATTTTCAAGACAAAAACAACGGTTAGAAGATGAAAACATAAAATCGCTATTAGACTATAGCCGAAAGGAGTTACAGTTTGAAGTTATTAATGATAAAGGAAGCAAAAGCGATAAACTTAAAGAGCTATTAAATCAGCTAAAAGACGCGGAGGGATTTATAGAAACAACTGAAAGAGCAGGATTGGTTTTTACACCAAATGTAAACGGAGCTTATGGATGTTATAATGTCGCGAATACATTAAGTTCGCTATTCCCGAACAAAGTCTCCTGGTTTTCAGGTGACATTCCTAAAGTTGATGAATTTGATGAGAGAGGCTATAAAACTGGAAAAAAAATCGACATAATGTCGAGAGACGAATTCAACAAGCACAAACAACAGGTCCAGAGCGATTTCAAAAATGACAAATTTCAACTTCTAGCGGCAACCAAGGCTTTCGGAATGGGAATTGATAAGCAAAATGTTTTTTACACATTTCATTATGGTCTACCAAGCTCTGTAGAGGCACTTTACCAGGAAGCAGGACGTGCGGGCCGCTGGGATAAACGAAATAATGAAAATAAGAATAAAATAGGCAAATGCTATGTCCTGCATTCTCCCGAAACTCATGAACAGGAAAAAGTCCAGCGCCTTTTTCACAAAGACACAACGTTTGCGGAAATTAAGGCAATCAGTGATGAAGTTGGCTTCGCCGGAAAGGACATTTTTAAGCAAGTCTTTCTTTTTGCACAGGGACAAAATGATATTGAAAAAGATCTTGAAATCATTTTGACCGTAGTTAAGAGCTATTTCAAGCCGAAATCGAAAGTCAGGATTTTTTGGAATGATGCATATTTGAAACTGAAAATCAACGTTGAGACCTTACAAAAAGCAATTTATCGCCTCAGTCTTTTGGGTATCGTATATGATTGGACAACAAACTTTATTGACCACTACGAAGTTCACTTTAACTCTCTTGAAGATCAGTCCGTCATCAAAAGTGTTTCGGAATATATCACTAAATATGAGCCTAACGCCGATGTAAGAAGTGAGTTGGAGAAAATTGATAGGATAGATACTCTAGAAAAGTCTATATGGTTTTTGCTGAGCTGGACTTTTGAGAACATAGCTTACAACCGGAAACAATCGCTTAAAACCCTGTCCGACTGGTGCCTTGAATTTGAAAATAGCGAAAGTTTTAAAGAGCGTTTAGACAGCTATTTTGTATTCTCCGAAACAACCTTTGTCCTTCAACATATTGCGGAAAATCCGAAAGAATATGAAAAATGGTTTGAAGTGCTGACTACCAATAACCAATTTCCCAACACAGCAGAATTTCAAAAGCTGAAGGATAGTATCAGTCGATTTTTGGAAAGCTATCGAAATAATATTGGATTGAACTTCTTAAGCGGATTTGTGCGTTTAGCTTTAGACGAGTATAACGACAATGACGGTAGAAAGCGTTTTGAAAGTGCATTGTCAGAAATTAAAAGAACTTTTACAACAGATCAGCAAAGCGATCTTCTGCATCGATTAAAAGTCTTAGGTAAACACCTTTCCGAAAATCAAAAAGTGGAATTGAGCAGATCCCTAGCATTGTATAACCCGGAAATGTTGATAGAACTTGCAGAATATTACGACCTAGCCTATTTGCTGAATGACGTATACTCTGAGAAAATAAAAAACCTTAAGAAACTTAATAAAATATTGTATGAGCAACTTGCAGAAATTTAATCAAACTCTCGAAGACTTTAACCAAGAAATTGAACAACTTAAAGAGGTTTCCGGCGCTTATAAAAGGCTGCAGCTGTTAATTGAAAAGTACAATGAAATAATCAGACAATTTGAGGAAAACAGTAAAAAGCTCGAAGTAATTAACGAGTATCAAAAGGCACAACAAGATAAGTTGTCAAAAAGTTTGATTGAAATAGAAAATACTAATAAGCAAAACAAAACTGACCTATCGAAGCTTATCGAAGAGAAAACTGACCAAATAAGGAAAGAAAATAAAGATTTTTATAAAGACCTGGAAAGTACAATCAAAATTAAGCTTGAAGAGAGCAGATCTCAGATAAAACAGCTAATTGAGAATGAAAGAACTCAAATCAAACAAATCTTTGAATTCGAATTTGCTAAAAACACAAAAGAGCTAAGACAAGTTTTTGAAACTGCAACTAACAAACAGACTGAACTACTCATGGCCAGTCAAAAATCTATCAAAATATCCATCTGGATTATCGGAGGTCTGACTTTAGTTTTAGCCGCACTTGCCGCGCTCAAGCTATGGTAGAATAGCATGAAGTCATACAATAGTTACTTACCATTAAACATTCTAAACCACTTTTTCTTTTTTATGGTGTAACGGCATTAACTCTTTCGAATGCTCAAAAGTTTTCAGAGCGACATAAAATGTGGTACCCTCAGCCTCACTCTCTGCCCAGATTTCACCACCATTGGCCCTCACAAATTCCCGACAAAGTAGCAATCCTATACCGTTACCCTTTTCGTTTCTTGTTCCCTCAATACTTGTGCTGAAAGGCTCAAATATTTGCTTCAAACGCTCCTTTTCTATTCCTGTCCCGTTGTCTTTAACCGAAAAAATAACGTATTCAGGCTGGTGGTATTTTATAGCGTTTAATTCGATAGTGCCGGAAGGACGGGTAAATTTAATGGCGTTAATTAAAAGATTTCTAAAGACAAACCTAAAATGATTTAAATCAGCGTGTATAGTAGTTTCAGTAGGAAGGTTATTTACAATGGTTATACCCTTATTCCGTATTGATACTTTGAATAGGTTTAGCTTGCTTTTTATTACCTCTGAGGCATTGAAGTATGTCGGACTTAAAGTAATTCCTTTTATCTGAGATTTGCCCCATTCTAAAAGCGCCTGGAGGGTCTCGACGGCGGACACCGCATTCTCCTCGATGCTATCCAGCAAAAACTGTCTTTCTTCTTCTGACGTATGTTTGTGGCGGTATAATTCAATTGTGGGTTGCACACTTTTTATGGTACTATTCAAATCGTGCCCAATGACAGTAAATAATCTGTCTTTTGCTTCATTTAACTTTTGAAGTTCTTTCACCTGTTTGTGAAGCAAAATGTAACGTCGACCACCGATCATTAATATTGTAATCAGCATCAAAGGCAATAAGACTAAAAGCAAAATACCAGCCATACACTATTCTAATTTATAGTAATATATAAAAAAAAGAGGCGCAGGTCTCCACCTACCGCCTTAGAGGCACTGGTATGCCCTGGACACGATAAGCGAGCGCCCACGCCCTTAGCGTAGGCATCTCTGCTTATAAGCTCGCGTCCAATGAAAGTTACCAGTTTTCTAAGGCGAACTTAAAGCTTGATGCTTCAAGTATTTTATAGCAGTAAAGGTATTAAAATTCACTTTAATTTTGCGCCCGACATCCCTTATATGTTTCTGACCTTTGCCATAGACGGTAATAAAAACTATGTTTATCAAAAAGGCAGCCACGTAAACGTAGCTGCCTTGTCCGCTCGACAAAATGCCTCGATACTTACATATCGACTATTTCGTACTGAGAGCACTCAGCTTCTCATTGAGTTCGATCAGCCCTGCCTTAGTCAAGAGATCGTCCGCAATAACCTGTAGTTCCTGTAATGTTTCCTTTGGTATGCTGTCTAATAAGCCAGGCGACTTATCATCCTCTTTCGGAGACAATCCGCGTCTGAAAACGCTATGGAGCAGCAATACATTTCTCCTCGATATTTTCATATCAACTTTCACGGTTTCACTCATGCCGGGGATACTCAAAATGGTATCGTAAATCCTGGCCACATCATTCGCTGTTAGCATAATCGCACGTTTTAAAATCCAAAAATATTCAGGTACAAAAATAAAAACTGAGTGCCGAAACATCCTCCTCATAATATGATGAGGATCTGTTAATGCCATACACCTTGTATAATTTTGTTGTCGATCTGAATAGTGAATTGAATTGTGTGATTATGAAATTCGGAAGACATCGACTTTCTCTTGATGAAGTCAAAGCAATTGACATAGTAAGCTACTTAGCTGCTTTAGGATACGAACCCTCAAAAATCCGGAATAGTGACTATTGGTATTTGTCGCCGTTAAGGAACGAAAAAAAACCGTCATTTAAGGTAAATAAGACGATAAATCGTTGGTATGATCATGGTCTTGGAAAAGGCGGAAATCTCATTGACTTTGCCATCTTGTATCATTCGTGTACCGTAGGTGAGCTGCTAGGAAGCATAACCACAGATGCGTTCTTTCATAAGGCATATTTATCGCCCGCGCAGCCTTGCAGAAGTAAGGAAAATAAGTTAACCATCATGAAAAATTGTAGGCTCAGTTCAACGTCCTTGTTAAACTACCTGCGGCATCGGCGCATACCCATGAATGTAGCAGATCGTTACTGTAGGGAATTGCACTACAAAATCGGTGAGAGAGTATATTACGGTGTAGGTTTTAAAAGCGATTTAGGAGGATGGGAAATACGTAATGCTTGCTTTAAATGCTCCAGCAGTCCAAAAAGTGTAACAAGCTTTGACAACGGTGCGAACGAGGTAATAGTTTTTGAAGGGTTTACTGACTTCCTTTCCTTCAGAGCCGTACATCAAAATGAACCCGAAGACCGCTTTAGTTTCTTAGTGTTAAACTCAGTGTCCTTTTTTGAATCTGCACGTCCATTTATGGAGAAACATGACAGCATCAGACTTTACCTGGACAGAGACACAACAGGACAAAATTGCAGTCGCTATGCACTTTCGTTGAGCAGCAAATATCATGATGAAAGTTCGCTGTATAGTAACCATAAAGACTTCAATGATTGGATAATGCACTTCGGCATCCGATGAGACATTCAATTTACAACATGATAAAAATTTTATTCCCTAAAATATTGCAAAGCTATTTGAGAGATATAATTCACTTAAGACGCTAAAACGGTGGACATTTTGCAGAAAGCAGAAAGATTGCAACTTTTCAGCAATCGGCCAGATGAACGGTTGTTAAACAACCGGATCTGGCTGCCTATCACTCGGAACTCGTGGGCAGGGCGTCTGAAAGGAGAAATGAGTTGAAAATGTGAAAATGATTAGTGATGGAAGGACAAAATTCAAACAGGACACGCATCATCGGCTTGCGTTTGACACCTGACGAATACACAAAAATCGAGAAAAAATGGAAGGCTTCTACCTGTCGTAAACTAAGCGATTATGTACGCTGCTGCCTCTTCGATAAGCCGATTGTAACAACCTACCGTAGTAGCTCACAGGATGACTTAATGGCAGAACTTACTCGCCTTCGCAATGAGCTCAATGCAGTTGGAAACAACTTTAACCAGGTAGTTAGAAAGCTGCATACGCTCAGCCAGATACCTGAATTTAGGAACTGGTTAGTCGCTTACGAAGTGGAGAAAAGTATACTTAACAGTAAGGTCGATGAGATTCGTAATAATGTTAAAAAAATGCTGGAAATATGGTTGCAGTGATCAAAGCCGGCCACTCCACGCACCGCATTTTCAACTATAACGAGAACAAGGTAAAGGAAGGTGTGGCGGAGTGCATCGGAGCAGAAAATTTCCCCTTGAATGCGGGTGAAATGAGCTTGAAAATTAAGTTGAGCTACCTGCTGAAAAGAATCGAGTTAAATAAGAATGTTAAACGAAACAGTGTCCATATCTCGCTGAACTTTGACCCCTCCGAAGCACATTTGGGCAAAGAAAAGCTGGTGGAAATTGCTAGCGTATATATGCAAAAATTGGGCTTTGGCGAGCAACCTTACCTGGTGTATCAACATTACGATGCAGGTCATCCGCACATACATATTGTAACGACTAACATCCAGCCGGGCGGCAAACGGATCGACCTGCATCACTTAGGCATTCGCAAGTCTGAGCCGGCACGCAAGGAGATTGAAAAAATGTTCGGACTTGTTGTGGCTGATGCCCGCGCAAGAATGGAAGCATTCAAGTTGAAACCTGTAGACCTTAGGACGGTACAATACGGCCGTACAGAAACTAAGAGAGCCATAACAAACGTGCTTGACGCAGTAATGCTTAACTATAAATATACCAGCCTGCCCGAGCTAAACGCGGCCCTAAAACAGTATAATATTCTGGCAGATCGCGGCGGGGAGGAGTCAAGAATTTTTAAGTCGGGCGGTTTGGTGTATCGCATACTTGATGAAAACGGAAAACCTATCGGTGTACCGATAAAAGCGAGCGACTTTTATAATAAACCTACGCTGAAATTCCTTGAAGAAAGGTATAGTTCTAATGATACCCTGCGCCAGCCTTTCAAAGCCCGTATAAAGAATGAGATTGATGGCTTGTTTATAAACAAGAGACCCACACTTAATGAACTGACAACACACCTTCAACGGAAGGGAATCCACGTTGCTTTACGTCAAAACGATGCTGGGTTTATATATGGCATTACCTATGTGGATCCTCAAACCAAGTGCATCTTCAACGGTAGCACATTAGGCAAACACTACAGTGCCAAAGCTTTACAGGAACGATGCCTGCAGCCGGAGCCTCCACAGCAGAATTTGCCGTCGCAACCGGCCGCAAGAAAAGCTATTGGGTTACAGCCGGATGCTATCGCCACGGCAGAAACCAAAACCAATGAAACTGCCTTTCAATCCGATTCTAAAGGCGGCGAGACAATGCTTGATGCCCTCTTGCATCCCGAACAAACCGGTGAGTATATACCCGGTCAGCTTAAAAAGAAAGGCAGGAAAAAGAAGAAAAGAAAGAATATTTCTAACAACCGGTAAAAACTTAAAACGATGGCTGTACAGACAGGTGAAAATGAACAGGCGCTAAGGAAAATTTTGGACATGACCAGGTTAATAAGTATTGTTATTCTGGTAATACACTTCTATTATTATTGCTATGCCGCATTCCATCAATGGGAATTGATAAGCACTTTCAGCGACCGCATTCTCGGTAATATTTACCGAACAGGATTATTTAGCAACTTCGTTAAGAGTAAATTAATTGCACTAGGCTTTTTAAGTATTTCATTGCTTGGAGCAAAAGGCCGGAAAGACGAAAAACTAAGCTATAAGACGGCTTTTGCCTATCTTATTACGGGACTGTTGTTATACTTTACCGGCTATCTTTCTCTAGTGCTTAAGCTACCTGCACAGGAAAAGGCAATCATTTACATAGGCATTACTTCAGTAGGTTTTCTGTTAGTGCTATCAGGCGGAACATTGCTTTCACGTATCATTAAAGGCAAGTTCAATAACAAGGACATTTTCAACAGGGAAAATGAGACCTTTCCACAAGAGGAACGGTTATTGGAGAATGAATATTCCATCAATCTTCCAGCAAGGTATAGGTTGAAAAATAAAGTGCGAAACAGTTGGATTAATATCATCAACCCCTTCAGGGCAATCATGGTACTAGGCACACCTGGAGCCGGTAAATCCTACTTTGTCATACGTCATATCATCACCCAGCATATTCGCAAGGGCTTTACTATGTTCGTTTATGATTTTAAGTTCGACGACCTATCCCGAATAGCATATAACAGTTGGTTGAAAAACAAACATCGTTACGACATAGCTCCCGGATTTTATGTGATCAACTTCGATGATCTAACACGTAGTCACCGGTGCAATCCGCTAGAGCCTTCTGCGATGACCGACATTACCGATGCGGCAGAATCTGCGCGTACCATTTTGATGGGACTAAACAGGGAGTGGATCAAGCGTCAGGGTGATTTCTTCGTAGAATCTCCGATTAACTTTCTATCTGCAGTGATTTGGTACCTGCGCAAGTATAAAGGAGGAGAATTTTGTACGCTGCCACATGTCATCGAATTAATGCAGATCGACTATGACAGCCTGTTCACACTATTACGCACCGAGAAGGAAATAGAAGTATTGATAAATCCTTTTGTGAATGCTTACCTCAATGATGTTATGGAGCAACTAGAGGGACAAATAGCCTCGGCAAAAGTAGCAATGGCGAGACTTTCATCTCCTCAACTGTATTATGTTTTGTCGGGTAATGACTTTAACCTTGATATCAATAATCCAAATGACCCAAAAGTTGTCTGCATGGGTAACAATCCACAAAAAATACAGATTTATGGCGCCGTATTGTCATTATATGTAACGCGACTTGTTAAACAAGTCAATAAGAAAGGAAAGCTCAAAAGCAGCCTTGTTTTTGACGAGTTTCCGACCATCTACCTGAATAATATGGATAGTCTTATCGCCACTGCAAGAAGCAACAAAGTTTCAACTTGCCTGGGCATCCAAGATTTTAGTCAATTGCGTAAAGACTATGGCCGTGAACAGGCCGATGTGATCATGAATATTACCGGTAATATTGTTGCCGGCCAGGTAACAGGTGACACGGCTAAACAGCTTTCGGAACGCTTCGGTAAGATCATGCAGGACAGGGAAAGCTATTCCATCAATAGCGGTGACACCTCTGTCAGCCGTTCCAAGCAACTCGAAGCTGCAATACCGCCGTCAAAAATATCGGCTCTGAGTTCGGGCGAATTTGTAGGCATGGTTGCGGACGACCCCGACAATAAAATAGATCTGAAAACCTTCCATTGCGAAATAATAAACGACCATGAAGCGCTAAGACGGGAAGAGAACCAGTACAAGGAGATAGGAGTTATCCGCAGATTAGATAATAGTATGATACAACGCAATTATTTTCAGATAAAGCAGGATATTCAGGACATCATACGGTCTGAAATGGAGCGGCTGATGAACGATCCTGGATTAATGCACCTGGTAATAAAAAAGTAACAATTCCCGGCAATTTTTTCAAAACCTATAACAGTATTACTTCTTTACTACAACCATATATTGTTGTTTCTTTAGATGAGGCCAACGTAAATACCAAATACATGGCAACTGACATTGTCTTAACCTTTGAACTGCACAAAAAACTTAAGGCAGATGGCTATCGTTATATCTTGATAAAAGATGTTGTCTTAGACAGAACCAGTGGCCGTTTGCTGTCTGTGCAAGTAACGGTTCATAAGTCAATGCCCGTACTGTTCAAAGAAAGCTGTACAGGTATCGACGATGCCATGATCGTCAACCTTCTTGAGGAGCCTGAACAAGATACGGTCGTGTATTTGGTCAAGCCTTCCACGTCAGATCGTCTCTGATATTCAGCTATTAACTGCCAATTCCTTAAATAAGTCGCACAATGCTTTTGTTGGGCATGCCCCCTAGGGCCGGGTCATTTCAGGGTCCGCTTAGCTTCCGTCACGCTTTCATCGTGACCGGCTCGTTCCTCGCCGCCTTACATCCCCCTCATGCTCATTATGTGAGTCCTTAATGTCGGTTGATATGGCAACCGGCCTGCTTTGGCATTTCCAATCGAAACGGATAAAAAGGCAGCTAAGGTAGTTACGCCTTCGTTGCTACGAGCGCATAATGCTGCGCTATCGCTTGCACCCTCCGGGACTTATAGCTCTCCGCGCCTGCGGCTTCACTCTGTCGCTGCTTTCTTTTTTTCCGTTTTTTCTTCTGAAAATTCGGCAGAAGCTTATTGCTTTTACAATAATATAAACGCTAGAATTTTAAATTTTCTTCTGCGTGCTCATAGCACAGTTGTTTGTTCTTAGCGTTTGAGACCAGTTTCTTTTACGGGGTCAATGCCTCCAGTAAAAATCGGCCTTAATTATTTTGTATCTGGATTTCTACACCAAGATTTTTGAGTTTGTCGATATATGATTGCACTTGATTCTTTTTCTTTCTCTCGCCGAGGTAGTTGTACCCAAGATCTTTATAAGGGATTTTCTCTTTTAGGATGTGATAGGTTGCTATGATAATTTTATGCCCGACTGCTATTAATGCCCGTTTCTTACCCCTTCGGCCAACTAAACTTTCATATTTGCTGCGCAAGTAACAATCTTTGACATGAGTAGCTGACCAGGCGCATTCTATCAATATTGGTTTGATATATTGATTCCCTTGTAAAATGTGTGTGCTCATTTTCTTTCCAGCACTTTCATTGTTACCTGGACATATTCCTGTCCATGAAGCTAAATGTAGTGCAGTTGGAAATTTTTCCATATCAATACCAATTTCGGCAAGCAGGCAGGCTGCTGAAATCTTATTTATTCCTGGAATGCTTTGTAGTAATTCTAATTCCACCTGAAAAGGCTTGGAAAGTAAATCTATTTGATCATTGATACTACTTATTTTAACCAGCACATCATCAATGTTTTTCTGAATCGCTCTAAGCATGAACTTATGGTGTGGAGACAAGTTACCTACTAATGCTTCTCTGAGATTATCTTTCTTTGCTTTTATCCTTCCGTGACAAAGAGTAAGTAAGTAGGCAAAATCGTTATTATCGTTAAGTAAGGCGTCAATTAGCTTGCTACCTGTTAGCCCGAAAATATCGCTTATGACATTGCTCATCTTAAAATTTGCATCCTGCAATACCTTTTCAAAACGATTACGTTCTGCTGTTGCCTGCTGACTTAACTTTTTACGATACCTGGTTAGATCTCTCAACTGCCTGATTGATTTCGGTGGTATGAAACTCGCTTTAAGTAGCCCGCTCAGTAACAGCTTTGTTAGCCAAACACTATCTTTTTTGTCCGTTTTATGACCAGGAACATTTCTTACATGTTGCGCATTAACTAACAATATCTGGAAATGCTCTTCCAGAATATTGAAAATGGGTCTCCAATATATCCCTGTGCTTTCCATTGCCACATGTGTGATAGAAAGTGATTGAAGCCATTCACTCAACTGTATTAATGTATTGGTGTAGGTGTTGAACGTTCGCGTTTCCTTTTTGATACCATCTCCCATCACGGTGGCGACAACTGTATCGCGATGTACATCCATACCACATCCTCTGCGAACAACCTGCTCAAAAGTGATTTGATCCTGCATACGAATTGGATTTAGAAAATAAAGGTATCAATCTCTTGAGCAATGTTTTTGAGCCCAATATATAGTGCCCTTAGTCAAAATTTCCCAACAAACCGGTAAAAAGGCAGCTAAGATAGTTCCGCCTCCAGAGCTGCGAGCGCATAATGCCGCGCTGCGACACCCTCCGGGACTTATAGCTCTCCGCTCCTCCGGCTCCACTCGGTCGCTGCTTTCTTTTTTCCGGTTTTTGTTTTGGAAAATATATAACGAAAGGGAAAGCGAAATAAATAAACTATAGAACAATGCAAGAAATTAAACAGGGATTGAGAGAGTACACGTCCCCCGTAGCGGAGCAATCATTTTCATGCTTGTCTGCGAACAGCATTTTTCATGAAGGTTTCTTTTGGAAAATGCTCTTTCGGGCAGGCGGGTGAAAAGAGAAACAAAAAATGGTTTAACAAATAAAACGAAATGTTATGAACATCATTGGAAGACTGACAAGGGACGCACAAATCAGCACCCTGCCGAGCGACAAACAGGTAGTAAACTTTTCCGTAGCGGTCAACGAGAGCTACCGCAACAAACAGGGGGAAAGAATGGAACACACCGAGTATTTCAACTGCGCCTACTGGCTATCCACGAATGTGGCGAAGGTACTCACCAAAGGCACTTTGGTGGAACTAACAGGAAGGGTAAGCGCAAGGGCATGGATAGGTGGGGACGGTGAAGCACACGCAGCACTCAATTTCCATACCTCTAACATCAAACTGCACGGAGGTGGCAGGAGAACGGAACAGGAAGCAGGTAACAACGCCAATGCAACCGTACCAGCTACCAACGGTAATAACAACGGAGGCGATAAAGACGACCTGCCCTTTTAATGCGTCAATTTTCATTTATCAACATTTAAAACAATAATAGACATGGCACATAATCTCAATTATAACGAACGTACAGGCAGATATAGCTTTTTTAGCGTACAGCAGAAAGCATGGCACAACTTAGGGCAAATTGTAGAACAATACCCGACCAGTGCGGAGGCGATTAAATACGCAGGTTTGGATTACGAAGTGATTAAAGCACCACTTTATACGAGGGGTACAGGTATCAGCATTGATAATGATGGCGAAATCAAAGAAGGTGGTAACATCATCGTACCTGACCAATACGCTACCATACGCACCGATAACCAGGCAGTATTCGGCGTGGTAGGTAAAGACTACCAAATCGTACAGAACGCAGATGCTTTTGCTTTTTTCGATGCTATCGTAGGGGGTGGCGATGGCATACTGTACGAGACAGCAGGCGCATTAGGTAAGGGAGAGCGCATATTCATTACCGCTAAACTCCCTGACTATATACGGGTAGGCAGTGGTGACGACGTAACGGAGAAATACATCTTCCTGACCACTTCCCACGATGGCACAGGCAGCATTACCGCAGCCTTCACACCAATACGGATTGTATGTCAGAACACCCTGAACGCAGCAATCGGCAATATGTCCAATGTGATACGCATCCGCCACACATCGGGAGCCAAACAGCGTTTGGAAGATGCGCACAAGGTTATGGGACTGGCAAATACGTTAAGCGTTCAACTGGAGGGAATATTCAACCAATGGTCAAAAGTGCGTATCACGGATGAAGAAGTGAAAAAACTGATACAACTGGCACTTTGTCCCAACAAGGAAACATTGGATGCACTCAAAAAAGGTGCGGAGGATGAACTGTCCACCGTATTCAGGAATACCTGTGATGATGCCTTTGCCTATGCTATGATAGCCGATACCCAACAGATGAATACCACCAAAGGAACATTGTTCGGCGCATATAACGCCGTAACAGGCTACTATCAGAATGTACGCAATTACAAGGACGAAGAAACCAAGCTGCAATCCATCGTAATGGGTGGCACGGCACAGAACAAGGCACAGAAAGCCTTTGACCTGTGTACCGCATTCGCACAGGATGGTAACGCCATGCTCCAGTTCAATTAATTAACCAATGGCAACCGTCTGCGGACGGTTGCCTATAAAATATCAGGTTATGACGATATGCTATAAATGGGACTTTACCCTTTCCATCATCCGTAAAAACGGGAAAAAGCACAAGACACACAGCATTGTCGCTTTGGGTTGTGCTTACTCAGATGCACATTTCGACATGATGCTGACATTGAAGAAACGGAGAACAACATTAGTGTCGGTGGTAAAAGTACGGGTAATGGAAGTAGCCTTCGCACTGGATGACAATGCACAGTTTATCAGGCGCACATTGGCAAACGGATTACCCGACATACCTGAAAACCTCAATCTATAACAGTTAAAAAACAACGGCGATGAAACCTTTAGAAAATTTGATAAACGTAGAGAAAGCAAAATTGCTGCATGAACTGTTCCCGCAGGAAATACCCGCCTTACTGGCTTATACGGGCAGCATGTGCCTGACCATACAGGAAGAAGAACAGCTATTGCGCAGCAAGTGGGATAACGGGCTGTTCACGGTGGACGCATGGCTATCCTTTGTCAAAGAGGTAGGGAATAAGATAAACAGGTATGGGCAGCGATTGCACATGCAAAGCAGGTTATTCGCAGACCAGTTATTTGACGGCTATCTCGCTTTGTACATGGTGCATTGCCTGACCCTGTACACTACGCTAAGAAAACACGATAACCCAAAGTTCACGTTGGCGATTGACCTGTTATTTAATCCATAAAGCCATACTGCCATGATGAAGATAACAGACATGCACGGACAGGCTATTGAAGTGACAGACCTGAATGCAGCGATTGAACAGGCAGCAGGTTATAACGATTGTCGCCACGACCCGCCCGAACCTGTAGCAGATAGCAGGCAGCAAGCCTATTGGACGGATATATAGGAAAAGCTCATTCAGTTAAGGGAACTACAAAAACAATACAATGGAAACGCTCATCAGGTTATTGCACAGCACCCCATACCCGATAGTATTCTTTATCGGTTTAGGTATCAGACTCATAGTAGGCATGCGCCAGTTCAACCGCAGGGGCTTAGGTGGCTTACAGCATTTTAATAACTATTTCGTAGGACTGATAACCCTGTCAGTTGAATGGCTGTTGAAATGGGCAGCATTCGCACTGATGTTATGGGGACTGTTCGGATGGCTTTTCAGATAGGATGGTACAGGAATAAAATGATACAGGACAAATGATTTTTTAAGCAAAAAAGTTTAAACAATGGAAACAACTAAATTTTTTAGCGGGGTTGCCGCACTTGGCATAAAAGGCGACCTGCAACTGACGATACGCAAAGGTGCGGAAAATAATTGGGTGGTATCGGTAATGCTGCACAATGAACAATGCGGGGATAGCGCAAGAAAGCTGATACCTTCCCTGAACCTGAACGGGACTGCCGAAGAACTGGACAACGGTTTTTTCGAGCAGATAACCACACCCATGCAGGCAGCTTCGGGACTGATGGTGAACATGGAAGCCTATATGAAACAGGTAGAGGAAGCCAAAAAGCAATCTGCAATGGAGAAGGAGAAAGCGGATAAGGACAAAAAGGAAAAGGAAGCGAAGGAGAAGAAATACAAAGAAGCCATGCAGAAAGTAGAGGAACTGGAGAAGGAAGGCAAGTTCAGGGACGCATGGATGAAAGTACCTGAACCTTCCGATTATCCCGAACAGGCAGATGCCCTGCGCAAACGTAAATCATCCCTTGCTGCCAAATTCGCACCCGACCTGTTCGGCGCAGAAGCCGCCCCGGTGGCAGCACAGCCACAACAGCAACAGGAGGGAACACCTGATGAGGAAGAATTACCCGAAGCAGATGAGGACGATGACATAAAGGAAGACATAGAAGAAGATAAATAAACCATTAAAAAGAACGGTCATGTTAGTAGCAAAATATTTAGACAGGGTATTCCTGTTACAGGAGAACGGAACAGACATAAGACTGGCAGACCCTGAGCCGTCATGGAGCGTGAAAGCAGTGATGAACTTTTATGCCAACACTTATCCGATACTGGCAACTGCCAAAATATCCGCTCCCCGTATAGCTGAAGATACCGTGCAATACCGCTTTGAAAGTGTTATGGGCACGAAAGGTTAATTGATAAAACATTAAAACGATGGAATATGCAGCAACATATAATATCGGGCATCGTTCAAAGACCCGAAAAGCGAAGGCAGATAAAACTGCATCAGCAGGTAAGCGCATTTATAGACTGGATGCAGCGGACAAGGGACGCAGCCGAAACAGGCAGGAACAAAACCAAGTCCGTACCGCAGCAGATGCTGCCGATGGTTTTCTGAAAACCACGTTCCTGCCGAAACTGGCAATGACTGAAACCATACAGGATGCTGCGGAAACAGAACGGATAGAGGATGATTTCTATCGTTCCCTGTGCAGGCTGGCCAACCACTACACGGGCTTTGACCCTACTGATACAAGGATATTCGGCTATCCATACAATATCGCATTGTCTGTATGGGAAACAGAAACGCATCTCAAGAAAAAAGTAAAGGACTGGAACAGCCTGCGATTGGTGCAGGAGGAAAACGGTAAGGCATTCTTTATTACAGAGCATCGGTACGATACAGGAACCAACCTGTATTACATCCCCATCATTCCCCTGTACAAAATGCTTAACAACAAAAGCACGAGAAAGACGGCGTGTTTATTGTTATCGGTGTGCGCCTACCTGTATCATATTGCCGACATACCGTATTACAGGCAGGAAGAAACGTACCTCTATTGGGAATACGAAATGATAAAGGATTGGATAGAACAGGATGAAGACAAGGAAGAAGAAGATACCCGCCTGCATGAAATGGCAATGGCAGAATGGATAGGTGACCGTATGGAACGAAAGCTTTTCAACCGCAAAAACCTTGAAGTGATGGCATCCCGTATCAAAGCCTATACACCTGAAACGGATTATGAGCGGGAGTGCCTGCAACTGGCAGAGCAGGCACTCGCCTTGTACACCGACTACCCCGGCACTAACGTATTTGAACATGGAACCTATGCACGGTACGATGAAGAACGGGAGGAAGAAGTTATCCGCATGGACAAGTACGTATCGTTTGTAGCGGACACCAAAGGATGGCTGTATGAAAGCCTTGCGGATTGCATCAATAACGAGTTCAACGAATACGGCGAAATGGAAGAACCCACATTAGAGAAACGATTCGACGGCGAAAGCCCCGTAGCAGGTAGCCTTAATTTTGAGGACAGGCTTTTTACCCTCATGGGTGACTTGTGTTACCTGCTCAGTAACGACTAAAATACAATTGCTATGAATGATATAACAGCTAATACAGGAACATTATACCACCCCAGGGCTGCACTGGTCATTTACGAAACAGCCAAAGATAAAGGGGAATGTTACGTGGAGTATTTCGACATGGACAAACAGGGACGTCCCGTCAACGCTCACCCCCTTAGCGTGAAAGAGGCGCAGCAACTGGCAAAGGCGCTCAATACCGCTACCGAAGGGAGCAGGGCATTCCTGAAACCTAAAGGCATTATGGAAAGTAATATCCTGTATATAGACCCTTCACCCAACGGCTTTGTGATGTGGCATACCAAGCCCGCCAAAAGGCAGCTTTTCTTCGTGGAAAACCTTGAAATACCCAATGGCATTGCATCTGTACCG
>Ga0157372_10003490_pt1 | contig 16948 bp, 9 predicted proteins | sample C55metaG_FD_115307 | JGI IMG/M metagenome (GOLD analysis project Ga0157372, IMG submission 115307) | Corn rhizosphere microbial communities from Kellogg Biological Station, Michigan, USA - C5-5 metaG | ecosystem: Host-associated > Plants > Roots > Rhizosphere > Soil | place: USA: Michigan... | reverse complement strand
GGCCCAGTTCATGGTCGTCCTCGACGTCTCCGTCGTGAACGTCGCCCTGCCCTCCATCGGCAGGGCCCTGTCGTTCTCCAGCGGCGACTACCAGTGGGTGGTCTCGGCCTATGTCCTGCTCTCCGGCGGACTGCTCCTCTTCGGCGGCCGGCTCTCCGACCTCTTCGACCGCCGCACCATGTTCCTGACCGGCCTGAGCGTGTTCACCACGGCTTCCCTGGTGTCGGCGACCGCATCCTCGGCCGCGACCATGATCATGTCCCGCGCCGCACAGGGCGCCGGCGCCGCCATGCTCACCCCCGCCGCGCTGTCCATCATCGTCACCACCTACTCCGGCAAGCAGCGCTCCACCGCCCTGGCTGTCTGGGGGACGATCGGCAGCATGGGCATCGCCGCGGGCGTGCTCCTCGGCGGCGTGCTCACCACGACCCTGGGCTGGCGCTCGATCTTCTTCGTCAACGTGCCCATCGGCATCGTCGCCGCCGTCCTGACGCTGAGGAGCGTCGCTCGCAGCCGCAACAGGCGCGACCACGGCGTACGTTCTCTCGACGTCCCCGGGGCGGCGACGCTGGTCACCGGCCTGCTCGCCCTGGTCTACGCCATCGAGAACGCCGGCACCCACGGCTGGACGTCGACCCAGACCGTCGTCGGGTCCGCCGTGGCCACGGTGCTGCTGACCGGGTTCTGGCTCATCGAGCGTCACGTCCCCGCGCCGCTCGTGCCCCCGGCCACCTGGAGGATCCGGTCCCTCATGTCGGCCTCGACGGTGATGGCCCTCATCACCGGCGGCATCGTCGGCGCCATCTTCGTCAGCTCCCTGTTCCTCCAGCAGGTCCTCGGCGCCTCGCCGGTCGTCGCCGGACTGGAGTTCCTGCCGCTGGCGGCAGCCATCACCCTCGGTGCTGCGATCGCCTCCCACGTCATCGGGCACGTCGGCCCGAAGCACCTGATGGTCGGCTCCCTCCTCGTCGTCGCCGCCGGCGCCTGGCTCCTGGCCGGCATGGATGCCGACCCGAGCTACCTGACGGACGTGCTGCCCGGATTCATCGTGCTCGGGCTCGGCACCGGCCCCATGTTCGTCGCCATCTCCATCGTCGCCATGAGTGGCATCAGCCACGAGCAGTCCGGCCTCGCCTCCGGCGTGATGATGACCGGACACGAGGTCGGCGCCGCCCTCGGCGTCGCCAGCCTCACCGCGATCGCCGGCGACCTGACCACCCGGACCGGACTCGTCGACGCCTACCCGACGGTCTTCACCGCCATGGCGGTCGCCATGGTCGCCCTGTCCGCGTTCGCCGCCATCGCCGTACCCCGTATCCGCGCGACCGCAGGGGCACCCGGCGGCCAGGGGCACGGGCACGGCATGCACTAGCCCGCAGCCGATGGTCCGGGCCGGGAGGGCGACCGCACCCTCCCGGCCCGGTCACGTCTCACCGCACGGTCCAGCGTCGCCGGGCCTGAACCCGGCGATCTCACCGGCGCGACCAGGCGCCCGATGACGCGACCGTGGAACCACCCGAGCCACCCGATCACCGACCACACCAGGCAGGCCCATGATGACCACCACCGCCGTACTCCGAGCCCGCACCAGCACCGCCGCCGCCCCCGAGCAGGGCGCCGCCACCGGAGCCCCCGAGCGTCGCCGCCGGACCGTGGCGTTCGGCCTCCTGGTCTCCGCGCAGCTCGTGGTCATGCTCGACACCTCCATCGTCAACGTCGCCCTCCCGTCCATCCAGGCCGACCTCGGCCTCAGCCCGGCCGCCCTCACCTGGGTGGTCAACGCCTACGTGCTGACGTTCGGAGGGCTGCTCCTGCTGTCCGGCCGGGCAGCCGACCTGTTCGGCCGCCGCCGCATGTTCACCGCCGGGTCGGCCCTGTTCACGCTCGGCACCCTCCTGGCCGCGGCCGCGGCCAACGAGCAGATGCTCGTGGCAGCACGCGTCATCCAAGGTGCCGGGGCCGCGTCGCTGAGCCCCGCAGCCATGTCCCTGCTCCTGCTCACCTTCCCCGGCCCGGGGCGCGCCAAGGCGATGAGCGCCTGGGGCGCCGCCTCCGCTGTCGGCGGAGCGACGGGCGTGTTCCTCGGCGGCATCCTCACCGGCACGTTCGGCTGGTCCGCGGTGTTCCTGGTCACCGTCCCGGTGTCCATCGCCTCCATCGCCCTGGCCCGCCGCGTGCTGGACGAGACCGCCGCCGGCACCCGGCACCGGTTCGACGCCCCCGGCGCCGCTGCCATCACCGGTGCCGTCATCGCCCTCGTCCACGGCGCCCTCGGCGCCGCCGACGGTCAGTGGACCTCGACGCCGGTGCTCGCCAGCTTCGCGGCCTCCGCGGCGCTCACCGCCGCGTTCATCCACATCGAGCGCCGCTCCGCAGAGCCCCTGGTGCCGCTGGAGCTGTTCCGGTCCCGCGTCCTCTCCACCGGCGTCGGGCTGGCCGTCCTCGGCGGAGCCGCGCGGGCCTCGTCGTTCGTGCTCGTCGCGCTCTACCTGCAACAGGCCCTGCACCTGGCTCCCCGGCAGGCTGGCCTGTCGATGGTCCCCACCTCGGTGACCGGGTTCGTCGTCTCCCTCGCCCTCCTCCCGCATGTGCTGCGTGCGCTCGGGCCGCGGCGCACCCTCGTCGCGGGTCTCGTCGTCCTCGCCTGCGGGCACCTGTGGCTGGCCTACGGACCCCACGGAGCCGGCTATCCGGTCGCTGTGCTTCCCGGCCTGCTCCTGGTCGCGGTCGGGGTAGCGCTCAGCTTCACCCCGACCACCATGGTCATCGCCTCCGCTGTGCCCGAGACGCACACGGGGCTGGCGTCCGGGCTCGCCGGGTCGGCCACCCAGGTCGGTGCAGCCCTGGGCACCGCCACCTTCATCGCCATCGGCATCGCGGTCAGCGGGTCGACCAGCGCCGGCGGGACACTCGACTCCGCCGGGTTCACCGCCGCGTTCACCGCAGCAGCCGTGGTCTCCGTGGTGACGGCCGGGGTGGGATGCGCGATCGCCGGGCGGCGCTGCTGACGCCTCGAGTGGGGCGAAGAAGACATCGCCCCGGCCGGACACACGCCCGGTCCGGGATGGCCCCTCACGATCAGTCCAGCGGCCGGTCGGTTCGGACCGACGACACGACATCGTTGATGGCCCGGGCGGTCACGGCCGCGTCTGCCTGGTTCAGGATCAGGTCTGCATGCGTCGCGCCGTCGACGACGCGGTGCACGCTGTTGGTCGACAAGATGACCGTCTTGTCCTGCGCCGCCATCCAGCCTTGATCGCTCCCGCTGCCGGCGGTGAGGACGACCAGTGGCCTGTCGCCGAGGTCGGTGAGAGCTGCCGCTTCGTGTTCGGACGCAGTGGCCTGGAGGAACTCGTCGATGGTGCTCCGCAGACTGGCCGAGGTGGCGAGCTTCGCTCCCACCTCGTCCGCGGACTGCTGCGGGAGGCTGCCGTAGCCGAGTCCGAAGAAGCGCCCGATGCCCAGCCTGGCCGAGGTCGAGGCCAGCACGGAGACGCGCGCCAGGATGTCGTCGGGACCCCAGCTCTGGGCAGAGGTCGATGCCGGCAACGCCGATCCGGTCGAGTCGATCAGCACCATCCCGGCGACCTCGTGGGGATAGCGAGCCGCGAAGATGCGAACGTAGAGGCCACCGAAGGAGTGCCCTGCCAACACGTAGGGACCTGGCACGTGTGCGCGATGGAGCAACGTGTGCAGGTCGATCATCATCTGCTCGCCGTCCTGGGTGGTGTCGGAGGCCTCGCTCCACCCGCGACCGGCACTGTCGTAGACACAGACCCGGGTGTGCTCGGCGACCGCCGGCGCTATCCACCCCATCACCGAAGACATGTCGCCGCCGCCTGGTTGCAGGACCACGGTGGGGCTGCCCGAGCCGGTGCAGTGGAGGTGCAGCCTGTGTCCGCCGACGTCGACCAACCGGCCCGGCATCGGGTACGCGCTGGCATCCAGGTGCTCGCGCACGGTCTCGTAGCCCCCGCCCACCGAGGCGAGAGCCATCACCGCGATCACCGGGTAGAGCAGCCACCGACGGGAGCGGCCGGGCAGGTGCCGGTGGGCCTGCACGGCCATCCAGACGGCCAGCACCAGCACCGCGGGAGGCCACATCCAGTGCAGGGCGTCAGCCACGCCGGAGCCGAACACGATCAGGAGAAGTCCGGACACGCCCATGAAGGCCGCCGGTACCACGGCCCAACGCTGGGGTCGGTCGGTGTACCGCACCGAGAGCACGGCCAGCATCGCCCAGCCCAGGGCGAAGCCCACCAGCACCGCGCCGGTGATGTCGTTCTCCTGGACCTCGATGAAGGGGGCGGCGACGAGCAGCAGGACGGCGATGACCCCGGTGGCCAGTGACCCGGCCACGATCCGTCCGATGTGACCGTTGGTCGCCGGAAGGGAGCCTTCATCCGAACCGACCCGGCCCGTGTCGTCGGGGGTCATGGGGGTCTTCGCCATGTAGCTCAACTCCTCGCGCATCTTGCGCGATGCGCTGATCTGCTGGTGCGGGACGTTCCGGGAGTCGCGAGGGTCGACCGGTCAGACGGTGAGGACAACACGCCCGGAACCTGAGCCGTCCTGCAACCGTCTGATGGCGTCGCCGGCCTCGCGCAACGGATAGCTGCGGTCCAGGACCGGGGCGAGCGTTCCTGCGGCGACCAGATCGTTGATCACCGCCAGCGTCTCGGCATCCTCCTTGGCTATGAAGGTGACCAGTCGTTGGCGGACGAACGGCGACAGCATGGCCGCTCCGAGCTGCCGTTGCGTGCCTCCGATCCACCGGTCACCCTCTCCTCCGACGATCACCAGACAGCCGCGTGGAGTCAGGGCGCGCCGCAGCCGTCTGACCGGAGTGCGACCGAAGACGTCGATGATGACGTCGTAGTGGCGGCTGCCGTCGGCGAAGTCCTCGTGGGTGTAGTCCACGACGCGGTCGGCGCCCAGGGAGCGGGTCAGCTCGAGGCCACGAGTGCCACACACCCCGGTGACCTCCGCACCCAGCTCCTTGGCCATCTGGACCGCGATGCTGCCCACGGCGCCCGAGGCGCCCACCACCAGCACCTGGTGCCCCGAGCGGACCCGACCGTGATCACGCACGGCCTGCACCGCGGCGAAGGAGGCGTAGGGCAGCACCGCCGCCTGTTCGAACGTCAGGGTCGGAGGCTTGGGCGCCACCTTGCCCGCCGGGGCCGCGACATACTCGGCATAGGTGCCCTTCGCTGCGCCGTAGACCTCATCCCCGGGCTGGAAACGGCTCACGTCCTTGCCGACGGAGTCGACCCGCCCGGCGAAGCTGACGCCGGGAACGTGCTGCTTGGGAGAACGCACGCCGGTGCCCAAGCGCATGAGGTACGGACGCCCGGTCATGAAGTGCAACGCGCCTCGGTCCACACCGGCGGCGACCACATCGACCAGGAGGTCGCGGTCACCAACCACGGGTCGAGCGACCTCCTCCAAGGAGAGCGCGTCCGCCCCGCCGTAACGATGTTGAACGATGGCCTTCATCTCCAGCCCCCTCCGGGATGCGCGATCACACACCACCATGAAGACCCCCTGGGTGACCCGTCAGGGCCCTTTGTCCCGATGGCACGGACGTAGGGCCTTCCGAAAGCCCTGCGGCGCGGCGCTGCCGACGGCACATCGGCACGGACCTGCGCTCGGAGATGGCCGAACAGGCTAGTCGAGATCCAGGCCGATGAGCTCGCCGCGGGAGCTGACTCCGGTCTTGGTGAACACGTTGCGGAGGTGGAAGTCCACCGTCCGGGGGCTGACGAACAGCTGGGCCGCGACCTCCTTGTTCGACATCCCCTTCTTCACCAGCTGGGCGACCTGACGTTCCTGCGGGGTCAGCGCCGCCCCGCCGGCCGCCTCGTCGCGGCGTCGGACCGTCTCACCCGAGGCCCGCAGCTCAGTGGCGGCGCGTTCGGCCCATGGTCTCGCCTTCAGCTCCTCGAACGTGTCGAGCGCGGACCGCAGCTGGGTGCGGGCGTCGACCCGGCGCCGGGAGCGGCGCAGGTACTCGCCGTAGGCCAGGCGGGTGCGGGCCCGGTTGAACGGGCGACCCGGCCAGCCCGGGCGGCCGGTGCCTGCGTCCTCCTCGTGTCGCTCGAGCGCCGCTACGAAGTGCTCCTCGGCTGCCTCGGGCTCGGCGAGGAGCGCGTGCCCGTGCTCCGCGACGGCGGTCGGCCACGCCAGCCCCGTGGCGGCCGCGAACCCGGCGAAGTCCTCCACCCACAGGCGAGCGGCTTCGGTCTGCCCTGCACGAACCGCTGCTTCGATGCGGGCCGGGCCGGCCATCCGCTTCGGGACGTCGTGTGACATCTGCGCGAACCGGTGGAACGCCGAGGCTGGTCGGCTCGCCTCGGTGATGGCCAGGTGCACGCCGTGGGCCCAGTGGACCAGGTCACGCAACACGACGTCGAGGATGCCGGCCGCGGGCCTCGAGGTCGCCTCGTCCAGGCGAGGAGCGAGCTCGGCGAAGGTGTCGTCGTCGCCGCGATGGGCCGCCAGCAGCATCAGCACCGCGGCCGGGGTGTCGGCGAGCACGCGGTGCCGGGTGACCTCCCCGAGGGACACTGCCTCGGTGGCGTCCCCCACCGCGTCGGCCCACCTGCCTGCGGCGAGGTCGATCATGGCCAGCCGGGTCAGCGCGTACAGCACCATCACGGCGGCGCCGTCGTTGCGGGCGCGGTTCAGGACTCGCTGCATGTAGGACTCGGAAAGGTCGAACTCGCCGAGGTGGAACGCGCAGATGCTCAGGTTCGGCAGGAGCTCGAAGTCCTCGGTGACCTCTTCGTGGATGGCGAACCCCTCGCGGAACGGTCCCGCGGCGGAGGCGTAGTCGCCTGCAGCCACGTGCGCGCAGCCTTCCAGCAGCCGCTGGTAGGTGCGCTCTCGTGCCGGAGCGTCGTCGGCCGGCGGCGGGACCAGGGTGGTGCCGTCGATGCCGGAGCCGGAGTCGCCGTTCCAGCACGCGATCGACACCGCCTCGGCAGCCAGTTCGCGGGCCCGCACCGAGTCGTGGTCGACCGCGTCCACCGCGGCCTCGAGCAGCATCCGGTTGGCCAGCTTCACCGACCCGGTGTTCCACTCGATGCGGCCGCGCAACCGCCTGGCGTCGGCGAGAAGGAGTGGGTCGCTCGCCTCGGCGATGCCCTTCTCGAGGAAGTCGCGGGCGCGGTCGGGGTGCGCGGAGACCCAGGCGGCCTGGGACGCCGCGTACAGGTGCCGGGCCCGCCCGTCGGAGTCCGTGTCGAGCTCGGCGGCCCTGGCCCACGCTGCTGCCGCCGCCTCATGGCCGCCGCGCCGTTCGGCCCGCCGGGCGGCGGCGACCAGCTCGGCCACCACCGACTCGTCCGGCTCCACCACCGAGGACGACCGGTGCCAGGCGCGCCGGTCGGCGTCTTCCTCACGGGTCAGCACCGCCGCCAGGGCGGCGTGGACGCGGCGGCGTCCGGCACTGGGGGCGGCGTCGTACATCGCCGAGCGCACCAGCGGGTGGCGCAACGTGAGCTGGTCACCGACGACCGCGACGAGGCCCGAGGTCTCCAGCTCGGCGAGCGACCCCGTGTCGGTGCCGAGGGTCTCGGCTGCCTTCAGGACGGTGGCGAGCCGGGTGGAGTCGTCGACGGAGGCGACCAGCAGGAGTGTCTGGGCGTCCTGGGAGAGGCGACGGGCCCGATCGAGGAAGACCCGCTCGATCCGTTCGGTCACCGGCAGCCGCGGCGGCAACGGCTCGGTCCCGGCCAGCTGGCTGGGGGTCAGAACGCTGGGTAGCTCACGCAGCGCCAGCGGGTTCCCGCCGGTGTTGACCACCAGCAGCGCCGCCACTTCCGGCGATACCTCGATACCCGTCTGCTCGGCCAGGACCGCGGTCGCACCGGCGAGCCCCAGCCCGGCCAGGCGCACGGTCGGAAGGTCGGCGGTGTCGAAGGGGCGTGCTTCGTTCTCGCGGGCCGCCCACAGCACGGCCACCGGCTCCACGGCGATCCGGCGGGCCACGAACTGCAGAGCCGCCGCAGAGGCGTCGTCAAGCCACTGGGCGTCGTCGACGACCACGAGGACCGGCTGCTGCTCGCCGGCGTCGGCCAACAGCGACAGCGCTCCGAGGAAGATCAGGAACCGGTCGCCGGCGTCGCCGGCCTCCATCCCGAACACGACCCGGAGCGCCTGCGCCTGAGGAGTGGGAATCCGGTCCAGTGACCCGGACAGGGGAGCGAGCAGCCGCTGCAGGGCGGCGAACGCCAAGGGCGCCTCGGACTCGATGCCGGACGTCGCCACGACCGTCATGTCGCCGGCAGCCCGGGCACCCTGCGCGGCCTCCGCCAGGAGCGCGGTCTTCCCGGCACCTGCCTCGGCGGTCAGCACGAGGCTGCCTCCGTGGCCTGCCCTCGCCTGCGTCAGCAGGTCGGCGATGGCGGCCTGCTCCCGCTCCCTCCCGTGCACCCCCATGGCGGGACCATAACCGCCGTCCCGGACACGGGAAACCGCCTCGAACGGCGTCCCGCGGGCACACGAGGCGAAGGGACGGCCCGCCCCACCCGAGCGGATGCACGCCTGCTGTGCCGGCGCGGCACCCCGCTGAGAGGCTCCGGCGGCGGGCTTCACACACCTCGACCGTGAGCCTGGCCCCCCGGTGACCGGTCCTGGTTCGTCAGCGCCGCCCGTTCCGGGAGCCGAACCGCTCCGCGAAGACACCGTGCCTCAGGCCGCGGTCGCTGACCGTCACCGCGTCCTGCCCGGTCAGCGTCAGGATCGTCCGCACGATGCAGGCGCCGGCGAGGATCACCTCGGCGCGGGCCGGCTGCAGACCGGCGATGTCTCGCCGCTCGTCCGCCGACCGCCCTCGGTACGCGTCGATCTGTCGGTCCACCTCGGCCGCGTCGATGACGGTTCCGTGGACGACGTCGGGGTCGTAGCGGACCAGACCGTGGGTGACCGCTGCCAGGTTGGTGGAGGTGCCGCCGATCGCGATCACCATGTCCGGTCGCGGCCGGCCCTCCAGCTGGGACAGATCGGTCGCGATCGCGACAAGAGCGGCGTCGACGGTCTCGCGAGGTACGGCGTCAGCGAGCCCGAAGCGCTCGGTGAAGCGCACCGCGCCCACGTCGACGCTGAACTGCTCCTCGATGCGGTCGCCGTGCCCGAACGTGAACTGGCTGCTGCCCCCACCCGAGTCGAAGACCAGCAGGCGATCGCCGGTCAGGGTCAGGGCCGAGACGGCGGCCAGGTAGGCCAGCCTGGCCTCCTCCTGGCCCGAGATGACCTCGACGATGACTCCGCAACGGGCGTGGACCGCCTCGACGAACGAGCCCCGGTTCGGAGCCTGTCGGAGACCCGCGGTGCCCACGGCGACGATGTCGACCGGACCGTCGCGACGGGCGGCGTCGACCAGGTCGCCGATGGCATCGACCGTGCGACTCATCGCGGCCGCGGTCAGCTCGCCGGTCTGCGCCAAGCCTTCGCCGAGCCGGGTGACCACGGCCGTGTCGACCTCGGTGTGCGGCACGTCCCCGTCGCGACGATCGGCGAGCATGAACTTGACCGAGTTGGTGCCGACGTCGATGACGGCCATCCGCGTCGGCCCCCAGCCGAGCAGCGACTTCAGCCCCCTGGCGACGCAGACGTTGGGCCGACCTGCCAGCCCCAGCCGGCGGATCGTCGCGGAGACGAGGCCCGGGTCCGAAGACTCCACGGCGACCGTGTGAACCGTCCTCCCGTCGGCGACCAGATCGGTGAGCTCGACCATGCAGTCGTCCAGGACCGACCGGTGTCGCCGCTTGTGCATCTCCACCACGTGGAGGTCCTCGCGCGACCCGGCCAGCCCGCCCAGGAACTCCTCCTGGCCGACGCCGGAGAGCCGCGACGTCGGCACCGGCGCGTCGAGAGCCGCGAAGGCCGCCGCGACGGCGTCGTCGTCGAGCGGGAAGGTGGACTTCATCGTCGGCACCCACAGCTGCAGCCCGGCGCCGTCCACGCGCGTGAGGACCTTGGTGTCGAGGAGGCCGTCGCGCACCTTGACCGAGGCGTCGCTGTACATCGACAGGAGGTAGGTCTCGTCGCTCTCGACGGGCGGCGTGGTCCGCAGGGCCGCAATGGCAGGGTCGGCGTCCTCGACGTCGCCGAACGTGCGCCACTCCCACCGGGGCACGACGGGCGGAGCGGAGGGATGGATCGGCTGATCGCTCGTGCTCACCTCTCACCTTCCTCGGACTCGGCGTACGACGAGCGGCTGCCGCTCCGGACCCACGCTCGGGACGGGCTCACGGATCCGGCACCCCCTCGTGCTGACCGGCAGGTGGCTCTTGGGCCGCCGGACGGGCCGCCCCCAGCGCGGCCACGGCTCGGTGGACGTTGCCGTGGAAGCGATCGGCTCCCAGGAGCTCCACCGCGCCGTCCCGATCGAGCATGCGACGTACGGCGGGCCGGACCGCCGCCAGCCGCAGCTCGACCCCCGACTCCTCGGCCATCCGGATGATCTCCGACACCGTCGCCGCCCCCTGCGAGTCGACGAAGTTGACCCCCGCGAAGTGCAGCACCACGCCGCTCACACCGGGGGCGAGCATCGCGGTACGCACCCGGTCCACGAGTGCGTCGGCCGTGGCGAAGAAGATGCCGCCATCCATCCGCATCACCACCGTTCCCGGCAAGGTCTCGTCACCGGGGTGCTCGTCGAGGTCCCGGAACACCTGGGTCCCGCGCTCACGGCCGAGCGTCGACATCTGCGGATGGGTCACGACGTACACGAGCCACAGCAGGGACAGCGCGATGCCGATCATCACCCCGGCGAGGATGCCGAAGACGAGGGTGCCGAGGATCGCGGCCGTCGCCACCGAGAAGTCGAAGCGCGAGACCCGGCGCAGGCGCCGCATCTCCGCGACGTTCATCATCCCCATCACGACGGCCTCGATGATGAGGGCGGCGAGGACCGGTTTGGGCAGCGACGAGAAGAGTGGCGCGAGGACGAGGAGGGCCGGGAGCACGGTGATGCCGGAGGTGAGCGAGGCGAGGCGGCTGCGGGCTGCGGAACGGTCGTTGAGAGAGCTGGCGGACAGGCTGGTCGAGACCGGCATCCCGTGCAGCACCCCCGCGCCGATGTTGGCGGCCGCCTGCGCCACCGACTCCTGGTCGATGTCGACCTGGTAGCGGTGCTTGGCCGCGAAGGCGCGGGCGTCCCCGGCCGTCTGCGAGAACCCGATCATCACCAGCGCGAAAGCCGCCAGCAGCACGGTCCCGGCGTGATCGGCGAGCAGGCCGAGGTCGGGAACCTCCAGCGACGGCAGCCCACGGGGGATGTCTCCAACGAGGGTGACGCCCCGGTCCTCGAGGTCGAACAGCCACGACGCGAGGAGTCCGCCCACCAGCAGCACGAGTGAACCGGGGACCTGCGGGGCGACCCACCGGAGCCCGAAGACGACGACCAGCGCGACCACCCCGACCCACACCGTGGTGCTGTGCGCCTGGCCCAACGTCGACACCCACGACCTCAGCTCCTGGAACGAGTTGTTGCCGTCGTTGTCGGTGCCGGTCAGCTTGGGCAGCTCCCCGATGACGACATCGATCGCCGCGCCGAAGAGGAACCCGGTGACCACGGCTCGCGAGAGGAACTGCGACAGCCACCCCATCCGGAAGACCGCGAGGACCACGAACAGCAGGCCACTGGTCAGCGTGATCCCGGCGACCAGCGTGGCCACGTGCGCGGGATCGCTCATCCCGGTGGCGATGACCGCGCCGCCGGCGACGGCCGCGAGTCCCGAGCTGGGGCCCATCGAGATCTGGCGACAGGTGCCGAAGAGCGCGTACAGGATCGCCCCCGCGGCCGCGGCGTACAGGCCGTTCTCGAGCGGCACGCCGGCGATGCCGGCGTAGCCGAGGTTCTTGGGGATGATCAGCGCCGCCACGACGACGCCCGCGACGAGGTCGCCCCGCAGCCAGGCCCTCCGATAGGTGCGCAGCTGCTCGACGATCGGCAGGATGCGCGTGCCAGGTCGTCGCGTCTGCGCGGACTGGGTGGTCATGGCCCCCTCTCGGCTCCTCCTCGTCTGCGTGCGCGTCGGGTCGTGGCCGTCACCGCTCAGGACGTCGAGGCTCCGACGGCGAGCGGGGCGACGTTCAGGCCGACCGGGAACGCCGGCACCGGGCCGACCCGGCGCAGATCCGTGCGGTAGGCATCGGCTCCATGTGCCCGGAGAGGCACAGGTCGTCCGGCTCGACGTCGGGCTCCTCGAGGGAGCCGCGGTGACGGAGGTTGAACGGCATGGGGGCTCCTTGTGCTCTAGGCGGGGGCCGGTACGGCGGGAAGGTGCTGCGGAGGAAGCGCGGCCGGCCCCTGCTCGCCCCGCCGACGGAGGACGATCTTGACGAGCTCCTCGACGATCACGATCGAGGCGGCGAGCCCGGCGCAGATGCACCACTGGTTGAAGCTGAGCGACGCGGTGTCGAGGATGCGGTTGAGCAGGCCGAGACCCGTGGCGGCGACGATCGCCAGGATGGCAAGCCCATAGCGGCGCAGCTGCATCCGGCCGGGAATGGCGTCCCGATCGAAGATGGTGTTGTCCTGGTCGCGGCACAAGAGGGCGCCCGCCACGTGGAACAGCGACAGGGTGGTGAGCAGCATCGTGGCCGCGATCACGGCGCCGTCCTGCGCGTGTCCGATCTGGTAGGCGACCAGCGAGCCGATCGTCATCACCGCGCCCTGGATACACAGCCGGATCCAGTTCCCACGAGACAGGACCGGCTGCCCCAGCGGCCGCGGAGGACGGGACATCAGGCCGCGCCCGGGCTCGTCGAAACCGAGCGCGATGGCCAACGGGATGTCCACCACCATGTTCAGCCACAGGATCTGCAGCGGGTTGAGCGGAGCACCGTTGGCGATGCCGAAGATCCCGGCGCCGATGAAGACCGCGATGTAGGCGACCAGCGTGGACATCTGGAAGCGCAGGTACTTGAGGAGGTTGTCGTACAAGGCACGTCCGTACGAGACGGCTCCGACGATCGTGGCGAAGTTGTCGTCGGTCAGGATCATCACCGCGGCCTCCTTGGAGACCTCGGTGCCGGTGATCCCCATGGCCACGCCGATGTCAGCGGTCTTCAGCGCCGGGGCGTCGTTCACGCCGTCGCCGGTCATCGCGACGACGTTGCCCTGCTCCTTGAGCAGGCGGACGAGTCGGACCTTGTCCTCGGGCGCCACCCGTGCGACGACGCCGATGTGATCGAGCTCGCCCTTCAGCCGGTCGTCACCCATGGCGGCGAACTCGGCACCGGTCACCGCCCTGCCCTCGATCCCGAGCTCGGCGGCGATGGCCCCGGCGGTGGTGGCGTGGTCACCGGTGATCATCCGGACCCTGATGCCGGCCTTGTGGCACTCGGCGATCGCCGCCTTCGCCTCGGCTCGAGGGGGGTCGACGATGCCGACCATCGCGAGCAGGGTGAGGTCCTGGACCAGGTCGATCAGCTTCCCCTCGGCGAGCGGGGTGTCGGGGGCGAGATCGCGCTGTGCCACGACCATCACCCGCTCGCCGGCGTTCGCGATGCGGTCGTTGGCCTCGAGGGCGATGTGCCGGTTCTCGTCGGTGATCGCCAGCAGCGTGCCATCGGGGTTGCGGACGCTCGTCGACCGGGCGATCAGGACGTCCGGTGCGCCCTTGACGTAGCAGCGCAGGATCGGGCCGCCGTCGGCGTCCTTCATCTCGTGGAAGGTCGCCATGAACTTGTAGTCGGAGTCGAACGGGATCTCCGCCACCCGCGGCAGCGCGGCACGGGTCTCGGTGATGTTCAGGCCCCCTTTCGCGCCGAGCACGATCAACGCACCCTCGGTCGGGTCGCCGATCAGGTTCTCCCCGTCGAGCAACGCGTCGGCACACAGGACGGTCGGGAGCAGGTAGGGATCGAGGTCGAAGCGTTGACCGCCGACGTGGCTGATCTCGCCGGCGGTGCTGTACCCCTCGCCGGTGATCGTGAAGCGGTTCTGTCCGGGGATCACCAGCTCGCGCGCCGTCATCTTGTTCAGGGTGAGGGTGCCCGTCTTGTCCGAGCAGATCGCCGACGTCGAACCCAGGGTCTCGACCGCCGGCAGACGCTTGACGATCGCGTTGCGCTGCGCGATCTCCCGGGTCCCCATCGACAGCAGGGCGGTCACCACGGCGGGCAGACCGGTGGGGATCGCGGCGACCGCCAGCGCGACGCCGGTCACGAACAACGTGTCGAAGCTCTCGCCGCGTACCAGCCCGAGCAGGACCACGAGCACCAGCGCGATGGCCGCGATCGTGGCGATGATCTTGGACAGCCCGTCCAGCTGCTTCTGCAACGGGGTCTTGCTCGTCTCGGTGCTGGCGAGCATGTGGGCGATGTGCCCGATCTCGGTGGCCATGCCCGTCGCCGTCACGATCAGCTCGCCCCGGCCCCGGGTGACCGCCGTGTTCATGTACGCCATGCACGTGCGGTCACCGAGGGGAACGTCGTCACCGGCAACGGGCTCCACCGACTTGCCCACCGGCAGGCTCTCACCGGTGAGGGCGGCCTCCTCGATCTCGAGCGAGGCGGCCACGTACACGCGGGCGTCGGCCGGCACCCGGTTGCCGGCCTCGACGAGGACCACGTCCCCGGGGACCAGTCCGTCCGCGTCGATCTCGACGCTCTGGCCGTCTCGTCGTACCCGCGCCACCGTCCGCATCATCGAGGCGAGCGCCTTCACGCTCTCCTCTGCCTTCGCCTCCTGGCGCAGACCGATCACGGCGTTGAAGACGGTCAGTCCGGCCAGCACCACCGTGGTCCCGGTCTCCCCGGTCACGATCTGGTTCACCGTCGCGGCGACCAGGAGCACCACCTGCATGAAGTCCTCGTACTGGCGAAGAAAGGCGCGGTACCCGGACTCGGTCTGGCCGGCAGCGAGCCGGTTGGGGCCGGTCGCCACCAGCCGCTCCTGCACCTGCACCGACGACAGGCCCTGCTCGGGGTCGACGTCGAGCACGCGCGCCACCTCCGCCACCTGGGTGGCAACGGGGTCGAGGGCTTCCGACACGGCTTCCAGGTCGGCGTCACTGGTGGGCATGTGCGGCTCCTGTGGGTGAGGTGACCGGACAAGGTCGGACTGCTCACATGGTCCGACCGATCGGGTGGTCACACCTCACCCTGGGCGGGGTAGGTGAGGAATCCGGCCCCACCTCGTCCATGCCCGCGCGGGTCCCCCGAGATCTGCTCGACTCACGCGTCGTCGGGATATCCGTCCGGGTTCTGCGACTGCCAGCGCCAGGTGTCCTCGCACATCTGGTCGATCGTGCGGGCGGCGGTCCAGCCCAGCTCGGTCTGCGCACGCGTGGGGTCGGCGTACGACTCGGCGATGTCGCCGGGCCGCCGTGGTGCGATCTCGTACGGCAGGTCGTGACCGCACGCCCGCGAGAACGCGTCGACCATCTCCTTGACCGAGGTGGGCGTGCCGGTGCCGAGGTTCCACGTCGAGACCGGGACGTCGGTGGAGCCGAGGCGGTCGAGGGCGGCGACGTGGCCGGCGGCGAGGTCCTCGACGTGGAGGTAGTCGCGACGCCCGGTGCCGTCGGGCGTCGGGTAGTCGTCGCCGAAGATCAGCACCCGGTCGCGGCGGCCGACGGCGACCTGGGCGATCAGCGGCATCAGGTTGTTGGGGATGCCGGAGGGGTCCTCGCCGATCGTGCCGGAGGGGTGGGCGCCGACGGGGTTGAAGTAACGCAGGAGCGCGACGCGGAGTGACGGGTCGGCGACGGCGGCGTCGCGCAGGATCTGCTCCTGCATGACCTTCGTCCAGCCGTACGGGTTGGTGGCCGACGTGGGGAAGTCCTCCCGCATCGGCACCGCGGCGTTCTCGCCGTACACCGTGGCGGAGGAGGAGAAGACGATCCTGCGCACGCCGTGCCGCCCCATCGCCGCCAGCAGCGAGAGGGTGGACCCGAGGTTGACCCGGTAGTAGTCGAGCGGTTGCTCCACCGACTCGCCGACGGCCTTCAGCCCGGCGAAGTGGATGACCGCCTCGAACGACCCGGTGGCCACCAGCTCCTCGGTGGCGTCGCGATCGGTCACGTCGACGGCGTGCCACTCGACCGGCGCGCCGGCGAGGGCCTCGAGCCGTGGGATGACCGACCGCTTGCTGCGGCTGAAGTCGTCGACGATCACCGCCTCGTGACCGGCCGCGATCAGCTGCAGGGTCGTGTGCGAGCCGATGTAGCCCGCGCCGCCGGAGACCAGGATGCGCATGGGACGGGATTATGTCCGAGCCCTCGTCCACGCAGGGGCGGTACGGCGCGCGCGGCTACGTCGGCTCGATGGGACACATCGACCCCACCGCGTGGATCGCCCCCCTCCCCCGTCGTCACCGGCGACGTCACGATCGGCGCCCCGTCTCCGACTCCGCCGGGCACGTGTCGATCGCGACCCCGCCGATCGTGGCCACGTCGCAACTCCGGCTGCGCACCGACCATCGCGTGCACAGCGCCCTCTGGAAGGTCGTCGAGCTCCCGACGCTCGACGCCACCGCGCAGCGCAGCGGGGGCTCCGTCGGGATCACCGCGACCGCGTCGGGCGCCCGGACGGGCGACAAGGTCCCGCCTCGGCGTCGGTCAGTGTTCCGCGGGCCTGAGCGGCGCAGGCACGGCAGGACCTCAGCGCGAGATCCGGACATGTCCGTGATCCCACCGGAGGACCGGGTGGCCGGTCATGGCATGGCTCACCGCAGGGGCGGCGACGAGCGCGGCGGCGAGCAGCAGGCCACCCATCACACACCGGGCCGGTCGGGGCTCTCCGACGGCAGGGTCACCTCTGCCCGTGACGAGCGCACTCACCATCCGCCGCCGCTCGAAGGCGTCTGCTTCGGCCAGGTCGCGGGGCGAGGTCACGGCGTTCACCCCTGGACCCGGGCGACCGAGACCGCCGTCGCGAGCAGAGCGGGGATCAGCAGGACCAGCGCGGCCGCCTCGAGGCGATCCGG
>Ga0157372_10003485_pt1 | contig 16961 bp, 10 predicted proteins | sample C55metaG_FD_115307 | JGI IMG/M metagenome (GOLD analysis project Ga0157372, IMG submission 115307) | Corn rhizosphere microbial communities from Kellogg Biological Station, Michigan, USA - C5-5 metaG | ecosystem: Host-associated > Plants > Roots > Rhizosphere > Soil | place: USA: Michigan... | reverse complement strand
TAAATATTACAACAAGCGCCACCATGATGTTTGGTCATGTGGAAACTATTGAAGAACGTTTTATTCATTTGGTGCGCATACGCGAAGTGCAATCACAAAAGCCCGAACATGCAAAAGGATTTCTTGCATTTATTCCATGGACATTTCAGGATGTTGATACATTGCTGGCAAAAATTCGCGGCGTACATAATCTTACCACCGCAGAAGAATATATAAGAATGATTGCGATGAGCCGCATTATGCTTCCGAATATTAAAAACATACAAGCGAGCTGGTTAACAGTTGGTAAACAAACTGCGCAATTATGTTTGCATGCAGGTGCGAACGATTTTGGAAGTATTATGATTGAAGAAAATGTAGTGAGTGCTGCAGGAGCACCACATCGCTTTACATATAAAACCATGCAGGAAGCCATTACAGAAGCAGGCTTTGAGCCCCAGTTACGCAACCAGCAATATGAGTGGAGAAAAATTCCGGAAGCAATAGTGGAGCAGGTAATTGATTATTGATAATAAATTACTCAATATTTAAGCACAATTTTTAATCTCAATTGTGCATCCTAAATGATTATTGATTGTTGATTATTGTTTGTTGAATATTTGTATTGATTTATCTTCTTATAAACCGCTTCGCAATTTTATTCAGCACTTCTTCTTTATAATTTTTGCTGATAGGCAAAGAAACATTTTCCAATTTTAATTCGTTGCCATCAATGGTTTTAACAGCGTTTAATGAAACAAGAAAAGGTTTATGAATACGACTGAAAACATTTTGTGGTAACTGTTCTTCAACTGCCTTAAAAGTTAAATAGGTAATATACTTTTTTGTATTGTATGCACAATAATATAATTGCTCATTCCTTCAATATATAACACATCAGCAACCTTTATTTTTCTATTTTTTGATTGTACTTTATAAAGAAAAAATCTTCAACCTGGTTATTATTATTTTGTTTTTGAAGAGAGATAATCGTAAGCTTTTGCAGATGCTTTATAAAATCTTGCAAAGCTTATTGGTTTTAATAAATAATCCAGCACATCTAATTCAAAACCTTCAATCGCATATTCCGGATAAGCAGTGGTAAAAACAACGGAGGGTTTTGCAGGTTTTTTAAAAAATCAATCCCTGTAAGCTATAGTGCTGATGGCAAAACAGTTTGGACATCTGGATTAATAAATGCAAATGCATTAAATGGCAAACAGGCAAATGCTAGCCATTTGCAAAAAGTATTTTCTATCTTAAAATAATAAATGAACAGGATGAATTTATCGGCAGTACAAAAATTGTAATAGCAAAATAAATAATCTTCTTCCCTCAACAACGTATGTGTGGAAAGTGGCTTCAATAAAAAGCGTAAATGGCATTAAAGCAATAGGTAAATTTTCTGATTCAATTTTATTTACAACGGCATCATCTTTTGCAACCAACACAAATCAATCAAACATTTCATCAACAACACTTAATTCAAATCAATTAAACATCTCATCTAATCCTGCAAAAAATAGTTTTAAAATATTTTTCAATTCAACATTAAATAATAAAATAAATGCAGTATTGTATAATGTAAATGGCAAAGCTGTTTGGAGTTCAGGATTAATTAATGCATCATCGTTAAACAGCAAAACCGTAAACACAACATCATTTGCGAGAGGTGTGTATTATTTAAAGTTGATAAATGAGAATGGTGAACTTATCAAGTCAACAAAAGTTATTGTTATAAATTAATTTTAAGTATTATCATGAAATGAAGCCCGCAAATAAACTTGCTGGTTTTTTATTGCTAATTTGTTCGTTAGTATTAATTAAATAAATTCGTTCGAACAGCACATAACTTTTTTTTGCTCTTGCTTCAACTGAAGATTGCTTACAAACACATGTTTATAAACACTTAAAACTCCAAATCATGAAAAAAATTTCAACTATTTTTTTGTGCGCAGTTATTGTATGTAATCTAAAAGCTCAGCAAACACCTTTTTTACAATGGCAAAAAGCGCTGGGTGGCGACAGTACCGATGAAGCAACCAGCATTCAGCAAACAAAAGACGGCGGTTATATAATCGGTGGAAATTCCACATCTCATAACGGAGATGTATCAAAAAATCATGGGCATGAAGATTACTGGATTATAAAATTAGATGCTGATAGAAATATTGAATGGCAAAAAAGTTTTGGAGGAACTGATGTTGATTTATTGCGCAGTATTGTGCAAACGAATGACAGTGGATATATAGCCGCAGGTACTACCCGTTCAAATGATGGTGATGTAATAAATAACCATGGAGATTATGATTGTTGGGTTATAAAGTTAAAACCAAATGGAAACATTCAATGGAAAAAGACATACGGAGGCAGTGGATATGATGAAGCAAACAGTATTCAGCAAACTGTTGGTGGAGGATATATCATAGCAGGTTCCACCAGTTCAAATGATGGAGATGTAACAGGTAACCATGGAGGCTTTGATTTTTGGATTGTAAAAATAAATGCTGCAGGAAATATTCAATGGCAAAAATGTTTTGGTGGAACGGACCATGAGCAGGCAGAAAGTGTTCAGCAAACTAACGGCGGTGGTTATATTATAGCGGGAACTGCAGAATCAATAGATGGTGATGTCACAGGCCATCATAAGCTTTATGACCGGGATTATTGGATTGTGAAATTAAATTCACACGGAGTTCTTACATGGGAAAAATCTTATGGAGGTAGCAATTTAGATGAAGCAACTGACATTAAGCAAACTAATGACGGTGGTTATATTGTGGCTGGTAATACATGGTCAAATGATGGCGATGTAACAAATAATCACGGAAATCCAGATGCATGGATTTTAAAATTAAACAGAACCGGAAATCTTAAATGGCAAAAAACGTGGGGTGGAAGTAGAGGCGATGCTGTAACAAGCATTTTGCAAGCTTCTGACGGAGGATATATTATTGCAGGCGGAACTGAAAAAGATTTTAATCGGGGTAGTAGTGATTATTTTGTGGCAAAATTAGATACAACCGGAAAGCAGCAATGGCAAAAAACACTTGGTGGCAGCAGAAGTGAGACAGCGAAAAGTATTCAACAGACATCTGATGGAGGTTATATAGTGGCAGGTTTATCTACTTCAGTTGATGAAAACGTTTCAGGTCGTCATGGAGACCAAAGGCTCTGGAGTGCCGATTATTGGATTGCAAAATTAAGCAGTGATGTATTTAATAAGGATGTTAAACTTAGTTCTTATCATACTAATGAATGTTCTCAACACAACGCTGTTGTTTGTAATCTAAAAGACAGCAATACAATTTATACTGTACGCTTATACCGCTTTGGCATTTTATATGACAGCGCATTAAATGTATCAGGTAAAATAATTTTTCATCATCTGCTTACCGGTTCTTATTATGTTACCGGAATATCCGCTTATAATCAAATTCACTTTAGTAAGGAAGTAGATATTGTTCCTCCTACGGATAGTATTAGTGCAATAAACTTTAATCCAACGGTAACTAAAATTTACTGGAAGTTTATAGACTGTGCAGATCAATATCAAATGCAATATCATCAACTGGGTTTTGCTAATTGGAAAACTATCGAGGTACCTCTCCATGATTTTTATTATTCATTGCAAAACTTACTTCCTTCAACAACATACGTATTAAGAATGGCCTCTGAAAAACGATTAAATGGTATTAAAGCAACAGGTAAGTTCTCAGATAGTATATTATTTACAACCGCATCAGCCTTAATCAACACAAATCAATCAAGTAAAATCTTCGCAACAACATTTAATTCGAATCAATTAATCGTTTCACCCAATCCTGCAAAAAGCTTCTTTGTTATAAATTACAAAGATAACACGCATCAAAAACTAAATGCAACGTTATATAATGCAACCGGCAAAGCAGTGTGGAATTCAGGATTAATAAAAGCAAATGCACTTGATGGTAAGAAGGTAAATGTTAGCCAGTTTGCTAAAGGTGTTTTCTATTTGAAATTAATAAATGAACAAGGTGAATTAATTGGCAGTACAAAAATTGTAATTGCGCAATAGATTACCTTATGTAAAAGAAAGCCTGCTGGCTACCGGCGGCTTTTATTTTTTAACGAAAATCCGGAATAAGCAGAAAAACATTTTAATCTCTTAATTATTGCTCGAAGAAGTATGCTGTTTAAATAAATGATCTTCTATGCAACTTAAAAATCTTTGCATTCTCTGCGCTACTTTGTATTCTTTGCGTTGCTTAATTAGGGCGCAATATGCGCTAAGCTATTAACCAAATATCAGAGCTACTTATAAATGAACTAATCCGTTACAGGAAATGCAGATATTCTTAACCGTGCTGCACCCATTGGTATAAGTGTTATATCCTGCACATTTGTGTTTACACTTACAGGGCTTTGCGGCAACGTATCACATAAACCATATTTATCAAGTGTCCACTGCGGAATAATTTTTCCTTTTGTTTTTAATTCAATCGGCACATCTTTTTGTGTGAAAGGGAAATCATTTGCGGGCCATGATTTTTTAATGACTTCAAATTGTTGCGAAAGCGGCGCACCGCTTAAATTCAAACCATAATTCCACATAGAAGCAGGATAAATATTATATGCAGGCCATTGCGATTGATCGGCACCGGGTTGCCATTTTGAATCTGCCTGTAAATTTGATGTGCCGTTTATCTTTTCATACGCTTCTTTAATTTTTAAAGAAAATGTAAGCGGACCATAATTAATACTTACACTGTTTTTATTTTCATTCCAAACTCTTTTTGTAACCTGCATGGGAAATGTAATTTCTACCTTATCATTATTGTTCCACTTTCTTTCTATGCGAACATAATTATCAGCCTGCGGCGATGCGCTTACAATTTCTCCGTTCACTTTTATAACAGCATTATTGCACCAGCCGGGAACACGCAGGTATAAAGGAAAATTTTCAGGAGATGTTGTATGCACATCAATCAAAATATTTTCATCAAAAGGATAATGTGTTGTTTGCTTTAATGTAACTTCTTTATTATTGTTGCCAAGTTTTGCGGTTACTTCACTGCTGTTGTATAAAACGGCTGCAAGACCGTTATCAGGAGTTGCCATCCATAAATGTTCAGCATAGTAGGGCCAGCCTTGTGAATGATTGTGCTGACAACACCTGCTGCTAAATGGATTCATAGTTAAAAACGGACCTGCATTCTCAATTCCCGGTGAATGATTTTTATTATCGCTTACAACCATGTTGGGTGCAGTTAAATAACGAAGTCCTCTAAAGTCGGGCATTACTGCAGCGGGGTAAGTATTAAAGGCAACATCTTCACAATTATCAGCCCACTTGCAATCACCTGTTATTCCTAATAAAATTTCATCCGATGCCATTTGTTCCACCATACCGCAGGTTTCAACAGCCTGACGCGGATCAGTGTAACCTTTGCGTGCATTTTCATCAGCACCAAACATGCCACCGGGCACCTGCCCGTAAATATTTCTTATCAAATGAAAATCGTTATACGTTGCATTTAGATAAGACGAGTCTTTTGTTTCCATGAAATAAGTAGCAGGTTCGCGAAAACATTGCGCAACATTTACGTTATGCCAGTTGGGTAAATTATCGCCCTGCATCCAGTTGGCAGTGTTGTGATGTATTTTATTTGCAAGCTGCAATAACCATTTTTCTCCTGTGCGGTTGTACAACCAATAAATGCTGTACAGGTTATCGCCGCCGCGGCTGTTCTCCCAATATGTTTCCAGCAATTTATCATCGGGCAATGTTGATTGCCATTTAAAATATTTTGTCATGAAGGGAATGACGCGTTCATCTTTACTGTATTCATAGTAAGATTGCATGCACCATAACATAATCATGTTTGGCCACAAATCAACCGATTTCGTTTTTGCATCTTCTTTTGCACGCGGACCAAAATAACCATCGGGTTGCTGACTTTCGAAAACTTTATTCAGCCAATCTTTGGTTGTGCTGATAATGGATGAATCGTGCAATTCATAACCTAAATCACCATAACCTTTTAGCCAGTACGGCACTTCTTCCCATCCGTGATCACCTTCGCCATTGCCACTGTACCAGGCATTATTTCTTTTATCGAGCCATGCACTTATTTCACCTAAATGACCGGTTAAACCATCACGCTGCAGTTCAAGATATTTTAAAATCCAGCCTTGCGGTTTAATGGAACCCGGCGGAAGTTTTATTAATTGCAATGGCTGCAATGGTGCTTTATTAGAAACATAATATTTATTGATGGCAGTTGTAGGAATGCGCTGTACAACTGATACTTTTTCGTTGTCGTTATTAACAGGTTTTTTCCAGTTGATGAATAAAAAACTGATGGCAGCAAATGCAATCGCAAAAATTGAATAACTAAAATATTTTCTCATTAAGGCAAATGTAAGCAGATGAGAAGTTTTTTGCTTTTCCTCTTACAATTATTGCAATCAAAATTATCCGTAGCTTAACATTTAAATTTATCAGAATGAAAAAAATAATTGCCGCCCTCTCATTATTTACAATGATGTTTTTATTTCAGCAAAATGCGCAAGCACAAACAAACACTTCGTCACTGTTAAGACATATTGTTATTATTACTTTTAAAGATGATGCACGTGTGGATAGTATTAAAGCGCTGGATAATTTGTATTCTTCGCTTTCAAAAAATGCTATGGTAAAAGATTTTGAAATGGGTGTAAACGTTTCACCAAGAGACAGCGGCATTGTGAAACATGTATATGTAACCACTTTTGCATCTAAAGATGATATGGATAATTACAGGAAGCTGCCCGAATATCAACAACTTTTTAAAACTTCATTACCTATTTCAAGCGATGTTACTGTAGTGGATTATTGGGTGAACAAATAATTAACTTCTTTCTGCCGCTCTTAACCAGCGTTCGGGAATTTCATTGTTTAATGCGGTGGTATAATCTTTATCGCTGCAGGCAACAAAACTTTTATCGGGCAACTGCATCCACCAGCGTTGTGTTTTTTTGCTTTGTAAAAACAGTGTTTCAAAATCAGCAAACATTAATTTAAACTCATTAAAATTTTCGCGTTGCTGCAATGGTGCTTCCTGTTTGCCTTTTTGTATGCCATCACACAAATACCAAAGCATATGGCTGATTTGTTTTGCGGTGAGTTCGCTTTCATCCTGTTTATAGTTGTAACCGTAAATTCCAATAGAGTTTGATAAACTGCTCATGCCTGCATATTGCATCAGTGTACATGCTTCTTCACCATTAAAACCATTTGGTGTTATGCGATTGGCGGGAGCATGGCTGTGCTGAATGGCTGTAATATCCAGCGAAAAAATATTTGCGTTGCGAATAACCGGCTCCATTGTTTCAATATGTTCCTTTATGTTGCCTACACGGTAACAATCGAACCGAAGCTTGTCTATAGTTTCGAGCATGGCAGGATGAACGAAATAACTTTGAAAACCGATGTGATTATAATGCTTTAAATAATTCGGTTCTTCGGTAAACATCTTCATCAAAAAATTATCTGCAATAAACCGGCTTTCCGTATTCATATCAATCAAAGCATCAACACAAGTGGCTTCAATAATTTTTTGTTTGGCTGCAAACACATGGTATTGCGCCAGCATTAAATCGTGTGTGCCGCCAAGTATTACTACTTTTTTATTTAATGCTAATAATTCGCTTAACACCTGCTGCAATGCAGAGTAAGTGTCTTCCAGCGAAGCGCCCGTTTTTATATCACCAATATCTGCAACAGTAACTTCTGTATGCCAGTTATACAATTGATAGAAATGATTGCGCACCGCATTAATGCCTTCTTTGTCTGTTTTGCTTACACCGGCACCACGGCTTTCGCCGCAGCCAACAATAATTAAGTCAGCAGCTTCAACATCAGGAAAATTTTTTGTGTATGTAAGAATAAAACTGCCTAATTGTTTTGGGTTGTATAATGTATCGCTTTCAGAAAAATGAAAATTGCCAACAGGCTCTAAAAAGTCAATGATTGTATCTATGGGGGAAAAAGACATAGTGAAAATTTATTGCAACAAACATAACAATCAATAATGAAAAATAAGAAATGAGGAATAAGAAATGAGAAATGAAAATTGCAACTGCCTTTAACCGTAAATTAACCGATGGCGTAAAGCAAAAAGTAAGTGCCGCTTTTATCTTTGTAATGAATGAAAACTTTCGCTGCATATTTGGCAAAATTTGCTTTTGTTATTACATGCATTGTTACATGTAACAAAGAAATTGCAGCGCAATTACCTTCTTTAATTTCATCAAGACAAGACAGCACCGGAGTGCAAAATATTTTAAAGCATAGCATGTTTGTAAAAGTGATTGTTAGCAAGAGTAAAATTTTTGTAGGTGAGCCGGTGATGGCATTGTACAAATTTTATACTTCGGTTAGCGGACAGGCGGTGGTTTTAAAGCAACCGGAATTTAGCGGCTGCAGTGTGAAAGAATTGAATTTTGGTGATGACCCGCAAACAGAAATTATTAACGGCAAAACATTTACAGTATATGTTATAAGAAAAGTGCAGCTTACACCTGTTGAACCCGGCAAATTGCCCGTAGGCGCAGCAACGGTTGTTAACCATGTTGAAATACCAAACACGCAGGAATTTGTTTCAGACAAATACGATATTTCGGTGAGCAACCCGGCATCGTATGTTGATGTTACATCGTTGCCGGAAAAAGATAAACCTGAAAAATTTTATGGCATCACGGGTTCGTTTACCATAAGCGCGTTTGCAGCTGAAAATAAAGTTCCGGTTGGTGAAAACGACCATCTTATTGTAACTATAAAGGGCTCGGGAAATTTTGATGCAATAAATAAACCGGAGATTACATGGCCTGCAGGCACAGAACATTTTGATGGCGATGATTCGCAGCATGTTGACCAATCGAATTTTCCTATCAGCGGCAACAGGGTTTTTGATATTCCTTTTATTGGAAAGAAAGTAGGCGTTATCACGATTCCGCCAATTAGCTTTAGTTATTTTAATACTGATTTAAAAACTTATCAAACTATTTCAACAGATAGTATCGCTGTTCGCTTTATAAAACCACTGCCTAAAAAAGATGAATATAATAACATTGTAAACTATGATATTTCAAACAGAAAATATTTATGGATAGTTGGTGCCATTGCTGTAACTGTTATTGCAATTGGATTTGTGAATTACAGAAGAAATAAAACACATCAGCAAAAAAAATTAGCTGTACTAACCACAACACCGGCGCCTGTATTTGAACCTGCACTACAATTTAAATACAAAACAGATTTTTCAAGATACTGGAACGACTTACAAAGCATTACTGAAACAAAATTGTTTTTTACAAAAGCAAAAGATTTATTGCTGCAGGCGATTTCTGAGAGAACAGATTCGCAGCATCGCACAGAAACTTTTTTAATTGCGGAATTAAAACTAAAAGCAGAAGCAGGTCTTTGTAAAAAAGCTTTTTCATTGCTGGAATTATGCAACGAAAAAATATATGCACCGTTTGAATCAGAAACAGATTTACATTTTTATTTTAATGAAGTAAAAGAAACGATTGAACAATTGCAAAATGAAGCGTAATTTGATAATTCCATTTTTACTTCTTTTCTCTTCCATATAATTCCCGCAATTCATTTTTCGATTTGTCCAATACCTTTTTCTGTCCTTTTCCAAGATTTTTGCCGGCGCGGTTCTCATAAAAATTTATCATTGACATAGCCGATTGAAAGGGTCCGGCTTTTTTACGCTTACTTTTTTCTGCAGACCGTTTTACAGATTTTGCAATTGCCTTTGGATTTTTTTGTTTGAAAACATCTTTCTCCAAATCCATAGCATTACTGGTTTCTGTTACCCTTTTAGACCATTTTTTTGGTGCGGATTTTTTTGCTGATTTTTTATTTGCAGATTTCTTGGCACTGCTTTTTTTTGACGATGTTTTCTTTGCACTTTTTTTCGCAGCTTTTTTTGCCATAACTTTTTTTAATTATATGCTTCAATCATAATACCAATAATATCTTAGGCGGCTATTTTTTTTCGAACGCTTTTATACTTTTTTCTACAACAATTCGTTTAAATAATATTGCAATTAAATATATTTGATTTTGTTGCAGCAATCCAACGTCCTCTGAAAAGTCAAAAGCTTTTCTGATAATCTTATTCGCGCTTCTTCAGTTTACGTTGCCTTGTTTGCTTTAAAAAGCCAGTGTCCTTTTAATGAGTCAGTCTTTTACAGAGAAGATAAATATTTTCATAACAGTTGATCTGCAAACTATCAATGGTTATTTTAATGCACACGATCCATCGCCCCTGTATAAAAAACAAATCAGCCAGCAATTTGAAAACTATATTTTAAATGCCATCGGTTCTGCCAAAAGATACTCTGCAATATTTTATAAACTCAACTGCCGGGGCGCTGTAAATAAGCAATATACTGAACCTTTAATGCACGCTGTTAAAAGACATTTTTCTATTCAGCGGGAAATAAGAAAAGAAGATTTTAAAAAATTTAAACGGCGCAATTTTATGCTGCTGGTTGTAAGCGGCATTACTGTAATTCTTTGCCAGGCATTTTTGCCTTTATTTTTTTCTGAGCATATAGGAAGTATTTATAACGGACTTAAAAATTGTCTTGACGTTTTTAGCTGGGTTATTTTATGGAAACCTATTTATGATTTGCTTTTTGCCTGGAACCCTTATTTGAAAGAAATTTTATTATTCAATAAACTGGCCACAGCAGAAGTTATTATTCTTGATACGAAGGCAAACGATCTTGAACAATCAAGATACCAGTCAAAAAAAGATGTAGAATTAAGCGATTCGCTAACGTATGAACATTTACTATCCAATTAAAATTTATGATAAACCAAATCTGCACTTCATTAATTGTTGTTACATGGCAAACATGGTGGCTTAGTATTGCCATTGCATTAGTGGTTGCCGGCACAGTGTTTTTTATTTTCAGGAAAAAACTGCGTGCAGCTTTAAATGAAAACGGCACATTGAAACAGCATCTTACAGAATGTAAAGAGCTTTTGAATTATTCAAAAGAGAATGAACTTAAAGCAAAAGATGAAGCAGAAAATTCTGTGCGTTTTAAGAGCGTGTTGCTTGCAAAGCTCAGTCATGAAATAAGAACGCCGATGAATGGTGTTATTGGAATGGCCTCTTTACTTTCTGAAACAGAATTAAGCGGTGAACAGCGCGAATATGTAGAGGTGATAATTCAGAGCAGTGAAAACTTAATGACCACTATTAACGACATGCTGGTTACAGATGTTATTAATTATGCCGAAAACGGAAGCGGAGAAATTGAACTGGAAAGAAAAGATTTCGATTTGCGCAACACCATTGAAAGTGTGCTGGATTCTTTTTCACATAAAGCTGCACAAACAAACCTTGAATTAATTTATTCAATTGATAAAGATGTGCCGGAGTTAATTGTAAATGATGAAGTGCGTTTACGGCAAATATTAATGAACCTTACAGAAAACGCATTCAGGTTTACAACGCAGGGAGAAATTTTAGTTGCTGTGCATCTTGCAAGAATTCTTGAAGGTAACCAGGCAGAAATTGCTTTTGAAGTGAGAGATACCGGTGTTGGTATGCCTGCACACGAAACAGAATTTTTGTCAAAAGATATTAGTGATATAAATGTAAAGAGCGATAGCAACACTTTATCGCTGGCTATTTGCAAAAAGTTAATTGCTTTAATGGGTGGAAAATTAGAGCTTGAAACAAAAGAAGGAAACAATTCGGGCACTGTTATAAAATTTAAAATACGCACGAGAGTGAGCCTGCAACCGCAACGTGCTCTTTTAAAATTTGATGATAGTATAAGACGTAAAAATATTTTATTGGTGGACGATAATTTTACCGGCAGAAGTATTATAAAAAAACAATTAGAAAGCTGGAATTTATTACCCATCGTTGCGGGTTCAGCAAAAGAAGCACTCGATATTATTCGTCAGAATGCGCGTTTTGATTTGGTAATTACAGATATGGAAATGCCGAACATGAACGGCGTTGAATTAGCAGAAGCCATCAAACAAATCAATCCAAAAATTTTAATGTTATTGCTGAATATAAATAATGATGAGCGATATAAAGAGCATCACGGTTTATTTAAAGCTGTACTTACAAAACCTGTAAAATATCATCTTTTACATAAATACATTCAGCATGAATTAACAAGAACAGATGCATCGGCAGAACAACAAACAAATAAACTAAAACCAACTGCAGAATTTGCAAAGCAATATCCGTTAAACATTCTTCTGGCAGAAGATAATGAAACCAATCAGAAAGTAGCTTTAAAAGCGCTTAGCAAATTAGGTTACGAAGCATCACTGGCGCAAAACGGCGAAGAGGCATTGGAAATGGTAAGCGAAGGGAAATATGACATCATTTTTATGGACATACAAATGCCTGTAAAAGATGGATTGGAAGCAACACGTATGATTCGCCTTTGTTTAAATACACAACCTGTAATAATTGCAATGACGGCGAATGCCATACAGGGTGACAGGCAAAAATGTATTAATGCAGGTATGGATGATTACATCAGCAAACCATTTAAAATAGATGAGCTTGTACAGATGATTGAAAAATGGGCAGTGCAGCTAAGAGTAAAATAGCCAAGCATTCTTAATAAGTATTCAAATACCAAAATCGTTATGAAATTTCGCAACTACTTTTTTTTAATACTGGCTGTTCCGATGGTTGCATTATCTCAAACAAAACAATTAGAGTTTGATCATTTCAGAACCAGTGAAGGCTTGTCTCAAAGTAATGTTTTATGCATTTTACAAGATAGCCGTGGATTTATGTGGTTTGGTACACGGGAAGGTTTAAACAAATATGATGGTTATAAATTCACTGTATATAAAAATGATCCAAAAAGCAAAAACAGCATCAGCGGAAATTTTATTTCTGCAATTGCTGAAAGCAAAGATGGAAATATTTGGATTGCAACATGGGGCGGCGGCTTGTGCAAATACAATATTGAAAAAGACCAGTTCACTTCTTATAAGCACGATGCAAAAAATACATCCAGCATTTCAAGTGATTTTGTAAACACCGTTGCTGAAGATAAAGATGGAAATATTTGGGCAGGCACAGAAGACGCAGGTTTAAATGTTTTAGCGCCCAACACAAACAAGTTTGTTCATTACAGGTTTAATAAAAATAATCCTAACAGTTTAAGCGATGATTACATCAGGATTATTAAGGAGGATAATAAGCATAATTTATGGATTGGTACTACAAACGGTGGTCTTAATTTATTTAATCCATCCAGCAAAACTTTTATCCGTTACGAGCATAATAAAAATGATACAAATTCTCTTAGCAACAATAATGTGTATGCTTTTTTTGAAGATAGCAAACATCGTTTATGGGTTGGAACAGATGGTGGCGGATTAAATTTATTTGACAGAAGCACTGGCAAATTCACAGCGTTTAAAAACGATCCGCATAATCCAAACAGTTTACCAACCAATGAAATTTATGCGATTGAAGAAGATAGTTATCACAATCTCTGGATTGGAACTGAAAATGGAGGCTTATGTATTTTCAATCCTGAAAAACAAACATTTACAGATTATAAGCACGACGAACTGGATAACGCAAGCATCGGCAGTAATTCTATTTATTCTATCTACAGAGATACAAAAGGCAATATGTGGGTAGGAAGTTTTACTGGCGGAATAGATTTTTTAAATGCAGATAATAAGTTTGATAACTACAAACATAATTCGTGGCCGAATAGTTTAAGCAGCAATTTGATTTTATGTATTTATGAAGATTCAAAACAGAACATCTGGGTTGGAACAGATGGAGGCGGATTAAATTTATTCGATCCAGCAACAGGCAGCTTTAAACACTATATACATCAGGATGGAAACAGCAACACTATTTGTGGTAACTATGTTTTAAATGTGCATGAAGACAGTGACGGGAATTTATGGATTGGAACATGGGGCGATGGTGTTACGGTTTATAACCAGCAAAAAAACAGCTATAAACATTTTAAATACGATGCAGCAAATCCATCAGGTTTAAGCAGTGATAATGCATGGGTTATTTACCAGGATCACGAAAAAAATATTTGGGTGGGCACTTATGGCGGTGGTTTAAACTTGTACAATAACTCAACCAATTCTTTTACACATTACAGGTATAATGTGAATAACCCTTCGGGTATTAACAGCGATAAAATTCATTCAATATTTGAAGATAGCAAAGGAAGATTATGGATTGGAACAGATGGTGGCGGTTTAAATCTCTTTAATAAACACACACAAACTTTTACGCACTACCTGCACAACGATAATACAAATAGTATTGCAAGCAATAATGTTGGTACTATATATGAAGATGAGTACGGCAATTTATGGATTGGTACCATGAACGGTTTGTCTTATCTTGATACAAAAACAAACAGGTTTAAAAACTATTCAACTGCAGATGGATTGCCAAGCGATAATATTTTTGGTATTTTAGAAGATAGCAATCACAATCTCTGGATTAGCAGCAGCCACGGCATTTCAACGTTTAATCCATCAACAAAAAAGATTAAAAATTTTGATGCTGTTGATGGTTTGCAGGGTGACGAATTTAAAGAGATGGCTTATTGCAAAGATCATTCAGGTTTAATGTATTTTGGCGGAAACAATGGCTTTAATGTTTTCGATCCTTCGGATATAAAGCAAACCAGTTTCGAACCGCCACTGGTGCTTACCAGTGTTAAAATATTTAATAAAAAAGTTCCCGTTGCAGCAAACGACAAAGATCCTTCGCCGCTTAAAAAAGATATTACAGAAACAAGATCTATTACTATTCCATATAAAAGTTCTGAAATAGAATTTGAATTTGCATCATTAAATTATACAAGCGATCAAAAAAAGCAGTACACATATAAGCTTGAAGGTTTTGACAAAAAATGGAATGATGTAGGTTCAAAGCGTAGTGCTACATATACTAATCTTGACCCCGGCAAATATGTTTTTAAAGTAAAAGGCTTAAATAACCAGGGGCAATGGTCATCAAACAGTTTAAGTGTTCAGCTTATTGTTACGCCTCCGTTCTGGCTTACATGGTGGTTTGAATTGCTGGCAGTTTTACTGGTTGCAGGTTGCGGCGTTGGTTTTTACCTGTATAGAATAAACACCGTTAAAGCGCAAAGAAATGTGTTAGAGAAACAGGTGCAGGAACGTACACAGCAATTAATTCATTTTACGGAACAGGAACGTAAAGCAAGACTTGATGCTGAAAAAGCCCGTGCAGAAGCAGAACAGGCAAACAAAGCAAAGAGCACTTTTCTTGCAACGATGAGCCATGAAATTCGTACACCAATGAATGGCATTATTGGAATGACCGATTTGATTGATATGACGGAATTAGATGCGGAGCAAAAAAGTTTTACTGAAATTATTCGCACATGCGGTGAAAATCTTTTAAAAACAATTAATGATATTCTTGATTTTTCAAAAATAGAATCGGGCAATATGGAACTTGAGCAAGCCGATTTTGATGTACGTACATGTATAGAAGAAGTGCTGGATGTATTTTCTATAAAGGCTGCAAAAACAGGTTTGGATTTGGTTTACCAGGTTGATGCAAAAGTTCCGTCACAAATTGTTGGTGATAGTTTGCGTTTAAGACAAATACTGATGAATCTTGTGGGCAATGCTATTAAGTTTACACAACACGGAGAAATTTTTGTAAGTGTTCGCATATTACACACTTCTGATAACGGAGAAATAGAATTAGGTTTCTCGGTAAAAGATACAGGCATTGGTATTCCTGCAGATAAAATAGAAAGATTGTTTAAAGCTTTTTCGCAGGTTGACTCTTCTACCACTCGCAAATATGGCGGCACAGGTTTAGGACTTGTTATTTGCGAAAAGTTAGTAAAGATGATGGGTGGAAATATTAGTGTGCAAAGTGTGCCGAAAGAAGGAACGACTTTTTTGTTCAATATAAAAACAATGGCAAGCGAGCAATCGCTGCGCACTTACGTTCATAACAATATTGCAGATGTAACTAAAAGAAAAATTTTAGTGATTGATGATAACAGCACCAACTTAACCATCATCAAAAATCAATTGGAGCAATGGCAGCAAATTCCTTACCTCGCTAAATCGGGCAGAGAAGCATTATTCCTGTTATCGGAGAGTGCAGATTTTGATTTAATTATTACAGACATGCACATGCCGGAGATGAATGGCATTGAACTCGCAACAAAAATTCGTGAGAAATATTCTGCCATTCCGATTATTCTTTTAAGTTCATTAGGTAATGAATCGCATAAAAATTATCCGGGATTATTTGCATCCATTCTAACAAAACCTGTAAGACATCAACTGCTGTATACACATATTTTAAACCAGTTGAAAGAATCTGATAAAGTAGCTGAATTAAAAACGGATAATTATAAGCCATTCGCTGAAACTTTCGAATATTATCCGTTAAGTATTTTGCTTGGAGAAGATGATGTAACCAATCAGAATGTTGAAATAAGAATTTTAAATAAGCTGGGTTATCATCCTGAAACAGCACAAAACGGTAAACAGGTTTTAGAAATGTCTGCAGCAAAAAATTATGATTTAATTTTTATGGATGTGCAGATGCCTGAAGTTGATGGCAGAGAAGTTACACGCAGAATACGTAAACGCCAGGGTCATCAGCCAATTATTGCAGCTATTACTGCAAACGCATTACAAGGTGATAGAGAAGAATGTTTAGCTGCGGGCATGGATGAATATTTAGCAAAACCTATCAGCTTTAAAAAACTTGCAACACTAATCGAAAAATGTATTGCATTGGTAAAAGAAGCACAAACTTCGTCTCACAAAACAATTTGATTTCAACTCTAAACTCATTAAACTACTCATCATAATTTGTAACATAGTATAAGCAATCGTTACTTTGCATTGAATAACGTTGCTTGATATGAATAAAGTTTTTGCAAATGCAGATGCTGCT
>Ga0157372_10003484_pt1 | contig 16963 bp, 14 predicted proteins | sample C55metaG_FD_115307 | JGI IMG/M metagenome (GOLD analysis project Ga0157372, IMG submission 115307) | Corn rhizosphere microbial communities from Kellogg Biological Station, Michigan, USA - C5-5 metaG | ecosystem: Host-associated > Plants > Roots > Rhizosphere > Soil | place: USA: Michigan... | reverse complement strand
CGAACGTCGAATTCACGGCGCTCGACTCGTTGCTCGCTCAAAGCGACGTGGTGTCGGTGCATGTGCTGCTGACTGGCGAGAGACGCGGCATCCTGTCGCGGGGGCGCATTGCACGGATGCGCGAGGGCGCGATCCTCGTCAACACGGCGCGCGGCGCCCTCGTCGCCGAGGACGAGATGATCGACGCGCTTAGCAGCGGCCGGTTGCGGCATGCCGGCCTCGACGTGTACGCCGTCGAGCCGCTGCCGGTGGGGCATCCGCTGACGCGGCTTGCGAACGTCACGCTGTCCGCCCACTCGGCGTTTCGTACGCCGGAAGCGAATCGCAACCTGATCGGTGCGGCGCGCGAGCATTGCGCGCGCATCGCGCGTGGCGTGAAGTGACGAGGCGCGTCGTCGTCGTCGGGGCGGGCATCGTAGGTGCGATGTGCGCGGTGCAGGCGGTGCGTGCGGGTCACGACGTCACGATCGTCGAGCCCGGTACACCGGGTTCCGATCACGCGACGAGCTTCGGCAACCTCGGTTGGCTGTCGACCCACTCGGTCATTCCGCCCGCCGAACCGGGAACGTGGAAGAAGATTCCGCAGTACCTCGCCGATCCGCTCGGTCCGGTCTCGGTGCGCTGGAGCTACTTGCCGCGGGCGATGCCGTGGCTCGTCCGCTTCGTGGCATCGTCTGCGACGTGGCCGCGCGTCGCTGTCACCGCACGCGCGTTGCGCAGCCTGCTCGTCGATTCACCGCGGCTGCATGCGGAAGTCGCCAACGCGGCAGGCGTCGGCGCGTTGATCGACCAAGGCGGCGTGCTGCACGTCTATCGATCGCGTGAGGCGTTTGAGCGCGATGCCATGGCGTGGACGGTACGGCGTGACGTCGGCGTGCAATGGCGCGAGCTCGAGGCCGACGAACTGCATCGGCGCGAGCCGGCGCTCGATTCGCATTACGCGTTCGCCGTGCACGTCGCCGAGGCCGGGCATTGTCGCGATCCCGGCGCGTACACGAAGGCGCTCTTCGTGCACGCGCTCGCAGGCGGCGCGCGGCACGTTCGTGCCCGCGCGACCGGATGGCGGATCGAACGCGGGCGGCTCCGCGCGGTGACCACCGAGGGTGGCGATGTCGACGCGGACGCGGCGGTGGTCGCGGCGGGCAGCCGCTCGGCGCCCCTCGCGCGCGCGGCCGGCGATCGCGTGCCGCTTCTGACCGAGCGTGGATACCACGCGGCATTCGTTGGCGCCGACATCGGGCCGAAGACGCCGATGATGGTCATGGACCGCAAGGTGATCGCGACCGCGATGCAGGGCGCGCTGCGGGTCGGGGGCCAGGTGGAGATCGCGCCGAACGACGGGGCGCCGAACTGGCGGCGCGCCGAAGTCGTGCGTGACATCGCGTTCGATCTGTTTCCGGCATTGCCGCGCGATCCCGATCCGGATCGCGTGCGCTTCTGGCTCGGACGTCGGCCGAGCATGCCCGATGGGCTGCCGTGCATCGGCTACGCGAGCGCGACGCGCGACGTCGTCTACGCGTTCGGACATGGCCACGTCGGCTTGTCCGGCTCGGCGCGCACCGGGCGCGTCGTCGCCCAATTGCTGTCGGAGGCGACGCCGGAGATTCCGCTCGCGGCGTTCGACGCGCGGCGTTTCCAGTAAGCGTCTTCGCGAGCCCGCCGCGTAATTCGCGCCGCGCCGCCATTTTGTCAGTGCCGCGCGGGCAGATCGAAGCGGACACGCCGGTGAGCAAGCGAGCGCGGAGTTCGAGACCGGGACTTCGACTTTGGCGAGATTGGTCTGACCTTTTGCTTGACATAAAGGTCAGACCAAAGTACATTCCCCCCGAGTTTCGGGGCAGATACGTGACGAAGATGGACGATGGACTGATCGACGAAGACGCGCGTGGCGCAGCTTCGCCGGTCACCCGTGTCACGGCTCCGAAAGCGTCGGATATGCTCGCGGCGCAATTGCGCGCACGCATCCGGTCGGGCGATTGGGGCGAAGGATCTTCGCTGCCGACCGAGCGGAACCTTGCGAGCCAGAGCGGGCTCAGCCGCGCCTCGGTTCGCGAGGCGTTGCGCATGCTCGAAGTCGACGGGCTGATCGAGATCCGGCCGGGCCGCAATGGCGGCGCCCGCGTGCGCCGGCCGGCGGGAGAGGGCCTGACGCGTCACCTCGAGCTCTTCATCTGGGGCCAGAACATCGGCTTCGAGCATCTTCACGACGTACGCGAGGCCCTCGAGGCGCTCGGCGCCTACGGAGCGGCGCAGGCGCGCACGGACCGCGATCTCGAGGAGCTCGTCAGGAAAACCGAAGCGGTGGAGCGCGCCGCCGACGACCTCGTCGCGTACCTCGACGCCAACCTCGATTGGCATCTGGCGGTCGTGCGAGCGAGCCACAATCCACTGCTCGTGAGCTTCATGGAAGTTCTCGCCAACGCCATCCACCGTTCCACCGAGAGTGACGTGTTCGATTCTGCGGAGGTGCGCGCGTCGACGCTACGCATTCATCGCGCGATCCTCGACGCCATCATCGCGCGCGACGCCGATGCGGCGCGGCGTCGCATGACGAGGCACGTCGGCGCGGCGCGCTCCGTGGCGCTGTCGGTGAATGGCGCGCAAACGCCGGCGGTTTCGGGCAAGCGATCCACGGCGCTGCGCAAGAGACGAACGAAGCGCGGAGGGTAATGCGAATGAGCACGGTGGTGGGCATCGACGTCGGTGGCACGTTTACCGATCTCTACATGGTGGATCGCGGCACCGGCGCGGAGCGCATTCTGAAAGTGCCCTCGACACCGGACGATCCCTCGCGCGCGCCGCTCGATTCGCTGCGTGTCGCGGAGATCGATCCCGGCGACATCGAGGCTCTTCTGCATGGCACGACGATCGCGACGAACGCGGTGATCGAGCGCAAGGGGGCGCGCTGCGCGCTGATTACGACGCGCGGCTTCCGCGACGTCCTCGAGCTCGGCCGCCGCGACCGCCCGCACATGTATGGCCTGACCGGCGTGCAGGAGCCGCTCATTCCACGCGATCGCCGATGGGAGATCACCGAGCGGATCGACCACCGCGGCAACGTGCTCACCCCGATCGACGCGGCCGAATTGCACGCCCTCGTGGCAGCGCTGCAGGCGCAGGACGTCGCCGCCGTCGTGGTGTCGCTCATGCACGCATACGCGAATCCCGAGCACGAAGAGCGCATCGCCCGGCAACTCGCGGCGGCCAACCCGGCCTGGGAGATCGTCACGTCGGCCGGCGTCATTCGCGAGTACTACGAGTTCGAGCGTACGAGCACGGCGGCGATCCAGGGCTATCTGCAGCCGCTCGTCGCGCGCTACGCGCGAAACCTCGATCGCCAGCTGCGCGAGTTCGGGTTCGCGCGCGAGGTGCTCATCATGCAATCGAACGGCGGCGTTTCACCGCTTTCGCAACTCGGCAGGCGCGCCGCGCACATCGTGCGTTCCGGACCTGCCGCCGGCGTGATCGCCGCGGCCCGCCTCGCGCACGACGCAGGATTCGATCGCATCATCACCGCCGACATGGGCGGTACGAGCTTCGACGTGGCGGTCGTCATCAACGGCGAGCCACGCGTCGCGGAGAAGACCGATCTCGACTTTCGCATCGCGCTCAAGCTGCCGATGATCGACGTGCACACGATCGGCGCGGGTGGCGGCAGCATCGCCTCGATCGATCGCGCGGGAATCCTCGAGGTCGGCCCGCGTAGCGCCGGCTCGGTGCCCGGTCCGATCTGTTACGGGCGTGGAGGCAGCGAGCCGACGGTCACCGACGCGAACGCCGTACTCGGCCGCATCGCGGCGGACAGCCCGATCGGTGGCCGCGGCAAAATCAAGCTCGACGTGGACGCCGCGCGCCGCGCCTTTGCGCAACTCGGCAACAAGCTCGGCTTGGGTGCGGAGGACGCTGCGGAAGCGGTTCTCGCCGTCGTCAACCAGCGCATGGCCGGCCGCATTCGCCTGATCTCGATCGAGCAGGGTCTCGATCCCCGCGATTTCGCGATGGTCGCGTTCGGCGGCGCCGGGCCGATGCACGGTGCGGCGCTGATACGCGAGGTCGGCATCAAGACCGAGCTGGTGCCCGCGTATCCCGGCGTGCTTTGCGCGATGGGCTGCGCGATGGCGGACGTGCGCTACGACTACTCGCAAACGTTCGAACAGCGCCTCGATCGCGGTGACGTCCGCCGCATCGACGAGGTCCTCGACCGGCAGCGGGCGGAGGGCGAGGCCGAGCTCGGACGCGCCGATGCATCGCATCGTTCGATCGACGTGAAGCACTTCGCCGACATGGCGTACGCCGGGCAGATCCATTCGCTGCGGGTACGGATCGAACGCGGCTTTGGAGCGAAAGAGTTGCGCGACGCTTTCGTCGCCCGGTACGAGGCGGAATTCGGCAACACGCTTGGCGATATCCCCGTCGTCGTCGTGAATCTCCGGACGCGCGTGGTCGGTGCGCGCAGCATCGCGGCAAGGAAGCGTACCGGTGCAGGTACGAGCACACGCGCCCGGCCGATCAAGCACCGCCGTGTCTACTTCAACGGCTGGCATGACGCGGCGATCTATGCGCGCGAAGATCTCGAACCCGGCATGAGCTTCGCGGGTCCGGCGATCGTCGAGCAGAACGACACCACGACCGTGGTCGAGCCCGGGATGGTCACGCGCGTCGACGCCGGCGGCAACCTGCTCGTGGAGGTCCAATGAACATCGATCCGGTCACCCTCGCCGTCGTGCGTGGATCGCTCGAGCAGATCGCCGACGAGATGGATCTGCATCTGATTCACGCCGCGATTTCACCGATCATTTCCGAGACCAACGACTGCGCGCACGGCATCTTCGACCCGACGACGGGCGAGACGATCGCGCAGGGTCGCTACGGCCTGCCGGTCTTCCTCGCCAACATGCAGTTCACGACGCAGAACGTCGTGAAGCTGGCGCAGGCGCAGGGCGGGTTCAAGCCGGGCGACGTGTGGATCCTGAACGATCCATACATCGGCGGCACGCACCTGCAGGATACGCAGCTCGTCGCGCCGTATTTCGTCGGCGACGAGCTCTTCGCACTGTTCGCCAGTACCGGGCACTGGATGGACGTCGGCGGAAGCGTCCCCGGTGGCTGGGCGCCGAAGGCGCGCGAGATTCACCAGGAGGGCACCATCATCCCGCCCGTCAAGCTGTACGACGCCGGGCGATTGAACGAAGGACTGGTCGCGATGTTCCGCGCGAACAGCCGGCTGCCGAACGAGATCGCGGGCGATCTGTCGGCGATGTACAACGTGTTCGCCGTCGGCAAACGCGGTCTCGACGACCTCGTCGCGCGATACGGCGTCGAGCGGCTTCACGCCTGCATCGACGAGATGATGCAGCGATCCGAGCAGCAGATGCGCTCGTACATCGCGGAGATCCCCGACGGGACGTACCGCTTCGACGATTTCATCGACAACGACGGGCTCGTCGACGAGCCGCGCAAGGTGGCCCTGGCATTGACGGTGCAAGGCTCCGACATGCACTTCGACTTCACCGGCACGGCGCCGACATCGACGGGTCCGGTCAATCTGTCGCGCAACACGACGATGTCGAGTTGCTACGTGGCGATGAAGCACGTCTTTCCCGAGGTGCCCGTCAACGGCGGCGCGTTTCGTCCGGCGCGATTCACCATTCCCGACCAGACGATGCTCTCGGCCGAATATCCCAGCGCCGTCGGCGGCTATCTCGAGCCGCTCGGGCGCGTGATCGACGTGGTCTTCGGCGCGCTTTCGCAGGCGCTGCCGCAGCGTGTGCCCGCGGCGTCGTTCGGCACGATCGGCGTATGCACGGTCGGCGGACGGCATCCGGATACCGGCAATTTCTTCGTCGGCGTGTTCCCCTACCCGGGCGGTTACGGTGGTTCGTCGGCGAGCGACGGGCTCGTCAACGGCACGCCCCCGCAATCGATGGCGAACTTCATGTCGCTCGAAATGTGCGAGCACCGCTTTCCGTTGCGCTTCGATTACTTCCGCATACGGGAAGACTCGGGAGGCGCGGGCGCGCATCGCGGCGGCTGCGGAACGGAGTACCAATTCCGCGCGTGGTCGGATTGCGTGACCACCGTGCTCGGCGACCGCGCCGATTTCGCGCCATTCGGCGTCGGGGGCGGGCAGCCGGCGGCGCCCAATCGCGTCGAGATCTTCACGTCGGGGCGCGCGTGGGTGCCGGAGATGCGCAGCAAGTACGAGAACGCGACGCTGCATGCCGGCGACGGCGTGCACGCGTGCTCACCGGGGGGCGGCGGCTTCGGAAGCTCGCTCGAGCGCGCCGTCGAGGACGTCGAGCGCGACCTGAACCGTGGCTTCGTCACGCGCGGCACTGCCGAGGAGATCTATGGCGCGGTGATCGCGGAAACGAAGATGCTCGGTGATCGAATCGTCTATCGGCTCGACGCTCAGGCGACTGCGAACGAGCGCGCACGGCGCGGGACCGTGGCCGCTCAAGCGGAAGGAAAACGATGAATTCGCTGGGTAACTGGCAGTTGCCGGAAGAGCTGCGCATGCTGCAGGACACGACGCGGCGCTTCATGCAGCGCGAAGTGAAGGAGGCCGAGGCGCAGGAGCCGCACGACTCGTGGCACCTGCCCGACGAAAAGCTGAAGCCTCTGCAGGCGAAGGCGCGTGCCGCCGGGCTGTGGTGCATGCAGACGCCGGCGGAGTACGGCGGCGCGGGCCTCAACCTGCTCGGCCAGAGCATCGTCGCCGAGGAGGCATCGCAATGCAAGATGGGGCCATATATCGCCGCCTGCGGCGCGTTCGGCTTCGATCCGCCGAACATCATCTTCCGTGGTACGCGCGAACAGATCGAGAAGTACGCGATGCCGGTGATCGCGAACGGGGACAAGACCTTCGTCGCGATCACCGAGCCGAGCGGCGGTTCCGATCCCGGGCGTGCGATTCGAACGCGCGCGGAGCGCAAGGGCGATCGCTACGTCGTGAACGGCACGAAGATCTTCATCTCCGGCGTCGGGCAATCGAAATGGGGCGTCGTGTTCGCGCGCACCGGCGGCCACGGCCGCAGCGGCGTGACCGCGTTCATCGTCGAGCGCGACCGTCCCGGGCTCACCTGGTCGCCCTTCCCGGTGATCCGCTCGTATTTCCCCTACGAGCTCAACTTCACCGATTACGAGGTGCCGGTCGAGAACCGGCTGGGCGATGAGGGGCAGGGATTCGCGCTCGCCGAGGAATGGCTCGTTCACGAGCGCGTCCCGTACGCCGCGGCAACGATCGGCCTCGGTCAGGCTGCGCTCGACATGACCGTCGCGTGGGCGCGGCAGCGCGAGACGTTCGGCGCACCGCTGTCGCAGCGGCAGGCGGTGCAGTTCATGCTGGCCGATTCCGAGATCGAGCTGCGGGCGGCGCGGCTGCTCGTCTACGACGCAGCGTGGAAAGCCGATCGCGGCGAGAACATCAAGCACGAAGCGTCGATCTGCAAGGTTTACGGCACCGAGACGGCGGGACGCGTCGTCGACCGCTGCATCCAGGTGTTCGGCGGCATGGGCGTGTCGCAGGAATTGCCGCTCGAGCGCTGGTACCGGGAGCTGCGGATCAAGCGCATCGGTGAAGGGCCCTCGGAGATCCATCGCATGGTGATCGCGCGCGATTTGCTCGGGGCCCCGTCGGGCAGGTAACGGCATGTCGATCGACGTTTCCGTCGCCGACGGCATCTGCACGATCGTCATCAACCGGCCCGAGCGGTTGAACGCAATGGATGCCGAGCACTATCAGGCGCTGTCGCAGGCGTGGACGCGCGTGCGCGACGACGCCGCGATCCGTGTGGCGATCGTCACGGGCGCCGGAGAGAAATCGTTCTCCACCGGCGCCGACATCAAGAGCTTCCTCACCGGGCCCACGCCGTATTCGGAGATGTGGCTGACGCAGCGCGACCTGCTGCTGAACCGCGGACTCGAGGTGTGGAAGCCGGTGATCGCCGCCGTCAACGGCTATTGCCTCGGCGGCGGCATGACGTTGCTGCTGGCGACGGACATCCGCGTCGCGTCCGAGAACGCGACGTTCGCGCTCGCCGAGGTCAAGCGCGGCATGATCCCGGGCAATGGCGGGACACAGCGCGCGCTGCGCCAGCTGCCGCACGCGATCGCGATGGAAATGCTGTTGACGGGCGATTCGATCGACGCGGCAACGGCGGCGCGCTGGGGTCTCGTCAACAAGGTCGTGCCGCGCGAAGCGTTGATGCAAACGGCACTCGACTACGCCCGCCGGATCGCGTCGAACGCCCCGCTCGCGGTGCAGGCCGCCAAAGAGCTGGCACTGCGCGGCCATGATTTGGACGTCGCGTCGGGGCTGCGATTGGAGCAGGTGATGAACCGCATGCTGATGGCGACCGAGGACGCGCGCGAAGGACCGGAAGCGTTTGCGGCGAAGCGCCCGGCCAGATTCAAGGGAAAGTGACCGTGGCGATGCCCATGCCGCTTGCGTCGCTGACCGTGATCGATCTCGGGCAGATCTACAACGGCTCGTACGCGACGTTCCTGATGGCCATGGCCGGCGCGCGCGTCGTCAAGATCGAGCCGAGGGAAGGCGAGCATTTGCGACGGCGCGCGAGCGTCGGCGGCGCGGCGCTTCCGTTCGCGATGCTCAACTCGAACAAGCTGTCGGTGACGCTGAATCTCAAGTCCGGCCGCGGACGCGAGCTGTTGTGCGAGATGATCCGGCGCGGCGACGTCCTGCTCGAGAATTTCGCACCGGGCACGATGACGCGGCTTGGTGCCGGCTGGGAGGTCGTGCACGAAATCAACCCACGTATCGTGTACGCATCGGGTTCGGGCTATGGCTTGTCGGGCCCGTATCGCGACTACCCGGCGATGGATCTCACCGTGCAGGCGATGGCCGGGGTGATGAGCATCACCGGTTACGCGGATCGGCCGCCGGTCAAGGCCGGCCCTGCGATCTGCGATTTCTTCGGCGGCGTCCATCTCTACGGCGCGGTGATGACCGCGTTGTACGAGCGCGAAAGGACGGGCGTGGGGCGCCTGGTCGAGGTCTCGATGCAGGAGGCGGTCTACGCGTCGCTATCGTCGAACCTGGGCCTGTATTTCGGCAGCGACGGCGACGTGCCGCTGCGAACCGGCAATCGCCACGGCGGACTCGCGGAGTCGCCGTACAACGTCTACCCGACGAGCGACGGCTACATCGCGATCATTTGCGTTGGCGAGACGCATTGGAAATCGCTGGTGCGCGCGATGGGACGTCCCGAACTGCTCGACGATCCCCGCTTCGGCAACCTGAAGGCTCGCGTGCAGAACATGGAGGTGGTGGACGACCTGGTCTCGGCATTCACCGCGCAGTTCACGAAGGACGCGTTGTTCGAACTTCTACTGAAGAACCGCGTGCCGTGCGCGCCGGTCCGCGACCTGAACGAAGTCGTGCACGACCGTCACCTGCACGAGCGCGGCGCGCTCGCGTGGGTCGAGCATCCCGATCTCGGGCGCATCGCTCTGCCGCGCTCGCCGATGCGCTATCACGGCAGCGACAACCCGGACATCGTGCCGAGCCGCCGGCTCGGTGCGGACAACGCGTCGGTTTTCGGCGACTGGCTCGGGCTTTCCGGTGACGAGATGGAAGCGTTGGCGCGGGAGGGCGTGATTTGATGCGGGGCAACGTGGTAATCGCCGGGATCGGCCAGACAGCGTTCGGCAAGCTGCCCGGACGAAGCACGATCTCGCTCAACATCGAGGCATGCCGTAAGGCGCTCGCCGACGCGCGGATCGAGAAGGACATGGTCGACGCGCTCGTCGTGAAGCCGCCGACGTCCGATCCCGTGTTCATGTACGGACAGACGCTGGCGGAGGCGATGGGCATGCAACCGCGGATCGGCGGTGCGTGGGATCAGGGCGGCGCGGCGAACATCTCACTGATCTCGTTCATGGCGATGGCGATCGAACATCGGCAGTGCGAGGTTGCGCTGGTCTGCTACGCGGACAATCCACGCACCGGCAGCCGGCACGCGTACGAGAAGGCGTGGGGCAGCGACGCGGCGTTCGGATGGTTCGGCGTGCCCGCCGGGTACGCGATGCTCGCTCGCCGCCACATGGACGAATTCGGCACGACGGGTGATGAGCTCGGCGCGATCGCCGTCGCCGCGCGCCGGCACGGTGCGGCCAATCCATCGGCGCAACTGAGAAAGCCGATCACGCTCGAGCAATATCGCGATTCGCCCTGGGTCGTCGAGCCCTTGCGGCGTGACGATTGCTGCCTCGTTTCGGATGGCGCCGCCGCCGTCGTGCTGATGAGCGCGGAACGTGCGCGCTCGCTCGGCATCGATCATGCCGTGCCGATTCTCGGCTTCGGCCAGGGACAAAGCTCGTGGGATGTGGCGCAGCGGGCCGACCTCACGCGCACCTGCGCCGAGGTGTCGGGCGCAACCGCATTCGCGATGGCCGGCCTTTCGCCGCGCGACATCGACGTCGCACAGATCTACGACTGCTTCACCATCACCGTGCTCATGACACTGGAAGCGTACGGCTTTGCGCCGCACGGTCGAGGCGGGGCGTTCTGCGCGGCCGGGCGCCTCGAGATCGACGGCGAGCTGCCGCTCAACACCGCCGGAGGGCTGCTGTCGGAGAGCGGCATGCCGGGCCTGCAACTCGTCACCGAAGGCGTGCGGCAGATGCGGGGCAGCGCGAATCTGCAGGTGCGAAACGCGAGGACGTGCATCGTCAGCAATCAGGGCGGCATCATGCACACGCATTCCACGTTGATTCTCGGGCAGGCACAGTGAGCGGATCCGCGTTGCAACACGATGATTTCCCGGCGCCGCAACGCTCCGCGGTGAGCGACGCCTATTGGCAGGCACTCCACGACGGGCGCCTCGTCTACCAACGCTGCAGGTCGTGCAGTAATGCCTGGCTGCCACCGCGCAGCGAGTGCCCGCGCTGCCTTCTTCCCGACCCCGCGTGGCAGGAGGCATCGGGCAACGGACGCCTGGTCAGCTGGGTCGTGTATCACCACGCGTATCACCCGTATTTCGCAGCGCGCATCCCGTACAACGTCGCGGTGGTCGAGCTCGCCGAGAGAACGCGGCTCGTCACCAACCTCGTCGGCGCCACGCGCTCGCTCGCCATCGGCATGGCGGTCGCGCTGGTGATCGAGCGCGAAGCCGGGGTTGCGCTGCCCCGCTTCGCGCCGGCCTGATCGTCTATCGTCGTTCAACCTGGAGGAGAACAAATGCTCGCCAAGGGCCTCAAGCATCTGTGCACGGCTGCGGTGCTTGCCGCTGCGATGACAGGTGTCGCGCACGCGCAGAACGTCATCAAGATCGGCGCGATCAATCCGTATAGCGGCCCGCTGGCGCTCTACGGCGACGAGCTCGCACGCGGCTATCAGCTCGCGGTCGACGAGCGCAACGCAAGCGGTGGGGTTCTCGGCCGCAAGATCGAGATCGTGCGCGGCGATGCAGGCAATCCGCAGCAGGGCATCGCGGCCGTCGATCAGCTCGTCACGCGCGACAAGGTCGACGCCTTCATCGGCACCTACATCTCCGCCGTATCGAACGCGGCGAGCGACACCGCGCAGCGCTACAACAAGTTGTATTGGGACACGAACGCGGTGGCCGCGGAACTGACGGAGCGCGGCCTGCCGAACTTCATCCGCGTCGGGCCGAACGCTCAGAATTTCGCCGACATGAGCGTGCGCGCCGTCGTCGAGATGATCGCGCCGGCGCTCAAGAAGCAGCCGAAGGATCTCGTCGTCTGGCTCGAGCACGAGGACTCGATCTACGGCAAGTCGATCGCCGACATCCAGAAAAAGCTGCTCGAGCAGAAAGGCGTCAAGGTGGCGGGCGAGGGAAGCCACAACTTCAAGGCGGCCGACCTGACCGACGCCATCCTGCGCGCCAAGCGCACGAATCCCGATGTCTGGCTGCAGACGGGGTATGTCCCCGACGACAACCTGTTGCTGAAGACCGCACGCGAGCAGGGGTTCAAGCCGCCTGTCATCGAGCTCGTCGGCACCGGCGATACGCAGGAAACGCTCGACGCGGTCGGCGGCGACTATCTCGAAGGCGTGTTCGTCGTGTCGTACCCGAGGCCGGACATTTCGGAGAAGTACGGACCCGGCGCCGCCGCCTTCCTCGCCGCGTACCGCAAGGCGTACAACCGCGATCCGATCGCGCCGCAAAGTCTGACGGCCTATACGGGCATGAAGATCCTGCTCGAAGTCATCGATGCCGCCGGGTCGACCGACGTCGCCAAGGTGAGAGCCGCGGCAGCGAAGATGGATAAGCCGCTGCACAGCTACCCGTCGGGCTTCGGCGTGAAGTTCGACGACAAGTTCCAAAACACACGCGCGCCGTTCACCGTCATCCAGTGGCAGGGCGGCAAGCAGGTGACCGTGTTCCCCGACGAGGCGCGCGCGAGCGGCGCCTCGCTGAAGAACACGCCGCGCAAGTAGGCAAGCGAGCAACGATTCCGCCGAGCCACGATATCCGATGGACGCGCTTCTGCACGTGCTCGTGATCGGAGTGCTGCTCGGCGGGATCTACGGACTCGTCGCGCTCGGCCTCAACCTCATCTTCGGCGTCATCCGGATCGTCAACTTCGCGCACGGCGAGCTCGTCATGCTCGGCATGTACGGCGCGTACCTCGCGTATTCGCTGCTCGGGCTCGACGCGTACGTCTCGATCCTCGTGGTGGTGCCGGCGCTCTTCGTCGTGGGACTCGTCGTGTACCGGCTCGTGCTGCAGCCGCTGCACGGCGAGTCGTCGATGCAGATCTTCGCGACGTTCGCGCTTGTGATCATCTTCCAGAACGTCGTGCTCGCCGTCACCCGCGGCGAAGGGTACAGTGTGCCGTCGCGCATCGCCGGACATACGCTCGAGCTCGGCGACGTGCGCGTGACGGTATCGCGGCTGGCGATCCTCGCCGCCGTGACGCTCGCCGCCGTGGGCCTGCACCTCTTCCTGCAACGCACGATGGTCGGCAAGTCGATTCGCGCCGTGACACAGGATCGGCAGGCCGCGCGCCTGATGGGCATCAACGTCGAGCGCACGTTCATGATCACGTTCGGCGTGGGTTCGGCGCTGGCCGGCCTCGCCGGCGTGCTGCTCGCGCCGATCTACACGCTTTCGCCGGGGATCGGCGGCAATTTCATCCTCGCCGCGTTCGCCGTCGTCGTGCTGGGCGGCCTCGGCAGCGTTGCCGGTGCCTATGCGGGCGGGATGATCGTCGGCATCGTCGAGGCGTTCGCCGGCTATTACATCGATCCCGAGCTCAAGCAGGCGATCTGGTTCTTGATCTTTCTCGCCGTACTGATCGTGCGGCCGTCCGGACTGTTCGGCCAGCCGGGTGCCGAAGAGATCGGATTCCGCGAGCAAGAGTGATGGACGCCACGTCTGCCGCGTACGTCGAAACGCGTGCCGCCAGGGCCGGCGGCATTCCTCGCGTGCAGCGCGCCGCCGCGTTGTACCTCGGCGGGCTCATCCTCGCGTTCGTACCTTTGGCGGTGTTGTCGAACGACGCGTTCTGGCTGACCGTCCTCACGTACACCTACCTCTTCGCCGGACTGGCGGTCGCGTGGAACATCCTCGCCGGGTTCGGCGGACAGTTCTCGCTCGGCCACGGCGTCTTCTTCGCGATCGGCGCCTACGTCACCGCAACGCTCTTCGTCGACCACGGGCTGTCGCCGTGGGTTTCGCTCGTGCCGTCGGCGCTCGCCAGCGCGATCGTCGGCGCCTTGATCTTCCTGCCGACGTTCCGCCTCAAGGGCTCGTTCTTCGCGATCGCGACGCTGGCGTTCAACGAAGTCGCGTTGGTGCTCGCGAACTACGCCGAGTCACTGACGGGCGGGCCGCGCGGCATCCAGGTGCCGTTTCGTGCGGGCTTTGCGAACATGATCTTCGCCGATTCACGCGGTTACGCGATCCTCATGCTCGGCTTCATGGCGCTCGCGGTCGGCGTATCCGTGGTGCTCATGCGCACGCGGCTCGGCTACTACCTGCTCGCGGTACGCGAGAACGAGGACGCCGCGCGGGCTGCGGGCATCTCGGTCGTACAGGTCAAGCTGCGAGCGACCGCGCTCAGCGCGGCACTGACGGCGGTTGGCGGCGCGCTGTTCGCGATGTACGTGCGCACCATCGATCCGCCGACGCTGTTCTCGTTGCCCGACGTCGGCGTGAAATTCGCGCTGCTCGCGCTGATCGGCGGCATGGGCACGATCGTCGGACCCGTCCTCGGCGCGTTCCTGATCGTGCCGCTCGAAAGTTACCTTCGCGCGCTTCTCGGAGGCTCGCTCCCGGGACTGCACCTGATCATTCTCGGCGTCGTCATGCTGCTCGCCGCGCTGTTCATGCGTCGCGGCATCACGGGTGTCATCGACGCCGCGCTGGTGCGCTGGCGGCATCGGAGACGCCATGTCTGAACCGTTCTTCGCCGCGCGAGGCATCGCGAAGCGATTCGGCGGCCTGCTCGCCGTCGACGACGTTTCGTTCGCCCTGGGCAAGGGAGAAGTCGTCAGCGTCATCGGCCCCAACGGTGCGGGAAAGACGACGCTCTTCAACCTGCTGACGGGGCAACTCGCGCCAAGCGCTGGGGAAGTCGCGTTCAACGGGCAGGTGATCAACGCGCTGCCGCCGGAACGTCGCGCCCGCCTCGGTCTCGGCCGCACGTTCCAGATCGCGAAGCCCCTCGTCACGTTGTCCGCCTTGCAGAACGTCATGGTCGGCACCTTCCTGCGTCATCCGCGCCTGCACGACGCGGAGGATCGGGCGTGGGCGGTGCTCGCGCAGGTCGGACTCGCGCATCGCGCCGAGCTGCGCGCGTCGCAGCTGACGCTGTCGGAGCGGCGCCGGCTCGAAGTGGCGCGCGCGCTGGCGCTCGAGCCCGTGATCATCCTGCTCGACGAGGTGATGGCCGGGCTCAACGCGACCGAGATCGGCGAGGCGATCGCGCTCTTCCAGCGCATTCACGGCGCGGGAATGACGTTCCTGATCATCGAGCACAACCTGAAGGTGGTCCGCGCCTTCTCCGAGCGCGTCATCGTGATCGACCACGGCAGGAAGATCGCCGAAGGAAGCGCCGACGACATCCTGTCGCGGCCTGAAGTGGTCACCGCCTATCTCGGCTCGCGTCGACATTGAGCGAATGGACGAACGCACGATCGTGAGCGCAAGGATGGTCCAATGAGCAGGTTGCTCGACGTCGGCGACGTTTGCGCGGGCTACGGGCTCACGCCCGTGCTGCGCGACCTCTCGATGCACGTCGACGCAGGCGAGGTCGTCGCGGTCGTCGGTGCGAACGGTGCCGGCAAGAGCACGCTGTTGCGCGCGATCACCGGTCTGCTGCCGGTTTCGAGCGGCGAGATCACCTTCGCCGGCGAGCGCATCAGCGGGTCGTCTCCGCACGCCATCGTCGAGCGCGGCATCGCGCTGGTTCCCGAAGGCGGCCGCCTGTTTCCGTTCATGACGGTGCTCGAGAACCTCGAGCTCGGTGCCTTCAATGGGCGTTCGCGCAAGGACATGGCGGAAAACCTGGCGGAAGTGATGACGCTGTTCCCGATCCTTCGCGAGCGGCAGGGGCAGGCGGCCGGGTCGCTCTCCGGCGGCGAGCGCCAGATGTGCGCGATCGCCCGCGCGTTGATGAGCATACCGCGCATGCTCATGCTCGACGAGCCGTCGCTCGGGTTGTCGCCGGCGATGCTGGAGCGCGTGTTCGATCTCGTGCGCACGGTGGCCGCGTCGCACCGCCTGACGGTGCTCGTCGTCGAGCAGAACGTCGCCGACGCGCTGGATATGGCGGATCGCGCGTACGTGATCGAGCACGGCGTACTGGTGAAGAGCGCGCCGGGGCGCGAGCTGCTCGGCGATCCCGACATTCAGCGGGCGTACCTCGGCATTTGAGGATGAAACGACCCCCACGCTCGCTCCGCTCGCTGCCCCCTGAGGGGGCTGGCCAGTCCCTCGGGGCGGCCCTTCGGGACTGAAATGGCAATGGGCGGCCACGCGAGCTTCACGATCGGTGCCGGCGCAGGCTTCGCCGGTGACCGGATCGAGCCGGCCGTGCGGATGGCCCGGTCCGGCGAAGTCGACGCGATCGCCCTCGAATGCCTCGCCGAGCGTACGCTCGTCCATGCGCTGCGAATGCGCGAAGCCGATCCCGATGCCGGCTTCGACCCGCGCCTCGCGCGCCGGCTCCGTCCGTTGCTTCCGCATGCTGCACATTGCCGGATCGTCACCAACCTGGGTGCGGCAAATCCGCTCGCCGCTGCCCATGCGGCGCGCCGGTTGGCGCGCGACGAAGGGCAGACAAAGTTGCGCATTGCCGCGATCGTCGGCGACGACGTCGCCGCGCAAGTGGACGACGTGGAATGGGCGCAAGCGACCTGCGACGGCACGTGGCTCGGTGCGCACGCGTACCTCGGACTCGAGGCGCTGGTGGAAGCGCTCGCCGGCGGCGCCGACGTCGTCATCACCGGTCGCGTCGCCGATTCGTCGCTCGTCGCCGCTGCACCTGTTCACGCGCTCGGTTTGTCAGGCGCGGCGCTCGCGGGCGCGATGACCGCCGGGCATCTCCTCGAATGCAGCGGGCAGATCTCCGGAGGAAATCTGGCCGAGCCTGGCGTTCCGTACCTCGATGCGCAGACCTACGCGCGTCTCGGTTATCCCGTCGCCGACGTGGCGGTGGACGGCAGCGCGACACTGCGCCTGCTCGAAGGCGATCGCGGCCGATTGAACGTCGCCGGTTGCACGTTGCAGCTTCTCTACGAGGTGCACGATCCGTCCCGGTACGTCACGCCCGATATCGTGCTGGACTTCACCGGCGTTCGGCTGGAGGCGATCAGTGAGAATCGCGTCCGCGTTTCCGACGCTCGCGGCGGCCCGCGCCCCGAACGCCTGAAGGTCATCGGCTTCCTCGCGCGCCGCGGCGTGATCGCGGATGTCGAGATCGCCTATGCCGGAACCGGTGCGCTGGCTCGCGCGCGCATCGCCGCGGAGGT
>Ga0157372_10003479_pt1 | contig 16972 bp, 15 predicted proteins | sample C55metaG_FD_115307 | JGI IMG/M metagenome (GOLD analysis project Ga0157372, IMG submission 115307) | Corn rhizosphere microbial communities from Kellogg Biological Station, Michigan, USA - C5-5 metaG | ecosystem: Host-associated > Plants > Roots > Rhizosphere > Soil | place: USA: Michigan... | reverse complement strand
TACATCCCGTCGCTGCGCGAGTACAACCGCGTCTTCGGCGTGTCGCGCGAGCGGCTCGAGCGCGCGCCGAAGGACCTGCTCATCCTCCATCCCGGCCCGATGAACCGTGGCGTCGAGATCGACTCCGACGTCGCCGACGGCCCTCACAGTGTGATCCTCGATCAGGTGACGAACGGCGTGGCAGTCCGCATGGCGGTGCTCTACCTCCTCGCCGGCGGCAAGCCGGAGCTCGCCGAAGCCGCCAAGGGAGGCGGCCGATGAGCGCGCCGGCAACCCTCCTGCGCGGGGGCCGCGTCATCGATCCGTCGCAGAACCTCGACGAGATCGGCGACGTCCTGATCGTGGATGGCCGGATCGAGGCGACCGGTCGCGTCGGCGAGGTGCGCCGCGACGGCGATGCGCTGGAGACGATCGACTGCGCAGGCTTCATCGTCTCGCCCGGCTTCGTGGACGTGCACTGCCACCTCCGCGAGCCTGGCCGCGAGGAAGTGGAAACCATCGCCTCGGGCGCGCGCGCCGCCGCAGCTGGCGGCTTCACCGCCGTCTGTGCCATGCCCAACACCGACCCGGTCACCGACAATCAGGCGGCAGTCGGCTTCATCATCCGGCAGGCGAATCGCGCCGGTGCGGCGCGGGTCTACCCGATCGGCGCCATCTCCATCGGCGAGCAGGGAAAGACCCTTGCCGAATTCGGTGAGATGGTGGGCGCCGGCGCCGTCGCCGTCAGCGACGACGGCAAGCCCGTCGTCAGCGCGCAGCTCATGCGCACCGCGCTCGAGTATGCGCGCACTTTCGGCATTCCCGTCGCTGACCACTGCGAGGAGCCGACACTCGCCGCCAACGGCGCCATGAACGAAGGCATCGTCAGCGCGCGACTCGGCCTCAAGGGCATTCCGTCGGAGGCCGAGGAGATCATGGCCATCCGCGACATCCTCCTCGCGCGACGCACCGGTGGCCATATCCACCTCTGTCACATGAGCACCCGCGGCTCGGTGGAGCTGATCCGCTGGGGGAAGGAGCGCGGGATCAACGTCACGGCCGAGGCGTGCCCGCACCACCTCTCGCTCACCGAGGAGGCGGTGGAGGGCTACGACACGAATGCCAAGATGAACCCGCCGCTCCGCACCGCCGACGACGTGCTGGCGCTGCAGGAAGCGGTGCGCGACGGCACGATCGACGTCATCGCCACCGACCACGCGCCGCACCACTACGACGAGAAGGAGCGCGAGTTCGCCGACGCGCCGAATGGCATCGTCGGCCTCGAGACGGCGCTCGCCGTGAATCTCACCTGGCTGGTGCACGGCGGTGTGACGGATGTCACCACGCTCATCGATCGCATGTCGTGCGCGCCGGCGCGGGTCTTCAGGCTGCCCGGCGGAACGCTGCGGCGTGGCAGCGTCGGCGACGTCACCGTGTTCGACCCGAACGTCGAGTGGATGGTGGATCCCTCACGCTTCGTCTCGAAGGGGCGAAACAGCCCGTACGCCGGTCGGACGCTGCGCGGTCGCGCCGAGCTCACACTGGTGGACGGTCGCGCGATCTACCGCCGCGAACGCTGACGGCGCAATTCCGGATGGACGGCGCGCGCCGCGGCGTTATCTTGTGCGCTGCGGGCCTCCAGCCTTCCGGCCCGCGGACCGAAGTCACCGAGGGACGATGAGCGACGAACTTCCACGCGACGATGCGGCGGACGGCTCGGCTCAGTCGGCGGCAGGTGCCTCGCCGGTGAGCGCGGTTGGTGCGCTCATGGACGAGCGCCGTCGCATTGAGGCCTGGCTCGCCGCGCTCGACGCTCGGCGCGCCGAGACGCCGAAGCATGTCTTCACCCGCGTCCACGCCGATTACACCTCGCGCCTGGAGTCGGTGATCGAGCGTCTCGTCGCGCACACGGATGGGCTTCGTGCCGAGCTGACGACACTCACGACCCGCATCGCCACCCTGGACGAGCAGCGCCATCGCGCGCGCGACGAACGCGTCGAGGCGGAGTTGCGAGCGCATGTCGGCGAGCTGACCGAGAACGCGTGGAAGGAGCTGATGTCGGCCAGCGACGCGTCGATCGCGTCGCTCGACGCGCAGCATGCAGCGGCGGAGGAGGACCTGCGTCGTACCCGTGAATTGCTCGCCGACGCCGAGCGCCCGCCGACGCCTGTTCCGCCACTGGCGCGGGTTGCCGAGGTGCCGACGTCGAAGGCCGCACCTGCCGCACCGATGCCTGCGCCAGCTCCGCCCAGGTCGCCGCCGGCTGCAGCGAAGCCGGCCCCTGTACCCGATGCCGCGGAAGGCGGTGCCCACGTCCCCGACGCTGAACCGGCTGGCGCCGGCGCCGGGCCTGGTGGTGCGAAGCCGAACCCCGGCGATGCGTCGTTCGATGAGCTGGCTTTCCTGCAGTCGGTGACGGATGTCTCCAACGGCGGCGCGCCCAAGGCGCCGCCAGCGGCACCTCGTCGCGAGACGGCGTCGAACGACGCCCAACCCGCTTCCTCCGCGCAGCCCGCGTCCGGCACACCACGCCGCGAACCGTTCGTCGCCCGCAAGCCGGAGCCGCGGCCGGAGGACCGTATCCAGAAGCAGGGCGAGGCTACCGCGCCACTCATCCAGTCGAAGCCGGGAAACCGCGGCTCGCTCGCCGCGAACATCAGCGGCAACAACCCGATCGTGCTCAAGGAGAAGCCGAACGAGTCCGCCAAGACTCTCAAGTGCGCCGAGTGCGGCGCGATGAACTACCCGACCGAGTGGTACTGCGAGCGGTGCGGGGCGGAGCTGGCGTCCTTGTAGAACGGCCGGAAGCGGGGATGCATGGAAGCAAGAAGGTCAGAGCTCAGCTCTGACCTTTCGATTCCTTGCAATCCTGCTTCCCTGCTTCCCGTCGCTCAGGCCGTGGCAGCCGTCTTCGCCAGCTTGCTCTTGTGGCGCGCGGCGAGGTTCCGGTGCACCAGGCCCTTGCGGGCGGCGCGGTCGAGGAGGCTCACGGCCTGCATCCGCTCCTCTGCGGTAGCGGTCGGCGCCTTCGCCTTCTTCAGCGCGGTGCGGAGCGCGGAGCGCTGAGCGCGATTGCGCACGGTCGCGGCGCGCGTCTTCCGCATGTTCTTCTTCGCGGATGCGATGTTCGGCACGAAAATCTCCAGAAATTCAATAGTGTTCGCGATTGTCGCGAGCCCTCAACGTACGCGGCTGTAGAGGCGAAGTCAAGCTGGCACAGCGCTTTACTCTCCCCAGGAGCGCCACTACCTTACGCCCGTTGCGCACCCCTGGCTCGCAGGGAGCGCGTGCCTCTCGCCCGCTCCTGTTGCATACTCTCCAGACCATCCTTCTCGTCGGGCCGGTCCTGCTGTTCTCGGTCATCGCGCACGAGATCGCGCATGGCTACGTCGCCCTTCTTCAGGGAGACCGGACCGCGCTCGACGCAGGCCGCCTGAGCTGGAACCCGATCAAGCACATCGACTTCTTCATGACGATCCTCCTGCCGCTCATCATGATCTTCGGATCCATGGCGGTCGGGGGGCCACCGGTCGTGCTCGGCGGCGCCAAGCCGGTGCCGGTTGACCCGCGAAACTACCGCCACGTACGCCGCGGCGACATTCTCGTCTCCCTCGCCGGCGTGGCCACGAACCTGCTCGTCGCCATCGCCTGCGTCGGCCTCATCGCCCTCGCCGGCGGCATCGCCCGCACCGCGCCGTCGCTCGAAGTGACCCTCGGGATCATGCAGGCGATGTTCGTCTATGGCATTCTGCTCAACGCAATTCTCATCGCCTTCAACCTGCTGCCCATCCCGCCTCTCGATGGCTCGCACGTGGTGAAGTACCTCCTGCCGCGACCGCTCGCGCTGCGCTACGTGCAATTCGGCCGGTACGGCATCGTCGTGCTCATTCTGCTCCTCAGCTTCGGCCAGCGCGCACTCGACCTCTGGTTGACACCCGCCTTCAACGCGGCGCAGCAGGCCCTCGGACTCGTTGGAGCATCCCTCCTTCCCACGGCCGCGCAGTGGCTGAAGTAGATCTGCTGACGTCCGGGACCGACGTCCTCGCCGCCAGCGGCGACGCGCCGCCGGCTGCATTCGTCGTCGAGCTCACCGAGTTCTCCGGCCCTCTCGACCTGCTCCTCTCGCTCATTCGCGAGGAGCAGGTGGACATCTACGACATTCCGATCGCCCGCGTCGCCGAGCAGTTCCTCGTGCGCATCCGTACGCTGGAGCTCAACGAGGCCGCCGATTATCTGGAGATGGCGGCGCGGCTGCTGCGCATCAAGGCGCAGATGCTGCTCCCGCGCGCCGACGGCGAGGAAGCGTGGGATGACCCGCGCGCCGAGCTCGTACGCCGGCTGCTGGAGTACCAGCAGATGCGCGAGGTGGTGGACGTCCTCGAGCGCGCGGGCGAGGAGCGTCGCAGTCGCTTCGCGCGCGCCTGGCTGCCGCAGGCGCCGGCGCCGCCGGAAGCGCCGCTGGCGCTCTCCCTCGCCGAGTTGCTCGCAGCGGTGGACCGCATCCTTCGCGTGGCGAAGGATCCCGCCGTTCACGACGTGGTGCCGAGGTCGCTGGACGTGCCCGGCGCCATCACCGTCATCCGCGCCCTGCTCGCGCTCCGCGTCCATGCGCGCTGGACCGACATCGTGGAACCCGGGGCCGAACCGTGGCAGGTGCTGTCCACCCTGCTCGGACTGCTCGAGATGGCCAAGCTCGGCGAATGCCGCGTGCTTCAGCCCAGACCATTCGCCAACGTGGAGATCACTCGTGACGCCGCTAGCGAAGCTGCTTGAGGCGGCGCTGTTCGCCAGCGCACGGCCCATTCCCGCCGATGAGCTGCTCGCCCTCGATCCGGAATCGTCGAAGGCGGCGCTCGCCGCCGCGCTCGATGAATTGCGCGAACACTACGACGTGGACGGGCACGGCGTGGAGCTCGTGGAGATCGGAGGCGGCTGGCAGATCCTCACTCGTGCCGAGTACACCGAAGCCATCGAGCGCGCCCAGCTCGCGGCAAGGCCGCAACGACTGAGCGCGGCCGCACTCGAGACCCTCGCACTGATCGCCTATCGCCAGCCGCTCGGCCGCGCCGAGATCGAGGAGATTCGCGGCGTGTCCGTCGGCAGCGTGCTCAAGTCGCTGCACGAACGCGGCCTGATCGACGTCGTCGGGCGTGGCGAAGGGCTGGGCCGTCCGCTGCTCTACGGCACGACGCCGATCTTTCTCGAGTACTTCGCGCTGCGCCACCTCGAGGAGCTGCCCAGATCCGACGAGTTGGCCGTCGCGCTGCGCGCCGAGCCTCGCCCACTCTGATGTCCGAGACGATGCGGATCCAGCGCGCCCTCGCGCGCGCGGGTGTGCTCTCCCGCCGCAAGGCGGAAGAGCTGGTCGCGAACGGGCGAGTCACGGTGAACGGGCTCGTGGCGCAGGTGGGGCAGACGGTGGATCCGGATCGCGACGTGATCCTCGTGGACGGCAATCGGATCGGTGCGCCGGCACCTACCGAGTGGTTCGTGCTCAACAAGCCGGCGGGCGTCATCACGTCGCGCCACGATCCGGAAGGCCGGCGCACCGTGTTCGATCTCGTGCCGCCGCGGCCGGGCCTCACCTACGTTGGCCGGCTCGATTTCCTCACCGAGGGCGTGCTCCTCCTCACCACCGACGGCGCCGCGGCGCACCGGCTCACCCATCCGAGCCACGAAGTCGAGCGCACGTACGTCGCGTCGGTGCTCGGCGAGGCCGATCGCGCCGTGGAAGAAGCGCGCTTCGGCGTGGAGCTCGAGGATGGGCCGGTCAAGCCGAGGCGGATCCATGCCAGCAAGGCGGGGCGCGGGCGCTGGGACCTCACCATCACGCTGAGCGAGGGACGAAACCGCGAGGTCCGTCGTCTATGTGAGGCGCTCGGCCTGCAGGTCGACCGGCTCGTGCGGGTGCACTTCGGCCCAGTCGAACTGGGCGACCTCGCCACCGGGCGTGTGCGCTCGCTCACACGACGTGAACGCGTCGAGCTGGAGAAACTGTAGCGCGACATCAGGGTAGTTGAGGTCGATGGCAGGGAAGTTGACTGGCTACTCGCCGACTGAACGACTCGAACTGCCGAGCAGTCATGAGTTTCGAGTGCGCCAGTCATCGAGTCATCAGTCGTCACCACAACGCGCACGCCGAACTTCACCAAGAGAATCGTGGCCACTCAAGCTTCCTCGACCGCCGACGCCCGCCTCATTCAGGACGTGAGCAGCCAGGTCGCGCTGCGTGTCGTCGGTCAGGAGTACATGATCGATCGACTCCTCATCAGCCTTCTCACCGGCGGCCACGTGTTGTTGGAAGGCGTCCCCGGTCTCGCCAAGACGCTCACTGTCCGCACGCTCGCGGAGACGATCTCCACCAGCTTTTCCCGCATCCAGTTCACGCCGGATCTGCTTCCCGCTGACGTCGTCGGCACCCAGATCTACGACCAGTCAACCGGCAAGTTCATGGTGAAGAAGGGCCCCATCTTCGCCAACATCATCCTCGCCGACGAGATCAACCGCGCACCGGCCAAGGTACAGGCGGCGCTGCTGGAGGCGATGCAGGAAAAGCAGGTCACGATCGGCGGCACCACCTACCTCCTCGAGGAGCCGTTCCTCGTGCTGGCGACGCAGAACCCGATCGAGCAGGAAGGCACCTATCCGCTGCCCGAGGCGCAGGTCGATCGCTTCATGCTCAAGCTCCGCGTCGGCTACCCGACGCGCGACGAGGAGCGTGAGATCATGCGCCGCATGGCGGGCGGCCATGCGATCCCGATCCAGCACGTCGCCACGCCCGAAGCGATTCTCGAGGCACGCGGCCGCATTGCGGATCTCTACATGGACGATCGCATCGTGGACTACATCGTCGACATCGTCCACGCCACGCGCGAACCGAAGGCGGCTGGTCTCGACGACCTCGAGTCGCTGATCGAGTTCGGCGCCAGCCCGCGCGCGACGATCGCGCTCGCGCAGGCGTCGCGCGCGCATGCCTTCCTGCGCGGCCGGTCGTTCGTCACGCCGGACGACGTGAAGGCGATCGCCCCCGATGTGCTCCGCCACCGCGTGCTGACCACGTACGAAGCGGAGGCCGAGGAGGTGACGAGCGACGACATCGTCACGCGCGTGCTGGCCAAAGTCGAGAGCCCGTGAGCGTCGAGAGCCCGCGGGCCGCTCGCGCGGGAGTCCCGCCGGAAATCCTGCGCCAGGTGAAGCTGCTCGAGCTGCGCACCCGCGGGCTCGTCAACTCGCTGTTCAGCGGCGAGTACCGCTCCGTGTTCAAGGGGCAGGGAATGGAGTTCTCCGAGGTGCGCGAGTACCAGTCGGGCGACGAGGTGCGCTCGATCGACTGGAACGTCACGGCGCGCATGCGGAAGCCGTACGTGAAGCGCTACATCGAGGAGCGCGAGCTCACCGTGATGCTGTGCGTGGATCTCTCCGGCTCGGAGCGGTTCGGCACCCGGCGTCGGTTCAAGAGCGAGCTGGCGAGCGAGCTGGCCGCGGTGCTCGCGATGTCGGCGATTCGCAACAATGATCGTGTCGGCGCGGTGCTGTTCACCGATCGCATCGAGCACGTCGTCCCGCCACGGAAGGGCCGTCGCCACGCGTTGCGGCTGATGCGCGACCTGCTCGCGTTCGAGCCCGTCGGCACGGGGACGGATATCGCCGCGGCGATCGAGTACACGGGCCGGATGCTCCCGCACAAGTCCATCATCTTCGTCGTCTCGGATTTCCAGGCGCCCGATCTCGAGCAGCCGCTCAAGCTGCTCGCGCAGCGCCATGACGTCGTGGCCGTCACGGTGGATGACCCGTCCGAGCAGGTGCTTCCCGATCTGGGCCTCGCGCGGTTCATCGATCCCGAGACCGGACAGACGCTCGACGTGGACACGAGCGACCCGGACGTTCGCTCCCGATTTGCCGCCGCCGTGGAAGAGGAGCTCTCGGCGCGCCGGCACCTGCTGCGCCGCCTTGCCATCGACGAGATTCCGATCCACACCGACGGCGGAGTCGTCGACCCGCTCATTCGCTTCTTCCGCGCGCGTGAGACGCGCTCGCACCGCCGGTGATGCGCATGCGTGGCTTCACCCGGCTCGCGTTGGCCGGCGCGTTGAGCGGCGGCGTCGCACTGGCACCGGAGGCCGTGGCGCAGCAGGGAACGCGCATTCCGGTGCAGGCGGGCGCCGTCGTCGATCGTGACTCCGTCACTGTCGGGGACGTGGTGAAGCTGACGGTGCGCGTCCGCGCCCCACGCGGCGCCACGGTGAATTTTCCGTCGGCGGTCGATTCGCTCGGTCCGGTGCAGTCGCTGGACCCGCCGACCGTGCGCGACGGGAGTGACACGCTCGACTACACCGACCGTGTCGCGACCTATCGGCTCGCGGCGTGGGATGTCGGCACGCTGCCCATCCGGCTCGGAGAAGTGCTCGTCCAGACGGACGACGACGACCGCCGGGTCCGGCTCACGCTGCCGTCACTCATCGTGCGCAGTGTGCTGCCGGCGGATACCACGCTGCGCGTGCCCAAACCGGCGCGCCCGTTGCTGCCGGTCAATGCGCCTGTCCCGTGGTGGTGGTGGCTCCTCGCGGCACTCGCGATCATCGCGTTGGGGCTCGGCATCTGGTGGTGGCGGCGCCGGCGCGGCGGCGCGCTGCCGCCGCCGGGCGATCCGTACGGCGATGCCGAGCACGAGTTCGATCGCATCGAGAAGCTGCGTCTCGTGGACGCCGGCGAGCCCGGTCGGCACGCCGCACTCATGACCGACGTTCTCCGGCGCTATCTTGCCGCACGACACAGCCACGCCTCGCTTGCGTTGACCAGCGTCGAGCTGCTCGCCGCCGTGCGCGGAGAGCCCGGACTGACGTACGATCGCCTGCAGCGCCTGTTCGCCTCGGTGGACGCAATCAAGTTCGCGCGCGCGCCCGTCTCGTCTGCCGAGGCTCGTTCGCTCGGCAATGAGGCGCGCGAGATCGTTCGCACCGAGCATCAGCATGCGATGGCCGTCCGGGCCGCCGCCGAGGCGGCCGCGCGCCAGGGACGGGCCGCATGACCGGTCTCGGGCACGTCGAGTTCGCATCGCCCTGGTGGCTGCTGCTCCTGCTGCTGCTCCCCGTATGGTGGTTCATCGCGCGCCGCCGGCGTCCCGCGGCGATCGTGTTCTCACGCGTCGCGATCCTCGCCCGGGGTCCGCACGCCGGCCGCACCCTCGCCCGCATGCTCGCGCTGCTGCGCAACCTCGCGCTCGCCTGCGGCGTGCTGGCACTCGCACGCCCGCGCTCCGGCGCGCGCGCCGAAACATCCACGAGCGAGGGCATCAACATCATCATTGCCTTCGACATCTCGAGCTCGATGCTCGCGCAGGACTTCCAGCCGCAGAACCGGCTCGAGGTGGCGCGCGCGAAGATCAAGGACTTCGTTGCGGCGCGGGATCACGATCGCATCGGCGTCGTTGCCTTTTCCGGCGAGGCGCTGACGCAGGTGCCGCTCACGACCGACTATCCCGTCGTACAGGCGGCGCTCGACAACCTGCAGCCCGGCCAGCTCGAGGACGGCACCGCCATCGGCACCGCCATCGCCACGGCGGCCAACCGCCTCAAGGACGCACCGGGGAAGTCGAAGGTGCTCGTCCTGCTCACCGACGGCGTGAACAACCGCGGTTCCATCGACCCGCGCACGGCCGCACGCGCCGCCGCGCAGTTCGGCATCCGCATCTACGGCATCGGCGTCGGTACGGAGGGCATGGCCCCGGTGCCGGTGGGACGCGGACTCTTCGGGCTCCGGTACGAGATGCAGCGCGTGGAGATCGACGATGCGCTGCTGACCGACATCGCGAACGCCACCGGCGGCCGCTACTTCCGTGCGCGTGACCCGGTGGCGCTCCAGCGCATCACCGAGCAGATCGACGCGCTGGAACGCAGCCCCGTGCGCAGCCGCACCTACGTGCGCTACACGGAGCTCTTCCGCTGGCCACTCGGCGCGATGCTCGTCGCGCTCGTCGCCGAGTTGCTCCTGCTCGCCTGGAAGGGGCCGCTGCCATGATGAACCTCGGCATCGATCCTCGCGTCATCGAGCATCCATGGCTGCTTGCGCTCGCCGTCGTGCTGCCCCTGCTGTTCATCTACCTGCTGCGGCGGTCGCGCCGCCAGCGGCAGGCCAGGTTGCAGCGACTCGGCACGCTCGACGTCGTACGTCGACTGGTGCCGGCTACGGCACTCGTCGGCAGCGGCTGGCGCGCCACCCGACTCGGCCTCGCCGCTGCCCTTGCCGGCATCGCCATCGCCGGACCGCGCTGGGGGCTCGAGCGCACCACCGTGCGCTCCACCGGAGTGGACATGGTGATCGCCGTGGACGCCTCGCTCTCCATGCTCGCCACCGATGTTCAGCCCAATCGGCTGGAGCGCGCGAAGCAGGAAATCCGCCGCCTGCGAGCGTTGAGTCCGGGGGATCGTGTGGGCCTGCTCGCCTTCGCCGGACGCAGCTATGTACTCTCGCCCATCACGGTGGATGAAGGCGCGCTCGACCTCTTCCTCGACAATCTCGATCCGAGCGTCGTCGGGCAGGCGGGAAGCTCGCTGTCGCAGACGATCAACCAGGGTACCAACCTGCTCTCGCTCACGAAGAGTGGCGCGGACCGCGCCCTGGTGGTCATGTCTGATGGCGAGGCCTTCGAGCTCAAGGACGACGTGATCGCCGCGGCGCAGCGCGCCGCGGAGCAGAACGTGCACCTCGTCACCGTCGGCTTCGGCACTCAGCAGGGAAGCACGATTCCCATTCGCGAGAACGGTCAGGTGACGACGAAGAAGGACGAGAACGGCCAGACGGTCATCACTCACTACACGCCTGATTTGCTGCAGGCGGCGGCGCAGGCGTCCAACGGCACCTTCATCCCCGCCGAGGCCAGCGACAAGGCAGCGCGCATCAAGGCGGCGCTGTCGGCGCTCCGGCGTCAGGCGCGCGTCACTGAAACGGGCGACAATCTCACGCCACGCTTCCAGTGGTTCCTCCTTCCCGCCATCCTGTTGCTCTGGCTGGACACCGTGCTCGGCGGACGTCGTGGACGGCGCAAGCGCCGGGCAGCCGCTGCAGAGACGGCGCTCGCCGCCGGTCTCGTGGCCGCGGTGACGATCAGTGGCTGCGCACCGCGCGCCCAGGCGGTGGACGCGGCGGCAGCGTACGCCGCGAAAGACTATCATCGCGCCGCCACCTTGTTTGCCGAGGTGGCGAGCGACGACCGGTCGCCGGGTTCGCTCTACAACTACGGCACGGCGCTGCTCGCGGATGACTCGATGGCGGCGGCCGTCGAGGTCCTCGACCGCGCCGCCGAGAAGGCCGACGACGAGACGCGGTACCGCGCGCGCTTCAACTCGGGACTCGCTTCGCTCATCCCGGGACTCGCTGCGCCGGGAGATTCTGGCGCCGCCGACCTCGACAAGGCGCTCGCATCGTACAAGCGCGTACTGCTTCAGCGTCCGAACGACCTGGAAGCCAAGTGGAACTACGAGCTCGCCCTGCGCAAGAAGAAGCAGGGCGGGGGCGGAGGAGGCGGCGGCCAATCGAACTCCTCTCCGTCCCCATCCTCGCAGGAGCCCAAGCCCCAGCCCACCCTGGCCCAGCGCCAGGCCGAGCAGCTGCTTGGCAGCGCGGAGCGGGAGGAGCGGGACGTGCAGAGCCGCAAGCAGAAGCAGAGCCGCCAGGAGCCACCGCCGGGCGGCAAGGACTGGTAGCGCGTCGTGCTCGCTCTCGCGCTCGTGGCGCAGATCGCCGTCGTGGCGCGCGCCCCCGCCACGGCGGTCAGCTGCTCTCCGTTCGACGTCAGCGTTGCCGCGCGCGCGGCGGGTAGCGTCGCACCACGGATCAACCTGCCCAATGCAGCCGGTATCCAGCTGCTCGCCACCAGGGTCGTGTCACGCGTGGAGCAGTTCGCCGGCGGAGAATCATCCGCCCTCACCGAAGCGACGTTCACGATGGCCGTGGGAGGCATCGGTCGCGTCGCGCTGCCGGCGTTCGTCGCCGTTGCCGGCTCGCAGCGGGGCATCGGCGCGACCGATCCGATCGAGCTTCGGCGCGCCGACGACGCATCGCCCCGTGTGCTCGTCCGAGCCCGACTCGATCCTGATCGCGATTCGGTGTTCGTGGGCCAGCAGGTCGACTACGTCGTCGATGTGCTCCTCAACGACATTGCGCGACAGCGGCTTCGCCGCAACCCGACCTTCTTCCCGCCCGAGATGCCGGGCGTACTGGCGTACGACCTCGCATTTCCGCCCGTGCCGCGGCGCGACGGACCTCATTGCTTCGACGCGCTCACCTATCGGCGCGCGCTCTTTCCGCTGTTTGCCGGCGCGACGAGAATTGCGCCTGCCTCGCTCAGCTACTCGCTTCCCGTCTCGACGTCGTTCTTCTCCCGCGAGGAGAGCTTCGAGCTCCGCACCGATAGTGTAGCCTTTCGCGCCGTGGATCCACCTGCGGCCGGACGCCCTGCTGCCTACATCGGCGCCGTCGGGCAGGTGAATGCGTCGTCGCGACTGGCCACGACCAGCGCGCGCATGGGCGATCCGGTTGTGCTCACCCTCCGGCTCGAAGCCGTGGGGAACGTGAAGCTCATGCCCCGTCCCGCGATCTCGCTGCCATGGGCCTCGGTTGCGCTCGGTGATGAACGAGTCTCGGTGGACTCCGCGGCGGCTCAGGTCCGCGGCACCAAGGAATTCGACTGGCTGCTCACGCCGCGCCGCGCGGGTCAACTCGTCGTGCCCGCCATCCTCTACCCGTTCTTCGATCCCACCCGAGCGGCATACGACGTTGCCGTCACCGATTCGCTCCGGCTCGACGTGACGAGTGCCGCGCTCGTGGCGAGCGACAGTGTGCGCGCGGCGCCCCTCGCCATCCGCGCCGTGCTGCGCGAGGAGCGGGGAAGGCCCCTCCCGGCGCGAGGGTGGTTCTGGGCGGTGCTTGCACTCGCGCCGGCGCCGGCGGTGCTTCGCCGCGTTCGCCTGCGTCGCCGTCGTCGAGCGCGGCTCCTGCGCGCGCTGCCCCGGCTGCGTGCGCTGGCCACCAGCTCCTCGCCCAGTGCCCGCGACGTTCGGCGAAGCTTCGTCGATGCCCTCGTCGAGCGCGTGCCAGCGCTCGCTGACGGCGTGGCACGTGCCCCGCTGGCGCGCATGCTCCGGCACGCCGGAGTGACCGACGCCGCCGCCGACCGCGCCTCGGCGGTACTCGCCGAACTGGACGTCGCGGCGTTCTCGGCAGATCAGGTGGTATCACCCGAGCTCGTGGCGCGCGCACTGGCCGTGGCACGCGCCGTCGACATCGAAGCCGTAAGGCCCGCGTCCGGTCCTCGCGCCGCGCGTGCGATCGCCTTCCTGGCGCTCGGCGTCGGCGCACTCGGCATGGCAGCGCTGCACCTCGGCGCCATGCCGGAGCCGCTGTCGCGCGCCTTCGATGAAGGCGTGACCGCGTATCGGCAGGACGACTTCGCTGCTGCGGAGCGACTCTTCGCGCGGGTGAGTGCTCGCGCGCCTCGAGCCGAGGACGCGTGGGCGAACTTCGGCACCGCAGCGTGGGCTCGCGGCGATACGGCGCGCGCCTCGGTCGGTTGGCAGCGCGCGTTGAGGCTGGATCCCCTGGACGGAGAGATTCGCGAGCGGTTGAACGCTGTGCAGCCAACCTCGTTCGGGGATCCGGCGTACGTGCCGCCGGTACCGGTGAACGGCGTCGCTGCAGCGGCGCTCGCGTTCTGGCTCGCCGCGTGGACGCTGTTCGCACTGGCGCCGGTGCGACGTCGCTCGCTCGCGAGCGCTGGCGCAGGTGGTGCGCTCACCCTCTCGCTTCTGCTGGTCGGCGCCGCGTTCGAGCTCCAGCGCCGCGTCGGGGTGAACGGAGTCGGCGCGCTCCGCAACGCGAGAACACTCCTCGATGCCCCTTCCGCGGGTGCAGCCTCTGTGGCGACTTCCAGCGCTGGCGAAGTGGGAGCCATCGGCCCCCGTGAGGGCGCCTGGGTGCGCGTCATCCTCGACGACGAACGGGCCGGTTGGGTCCCCGCCGCCGCCGTAATTCCACTCGACGATCCCCTGGATTGATCGCGAGCCGACGGTCGTGCCGCCATATTTGAGCGATGCCCGCGTCGCGCATCGCCATCCTCCCTTCCGCCGTCGCTGACCAGATCGCGGCCGGAGAAGTCGTCGAGCGTCCCGCCTCGGCGCTCAAGGAGCTCGTCGAGAATGCGCTGGATGCGGGCGCAAACAGCATCGATGTCGCCGTCGAGGAGGGAGGACGTACGCTCATCCGCGTCAGCGACGACGGCTGCGGCATGGCCCGCGACGACGCCGTGCTCGCCCTCGCGCGCCACGCGACCTCCAAGATTCGCACCGCGGCCGACCTCGTTGGCGTGCCCAGCTTCGGCTTCCGCGGGGAGGCCCTGCCCGCTATCTGCTCCGTGAGCCATCTCGTCGTGGAGACCGCCCCTGCCGACGGTGCCGGTACGGCCGTTCGCGCCGCCGGCGGCACCGTGGAGCAGGTGGACGACGTCGCTCGCCGCCGCGGTACCACGGTCAGCGTATCACGCCTGTTCTACAACGCGCCCGCGCGCCAGAAATTCCTGCGCGGCGCGCGGTCGGAATGGCGAAGCATCCTCGAGACGATGAGCCTCGTCGCGTTGACGAGGCGCGATGTACGATTCACTCTCGCGCACGACGGCAAGACGGTCCTTTCGCTTCCCGCGGCTGCGACGCTGCGCGATCGTGTCGCGGCGCTCTGGGGCGGGGCCTTTGCCGACCGGCTGCTCGACGTGGAAGACGTGCGCGGCGCCATTCAGGTGAGTGGTCTCGCCGAACGTCCCGCTGACGTCGGCACCGCGAGCCGCCGTACCTTTCTCACCGTCAACGGCCGTCCCATTCGCGACGCGGGACTCATTCGTGCCGCCGAATCCGCTTACCGCTCCACCATCACGGCGGGACTGCGTCCCTCGCTGCTGCTCGAGGTCGTGGTGCCTGCGTCGAGCGTGGACGTGAACGTTCATCCGGCCAAGGCGGAAGTCCGCTTCGCCGATCGCTGGGTCGTCGAACGCGCCGTGGAGGACGCGGTGCGACGCGCGCTCGGGACCTTCGATGCGAGCGCTGCGCTCGGGGTGAGACGCCGGACGGTGGGGGGCTCGCCCTGGAATGGCGCGAGCGCATCCTCTGCCGACGTCGAACGCCTGCGCGCGCCCGCGCCGCCGACGGACGGCCTGTTCGCGTCGCCTGAGAGCCCAACGCCGGACGAAGAAGGCGGCCGTGAGATCGAAGCGCACCGACCGGCCGAGCCCGACTTCGCACCACCGCCGCGAGCCGACGAGGCCGAACCGTCCGTGCCGCCCCTCATCCAGCTGCGTCGCACGTGGATGATGTTCGAGCACGAGGACGGCGTCGTGCTCATCGACCAGCACTCCGCCCACGAGCGCGTATTGTACGAGCGATTCATGGGCATGCTCGAGCGCGGGGAAGCGCCGTCGCAGCGACTGCTCTTTCCACTCACCCTGCATCTGGCGCCCGCCGAGAGCGAGGCGTTCGAGGCCAATCGCGCCATGCTGGCCACGCTCGGTTTCGAGGTGGAAGGGTTCGGCGGACACACCCTGCTCATTCATAGCGTGCCGCTGCCGCATCCCCGCTTCGATGCCGAACGCTGTCTGCGCGAGACGCTCGCCACGCTCGCCGGCGACCGCGATGCGAGCGCCCACGCCCGACATGAGCGGCTCGCCGCGACGGTAGCGTGCAAGGCGGCCATCAAGGCGGGTGATGAGCTCTCGCCGGCTGAGATGCGCGCCCTGTTCATCGCCCTCGGCGCGACGAAGCTTCCCGCGCACGACGTGCACGGGCGCTCGACGATCGTGCAGCTCTCCTGGTCCGAGCTCGAGCGGCGTTTTGGCCGGCAGTGACGGCTTCGTGGTGCCGGTCATCTGCGGCCCCACTGCCGCAGGTAAGACACATGCCGTCCTCGCGCTGGCGGACGTCGTCTCATTGGAGATCGTCAGCGCCGATTCGCGCCAGCTCTACCGCGGGTTCGACGTCGGCACTGCCAAGCCGACGCCTGCTGAACGAGACCTCGTGCCTCATCAGGGCATCGATGTGCTCGACCCCACCCAGCGCGCGTCGGCAGCGTGGTGGGCCGACCACGCGGACCGCTGGATTCGCGACGCGCTCGCGCGCGGCCGGCTGCCGATCGTGGTCGGAGGAACCGGCCTCTATCTGCGCGCACTCTTCGGCACGATGTTCGACGAGCCGCCGCTGGACCCGGAACGCCGCCGAGCGCTCGAGATGGAACTCGCACCGCTCGACACGACGGAGCTGCGGCGCCGCGTCGAGCTGCTGGATCCCGAGCGCGCGCACCTCGGCCGTACCCAGCTGTTGCGCACGATCGAGGTCGCCACGCTCACCGGTCGCCGCCTGAGCGTGCTGCAGCGAGATCACGCGACCGTTCCACGTTGGCGAGCCCGCTATCTTGTCCTCGACCCGGGGCCCTCGCTCTCCGGCACGATCGCCGCGCGCACCCGCGCGATGTTCGCCGCAGGATGGCGCGAGGAGGTTCGCCGCCTGATGGCGAGCGTTCCCGATGACGCGCCGGCGTGGAACGCCAGCGGCTATCGCGTGATTCGTGCGCTGGAACAGGGGATGCTCTCACTGGAGGCTGCCATGGAGCGCGTGATCATCGAGACTCGCCAGTACGCCAAACGACAGCGCACCTGGTTCCGGCACCAGCTGGCCGGAGAAGAGGTCACCCGCCTCGATCCCCGCGCCGCCGGCTTTAGCGAGGCACTCCTCGACTGGTACGGCACCGGAGCAGGGGAGGCGGGCGCGTGAAGATCGGTATCACCTGCTATCCCACGTATGGAGGTTCGGGCGCCGTGGCGACGGAGCTCGGGATCGCGCTCGCCCAGCGTGGGCACGAGATCCACTTCATCACCTACGAGCAGCCCTTCCGCCTGCCGCGCTTCCTTCCGCGGATCTACTTCCACGAGGTGGACGTCGGCCGCTATCCGTTGTTCGAG
>Ga0157372_10003475_pt1 | contig 16983 bp, 11 predicted proteins | sample C55metaG_FD_115307 | JGI IMG/M metagenome (GOLD analysis project Ga0157372, IMG submission 115307) | Corn rhizosphere microbial communities from Kellogg Biological Station, Michigan, USA - C5-5 metaG | ecosystem: Host-associated > Plants > Roots > Rhizosphere > Soil | place: USA: Michigan... | reverse complement strand
CAGCACCTTACGGATACCCACCTCACGGGTCCGCTGCTCCGCGACAAAGGCGGAAAGGCCCAACAGGCCGAGACAGGAAATGAAAATGGCCAGCCCGGTAAGGAAGCCCGCCAGCCGGCTGGTCCGCTCGTCGTCGTCGAATTTCTTCGCATAGCTTTGATCGGCGAACACGTATTCAAAAGGGTCTTCCGGATCAAAGCGTTTGAATACCCCCTGGATGACTGCAAGCGTCCGGGCCATACCGGCCTGCGGCTTCAGCCGGATATCGATGGTATGGATCCTCGAAAAAGAAAGATAGCTGCTGATGTAGAATAGCATCGGTGCGACCTTTTGACCGGGAAGCTGCGAGATCATATCCTTCACGACGCCGATAATGGTATATCGGCCGTTATCGCCCCATTGCACGACCTCGCCGACAGGGTTCTTAAGGCCCATATATTTAACGGCCGTCTCATTGATAATGATATTACCGGAGTCCGTCGCCCGGTTGGCAATAAAATCCCTCCCTTCCAGCAATTGCCAGCCAGTGACCTTCCCAAACTCCGCGGTGACCCCGTTCGTGACGAACTCTTCTTGCAGCGCGGGGTCCTTCCCCTTCCAGTTAAATCCCATATTGGTGGTCCAGGTGTTGGTGATCTGGCTCTCCGAAGCGGCGACGCCGTCGACGACACCCGTCTCCATCAACGCAGCGGTCAACGCCTGCGAATGGGCATTCCAATCCAGGTTATGCGGTGGAACGAAGAGCAACCCCGCCCGATCATAACCCACCGGCCGGTCTTTGACATATTGTATCTGTCGCAAGACCACGAGGGTAGCTACGATCAGGATGACGCTGACGGTAAACTGGAGGACCACCAACGCCTTCCTGGGCAGCGCGGCAAGCTTGCCCGCCTTAAAGGTTCCCTTTAGCACTTTCACCGGCCGGAACGAAGAAAGATACAACGCGGGATAGCTGCCGGCGAGTAACCCGGTGACAAACGTAAAGATCAGCCCGGCGCCCCAGAACCACGCCGACGCGTAGGGAATTTGCAGTTGCTTTTCGGCCACATCGTTGAAAAAGGGCAGGAACAACTGGGCCAGGCCAATTGAAAAAAGAAAGGAGAAAAAGGCGACGACCAGCGACTCGCTGTAGAACTGACCCACCAGCTGGCCACGCATGGACCCGATCGCCTTGCGGATACCCACTTCCTTCGCCCGCTTCTCACTCCGGGCGGTGCTGAGGTTCATAAAATTGATACAGGCAAGGATCAGCACGATCACCCCGATTAGGGCATACAACCGGACATAGCTGATCCGGCCGCCGGCACTGACGCCGTCCTTGAATTCGGAATAAAGATGCCAACGGTTCATGGGATGAAGAAAGAGCTCGGGTTTGAACCGGCGGTCGCCCGGGGAATTGTCCCGCTTGACGAATTTGATGGCGTTGGAAGCCTGCGCAGGATCGATACCATCTTTCAGCTGCACATACACATTGAACCAGCTGTTGCCCCAGCCTATCTTGGTTTTCTGGTCTTCCCGGATCAGGGAAAAGGGCCGGATGTATTGGGTCCTCGAGAAAGAGGAGTTGGCTGGGAGATCCGCATAGATCCCGGTAACCTTCGCAGGCTCCTTTGTGTCGAAGACTATTGTCTTTCCCATGGGGTCTTTATCCCCGAAAAGGCTCCTTGCTGCCGATTCGGAAAGGATCACCGAGGTGGGATCGTTCAATGACCCATTATTTCCCCTGATCATCCGAAGAGAGAACATGTCGATCACCTCGCCATCGAGGTAGTTTCCCATGATCTTCACCTTCTTATCTCCATAGGCGAGTAACTGCTGCCGGTCGCCGCCTTCGGTCACGATATATTTGAAATACCGACCGTAATCCTTGCTCAATGCAGGGGCCAGCTGCAGCGCCTCCCCCCACCAGGTCTGGCGGCCGCCGCTGAGATCCTGGTTCTGCAGGACGGCGGCGATCCGGTCGTGGTTGCGATGTACCCGATCAAAGGACAGCTCGTCATAGATCCAAAGTCCGATAAGGATGGCAACGGCCATGCCAATGGCCAAGCCACCGACATTGATGGCGGTGGTAAAACGGTTCCGTGCCAGACCGCGCAAGGCGACGCGGAGATAGTTTTTTAACATGAGGATGCGATTTATTTTTAGTAATACTCCGGAATGCGAAATTAGTTACTCGCTGCGCAAGGAATTGATCGGATTAGCCAGCGCCGCCTTTGCCGCCTGGAAACTGATCGTCAGAATGGCGATAACGAGCGCGGCCACGCCGGCCAACGGGAATATCCACCAGCTCACCGGGGTCCGGTACGCGAACTCGTGCAACCACTGCGACATGGCCCACCAGGTCACCGGTACGGCAATAAGAAAGGCCAGCCCCACCAGCAGCAGGAATTCCTTCGACACAAGGACCAACACCGAGCCGATGGTGGCGCCCAGCACCTTGCGGATACCGATCTCCTTCGTCCGCTGTTGGGCCATATAGGCGGCAAGCCCAAAAAGCCCCAGTCCGGCGATGAGGATCGCGATGAGCGTAAAACCCGTGAAAAGCCGGCCCGTCCGTTGTTCGGCGGTGTACAGATGTGCGAACCGGTCGTCCAGGAAATAATAACCGAAAGGCCCCTTCGGATGGAAGCCGGCCCAGCGCTGCCGGGTATCCGACAGGAAGCTGCTCATATCCGCGGTATTCACCTTTACCAGCATCCCTCCCTGGTTATTCCCCAGCAGAAGCATCAGCGGAGCGATCTTTTGCTTCACCGAGAGATAGTGGAAATCCTTGAGCACGCCCACGACCCTATATTCTTTCTGGCCCGACCGAACGATGACCTTTCCGATCGGGTCGGTATTCCCCCACCCAAGGTCGGCCGCCGCCGTCTCATTGATCAGCACCGCACCCGCGGTGTCGGTAGGAAAATCCCGGGAGAAATTCCGTCCCTTCACCACCCGCAACCCAAGCGTGGAGACATAATTGTAGTCGATATTGTAAATATTGGTATGGATCTCCCCCCGGCCATCGCCCGCGGCCGACTTGGGGTATATCTCCGTACCCCCCATCGCCCCCGAACCCGGCACACACCAGCTGAGGCTGGCATTGACGACCCGTTTATCCCTCAGCAGCTCCTGCCGGAAGGCTTCCTGGTTGTTGTCGAGCAGGGACAGGTCCTGGATATAGACCACCTGGTTCTTGTCATAACCCAGCCGCATATCCTGCATATAGTGCAGCTGCCGGTAGACTATCAGCGTGGCCACTATGAGGGCGATCGACACGACAAATTGAAACACAACGAGGCTGCTGCGCAAAAGACTGCGGCGGCCACCGGGTAGCGAACCTTTTAGGACTTTTATCGGCTCGAACGATGACAGGAAAAAGGCCGGGTAGATACCTGCCGCGGCACCGACAAGCAGGATCAGCACGATAGCGGCTACAAGGGCAGGAACGTTGAAGAAGACCCAATAGCTAAAATGCTTCCCCGACACCTGGTTGAACCAGGGCAGGATCAACAATGCGAGACCGACGGCGAGGATCATCGAGAAGGCCGTGAGGAGGACCGACTCGGTAAGAAACTGTGCGATCAGTTGTTTTTTCACCGAACCCATCACCTTGCGGATACCCACTTCCTTGCTTCTTGCAGCGGCGCCGGCCGTGGACAGATTGGTGAAATTGGCACAGGCGAGCAACAGGATGAAAAGGGCCAGCGCGCTGAATATAAGGACATAGAGCCGGCTGCCATTGGCCTCCAGTTCGTATTTGGTGTTGGAGCCAAGATGGATATCGGTAAGCGGCGTCAGCGAAAAGATGAAGGTGTTGGCGGCTTTACGGGCCTCGGAAAGCGGAATGCCCATATCGCGGGAGATCTCGGTAACACAGTATTTATTGACCAGCTCCGGGAATCGGGCCTGCAATTTTTTAGGGTCCGCGTCGGGTCGGAGCCGGAGATAGGTATACATGCCCACATTGGTCCATGTATTGTGGGTGAAATGCATTGTCCCCCAGCTGAGAAAGGCTTCGAAATGGAAATGCGCCTCGTCGGGTATTTTATCGATGACCCCGGTGATGGTGCAGGCGCCGTAGTTGGAGAGGTCGACCGTCTTGCCCAGCGCCGGGGCCGTGCCGAAGTATTTGGTAGCAAAGGTCTTGGTGATCACGAGGCTATTGGGCCGGACCAGGGCCGTATGAACATCGCCTTCAAGGAAGGGAAGGGTGAAGACCTCGAAGAAATTGCTGTCGACATAGACAAGGTCGGGTTCCTTGAACTGCCGGGTACCGGCCTGGATATAAGTGTCCCCCACATGGCCAAGCCGGGTAAAGGCCTCGATCTCCGGGAAGGCGGCCCTCATCCCCGGTCCGACAGCAATGTCGACCATGGGATAGTCGGACTGCGCGGTGCTGGCGACACCCAGGTTCACCCGGTAGATATCTTTCGACCGGTGGGCATAGCGGTCATACGAACTCTCATCCCTGACCCAGGCGGCAATAAGCAGGCAGGCGGCGAGTCCTACGGAAAGCCCGAGGATGTTTATGGCCGCAAAGACCTTGTTCCGCCGGAGATTGCGGAGCGCAAGCTTGATATAGTTTTTTAGCATGGCAAATGATTTGCATAGTGAAGGTACCAATTACATGGGACGCAGGAACCGGGGTTAATGTTGCATTAAGCCTCTAAAAAAGGCCGAACCGGCCCGGGTCCGAAAGGGAAATTTCGGTAACTTACTCAAAACACTTTTTTATGTCAACAACAACTGAGGTCATGTCGACGACGGAGATCGCCAACCGCCTGGTCGAACTCTGCAGCAAAGGCGACTACGAAACCGCTCAAAAGGAGCTGTACGCGGATGACGCGGTCAGCATCGAGCCCCATGGCACGCCGGATTTTCAGCAGGAGACAAAAGGGTTGGACGCCATCATCGAAAAGGGCAAGAAATGGTCCGAGATGGTGCAAGAGTATCATGGATCGAAAGTGTCACAGCCACTGGTCAGCGACAACTCTTTCGCGGTCACCATGTGGATGGACGTGACGATGAAAGGGAAGGGACGCATGGCCATGAACGAGCTTTGCGTGTATCATGTAAAGGATGGCAAGATAGTTTCGGAGCAATTCTTTATGTAATTTGGCGGAAAATTTAACGATGCGTTATCCAAGGATCTTTCTTGTCACGATCTTACCGGCGATGCTCACCTGCATCGCCTTTTTTTGTGCCCTTCCCGGTCATGCTCAGAAGTTCGAAGGTCTCGCTCAAACGCCGCCGATGGGGTGGAACAGCTGGAACAAGTTCGCTTGTGACGGTGTCAACGAGACGGTCCTGAAAGAGACCGCCGATGCGATGGCCGCCAATGGGATGCAGCAGGCGGGTTACCAGTACATCGTCATCGACGACTGCTGGCAGACCGGCCGCGACAGCGCGGGGAACATTATCGTGGACGCCTCGAAATTTCCGCATGGCATCAGGGCCCTCGCGGACTATATACATTCCAAAGGGCTGAAGTTCGGCATCTATACCTGCGCGGGGACAAAGACCTGCGCCGGCCGGCCCGCAAGCCTGGGCTATGAATTCCAGGACGCCCGCCAGTATGCCGCCTGGGGTGTCGACTATCTGAAAGAAGACTGGTGCAACGTCCTGCCGAACCAGAATGCCGAAGCCTCCTACACCCTGATGCGGGACGCCCTCTACAAGGCCGGCAGGCCCGTAGTCTTCAGCCTTTGCGAATGGGGCTCGCATAAACCCTGGCATTGGGCGACCAATATCGGTCACCTCTGGCGCAGCTGTGGCGACATTGGCAACAACTGGAGCTACCAGGAAGCAAGCGACGGCGGTATCTACGGCGGCAGCGTGATATCCAATCTCGATCTGCAACGCGGACTGGAGCAATATGCCGGGCCGGGTCACTGGAACGACCCCGATATGCTGGAGGTGGGCAACGGCGTGCTGAGCCCCGATGAAGAACGCTCTCACTTTACGCTGTGGTGCATGCTCGCCGCACCGCTGATGGCGGGTAATGATCTCCGTAATATGTCCGCCGCGACAAAGGCGATCCTCACCAACAGGGACGTGATCGCCATCGATCAGGACCCGCTTGGAAAACAAGGATACGATGTGTATTATAAGGACGATCTCGAAGTCTTCGTAAAACCCCTGCAGGGTGGTGATACTGCCGTCTGTCTGTTCAACCGCGGCGATGAACCAAAAAAGGTCGACCTTCCCTGGAGCGCCTTCCATATCGGCAGCGGCAAAGCCATCCGCGATGTCTGGAAAGGACAGGCGCAGGGTACTACCTCCTCGTCATTCCGCGGCGAGATCGCAAAGCATGCGGTGATCCTGTTACGGCTTTCAAAATGATCATTTTATCGACGTGATGGCCGTATCGCCGTATTTTCCCTCGGTTTTGATAACGCCGAAGCCGGGGGCGTACCATTCCGTATAGTCATAGTTGACGGGAATGCCGATGGGCCCGGTCTTTATGGAGAGATGGCCATGGGCGCTGATCTTGAAACAATCCCAGGTCCCGGCGGGAGTGGTCACGGATTCCCGCGCCAGCACCTTGCGACCACTGATCTGCATGGCCAGGGTTTGGGTCATCCCGCCGCGCTTGATGTCCATGGTGAAATTGCCGTCCTTCAGCTCATCGCCCACCTTCATGTCGTTGGGATAATTGATATAGTTTCCCTGGCCCGTCACATCGGTCTCGCTGATGTTGGCTTGCTCCGCCTGCTGCTGTGGCAGCATCATCCGCATGTCGATGGAAAAGACGCCGCCGGTACACTGTACGCTGCTGATGCCTTTGGCGACAGATTTGCCCTTTCTGTCGAACATTTCGCTGGCCAGCTTTCCGGTCATCGTGCCGGCATTGGTGGAGACGTCCGAGACCTGGTACACTTGTTTGCCGGTGGCGTCTCCCTTTTTGTTGTAGATGGTTGTCTCGATGGTCTTGTCCTTCTGGAGATAGAGAAATTTGGAACAATCCTGGGCCCGGGCGGGCGCGACGGTGCTAATGCCGAGGGCGGCAATGGCCGTTAGGTGTTTAAACATGGTAGCGTTAGGTTTAGGTAAGGAAGTTACAATTTTCCCACCATATTTTCCGGCCGCACCCACTCATCGAACTGCTCAGGCGTCAGATAACCCAGCTTGACAGCCATCTCCTTAAGGGTCGTTCCCTCTTTGTGCGCCTTCTGGGCGATCTCAGCGGCCTTGTAGTAGCCGATCTTCGTATTCAGCGCGGTGACGAGCATCAGCGAATTGTCGACATGCTTTTGGATATTGGCTTCGATGGGCTCGATGCCTTTGGCGCAATGGTCATTGAAGCTGTTGCAACCGTCACCGATAAGCCGGGCGCTGTGCAGAAAGTTATAGATCATTACGGGCTTGAAGACATTCAGCTCGAAATGCCCCGTAGCTCCGCCGATATTAATGGCGACATCGTTGCCGAGCACTTGCGCGGCGATCATCGTCAGGGCCTCGCACTGCGTCGGATTGACCTTGCCGGGCATGATCGACGAACCGGGCTCATTGTCCGGGATATGCAGCTCGCCGATGCCGCTACGCGGACCGGAGCTGAGCATCCGGATGTCATTGGCGATCTTCATCAGGCTGACGGCAACGGTCTTCAACGCGCCATGGGCTTCGACGATGGCGTCATGCGCCGCAAGGGCCTCGAATTTATTGGCCGCAGTGATAAAGGGCAGTCCCGTAAGTGTGGCGATGTGTTTGGCGACATTCTCGGCATAGCCCGGAGGCGTATTGATCCCCGTGCCCACAGCCGTACCGCCAAGGGCAAGTTCGGAAAGATGCGCCAGCGTATTCTTTATCGCCCGAACACCATGATCCAGCTGAGAGACATATCCGCTCAACTCCTGGCCTACCGTGAGGGGCGTAGCATCCATGAAGTGAGTACGGCCGATCTTTACGACCTTCATGTATTTCTTGCTCTTTTCGGCCAGCGTGTTTCGCAATGCCTCGATACCCGGGATTGTCGTCTCCAGCAGGATCTTATAGGCTGCAATATGCATGGCCGTCGGAAAAGTATCGTTGGAAGACTGGGACTTGTTGACATCGTCATTCGGAGCAAGGAACTTCTCTTTGTCGGTAAGCTTCCCGCCATTGATCACATGCCCACGATAGGCGATGACCTCGTTGACGTTCATATTGCTCTGCGTTCCGCTGCCGGTCTGCCAGACGACAAGGGGGAACCAGGCATCGAGACTGCCGCTGAGGATCTCATCACATACCTTGCCGATGAGGTCGGCCTTATCCTTGGACAATACACCCGCCTCAAGATTAGTCAACGCCGCTGCCTTCTTTAGATAGGCAAAGGCGCGGATGATCTCCTTCGGCATTTTGTTGATATCCTGGGCGATGGGAAAGTTGAGCACACTACGCTGGGTCTGAGCGCCGTAATAGGCATCGATGGGGACCTGTACTTCGCCCATCGTATCTTTTTCGATCCTGTATTCCATAATCCTGTTTTTTGCGGACCCAAAGGTAGGGCTCCCGGAGCGGAAATTTACAAGCGGTTTGGGTTAAATGACCAAAAATCCCGTCATTTGTTATATGACATTAACCAAATTCTCCTTTTTACTTCTGGCGGGCCTCCTGTCTGCCTCAACGGCGATTCACGCCCAGGACACCAACCCGAAATACGAATGGAAAGAAGGCAGTTCCGGTGGCTACACCTATAAATATGTCACCAACGACCCGTTGCAGACCCGGTTGTACACCCTGCCCAACGGGCTGACCGTACTGCTGAGCCCCAATCATAAGGAGCCCCGCGTAGCGGTTCGCATCGCGGTGCGGGCAGGTAGCAATACCGATCCGCGCGATCATACCGGTCTGGCCCACTACCTCGAACACCTGCTCTTCAAAGGGACGGAACAATACGGTTCCCTGGACTGGAACAAGGAAAAGCCCTACCTGGACCAGATCGACGGGCTGTATGAGCAATACAATTCCACCAAGGATCCCGCGGCACGGAAGAAGATCTATCACCGCATCGACAGCGTTTCGGGCGTGGCCTCACACTATGCCATCGCCAACGAATACGACAAATTAATGGCCGACATCGGCTCCCAGGGAAGTAACGCCCATACCTGGGTGGAAGAGACGGTGTATGAGGAGGATATTCCCTCCAATGCCATGGATAAATTCCTCGTCATCCAGGGCGAACGGTTCCGCGATCCCATCTTCCGGCTTTTTCATACCGAGCTGGAAGCGGTGTACGAGGAAAAGAACCGGACCCTGGACAACGACGGATCAAAAATGCTGGAAGCGACCCAACGCTATCTCTTCCCGACCCATAACTACGGTCAGCAAACGACCATTGGAACCATCGAGCATCTCAAAAATCCCTCGCTGAAGGCGATCCGGAATTATTATCATGCATACTATGTCCCCAATAATATGGCGGTGATCATGTCCGGGGATTTCGAATTTGACGACCTCATAAAGAAGATCGACAAGGCCTTTGCCTACATGCAGTCCAAACCGGTGCAGCTTTACAACCCAGCGCCCGAGCGCGATCTCACAGCGCCCGTCGTTAAGGATATCCTTGGGCCCAGCGCCGAGAATATGCGCATCGCCTACCGTACCCCCGCCGTGGATACCCATGACGCCTTCGTGCTCGATCTTATTTCAAGCATCTTCTCCAACGGCAAGGCCGGCCTGCTCGACCTTAACCTCAACAAACAGCAACGCGTGCAGGGCTCCAACTGCGGCCTCCAGCAATACAAAGACTATGGAATGCTGATCTTCAACGGTACGCCCAGGCAGGGCCAGACGCTGGAGCAGGTGAAGGATCTGCTGATGGAGCAGATAGAGAAACTGAAGAAAGGCGATTTTGACGAGAGCCTGGTAAAGGCCATCGTCGCCAATGGGAAATTGGCGGAGTTGGAAGGATTCCAGAAGAACGAAGCCCGGGTCAGCGCCCTTATGTCCAGCTTTATCCAAACCCGCGCGACAAAATGGGATCTCGAAGTAGGCGAGCTGGATGCCGAGGCAAAAGTGACAAAGCAGGAGGTGGTCCGGGTGGCCAACAAGTACATGGGCAACAACTACGTCCTGCTGTACAAACGGAAGGGCGAGGATAAAAGCATCGTAAAGGTGGACAAACCGCCCATCACCCCCGTAGAGACGAACAAGGACAAGAAATCGGCCTTTTTGACCAAGCTGGAAGCGATGCCGATGGGCTCTGTCGCTCCTCAGTGGCTCGACTTTCAAACGGGTATTGGTCATGGCAAGTCCGGTATCGCGGACGTCCTTTATGTGCCCAACAAGGATAACGATCTGTTCCATCTCTATTATCGCCTCGAGATGGGCAACTTCAACAACCGTCTCCTGCCGCTGGCCGCACAGTACCTGCAATACCTGGGTACGACCCAGCATCCGACGGCGGAGATCAGCAAGGCCTTTTATGACATCGCCTGTAACTTTAGCGTCAACACGACCAATGACGTGACCACGATTACCGTGACCGGCCTGCAGGAGAACTTCGGCAAGGCGGTCACCCTGTTCGAAGACGTACTGCACAACTGCCTGCCCGATACGGTGGCACTGGCCGCCTTAAAAGACCGGCTGTTAAAGGCCCGGGCCAACAACAAGCTGAACAAGAATGCGATCATGCAGGGATTGATCAGCTATGCCCGGTATGGCGCAAACAATCCGTTCAATACCGTTCTCAGCTCGGAGGACATCGCAGGCATCAAGGCGGAAGACCTCACCAACATCCTGCACGGACTGTTCAACTATCCGCATACCATTATCTATTATGGTCCGCTGAGCCAGGATGCCTTCACCACCCAGATCACAAGCCTGCATCCCCTGCCTACGGCCTGGACGCCCATTCCCGAAAAAAAGAAATTCCCGTTTGCGGTGCAGTCGGCCAACCAGGTACTGTTCACGAATTACGATATGGTGCAAAGCGAGATCTGCTGGATCCACAATTCAGAACCTTATGATGTCAATAAAGAGCCCATCGTAGACGTGTTTGACAACTACTTCGGCGGCGGAATGGGCTCGGTCGTCTTCCAGACCCTGCGCGAGTCGAAGGCGCTGGCCTATGCCACCTTCGCCACCTATGGCACCCCCGCGAAGAAGGAAGATCCCTTTTATATCCTGGCATATATCGGCTGTCAGGCAGATAAGATGAACGAGGCCGTCGGCGGGATGAACGCCCTCCTGAACGATCTCCCCACCTCGGAACAGGGCTTCGAACTGGCGCGTTCCAGCGAGAAGAAGGATATCGAGACCCAACGGTTTACGGAAGACGGCATCGTCTTCGCCTATCTCGAGGCCAAACAGAAAGGCCTGGACTACGATCAGCGGAAGAGCGAGTATGAGAGTCTCGACAAGATGACGATGGGTGATGTAAAACAGTTCCACGAAAAGGAAGTAGCAGGCAAAGCCTATACCTACTGCGTTGTGGCAAGCGATAAGAAGATAAAGACGGATGACCTGCAAAAGGTCGGCACAGTGAAAGTGCTAAGTCTTGACCAGATATTCGGGTACTAAAAGGAAGCCCGGCCGGTCGGCCGGACCCCCGGTAAGCTTTCCTTACCGGACATTATGGAAAAGAGGCCACCTACTTTTATTATAAGGTGGCCTCTTTGTTTTAACGAAATTTTTTTTTCGAAAAAGAGTGATTTTGGGGACCTTCCAGCGAATAATTGGGTATGAACCCGAACGATCTACTGCAAAGGATACAGGATAACAAGGGGATCCTCTATAAGATCAGCAATTCCTACTGCCGGACCGCCGGTGACCGCGAAGACCTGATGCAGGAGATGGTGTACCAGCTATGGCGATCGGGGCAACGATTTGACGAAACCCAAAAATTCTCTACCTGGATGTACCGGATTGCATTGAATGTGGCGATCTCCTTTTATCGGAAGGCCAACCGAAGCGGCGTTATCGTCACCCTGGACGCAGAGGCGCATTTTGCCGATGAACCGGCAAACGAGGTGCTGGAGGAAAGGATCGAGGTCTTGCAGCGATTTGTCCGCGAGCTCAACGAATTGGACAAGGCCCTGATGATCCTCTACCTGGAAGAACGACCCTATAAGGAGATCGCGGAGATCCTGGGAATTTCAGAGACGAACGTGGCCACGAAGCTAAGCCGGATAAAGGGCCGGTTGAAACAAGATTTAATGACAATCAAATTGTAAATGTATGAGTACGGATGAATTTCAGCAACTATGGAAGGCGTACGACGCCAAATTGGAGCGATCGATGGAGCTGAACCAACGGCTGATGACGGAGCTGGGCACGCAAAAAGTGCACCGGTGGTTCAACTGGCAGATCGCTTTCAAGATCATGATGATCGTGCTGGGGATCGGTTGGAATATCGTTGTCGGGACGCTGATGTGGAAGTTCCGGACCGAGCCGGTATTCGTCGCCTCAGCGATAGTGGTGCTGTGCTGTACGGGATATTCCGTCGGCGGCTATATCGTGCAGCTGTTGATCATCCTCCAGATACGGATGAGCGACAGTATTCTCGGAACGCAGAAACAGCTCGCGTATCTGGAAGCGACGATCGTTCAGACCCTGCGTGTGGGCTTTTTGCAAACTCCCGTGTACACCTTCTTCTTTGTGACGAAGCAGCAGCTGGCCACTGCAGGCCTGGGATTTTGGGTGACGCAGGCGATCGTTACTGGCGCGGCGGTGGTGGTGACCGTCTGGGTCTACCGGACCGTGACGGTGCACAACGCCGGAAAAAAGGGTTGGGTCAAACAGATGGTTGATAATGAAGGCGGCAAGACGATCGCCCGCGCCCGCGCCTTCATCCGCGAGGTAAAAGAGTGGGGGAAAGAAGCTTGACGGGCGCCTGCAGGCCATCAGCATGGAAAGAGCCGCCGTGTGAGTCTGCCGGTGATGCCAGGAATGGAGAGGGTGTCGCACGCGATACCCATAAGTTGATAAAAAAGAAACCGGCGCGAAAGAGTCGGTTTCTTTTTTTACGATAGTTTTGTACTATAAAACCCTTATTATATGAACCAGGAACAAGAAGCGAGGATTGTTCAGCTATTTGAACACGTCCTCGTAAGAAAGATCGAGTCCCTAGGGACCGACCTTGAGAACAGTATGGAGCGAAAGATTGGATCGTTGAGAACCGAGATGAACATCCGGTTCGACCGTCTGGAAAACAGGATGGACCGTCTGGAAAACAGGATGGACCTTCTCGAAAGCAAGATGGACCGGCTCGAAAACAGGATGGACCTTCTCGAAAGACGGGTGGACCTCCTCGAAAGGAAGATGGATGCCCGATTTACAGTTATCGAAAAGCGATTGACCGTGATCGACATGCGTCTCGATCTGATCGAACGGCGCCTGGGCAACATCGAGTCCTGGATCCCCATCGACAACCGCTACCTGCGCTACTCCGCTGCCATCTGATCCAACTTAAAGCCTGCGCCTTGCAACTACCCAATAAATAAATGCCTGAGCAATCAGGCATTTTTATTTCAATAAAATCCGAAAGACGCAAGGCAAAGCCTCAAGCCCGCGAGGCGACTCATTTCCCCGTAAACACCGCCTTCCGCTTCTCCAAAAAAGCCTTCGCCCCCTCCTTCATATCCTCCGTTCCAAAGCACTCCCCAAAAGCCTCCTGCTCGCGCTGAAAGCCATTGCGCACCGCGCCGCCTTCTTCAACCCGCGTTTCACCCCCAAAAGGATCCGCCTCCCAAACCGCAGCCGATCCGAAAAAGGCGCCATCACCGGCGGCGATGTTCACGCACTCGATGATACGGGCCACGGCTACAGGACCTTTTTCGTTGATAATAGAGAGCAGCTCCCGCGTCTTGGTGAGCAGCTCGTTCTGTTCTTCAACGATATAGTTGACCAATCCCATGACATGCGCTTCCGTCGCCTCCACCATCCGCGCCGAAAGCATGATCTCGATAGCGCGGCCACGGCCGATCAATTGTGTAAGCCGCTGCGTACCGCCATAACCCGGGATGAGCCCAAGATTGACCTCGGGCTGACCAAACTTCGCATTGGTGGTACAAAGCCGGAAATGACAGGCCATGGCCAGCTCCAGCCCGCCGCCAAGGGCGAACCCGTTGATCGCCGCGGCGATGGGCTTGGGACAAGAGGCAATGCGGAAGAAAAGATCATGACCCCTGGCCGAAAGGGCCTGGCCCTGCTCGCGCGTGAGGCCCAGAAATTCGGAGATATCGGCGCCGGCAACAAAGGCCTTCGTCCCCGCGCCGGTGATGATGGCGCTACGGATCTCGTCATTTTCATAGATCTCATCGACGGCCTGGGACAATTCGGACATGACATCCTTGTTGAGTGCATTCAGCTTGTCCGGGCGGTTGATCGTAACCGTGAAGATACTGTCGGTGACATCGGTGTGTAAGGTTTTATACATAAAATGGTATTTTTTTAACCTTTGAGCAGACCCAGCGTATGCCTGATCCGCCGGATGGTCTCTTCCTTTCCGAGCACCACGGCGATGTCGAAGACATGAGGCCCGAACTTCCCCCCCACCAGCATGATCCGCAACGGCATCAGCAGCTCGCCGGGTTTGATGCCCGCGGCGGCGGCCATCTCCTTGAACTGGGCTTCCAGCGCATGCGGATCCGTCAGCTCGCCGCCAAGCTCCAGCTGCCGGATATATTCGGCGAAGAAGAGGTCTTTGGCGGCATTCCATTTGGGTCTGACGGCGTCGAGATCCATCGTTGCCGGAAGCTGGAAGAAAAAGCCGGCCTGGCCGACAAACTCCGGCAAAAGAGTACAACGGTCCTTGACCAGGTCGAGGATGGTTTCAAAACGATTGGGCACAGGCGTTGCGGCTCTGACCACGGCCTCATAGGCTGCGATGTCAAAGGGCGGCGGCCCCGTGATATCGGCCAGGGGGTCGGCGACGATCGGTATTATAGGTACTTCGGGTGCTTCCCCGGGCCGTTCGAGATCGGCCGGCGGGATTGTGTTGCCCGCGGCAGCAAAGAGGGAAGCCACCTGGTCCGAATATTCGACGGCGGAGAGCTTCTTGATCCATTCGTGGTTGAACCATTTGGCTTTCTCGAAGTCGAATTTGGCGCCGCCCTTATGGACGCGGTCGAGGGAAAAACGGTCGATCAGCTCGGTCAGGGTAAAGATCTCCTGGCCGGTACCGTCATTCCAGCCGAGAAGGGCGAGGAGATTGACGAAGGCCTGGGGCAAAAATCCCGTTTCCCTAAACCCGGTAGCCGGTTCGCCGGAGCGGGGGTCGGTCCAGTTCATGGCAAAGACGGGGAATCCCAGCCGGTCGCCGTCCCGCTTGCTGAGCTTCCCGTTGCCGTCGGGCTTCAGTATCAGCGGGAGATGCGCCCAATGTGGCATCTTATCTTCGCCGAAAAGATAGCGCCACAAAAGGATATGAACAGGGGCGCTGGGCAACCACTCCTCGCCTCGGAAGGCATGGGTGATCTCCATCCCGTGATCGTCGACGACGACAGCCAGGTGGTAGGTAGGCATACCATCGGCTTTTAGCAGTACCTTGTCATCGACGCCGGTCGTGGAGAAGCGTACCTCGCCCCGGATCATGTCGGTAAAATGAACATCCTGGTTGGGCTCGAGCCGGATCCGGATGACATATGGGGTGCCGGCGGCCAGCAACCGCTGGGTCTCGGCCGGGTCGAGCGAGAGGGAATTGCGCATTTTTTTGCGCAAAGTATGGTTGTACTGGGGCGAAGGGTTGTCCGCAGTCTTGTACTTTTCGCGCATGGCCTCCAGCTCCTCCGGGGTGTCGAAAGCATAATAGGCATGCCCCTGCTCGACCAGCTGGCGGGCATATTTTTCGTAGAGGCCAAGGGCCTTGCGCTCGCTTTGGCGATAGGGGCCGTGGGGGCCACCCTTATGGGGACCTTCGTCGGGCTCGAGGCCGCACCATCTGAGGCTGTCGATAATATATTCCTCTGCGCCGGGTACATACCGGCCCTGATCCGTATCTTCAATGCGGAGGATGAAATCGCCCCCGTGACGGCGGGCGAACAGATAGTTGTAAAGAACCGTCCGGACTCCGCCAAGATGCAGTCCACCGGTGGGGCTTGGCGCAAATCGTACTCTGACTTTTTTGCTCATAGAGTGCAAAGGTACATTGTTTAAAAAAAAATTGCCGATTGTGAAATTTCTCTTGACCTTTTGCCTTTTTTTCCTCGTCGGGGCAGCCTCAGCCCAGCTTACCTACGAAACGTTGTTGGTGGACTATGACAGCGCCTGGCAGTTCAAACTCCTAAAGATCATCCCTATCCGGCGCAAGGCAGGGCTGGGGATGATGAATCGGAATGCCGATATCGTGCCACTCAACCAGGCCATGAAAAAAGGACTGGTAACGGTAACCGAACGCGGGACGACCTCATTCGAGAATGTCCACTGGCTGCGATTCAACACCCATGGCAAAAGCTCTATTTATATTTCGGGTGGCGAGATCGTCGCAGGAGGCCGGCAGGACCGGATGATCGTTCGCGACACCATCCTGCGGCCCATGGAAAAGGACCAATATGTCCCTGTGATGTGCGTCGAGGAGCAGCGCTGGAGCGAAAAAGAAAAGAAATTCGCTTATGGAAATTTCGCCAACCCACATCTGCGCAAGGTGCTCGACTCGACAGGGAACCAGGTGTCCATCTGGCGGGAGGTAGACCGGCAACTGCTGGCAGGGGCATTCAAGAACAAGACCCTCGCCTATCTATCCCGTTATGAGGACAAGAAATACCTCGCCGCACATGATGAATACTTCCGCTATTTCATGGACAAGTTCGCAAAGACGGACAGCAATGTCGTAGGGTTTGTCGCCATCACCGGGGACAAGATCATCGGCACGGATATCTTCGATGGGACGGACCTTTTCTACCCGCAGCTCGACCCACTGCTCCACGGATATATCGATGATGTGATGGCTTCGGGTCTGCCCGTGACACTGAAGGATCCGCCGTTGAAGCGGTATATGGATCACCTGCTGAAGGATGAAAAGAGCCAGCAGGAGTTCGTAAAGGACAAAGGGAAGATCTTCCGGCAGGATGGGCGCGT
>Ga0157372_10003474_pt1 | contig 16994 bp, 3 predicted proteins | sample C55metaG_FD_115307 | JGI IMG/M metagenome (GOLD analysis project Ga0157372, IMG submission 115307) | Corn rhizosphere microbial communities from Kellogg Biological Station, Michigan, USA - C5-5 metaG | ecosystem: Host-associated > Plants > Roots > Rhizosphere > Soil | place: USA: Michigan... | reverse complement strand
TTGCAGTCACAGCTATTGATAATGCTCTGGCAGAGGTAGTAGTGCGCAATGGCGCCCAAGCCAGCGCGCTTGCCGAACTGCGCCGGACTCTGGGCGTACCCTTGCAGGCCCGCAGGGTTGGTGACGAGGAGTTCAATGAGCTTGTCTCCACTTTATATAACGCTTCAAGCACCGGCGCTGCCGCGCTGGCCGATGATCTCGTCCAGGATCTGGATCTCTGCCGGTTGTTGCAGGAACTTCCAAAGATCGAGGATCTGCTCGAAAGCCAGGATGATGCGCCGGTAATCCGCCTGATTAACGCATTGTTCACCCAGGCCTTGCGCGATATGGCCTCCGACATCCATATCGAACCGTTCGAAACACGTTCGCTGGTGCGCTTGCGCATCGATGGCACGCTGCGCGACGTGGTTTCGCCGCGCAAGGCGCTGCACGGTGCGCTGGTGTCGCGGATCAAGATCATGGCCCAGCTCGACATCGCCGAAAAACGCCTGCCGCAGGACGGTCGCATCGCGCTGCGTGTGGCCGGGCGACCGATCGATATTCGTGTTTCAACGGTGCCCACCGGCCATGGCGAACGCGTGGTGATGCGCTTGCTCGACAAGCAGGCCGGGCGCCTGCATCTGGAAACGTTGGGCATGGATGCAAACGTTCTGGCCAAACTCGATCACCTGATCCGCCAGCCCCACGGCATCGTGCTGGTCACCGGCCCCACCGGCAGCGGCAAGACCACCAGCCTCTATGCCGCGCTGGCGCGATTGGATGCCAGCACCAGCAACATCCTCACCGTCGAAGACCCGGTGGAATACGACCTGCCGGGGATCAGCCAGATTCAGGTCAACGCCAAGATCGACATGACCTTTGCCTTGGCATTGCGAGCGATTCTGCGGCAAGACCCGGACATCATCATGATCGGCGAAATCCGCGATCTGGAAACCGCTCAAATCGCAGTGCAGGCGTCGCTCACCGGGCACCTGGTGCTGGCGACGCTGCACACCAACGACGCGGTGTCGGCGGTCAACCGCTTGATCGACATGGGTGTCGAGCCGTTTCTGCTCGCTTCGTCGATGCTCGGCGTTCTGGCCCAGCGGCTGGTGCGGCGCCTTTGCAAAGAGTGCAAACAGGAAGATTCAGCAGCGCCGGGCACCTGGCGCCCGGTGGGCTGCGCCGCCTGCAATCACACCGGCTACAGCGGTCGCACCGGCATTCACGAATTGTTCTGCATCGACGACGACATCCGCACCCTGATTCACCAGGGGGCAGGCGAGCAGGCCTTGCGTGCGGCAGCGGCGAAGGCCGGGATGTTCAGCCTGCGCGAGGACGGCGAGCGCTGGATTCGCAGCGGTGCCACCGCCCCTGAAGAAATCCTCCGTGTGACCCGGGACGCCTGATGAATCGCTATCGTTTTGAAGCCGCCGACGCCACTGGCAAGATCGAGTCCGGGCACCTGGAGGCGGACAGCCAGGGCGCGGCGTTCGGTGTGTTGCGCAGCCGTGGTTTGACCGCGTTGTCGGTGCACAAGGAAAGCAACGTCGCCCAGCATGGCGGCGGTGGCTTGTTCAGTGCGCGTATGTCGGACAACGATCTGGCCTGGGCCACCCGCCAACTGGCGAGCCTGCTCGGTGCCAGCCTGCCGTTGGAAGCGGCGCTCAGCGCGACGGTGGAGCAGGCCGAGAAAAAACACATCGCCCACACCCTCAGTGCGGTCCGCGCCGATGTGCGCAGCGGCATGCGTCTGGCCGAGTCACTGGCCGCGCGACCACGGGATTTTCCGGAGATCTACCGCGCGTTGATCGCTGCGGGCGAGGAGTCCGGCGATCTGGCGCAGGTGATGGAGCGGCTGGCGGATTACATCGAGGAGCGCAATAACCTGCGCGGCAAGATCCTCACCGCTTTCATCTATCCGGGTGTGGTCGGGCTGGTGTCGATCGGCATTGTGATTTTTCTGCTGAGTTACGTGGTGCCGCAGGTGGTCAGTGCGTTTTCCCAGGCGCGGCAGGACTTGCCGGGGCTGACCTTGGCGATGCTCACCGCCAGCGATTTCATTCGGGCGTGGGGCTGGTTGTGTGCGGCGATCATGGCCGGGGCGTTCTGGAGCTGGCGTTTGTATCTGCGCAATCCGGCGGCGCGGTTGAGTTGGCATCACCGGGTGCTGAAATTGCCGCTGATCGGACGGTTCGTGTTGGGCCTGAACACCGCACGTTTCGCCTCGACCCTGGCGATTCTCGGCGGTGCCGGGGTGCCGTTGTTGCGGGCGCTGGAGGCGGCGCGGCAGACGTTATCCAATGATCGACTCAGCCTAAGCGTCAGCGACGCCACGGCCAAGGTTCGCGAAGGGGTGAATCTTGCGGCGGCTCTGCGAGTGGAGAACGTGTTTCCGCCGGTATTGATTCACCTGATCGCCAGCGGCGAGAAAACCGGCGCACTGCCGCCGATGCTCGAACGTGCGGCGCAGACCCTGTCCCGCGATATCGAACGGCGGGCGATGGGCATGACCGCATTGCTCGAACCGCTGATGATTGTGGTGATGGGCGGGGTGGTGCTGGTGATTGTGATGGCGGTGTTGTTGCCGATCATTGAGATCAATCAACTGGTTCAGTAGTGGTGTGTCTGGTGTTTTGATGGTGTCTGGGCTTGCCCCTTCGCGAGCAGGCTCGCTCCCACAGGGGGAACGCATTTCAAATGTGGGAGCGAGCCTGCTCGCGAAGGGGCCGGTCCGGACAACAAAAAATTCAGACTTTTTTCCAAGGCTTCAGCATCACCCGAGTCAGGTTTCCCCCATCCTCGGGTTCTCCTTTCTGTCATCTGCAACCACCCCGCAACGGCTGCAGCCAGTTTCAGCCAAACCCACGATCCAGACCCCTCGCAATCCCCCGCAACCACCCGAGAAAAGCGTCGGAAAATCAGCGCGCAGCTCCCGAGGTTTTTTCCTTTATCTGTCACCGCAAGATGCGAATTTCTCAGTGCGACTTAACCACGGACCCCGCTTGCGAAGGTCAGCGGTGAGTCTTCCCAGTGTCATGCAAGACCCCTGAAAACCTGTGTTCACAACCATCGTTGAAAAGGAGATTCTTCATGTTCAAGCGCACTCTGATCGCCGCTTCCCTGACCGTCGCCGCCCTGGCTTCCGCTCAAGCCATGGCCGTTACCGGTGGTGGCGCCACTCTGCCAGCCGCTCTGTACAAAGGTTCGGCCGACAGCATCCTGCCAGCCAACTTCAGCTACGCCGCCGTGGGCAGCGGTGCCGGCAAGACCGCTTTCCTGACCAACAACCCGGCCGGTTTCAGCACCACCGGCACCGTGCATTTCGCCGGTAGCGACTCGATCCTCAACGCTTCGGAGCTCAGCACCTACAAGAACACTTACAACGCTTCGTACGGCCCGTTGATTCAACTGCCGTCGGTGGCCACTTCGGTTGCCATCCCGTACAAAAAAGCCGGCCAGACCGCGCTGAACCTGACCAGCGCTCAGCTGTGCGAAGTGTTCTCGGGCCAGAAAACCACCTGGGGTGCTCTGCTGGGTACTTCCGACGCGACCACGATCCGCGTTGTTTATCGCAACGTTTCCAGCGGCACTTCGGAAATCCTGACTCGTCACCTGAACTCGGTCTGCCCGACTCAGTTTGCGACCAACTCCACCTTCACCAGCGCTCGTATCGGCGGCATCGCTCTGCCTTCGAACTGGGTCGGCGTCGCCAACACTTCCGAAGTTGCCACTGCCGTGAACGCGGTTGACGGTTCCATCGGTTATGTAGGTCCGGACGGCGTCGATGCCACCAGCAACGCTGTTGTTGCTCGCGTCAACGGTGTTCAGCCGACTGCGCTCAACGTGACGCTGGCGCTGTCGTCGGTCAATCCTCCGGCGAATGCTATCGATGCTGCCGATCCGTCCAAGTGGTCGCCAGTGGTGGCTAACCCGGCTTCGGGCTACAAACTGGCTGCCTACACCAACTTCATCTTCGGTCAGTGCTACAAGGATGCAACCGTGGCTGCGGCCGTCAAAGCCTTCCTGACTCAGCACTACAGCAACCCGGGCAACAACACTGCGACTCAGGCCCACAAGTTCGTCGCCGTGCCTAACGCCTGGAAAACCGCTGTAACCGCCAACTTCATCACCAACACCTCGGGCAACAACCTGGACATCAACAACGCCAGCGTCTGCAACGCTATCGGTCGTCCTTTGTAAGCTCGCGCGGTCGTAACACCGATGACGGCAACCTTCGGGTTGCCGTCATTTTTTTTTGCTCGAATACACGCCGAACATGAAGTTTGTGTGACATCCGTTCGGTCGCGCCTCTCGCCAACGGCCTATGTCGTAACAGCAGGTTTTTGCGCACCTGCGGCCATATGTGGCAATCAAAAAAGGATCTCGTAGTGATGCTCGCTCGCCCATCCCGTCGTCGTACCCACGTCCAGTCCTTCCAGCGTGATGCCGTGGAGCCGGCGCTGTGGCTGCTCAAGCCATTAGCGCACGCGGTGGCGTTGTGTCTGGTGGCGGGTAGCGCGCAGGCGCAGACGGCGTTCAGTTCGAACTGGTTTGCCGCCAAGGGGGCAGCGCAGCAGGCCGCTGCTGCGCGTCCGAGCATTGGCGGGTTGCCGGGGATGACACCGCCATTGGCCCAGCAGCAGAAGGCTAATGCGCAGTTGCAGCGCTCGATTCAGACCTTGAATAACACGGTCGCCGCGATTGCTGCGCAACAAGCGGCGCAGGCGGCCGGACGCGCTGCTGCGTTGGGCACGGTGCAGTTCGTGCCGGACGGCCTGGGCGAGGGTGGCTTGAAGGTCGACAACAGCCTGACTCAAGGCTGGCAGAACGCGAAGGGCCCGCAGCAGACCCAGGTCGATGGCAAAACCACAGTGACAATCGAGCAGACCGCCGACAAGGCCATTCTCAACTGGGAAACCTTCAACGTCGGTCGCAATACCACGGTCGATTTCGCCCAGCAGTCGAACTGGGCGGTGCTAAACCGCGTCAACGACCCGAATGCCCGGGCCAGCCAGATTCAAGGTCAGATCAAGGGCAACGGCACGGTGATGCTGATCAACCGTAATGGGATCGTGTTCAGCGGCAGCAGTCAGGTCAACGTGCGCAACCTGGTGGCGGCAGCGGCGAACATCACCGATATCCAGTTCCGTGATCGTGGCTTGTACTTCGACAGTAACGGCACTCAGCCGACCTTCACCGATGCCGCCGGCAAGGTGTTGGTGGAACGCGGTGCCTCCATCGACACCCACAAGCCGGCATCGTCTACCGCTTCCGGGGGTTATGCCTTGCTGCTCGGCAGCGACGTGCAGAACGACGGCAGCATCAGTACCGCCAAGGGCCAGACCGTGCTCGCCGCCGGTGACCGTTTCTATATCCGCAAGGGCTCGGGCACCGAGGGCAATGCGCTGTCCACCACCTTCGGCAACGAAGTCATCCCCGGTTTCAAGGCCGGTGCCGTGGCGGGCAATGTCACCAACAACGGCTTGATCCAGTCCGCCACCGGCGACATCACCCTGACCGGTCATGAGGTGGTGCAGAACGGTGTATTGCTCGCCAGCACGTCAGTGGCGACGCGTGGAACGATTCACCTGACCAACCCGAACACCGACAGCAGCGGCAGCGTCACGCTGGGGCAAGGTAGTGCGACGGCGATCATGCTCGACAGCAGCGACCTGACGGCCCTCGACAGCCAGCATCAGGCCGCGCTGACGGGCGTCACGGCCAATAACCGGATCCGTGGCGATCAGTCACGCGTCGAGATTCAGAGCGGCGGCAGTGTCGAGTTCCAGAACGGCTCGATCACCCTGGCCACCGGCGGCCAGGTCGCGGTCAATGCACAACGCCGCAGCCTGGTGCGCGACGGCGCAATGATCGATGTATCCGGTGCTCTCGGCGTCAAAGTGGCAATGGAAAACAACAGCATCAAGATCAACGTGCAAGGCAACGAGCAGCGCGATGCCTCGGTCAACCGCGAGAAAGGCGCGCTCAACAGCAATGACATCTGGGTCGATGTGCGCGATCTGGTGTACGTGCCGGCCGGCACCAACGGCTACGCCACGGATCGCTGGTACACCGCCGGTGGCCTGTTGGAAGTCGGTGGTTATCTCGGCACTCAGGGCCACAGCGTCGGCGAATGGATGGCTCAGGGCGGCACGGTGAGTTTTGCCGGCAATGACGTGGTCACGGAAAAAGGTTCGCTGATCAACCTGTCCGGCGGCACCCTGGATGTGCAGAGCGGCGAGATCCGCCAGAGCTGGCTGCGTGGCGCCGACGGCAAGCTGTATGAAGTGTCGCGCGCGCCGGGGGACCTGCTCTACACCGGCCTGTACAAAGGCTATGAAGACAGCAGCCAACGCTGGGGCCAGACCAGTTATTACTACAGCCCGCTGATTGCCCCGCGCTCGCGTTTCGAGTCGGGTTACACCGTGGGCCGCGATGCCGGGCAACTGGTGATCGCCACGGCCAACGCCGTACTCGACGGGCAAATGATCGGCGAGGTGTATCAGGGCGAACGGCAGAATCAGGCGCCGAAACCGGTGCTCGATGGCTATCAGCAGAGCCAGAGCGCGTTGGCCCGGCGTGCCCAGTTGATCGTCGGCAGTTACGACCCGACCTTCGTCGCGGCGTCGAATGGCCTGCTCTACACCCTCAATCCGACGCTGGACCAGGTGCAGATTGGCGGCGCGCGTCCGCTCGCCGGCAACGATCCGGACTTGACCGGCGTGGTGTCCGATGCCCGCAAGGGCAAGCTGTATCTCGATAACGATCAGCTCAACGGATTCCGCCTCGGTGCACTCAAGGTTTCGGCCAAGGATCAGATCGCCGTTGACGGTGCGCTGACGGTCGATAACGGTGGCGACATCACCCTGTATTCCCCGGATGTGCAGATCGGCGCCGACCTGACCGCTCGCGGTGGCAGTCTGCGTCTGGGCAACGTACTCAATCAGTTCAATGGTGGCGCAAACACCGACACGCGCCTGGCGGCCAAGCCCGAAAAAACCACGCAAACCCGCATCGTCGAGGGCGTGCATCTCGACACCCGAGGGCTGTGGAGCAACCTGCGCACCAACCCGGACGATAACGCCAGCCTCGCGTATCTGAACGGTGGCCTGATATCGATCCGCAGCAGCGGCGATATCGACGTCGCTGCCGGCAGCCTGCTCGACGTTTCTTCCGGTGGCGCGGTACTCGCCAATGGCAAGACCCGGGGTGGCAAGGGTGGTGATCTGACGCTGGAGTCGAGCGCTATTTCCGCGCCGGGCACATCGCATCTGAACCTCGATGGCGAACTGCGCGGTTATGGCGTCACGGGCGGTGGCACCTTGACGGTGCAGGCCAACAGGATTCTCGTCGGCCAGACGGATAAAGCCCTGGCAGACAACACCCTGCAACTGTCCACCGATCTGTTCAGTAAGGGGTTCTCCGCCTACAACCTGATCGGTCTCAGCGGGCTCGACGTTGCCGAAGACGCCGCGATTGATGTGACCCTGCCGGTGTACCGTTTCGGTGATGCGGCACCCAATCAGGTCAGTGGCGTCGATCCGCGCACGGCGCTGGAACTGTGGACACCGACGCTGTTCCAGGAAAACCCGACCAAGGGCGTGCTGACCCAACGTGCCGGTGCCAGCCTGACCCTGCAAGGTGGCGCGACGCTGGTCGGGCTGATAGACGCAGCCAACAGCTCGCTGACCCTGGGCCGTGGCTCGCGCATCAGTGTCGACCCGGGGCAGAGCATCAAGCTGCGCGGTGCCGGGCAGATCACCGTCGATGGTGAACTGAATGCGTGGGGCGGCACGATCGATATTCGTCAGCAACAATTCGGCTCGATCCAGCCGGCCACTTCGATTCAAACGGCTGATCCGAGCGCACATGACCGCTCGATCTGGATCGGCGAGCAGGCCGTGCTGGATGTCGCCGGGCGTGCGAATACGGCGACCGACACCCTGGGCCGCACTTACGGGCAGGTCGGCAAGGGCGGCAGCCTCATCATCGGCGGCGAGATCGATGCGAAGCTGGCAACCGCCACGGCTGCCGATGCCTACGTGATTGTACGTCCGGGCGCGCGGCTGGATGCCTCGGGCACCGAGGCCGTTCTGGATATCGCCGGTCAAGGCCCGACTCGTATCGCAACGGACGGCGGGCGCATCAGTTTGAGTTCCTATAACGGTCTTTTCGTTGAAGGCAACTTGCGTGCGGCGGCGGGTGGCGTCGGGGCGGCCGGTGGTCGTCTGGAACTGGCGCTGGAGACGCCGTTGTATTCCGATTCGGCGAGCAACGCGGTGCGCTCGCCGAGGGAAATGATCATTGGTCAAGCGGCAGGGAACGGGCTGCTGCCCGCGAACCTGCAACCCGGCGAAGGCGCCGATGGCTTGCGTTACGGTCAAGCCCGTCTGAGTGCCGATGGCTTGATGACGGGCGGTTTCGACAATCTCAGCCTGCTGAGCAACGGTCTGTTGTCGTTTGACGGTGACGTCAATCTGCGCATGAATCAGAGCCTCAGTCTGTTCGCCGCAGCGCTGTCTCTCGCCGAGAATTCCAAAGGCACGGCACGGATCGACTTGAGTGCTCCGTACCTGCGCCTGTCGGGTGTGGGCACCTACTTTGCCGGCTTCAGCATGATGCGCCCACGACTGCTTCCTGGCCCGACGACCCGGTTGTCCGACGCGACGTTCAATGCCTCCGCGAACCTGTTGGACGTGGGCAATGGCCTGTCCTTCGGGACTCAGGGTTCGATCCTGCAACGGCAGGCGCCGGCCCTTGAATACAGCCGTCGGGCTTTCGGTCTGGTGAGCCTCGACAGCAGCGGCGACCTGCGCTTCCTCGCGCCGAATGATGGTGCGGAGAAAACCAGGCTGTGGACGCCGGGCGACTTGAACCTCGGTGCGGCGCAAATCTATCCCGCCACCGGCATTCAGGCTGAGGTGCGTGCCGGTTATCAGGGCGCGTTTCCGGTTTCCGAACACACCTTGCGGATCAGCGGCCACGGCGCGGCACCGACTGCGGTGCCGTACTCGGCATTCGGAAAGCTGATTTTTTCCGCCGCGTACATCGAACAGGGCGGTGTCTTGCGTGCACCGCTGGGCAAGATCGTATTGGGTGACGATTTGCTCAGCACCACTCACGAGGTTCGTCTTCTGCCGGGCAGTCTGACTTCGGTCAGCGGTGCCGGTCTGGTCATGCCGTACGGTGGCACCACGGACGGTATCGACTATCGCTATAACGGCAAATCTGTGGTGCTCAACGGCATCTCCGGCGAAACATCAGGCGTGTCGATCGGCACGCAGTTCGCCGATGTGCAAAGCGGTGCGGTCATCGACCTGTCCGGCGGTGGCGATCTGCGTGGCGCCGGTTTCGTGTCCGGTCGCGGGGGTTCCACCGATGCACGTTTCAACCCGCTGGTGCGCACTGCGACTGACGGCACCTTCAGCCTGCCGGGGCTGGCGACCAATCCGGTCTACGCCATCGTGCCCGGCAACCAGAGCAGCTACGCGCCGATGCTGGCCGAAGCGGGCGCGGGCGATCCGCGCATTGGCCAGCAGATCACTATTGGCGCCGGTGTGCCGGGGTTGGCGGCGGGTACTTACACACTGCTGCTGTCAACGTTTGCCCTGATGCCTGGTGCGTTCCGGGTTGAGGTAAACGGTCAGGCAGCACCCGGCGTGACAACGGGGGCGTTGCCACTGCGCAATGGTTCATGGACCAGCAGCGGGCAGATGTCGATTGCCAATACCGGCCTGCGTGACAGCCTGGCCAGTCAGTTGATTCTCACGTCAGCCGATGTGTTGCGTCGTTACTCGCAGTACAACGAAACCGGTTTCTCTCAATTCATCCAGAGCGACGCCGCCCGGCGCGGTGTGCCGCGTGCGCTGGCACCCATGGACGGCAAGACACTGGATCTGCGCCTGGCCGCCGGCGGCAAGCAAGACATCGCTTTGCAGTTCAACGGGCGCACGCTGTTCGAGGCTGCCGAGGGCGGCATGGCCGGCACAGCGGTGGTACGTGGCGGCAACGCCGGGAGCAGCTTCGAGATACTGGGTGCGGGCCGTGCATCGACACCGGGTTTCAACGGTGTGTCGCTGTACGCCGACACGCTCAACAGCCTCAACGCGGGGCGGCTGACCATCGGTGCGATGCCGAATGTCTTGTACAACACGACCGCTAACATCATCGGCTTCCTGGGCGCGAGTGAAAGTATTGTCTTGCGTGAAGGGGCGATTCTGTCTGCGCCGCAGGTTTTGCTGCGTACCACGTCAACACTTGGCGGCATCACGGTCGAGGCGGGAGGCGGGATCAATACGCTGGGGCGTGGCAACGTGGCCTACGACTCGCTGGCCGGTTACGTTTATGAGCCGAAAGGTTCCAGCCTGTTGGTCGTTTCCAACGGCTGGACCAATGTGCTGGCGCCGGAAGCGGCCAGCGGCATCAGCGGCGCGGGCAGCATCCGGATCGGCACTTGCGCAGCGAGTGCGTGCAACAATCCGGCCCTGCTGTATTCGAACGGCAGTATCACGGCCGCTACGGATAACCAGTTCGAACTCGGTGAAGCGGTGCGTTTCGGCACCCGTCATCTGGCATTGTCGGTCGGCTCGGTCAATACCGGCAGCGCCGAAGCACTTGCAGCGGCGGGCAGCCGCGTGCCCGCCGGCCTCACGCTCAACCAGAACGTACTCGACCGCTTGCTGCGCGGTGATACGCAGTTTGCCGCGCCGGCCCTGGAAACCCTGAGCCTGACCACTCGCGACGCCTTCAATTTCTACGACAGCGTGAGCCTCGACACGATCGATCCACAGACCGGTCAGAGCAAACTGCAGAACCTGGTGCTGGTCACCCCGGCGATCTACGGTCTGGGCGATGCCAACGATGTGGCGAGCATTCGTACTGCCAACCTGATCTGGAACGGCGCTACCCAGAGCCCTGGCGCTGTCATCACGGGTGGAGCGGGCACCGGCAGCGGCACGCTGGACATTCAGGCCCAGCGGATCGAGCTGGGTTACGGCCCGATGCCTCAGGCCAGCGGACTGGATCAGAACAATCGTCTGGCGCTGGGTTTTGCCAACGTCAACCTGAGCGCCAGCGAGCGCATCACCGCCAATCACAAGGGCAGCCTGGCGGTGTATCAGGAGCAGGGCGCCTACGATCCGCTCAAGGGTTACAGCTACAGTGGCGGCAATCTGAACCTGCGCACGCCGTTGCTCACCGGTGAGGCGGCATCGGTCAGCCTGCTCAAGGCCGGCAACAGCCTGTCGCTCAGCGGCGCCGGGGCTGCCGGGGTGGCCAATGCCTTGGGGGCGGAGTTGAACCTTGAAGCCCGCGATGTCGTGCTGGACAGCCGTATCGCCTTGGCCAGCGGCAAGCTGACCGTCAAGTCCGAGGGCGATTTGACGCTGGGCAATGGTGCGGTGCTGGACTTGGCCGGACGTACCTTGCCGTTCAACGATGTCAGAAAATACAGCTGGGGCGGCGACGTATCGCTGTACAGCGCCAACGGCAATATCCGTCAGGCTGCGGGCTCGCGGATCGACCTGTCGGCGAAGAACAATCAGGCCGGTAACCTCAGCGTCGTCGCTCTGGCCGATGCGGCCGGGATGGTCGATCTGCAAGGCGAGATTGTCGGCGGCAGCAGCGGTTACTACGACGCCGGGGGCACGTTGGTGCCGTACAAGGCCGGTGGCGTGGACATTCGCGCGCAACGACTGGGCGGTGACCCCAGTGAGCAGTTTGCCGCGCTCAACCAGCGCTGGAATGCAGGTCAGGTGTTCGGCAGCCGCAGCTTGCAGCTCAAGCAAGGCAACCTGGTGATCGGCGACGGTCTCAAGGCTGGTGAGATCAATGTGTCGGTGGACAATGGCAGCCTGACGGCGACCGGTCTGATCGACGCCAGTGGCGAACGTGTCGGCAGCATTCGTCTGTCGGCGAAAAATGGCCTGACGCTGGCTGGCAATAGCGTGCTTGATGCCCATGGTCGCGTGCTGCGGGTCGACAGCTACGGCGAGTTCATCGATGCGCCGAACCGTGCCACGGTTGAACTGAGTTCCGGCGATGGTTTGCTCACGCTGGGCAACGGCGCGCGGATCGACCTGCGCCACGGCACTGATGCCGTGCCCGGTTTCCTCGCCGGGCAACACGATGGAATGCTGCGCGGTACGCTGGAGCTGAACGCGCCGCGTCTGGGTAGCAATGACATCGCCATCGACGCCAGTGGTGTGTTGACCATTCAGGGCGCACGATCCATCGGTCTCAATGGCATGCGCCGCTACACCGATGCCCGCGATGGTGTCGATCCGGCGGTCAGTGGCCGAGCGTATCAAGTCATCGATCAGGCCATGCTCGAGCGCATTCACGGCGACAGCAATGACTTTATCAACGCCGCACTGGGCAATAACGATCTGCTGCAACGCAAGCTCGCCGGGTTGAACAACGCCACGTATGCCGATGCATTCCATCTGCGGCCCGGTGTGGAGATCGCCAGCAAGACGGCTGACGGTGATCTGGTGGTGGAGGGCGATTTGGATTTGTCCGGTTATCGCTACGCCAGTCTCAATCCGCACACGCAATTGAATCCGTCGGTGTACGGTTCCGGTGAGGCCGGTAGTCTGGTCATTCGTGCCGGTGGCAACCTCGACATTTACGGCAGCATCAACGACGGCTTCGCGCCGCCACCGGAAACCCAGGACGATGCCGGCTGGAAACTGATTGCCGGTGTGCAGCCGTTTGGTGGCGATCTGATCGTGCCGGGCAGTGGAGTGACGCTGGCCGAGGGCACGCAGTTTCCGCTGGGGGCGACACTCAATTACGACGTGATGATTCAACCAGCGGTTCTGGCCAGTGGCACGTTGCTGCCGACTCAAGCTGTGCTGAACGAGGCGTATACCTTCAGCGCCGGCACGGTGCTGGCGGGGGCGATTCACGACAGCAACGGTCATCTGCTGTATGCCGCCGGTACGCTGCTCAGCGACAGCGTGACGTTGCCTGCCGACACACGCCTGGGGGCCGGCATTCGCTTGAACAAGGCCACCGCCCTGCACGCGATGAACTGGCCCAAGGGGGTGCCGTTGCCCAGCGTTTACGATGCAGATCTGACGACCTCCTCCGGGGTGAAATTAAAGGGCGAGCTGGCCTTGTTGCGCGGTTCGCTGATTCCGTCGATGACCGATGTGAAGCTCGCCGAAGGCACTTCGCTGATCGAGTTGCGCCCGTTCAACGGCACACAACAGGGCAAGAACTGGGCGCTGGCCAGCATGCTGCCGTCGGGCAGTGCGTCGTGGTCGATGCGCGTGGTCGCCGGTGCAGATCTGGCTGCGGCCGATAGTCGTGCGGTCAAACCGCTGACCCCGGAAGGCAATTTGCGGCTGGCGGACAGTCATTACGGCGTCAACATCACCACGGCGGCGGGCAAGCTGGTCTGGGCTCCGGATAATCCCTTCTTTACGCCCTACGAGCCGGTCCCTGATGACATGCTCGAGTATTGCCAGCAGATTGCCGACTTGTGCGTACCCATGGCCCGTTGGGTCTGGGCGCCAGGCAGCGGAATGGGGCCGGACTACGAACCGGTTCCCGAGGAGGCTCAATTCATTTGTGATCTGCAGCCGGAACTGTGCATCGGCAACAATCCCGGGAAAACGGCCAAGGCCCATACGCAGATGTTCAGTGTTCTACGCACCGGCACGGGTGATCTCGACCTGATCGCCGCCGGCAATCTGAGCATGGATTCACCGTTCGGCGTATACACCGCCGGCACCCAATCAGCGAATATCGACCCGCTCTATAACCAGCCGCGCGGGCATCTTTCGGATAACGATTCGGTGTTGGGTACGGCCGGTGCCGCTTATGAAAAATGGGTCGACGGCGGCAGCGACAGCCTCTATCAGGCCTGGTATCCGCAGATGGGCGGCAACCTGACAATCAATGCCGGTGGCTCGGTTTCCGGTGATTCGGTCGGGACGAAAGCTCAATCGACAGCGAGCGGGTTCCGCGAGCAGATGGCCAGTGTGGCAGTGGGCAACTGGCTGTGGCGTCAAGGCACGGGAAACCCGGATGTGCCCACGGCCTGGTGGATCAACTTCGGCAGTTATTCCACCCAAATGAACTCAGATCGGGTGATCAACACTGAACCCTACCTGGTGGGTTTCACCGGTTTCGGTACCTTGGGCGGTGGCAATATCAGCCTGCGGGCTGGTGGTGATGCCGGCATGCTCAAACCGGTAGGCGATGCCGTTAACTACCCGCGCGGTCAGGGGCTGATCGTCGCGGTAGGCAGCACCGGTCGAGTCGCCAGCGATGGCAGCGTGCAGATGACCGGTGGTGGTGACATGGACATTCGTATCGGCGGCACGCTCAACCCTTCGCTGCAAGCGCGAGCCGGAGAAACCGGCTTCGGCCAACCGAATCATGATCTGCAGGGCGCGCTGATCAACCTGCGCGGCGCGGCACACATGACGGGTGGAGCACTCGGCGGCATCAACCTGCAGTACGGCGCCGGCGCCGTGTTCAATGATCTTCGGGAAACCCGCGCACTTGATCCGTTTACCTCGACCACCGGTAGTGCTTCCGGAGGCGTGGTGCTGATTCCGGGTGACTCGGGCATGAGCCTGAGCAGCCGCGGTGATCTGGTGTTGGGCGGTGCCGCGGATCCTGGGCGAGTGAGTCTGATGAACGCCAGCCCGATCATGGCGGCCGACGCAAGCGTTGAGCAGGGCGGTATCCTCAGTGGCTTTTCATTGTGGACTGACCACACGGCAATCGATCTGTTCTCGGCTGGTGGGAACCTGACGCCGGGCACACAGATAGCAGAATTCAGTACATCCAATGGCCTGATCACGGGCCGCAATACCTCGCCTACCGACGGCCGATTTGTCTACCCATCGATTCTGCGCGCGGTGGCGGGCCAAGGGTCCGTTTATGCAGGGCCATCCGCGACATTCATTGGCGTAAACAACTACCCGCTGCAAGGTTACTCACTGCTTCTGGCGCCGTCGAAGTCGGGGCAGCTTGAACTGCTGGCAGGTGACTCTATCTACGCCGGTGGCTATGCGATCAACCAGTCGGGGGCCAGCCCGATGGCCGTGGCTACCCCGTTCAAACCGGCATTCAATGCTTACGCCAACAGCAACGCCGGAAAACCGCTGCGCACCAACTACAGCGACGATGGCGTGGCGGCAGATGGCAACGTGCGATATCCGCTGTTTGCCTATGGTCCCAACAGCTACTCGGGATCGAACGACGTACAGGGGCCGGCGCGATTCTATGCGCTGACGGGGGACCTGGTGGGCATTCGCAGTGGCGAAACGTTGAGCTTTTCCACTTCCAGACGCACCTGGTACGAAGCGGCGGGGCCTGTGTGGATGATCGCCGGACGCGACATCGTTGCCTCTGGCACTGCCCTGGGGCAGCCTGCGGCCGTGCCGACAGTGGAAATGAGTAGCGGCAAGGAGGACATTTTTTCCACCGGCAACCTGTTCGTCCACAATGACCTGCGAGATGTATCGCGCGTCTCGGCGGGCCGCGACATTCTCTACAGCAGCTTCGATATCGCCGGACCTGGAACGCTGGATATCAATGCCGGGCGCAACATCCTGATGGAAAACCGCGCCAGCATCACCAGTCTCGGCTCGATAGTGGCCGGGGATCTGCGGCCTGGTGCCAGCGTGGTATTGCAGGCGGGCGCAGGCGCGCAGGGGCCGGATTACACAAAGTTCATCGCCCGTTACCTGAACCCGCAAAACCTTGCTGATCCGAATGCCTCTCTCAACAGCCAGCCGGGCAAAGTGGTCAAGACCTACCTCGACGAGTTGCAGAGCTGGCTGACGCTCGGCTACGGTTTCAGCGGCAACGCAGAGCAGGCACAGGCGTTCTATACCGCGCTGCCAAGTGCCGAGCAGGCGATCTTTGCGCGCCAGGTGTACTTCGCCGAACTGCGCGCCGGCGGCCTGGAATACAACGACGCTGACGGTCCGCGCAAAGGCAGTTATCTGCGCGGTCGCAACGCCATTGCCGCACTGTTCCCGAGCACCGATGTGGCGGGCAATCCGCTGCGTTACGACGGCGACATCACGCTGTATGGCGGAGCAGGGGTCAAGACGCTGTTCGGCGGCGATATCCAGATGCTCACGCCCGGTGGTGGTCAGGTGTTCGGCATCGAAGGCGCAGCACCACCGTCCACGGCGGGGATCATCACTCAGGGTTCGGGCAACATTCAGCTCTACTCGCAGGGCAGCATTCTGCTGGGGCAGAGCCGAATCATGACCACCTTCGGCGGCTCGATCCTCGGCTGGTCGGCCGAGGGCGACATCAACGCCGGTCGCGGCTCGAAAACCACTGTGGTCTACACCCCGCCGAAACGGGTTTACGACACTTGGGGCAATGTAACCCTGTCGCCTTCGGTGCCGAGCACCGGTGCGGGTATCGCCACACTCAACCCGATTGCCGAAGTGGCGCCTGGGGACATCGACCTGATCGCGCCGCTGGGCACCATTGATGCGGGCGAGGCGGGCATTCGCGTCTCGGGCAACGTCAACATCGCCGCGCTGACCGTGGTCAACGCAGCCAACATCGCCGTGCAAGGCAAGACCAGTGGCGTACCGGTGGTGGCTGCGGTGAACACCGGGGCGATCACCTCGGCCAGTTCGGCGGCATCTTCGGCAACCCAGGCCGCTGAGGACGTGGCGCGTCAGCAGCAAGCAGCGGCGCGGCAGAACCAGGCGTCGGTGTTCACCGTGCAGGTGCTGAGCTTCGGCAACGAACAACTGGCGCCGACCCGGGATGGCGCCAACCGTGCCCCGGCTACCGGATACAACCCGAACAGCCCGGTGCAGGTGCTGGGAGCGGGGGCACTGGATGAACAGGCGAAGCAGCAGTTGACTGAGGAGGAACGCGGGCAGCTGACGCTGTAAAAGACTCTCGTGTAGTACGCTTCGGGCGGCCTTTTGGCCGCCCTTTTTTTATGTTGATGAGGTTCGTGGGTATTGTCGTCGGGTGTGGACTAACGTCAGTATTTTGATGCGCCCGTTCACTCG
>Ga0157372_10003472_pt1 | contig 17005 bp, 14 predicted proteins | sample C55metaG_FD_115307 | JGI IMG/M metagenome (GOLD analysis project Ga0157372, IMG submission 115307) | Corn rhizosphere microbial communities from Kellogg Biological Station, Michigan, USA - C5-5 metaG | ecosystem: Host-associated > Plants > Roots > Rhizosphere > Soil | place: USA: Michigan... | reverse complement strand
CAGCGTGCAGTGCGCGGAACTGTTGTTTTTGGTGACCTGCAATGCATGTCGCAGCAAGAGATCATCCGACCGCCACAACGACGCGTAATTAAACGCGAGGACGCTGAAGGTTCCTGTCGCCAAGACAACCAGCATTACCGCGGGAATGCGCAGGAACGGATGGCGGCTAACGATATCTTTGAGACCCCAGGCGACGACAACGTAAAGACCGATGGAAGTCAGGTAGGTATAACGATCGGCATAGCATTGCTCCCCTACTTGAACTAAACCGATGACCGGTAGCAAGGTGATCAGATACCAGAATAACCCCGTGACAACGTACGGAAGGGTGCGCGCAACGGCAAAAGAAACGAAGACCGCGGCGCAAAGGAGAAAAAGCCCCGCGACGATTTCATTTAGAGAAAAGGTTCGCTGAAATGGATAAAAAATCGCCAGATCGACCGGCCAGACAGTTTTCTTCAGATACTGAACGTAAGAGAGAATTGAATTAAACACGCGAATCTGGATTGGTAATCCGGCGACAGAGACAATCGCTTCACGCTGGGCATTCAGGGTCATAATGCCCCCGGCCAGGCTTAAGATAAACATGGGCAGTTTTTCGACGAGCACTTGAGCGCGAGAGGCTCTTTGCAATTGCTCGCCGCCTGCGGAGACAAAGTTCGCTGAGGCAAAAAAGGGCAAACGATGGAGCGGCCAAAAATCGAGAAGCAAGAGAATCACCGGCAAAGTGACAACCATGGGCTTCGAAAGAAGGCCCAAGGCAAACAACAGCAGGAGTGCGTCGTAATTGACGGATGATCGGTTCCGAACGTAACGCCAGTAGGCAAGCAAACTCAGCATCCAGAAGAAGCCACTCAAAACGTCTTTTCGCTCTGAAATCCAGACCACCGACTCGACTCGAAGCGGGTGGATTGCAAAAAGCACCGCGACAAAGGCACTGCACCACATCGCGCCTGTCATGCGTCGAAACAGTTCGAAAAGCAGCAGGACGTTGACGACGTGAAACGCCAGGTTGACCAGATGATGAGCTCCAGCGTGCAACCCGAAGATCTGAATATCTAGTAAATGGCTCAGTGAGGTTAACGGGTGCCAATTCGCCCCGTGCACGCCTGTAAATGCCCATTTTACACTGGCCCACGTCATCCCCTGCAGAACGTGGGGATTCCCCGTCACATAAGAAGGGTCATCCAGGTTTATGAAGCCAAAGCTATGGACTTGCCAGAATACGCAGAGCGTGAGCAGTGCGAGCGCAGCCGAAACCAAGAACGCAGGCGAACCGATTTCAGGTTTTCTTAGTGCCTCAGACGTCTGCATACATCAGCAAAAAACCCGCTCCGGATATCCAGAGCGGGTTTTGCGAAATTGTCTAACGATTAAGACTAGGCCTTGCCTTTGCGGTGACGAATTGCTCCGACCACCAAAGCCGTTCCAAGGGCGACCATGCCGATTACCGAAGGCTCAGGAACCGCGGCAGTCGCAGTCACGGTGAAGTTATCAACTCGGTCGGTGCCGCCCGTGCCGACGCCGGCGGTGCTGCCACCGATGGCGTTGGTAGAGTTATCAATCAGGCGGAAGACCACGTTGGCATTGTTATTGAGTGCGGTCACACCGGACAGGTCAAAGGAATGAGTGGCCGCCGTGTTGGTGCTGCCGGTCGAGAACCCGGAAAGTATTACCGTGTAGGTGGAGAAATCGGTAAAGGTAGAGCCGCCGTCGCTGCTGTAAGCTAAGCGGAAATCCTTAGGTCCTGTCGAGCTACCTGCCTGGTCCCAGCTTAACTGGAGATTGGAAAAGGTCGTGGTGTTGACGGAGAACTGCCAGTAATCACCGACGGCCCAGAGGTTGGCGCTCCAGGAGTGCACCGAACCGTTGCCCGAGGGTGACGAATAAACCGCCGCGCCTGCATGGTTTCCTAGACCCGATCCCGCACCCACTTCAGGAGTAATTGGGCCGGCAGTTGCCGGCTGGCTGGTTTCGAATGTCCAGTCGGCGATGGTATCGGCGCGGACTGCAAGCGCTGCGACCATTACGATTCCGAAGGTGAGTAGTGCCTTTTTCATACTTTGTAATTTCCCTGTGGGTTGATCTCCTGTTTTTAGGTCCGGACAGACTGCCAGATGTTGCCCCACGGGGGCAAGCCTTTTTTTCAGTTTTTTTGAAAATTTTCATAAACCCCTGAATTCTCCTCGGGAAACGCGGTTTTTAGGCGGTCACAGGGTTGTCACATAGAGGGAAAACTCAACAAAAGGCTGAGATTTCGAAAAGCCGAAAAGCTGAAACTTAACAAGACCGCGCGCTGGTCGCACAAAGCCCTGCTTACATAGGGGGAAAGGGTGAAATCGAAGTTCGAGGCGAGCGCCTCGAAACCGGAGAACGTGTGGCTCGAGCGGGGTTTACCCCGCAAAAGGCCGGCTCGGGGCCGGGCCGGGCTCCACCTCCCCAGGGCCGGCAAAAAGAATGGCGGTTGAGGTCAACCGCCCATACCTGCAGGTTCCCCCTGTGGCGATACCGCGCTTTTACATTGAGCCCCAAGATTGGAATGGCGGCTCTCCTGCCCTAACGGGTGCGGAAGCGCATCACGCACGGGATGTCCTCAGGCTTCGCGTAGGGGATCAGGCGATTCTTTTCGACGGGCACGGTCACGAGGTGACGGCGGAGATCAGCGAGATCGGACGACGGGAAATGCGCCTCCGCGTGCTTGAAGAACGAGAGGCCCGGCCGCAGCCGTGCCGGATCACCCTGGCCCAGGCGATCCCGAAAGGGAAAAACATGGATCTGATCGTTCAAAAATCAGTGGAGCTGGGGGCGGCTGAGATCGTTCCCGTTATTTCCGAGCGCACAGTCGTTAGTCTCGACAAAGAGGAGGCCGCTTCGAAGCAGGCAAAGTGGCAGCAGGTCGTCATCGAAGCGTGCAAGCAATGCGGGCAGAACTGGATGCCGCACGTGGCGCAGCCACGGACCTTGAAGGAATTCCTTCAAGGTCAGACGTCAGACATCAGAAGTCAGCGGTCAGAGATGCGGCTCGTCGCATCGACCCAGACTGAGTCGCTTCATCTGAAGGAGATTTTGAGGAGATTTGAGGACACTCACGAGGCGCGACCGCCTCGGGTGACGATTTTGATAGGGCCGGAGGGGGATTTTACGCCGGCGGAATATGGAGAAGCGTCCCAGGCCGGATTTCAACGAATTACCCTGGGAGCGATCATTCTGCGGGTGGAGACGGCGGCGATTTTTTGTTTGAGCGTCTTGTCTTACGAGTTGTTAGGGGAGAAAGACTGAAGAACTAAATCAGAACAAACAAATTAGGAAACCAGGAACGCAGGAGAAAAACGGTGTCGCGTTGGCTCTACGGAGTTTCGGCCCACTGATCGGAAGACGGCGGCCCAGCTTCCACCCGTAAAACCTGCGGCGCTTCCTGGGTTCGTGGTTTCTAAATTCAATCACCCGACAAGACTTGCCCTGGGCCGCGCCGGCTTCATCACTTCGGTTGGGGGCGGGAAGCTAGCAGCTTCTCCTACAAGGCAGACGGACGAGACAAGCTCGTCCCTCCCATTCGAGTCTTTTTCCTGTGTTCCGTGCGTTCCTGATTAATCCCTTTCCCGGGTTCGTGGATTCCAAATTCAAATCAAGACCGGCCCGAGGCGGGGCCGCTCCATTTGAGTCCGCGTTAATTCGCGTAATCCGCGGTTAAAAAATCTTTGTTAAAACTCTGTTGCCATCACTCACCTCCTCCGCCTCTAAGGCGGCGGAGGACAAATGCTGAACGTTGGAAATTTTACCTGAAGAACTCTTTGGCGCGGTCGAAGAAACTTTTTCGCAGCGGCGTGTTCTCTTCGCCCATGAGATCGGCGAATTCCTTGAGCTTTTGCTTTTGTTCCGTGTTCAGGCGCGTCGGCACCTCGACGATCATGCGGGCGAGCAAGTCCCCGCGGTCGCGGCCGTTGATATTGACGATGCCTTTGCCGCGGAGCTTGAACATCTGACCGCCCTGCGTGCCGGGGGGAATCTTCACGTGAGCCTTGCCGTCGAGCGTCGGCACCGGGACTTCACCGCCGAGAACAGCTAACGAAAACGGAATCGGTACCTCGCAGTACAAGCTGTCCTCTTCCCGTTGAAAGATCGGGTGCTCCTGAACGTGGATGACGACATAGAGGTCGCCGTGGGCGCCGCCGCGAATGCCAGCTTCTCCATTGCCGGACGATCGAAGACGCGAGCCTTCGGCGATCCCCGGCGGAATCTTCAGTTTAATGCGACTCGGCTTTTCCAATCGGCCTTCGCCACCGCAATCGCGACAGGGCTTCTCGATAATCTGACCTACTCCGCGACACCGAGGACATGTTTGCGAAACCTGGAAGAAGCCGCGGGACGTGATCACCTGCCCTCGCCCACCGCAGGCCGGACAGTTGATGGGGCGAGAGCCGCCCTCCGCGCCGGTGCCTTTGCAACGGTCGCAGCTGTCGAGCTTATGAACCTCGATCTCCTTCTCCACACCAAAGGCTGCTTCCTCGAGCGTGATCTGCATGTCGTAGCGAAGATCCGACCCGCGCTGGCGATCTTCAGCGCTGCCGCCACCGCCACCGAAGAAGGTTTCAAATATTCCGCCGCCACCACCGAAGACTTCACGAAAGATATCGAAGGGATCATGGAACCCGCGACCTGCGGCCGTGCCCTGGGCAAAGGCCGCGTGACCGAAACGGTCGTAGGCCGCGCGCCGGTCGGCATCCATCAGGACGTCGTAAGCCTCGCCAAGTTCCTTGAACTTTTCCTCGGCGTGAGGGTCGTCCGGATTTTTGTCCGGATGAAACTTAACCGCGAGCTTCCGGTAGGAGCGCTTGATCTCCTCCTCGGTCGCCGTGCGCTCAACGGCAAGGATTTCGTAGTAATCGCGCTTGGTAGTGGCCACGTATTTCGAAGAAAGAAAAATTAATCAGGAAAAGAGGAAAGCAGGAAAAAGATCCGAAACTGAGAGGAACGAATTAGGAAACCAGGAAGAAAGCCAACAATCAGAGGGACAATCAGGAAAACAGGCGAAGACTCAGAATATGCCGATCAGATGTCTGGCCTTCTGGTTTCATGGCTTCCAAATTCAATCCTGCTTTCCTGATTTGTTTTTATTTGGGGCCGCTGGAGACGACCACGCTTGAGGGACGCAGTAGGCGGTCCTTGAATTTGTAGCCGCGCCTTGTCTGCCGAATGACGATTTCTTCGGGAACAGAATTACTCGGTTCATGCGCGATGGCTTCGTGCAAATTTGGGTCGAACCTTTTGCCGACCGCATCGATCGCCTCAAGGCCGTTGTCGCCCAGAAAATCGGTCAACTGTTTGGAAACCAGGCTCATCCCGGAATAGATGGGAGAATTTTCTCCCTCCGCCTTGGCCGCGGCGAGTCCGAGTTCAAAGTTATCCACGATTGGCAGGAGACGCTCGAGCAGCGACGAGTTCGCATATTTAATAGCCTCATCCTTTTCGCGGGCGGTGCGTTTCCGGTAGTTCTCAAAATCGGCCTGGCTGCGAAGGGCAAGATCGCGAAATCGATCGAGATCGGCCTGCAAACCCGCGAGAGCGTCATCGTTCTCAAGCCCGTCGGCTGACTGCGATTGCCCGGCGGCAGCACTCGTAGAGCCGGCTTCTGGTTTTTCGTCTTCAGGTGAACTGATCTTCTTCATGGTTGAGGCTCTGCGCCAGCACTCGCCCCCTCCGCCTCTGGGCCGGCGGAGGACAAATGCTGAACGTTGAAAATTTTCGGCTCTGCGCCAGCACTCACCCCCTCCGCCTCTGAGCCGGCAGAGGAGATTTGCTGAACGTCGGGAATCTTTCGGATGGCAATCATGGTGATGTCGTCATGTTGCGGCTGCGCTCCAGCGAAGTTTCGCACATCTTCGATGACTCGCGTGACGATGGCTGAAGCTCCCTGCATCGCGCTGGCGCGGACTGATTGAATCATCCGATCCATCCCAAATTCGAGACCCTCGCTGTCCAAAGCCTCAGTGACTCCGTCAGTGTAGAGAACCAGGCAATCGTCGCGTTCGAGCGGAACGTCGAAGTCGCTCATCAACCTATCGAACACGCTTCCGGAGTCAATTCCGAGGACCATGCCGGGCGGCTTCAGAGCGGTCACTTTTTGGGTGGATCGTTGATAGAAAAGCGGGGCGTCGTGGCCGGCGCGCGCGAGAGTTAGAACCCCGCGCTGATGATCCAGAACGAGATAGGCCATGCTGATAAACATGTCTTCCTTGATGTCGGGATAAAGCTGCCGGTTCACCTCGCGCAAGACCGCTGAAGGGGAAGGATTCTGGGCCGCCTGGCTGCGCAAGACGCTGCGACAAATAGCCATGATCAATGACGCCGGCACGCCTTTGCCGGAAACGTCGGCGATGGCAATGCCGAGCCGATGTTCGTCGAGGCGAATGTAATCGTAGTAATCGCCGCTGACCTGGCGGGCCGGTACGTTCACTCCGTTGATTTCAAATCCAGGCATCGCCGGAGCCTGTTCGGGAAGCAGAATGCGCTGGATGTCGCGGGCGATTTCGAGGTCGTGATCGAGCCGTTTCTTCTCGTTAGCCTCCGAATAAATAATCGCGTTGTAGAGCGCGAAGGCGGACTGTTCGGAAATCGATTTAAAGACAACAAAATCGCTTTGCGTGAATGGCGCGCCCATGCGGCCGTTCCCAAGCGCGAGCAAGCCAAGGTTCTGTTTGCCGTAGAGCAACGGCGCGATCATCACCGACACGGTGGAAAGCGCGCTGTCACGCAAGCGCGCGAGCTCCGGCGCTTCCGAAAATTCGTTCAGATAAACGGGCTGCCCGCCCTGCCATGTCCGGCCCAGCAGGCCCTCACCCGCGGCGACGGTGTGAAGCCGGAGGTAACTCTCGAGAGCGACCGGTGTCATCGCGGTTTGTTGCAGGATGTGCGCCGGAATTTCGATCAACGGCGGACAGCCTTTGGAGAGGAAGGCCGGAATGAGTTTGGTCCCGCTCCGGTCCGACAGGTAGAGCGCACCACCGTGGGCATCGAGGATGCGCGTAGCGCCCTCGACGATCAGGCGATGCAGATCGTGGGGCCGAATGGTTTCCCGAAAAGCCTCGCCGAGGCCATGCAGGAAATCGAAGACCAGCGTCTCCTCGACCTGGATCTCTTCCTTGGAGCGCTCAAGGGCGCGAACACGCCGGCTTTGCATCCGCGCAGTGACGATCCAGCCGGCGAGACAGGCCAGCAACAGGACGAAAAGAAGCGTTGGCCACATGAGAGACTGGCCAGTCTACTTTACAATTGTCTCGTGATGCAGGTCCTGTTTCAGGTAATCGAGAACGTCCTTGAACCGGGTTAAATTTTCCGGTGCCGCCTCGCAAAGAGCTTCGTGCGCATCCAGCATGGTTTGAGCCTGTTCTTTCTTGGTGGCTGCCGCGGCCTCGCCTGCGTCCTTGCCTAACGACTCGCAGTCCGGCGCATTGGATCCATTGGCCTGGATACTGATAATCTGGTCGAGTCCCAGGCCGGAAAGAAGATCCCGGCTGCGGTTGCCGCAATGAACGACGCGAAGATGCCCGTGTCCCAGTTCCCGGAGTCGCAGGGCGACGCCGGCCATGGTTCCCATAAAGGTAGAATCCATCATGGCGCAGTTCTGTAAATCGATCACAAACTCGCGGTATCCACGGTTGACCATTTCCTGGGCGAACTCTTTTAGATTACCGCTATTCAGGAAGCTACCCCGTCCTTCCACTCTTACCCAAACAGCAGGTCCGTTCACCCCTACTAGAATCGACGACTGCACGGTTTCGTTAGTAAGAATACAGGACTCGGAGGGGCAATGTCAAACCACCGCCAAAGGGGGGAAATTCTAATGGCTATAATCAAGGCTCCGAGGCATCCCAAATTAGTGGCGGTCGAACGCAACCTCACCGCCACAAATAGGAACGATTTTCCGCGACAATGACACCATTGTCGATCAGGAGGCAGCGCCACGCGAGGACGCGGCCATTATCAAAATAATCGTCCCCGACAACCTTGAAGGAAGTCTTCTGGTTGCCGTGGACCGTGCCTAAAAATACCTCCTGGGCCTGCACATGGGCGTGCAATTTTTCCTGCCGATATTCGAGGCGAACCGTGATCGGGGCCGACTTCTTCGTGCGCCAGAAGAAGTCGAAGTAATCGCCAAAGCGCTGGTGCCGATCGAGTCCGGTGACAGCGCCGAAGAGGCGATACTGGCGCTCAAAAGTAATGGACGCATCCTGCACGGCGCCGGTTGATTTCTGTTTGCTCTTGCCCGTGGCCTGCGACATCGGGTCGTTAGTCGCGTTGTTGTCACGCGCGAGCGTCGGGTCCTGTTCCGTCATGTGAAACAGTTTGGTTTTGCGAAACTGAAAAGCGGGATCGGGCGCCATCGGCAAGGGCCGAACGGTGGTGAGCAGGCGAGGCTCCGGCTGTGCGGCGAACGCCGAGCTCATCGAGAGAACGGCCAAGAGCGTGATCAGGAAAGCCCTCACCAGATCATCTTAAGCCACAGATTTACACAGATTCACACAGAAATTGATCTCCGGTGGCTGGTCACCCGCCGTTGGCGACTTATTCTAATGAGTGCTCGAAGTGCTCTATCATCGCGGGGTTCATTTGCCGCAGCTTGATCTTTGGCTGGATCCGCGGGATCCGAAGCCCTTCGCGTTCGTCTCGCATGCGCACAGCGATCACATTGCGCCACACGAGGAAATCATTCTTTCCGAGCGGACTGCTCGCCTGATGCAGGCCCGGATGCCGGGAGAGCGACGGGAGCATGTCCTTCCTTTCGCGCAGAAAACGTCGGTTCGCGGGTTCGACGTGACGCTTCTGCCCGCTGGACACATCTTTGGCTCGGCCCAGATTTTGATCGAAGCCGATTCCGACACACTCCTTTACACGGGCGATTTCAAACTGCGACGCGGCAAGTCGGCTGAGCCGGCCGAATGGCTGCAGGCTAACACGCTGATCATGGAGACAACCTTCGGCCTTCCGCGCTACCAGCTGCCGCCGACGGAGCAGGTAATCGAACAGATCATGTCGTTCTGCACCGAGGCCCTGGCCAACGGAGAGGTGCCCGTCCTGCTTGGCTATTCGTTAGGCAAAGCCCAGGAGATCCTTTGCGCCCTCGATGGGGCCGGGCTGACGCCGATGCTGCATGGGTCAGTCTTCGCCATGACCCGAGTTTACGAGCAATTCGGGCAGGAATTCTGCCGTTACGTTCGTTACGCTCCTAACGACGTCGCAGGGAAGGTCCTTATCTGTCCCCCGAGCGCTAATCGATCTCGCATGCTTGAGAAAATTCCGCGCAAACGCGTCGCCATGATCACCGGCTGGGCGCTCGATCCCGGCGCGATCTATCGTTACCAGGTGGACGCGGCCTTCCCGCTCTCAGATCACGCGGATTACACGGATCTCATCCGCTACGTCGAACTGGTGCAGCCCAGGCGAGTTTTGACGCTTCACGGATTTGCAGAAGAATTCGCGCAGGATTTGCGAAGGCGAGGGCTCGAGGCCTGGGCGCTCAGTGCCGCGAACCAGCTGGAGCTTCAGATTTAACCCGAGACGGAACCAGACAGGATTTAAGCCGAAGAAGGAAGAGACGAGCTCATCCCTCCCATTTTGCGTGGATCGCAGCTCTTCCGAGAATCCTTTTAATCCTCAAATCCTGTCCAGGAAATGGCCCTGTCAGTCATCGTCATCCGTTGAGTGTTTCGGAAGCTTCGAACCCTTGTCGGCCGCCGTTTGCGGTCCTTTGAATGGATCAACGTATCCCGGGCTTTCATCGTGCGGCGTGGCGGTGCGCACGATATCGGGTTGCGACCACCATTTCTGATAAAGCGCTTTGAGCTCTTCGAGTTTCTTCGGCTCTTTCCCGGCGAGATCGTGAAGCTCGGTGCGGTCCTGATCGATGCGATAAAGCTCCCACGCCTTTCCCTCGTGCGAATCGAGTTTCCAATTGCCGGCACGGACCGCGCGATGGTCGCGGAACTGGAAAAAAAGCGCGTCGTGCCCCGCCCATGCCTCACCTTGAAAAATGGGCAGTAAACTTGTGCCGGCCAACGGGGGAACCGGCGCCGGAGTTCCGTTAGGCTTGGCCGCTCCCGATTCACCGGCAACAACGGGCGACGCCTTTCCTTCAAAGGCCGCGGCGTAGTCGCATCCGGCCAACTTCACGCACGTCGCCATGATATCGACGATGTGCGCCGGCTGATCGGTGATCGATCCTCCCTTTTTGATCACAGCCGGCCAGCGCGCAATAAAGGGCGTGGCGATGCCGCCTTCATGTTGATTGCGTTTATACAAACGAAACGGCGTATCGCTCAGGTTCGCCCAGCCGATCCCATACTCCCAATTTGAATCCGCTGTGCCCGGGGCTTTCTTGCGTGTGTTGCTGCGGTCGTAAGGATCCGCACCGTTGTCGCTCAGAAAAATGACGAGCGTGTTTTCTTCAATCTGCCACTCGCGCAATTTCGCCAGCAGCCGCCCGATATTTTGATCCATCCGATCGACCATGGCGGCGTAGACAGCCATTCGCTGGTCCTCGAGCTCGCGATGCGTCGAGTCCAGGCTCGACCATGCGGGAATATTTTCGGGACGCGGCGAAAGGGCCCACTCCTGTTTGATAACTCCGAGCTGAATCTGTTTCTCGTAACGCTCCTGCCGAAGCTGATCCCATCCTTTGGCATATTTCCCGCGATAGCGCGCGATGTCTTCCGGCGGCGCCTGCAAGGGCGCGTGCGGGGCGTTGTAGGCCAGGTAGAGAAAGAAGGGCTTTTCCGGCGTCGTCTTGTGGGCCGATTCGGCAAAACGAATCGCGTAATCGGTAAATGCATCGGTGGTGTAAAAACCCTTGGTCGGCACTTCAAAATTTTCGTGATCGAGCCGGAAGAATTTATTGCCGAGGAAATAGTTCGAGGCGCCGTTCAGAAATCCGAACCAATGATCAAAGCCGCGATCAACCGGATTGCCGTCGAGATGCCACTTCCCCGCGGCCAGCGTTGAGTATCCGACGGAATGAAGGGCCTCGGCGATGGTGATGCCCCGCCTGATGCCGCGTTGCGCTTCCTCCCAGTAAAGTCCCGAGAGCAAGGATGCGCGGGTGGGCTCGCACTTGGACGCATTATAGAATTGAGTAAAACGCATCCCTTCGCTCGCAAGCCGATCGAGATTGGGCGTTAGGATCTCTGAGCCATAGCACCCGATATCGCTGAACCCCATGTCGTCGGCCAGGATGACGATGATATTAGGACGGACGGCTTGTTCAGCGGCAAAAAGACTCGGGGCCGCGATCAGGAGAACGCCGGCACAAAGGTTAACGACCGTTTTCGTCCGGTTCAGCACCATGAGACTCAATTTCAATGGAAACAGGCTCTGCTCAATATCTAACTCGCCGCAAAGGAGTGTCAGGAGAAAGCTCAAAGGCAAGGAACTCGGAGACAGCGCGCAAAACATGCCAGACCGCGAGAACGGCGCCGGACATCAGAAACCAAAATCGAAGCCTTCGAAACTTGACTGCTTTAAGCAGTCAAGTTCCCGAATCTCCTACCATTTTCATCGGCCGCCGCTGCAGAACGAACCCCTCTCCTCAAACCTCTCCCCACATCGCGGGGGGAGGAAGAAGAGAAGAACCCGCGCAGGTTCTGTCTCTTCCATCGCTCTTCTCGGAAGGGAGAGGGTTGGGGATGAGGGTTGCGGACCAGTGACTGGCCGCTCTTCCGATTTGGCGGAGATTAACGTGATGGACTCTGAGTTCGCCCAGTTCGCCGAGATCGGGGAAGCGATCGGACAAACGCGGGCCAAGCTGGAGAAGATCCGGATCCTCGCCGAATACCTGAGATCGCTCACATCCGAGCAGCTCCCCATTGCGGCGATCTATCTGACCGGGCGCGCGTTCCCTCAGAATGATCTTCGCACCCTGCAGGTGGGCTGGGCTGTCATCGTGCGGGCGCTCCAGACCGCCAGCAAGCTGAGCGATTCTGAATTGCACCGCATCACCGGCACTCATGGCGATGCAGGCAAATCGGCACGGGAAATCCTGCAAGGAAGAACCAAGCCGGAGCCTTTCGGGTTACTGGCCTCGCGCGACTTCTTCGATGCCCTGCAGCGGGCGCGCGGCCCGATCGCGAAAGCTGAACTTTTGCAAAGGCAATTGCAACGCCTCTCGGCGCTGGAGGGTCAATATGTGGTCAAAATCCTAACGAGCGACCTGCGGATCGGCCTCAAGGAAGGACTGGTTGAAGAAGCCATCGCGCGCGCCTTCGAAGCGCCTCTCGATGAGGTCAAAGAGGCAAACATGCTCCTGGGCGACATCGGAGCGACGGCCACGCGTGCATCCGCAGGAACGCTGGCCGGCGCCGAGCTTTCGATTTTCCGACCGATAAAATCGATGCTGGCAAGCCCGGAGCCGACCGCGGAAGCCATCTGGGATCGGTTTCTGGAAATGCATGGCTCGGCTTCGTCAAAGGACGCCAAGCCTGTGGATGCCGTGCTTTATGTGGAGGACAAATTTGATGGCATTCGCGCGCAACTGCATCGAACGCGTGATCTCGTTGAAATCTTCTCGCGCGACCTCCGGAGAATCACCGATCAATTCGGCGACATCGCAGATCGCGCACGCGGGTTGTCTGATGACGTGATTTTGGACGGCGAGATCATCGCCTACGAAGAGGGTCGAAGGCTGACTTTCTTCGATCTCCAAAGACGGTTAGGCCGAAAAGACGAGGGACCCGACCTGTTCGCTTCAACTTCATCGGATGTTCCGGTTGTTTTCATCGCTTTCGACATCCTCTGGCTTAATGGCCAGTCACTCTTGCGAACGCCTTTACGGAACCGGCGCGAGCGGATGCGGGAGCTTGGTTTACCGGCACAGTTTCAGAATGCGGAAGTATTTCCGGCAAAATCGGCCGCTGAAATCGATCAGATTTTCGACCAGGCACGGGCGCGGTCGAACGAAGGCCTGATGGTAAAGGATCCCGAGAGCTTCTATTCGCCGGGTCGCCGCGGGCTCTACTGGTTCAAGTTGAAGAAGGAGCTCGCCACGCTCGACGTGGTCGTGGTCGCGGCAGAGCTGGGTCACGGGAAACGCAACCGAGTCCTGAGCGATTACACCTTTGCCGTGCGCGATGAAGAATCGGGAGAATTGCTTCCGATCGGCAAGGCTTACAGCGGCCTAACAGATGCGGAGATCGCTGACTTGACTGAACATTTCAAAGCCAACACCATCGCGGAGCACGGGCGTTACCGGGAGGTGAAGCCGGATACCGTGCTCGAGGTCGCCTTTGATTCGATCCAGCCATCGGGCAGGCACGCCAGCGGATTGGCGCTGAGGTTCCCGCGGATCAAAGCAATCCGGAAAGACAAAACGGTAGATGCAATCGACACGCTGGCGTATGCCCGCGAGCTTGCCGCTAAGGTTTAGACTTATCGTTCTTGCGGTGTCGCAGAAGGTGTCGGACCTGCAGTCCCGCGACCTTTTTGCTGGCGCGGGCGGAGGCCTTGGCGCTCGGCGCGATCCTGCTGCAACCCTGGAGAACTGCTTGATTCGACGGGGGATCCGCCTGCCGGGGTCGAAGTCACCGTGGTATTTGTCTGAGGTGGTCGCTGAGGTTGGTCCTGGGGATTCGGTTCCCGTTTACGTTCGACGGGGCGGTTGGCATCGCCGGTCGTTGGCGGTGTGACCTCTTCCGCGGGAGTGGATGAAGCGCGGGGCGCCGCTGTTGGAGACATCAGGGAGCGTGGAGCTGAGCCCGGCGCCACCCGCCGAACACCCGGTGCGAGAGAGGGCAGAACCCTTGGCGAGGTACCGGGACTCATCATGCGATTGGGCCGATGCAAAGGCGAAGGCGTGGTCTCTGGTGAAGGCGAAGGCGCTCGAACCGGAGTCGCAGAAACAGACGGGCTCGCTTCGGGCGTTGCCCTCGTCACCGGTGAAGGCGTTACAGCCGGCGAACCTGGGCGAACACGGGAGACCGAACCTTGCGGTGAAGCTACGGCGGTAGGCGCGGGAACAGGAGTGCCCGCGACGGCGGCAGATGGCGAAACCGCTGGCGCAACTGTGCGCTCAGAGACAGCCGCAGTATTTGGCCTAACAAACGTGCGCGAGGGTCCGTGCGGCGGCGGAGTGGCTTCGCTGCGAATCTTTTCCCTGGCCTTCTCGGCGGCCTGCCGATCGGCAATTCCATCCCAGCCATGCTCGGGAACGGCCTGGGTAATATTTTCCCTGACCGCGCGGGGCCGTTCAGCGGATTGCGCGCGAGCAAATGTGGGCGCCGGAATCTGGACAACTTCTCCCCTAACGACAGGATGCAAATCGCCGTTCACATTAACGGAAGCCTGACGCTCAAGCCGGAGCCGCTCGATCGGCCGCTGAGAGCGCGCCCGAACTTCGTCGTAGTTCGGCCCGTTATTAATAACCGTGGTGTTGCCATAGGTGATGTTGGTCACGTTGACCGTTTGATTAACGATGACCACGTTGCGCTCGGGCGGGATAATGGCGCGCTCGAGCCGTTCGTCTCCGAGATTGGCGGTCTGGACAAAGGAATATTGATCGGGACCAATGTCATAATAGCTGTCGGCCCAGTTGTGAATTCCGCTGCCGCGCTCGAAACGCGCTTCGGGAGGAAGCGGCGCCCAGCCTACGTAGTCGTTACTGGTTCGCCATGAAACCCACGCCGGGGCCCATTCGCTGCCCGGCACCCAGATCCAGCCGACATTCCGCAGCCGGGTCCAGCGCCCGTAATGATACGTCGCCCAGCCGAACGGCTCTTCAGAAATCCATGTCCAACCGGCATCGGTATAAACCCAGCGCCCATTTGTGTAAGGCCGCCATGTCCGGGATTGGCGGGCTACACTCGGCTGCCAGACGTACCCGTAATTGGATGTTTCAATCCAATCGCCATCCGACTCGAGCCTTGTGTAAAAAGTCGAATAACTTGGTCCCGCACGGCCACCCGGTTCGTCCCGCACGCTTTCTTCATCTGAACCGCTCGAATCGCGTTCGGGGCGATCGCGCTCCGTCACTCTCTCAACTGGGGTGGCAGTGGCATTCTGTGCGCTTTCCACATCCACTTGGCCTTGGCTGAGTGGCTGCTGACTCTGGATCTGGCGTTCAGCCGCGAGCCGCTCCTGGACTTGGCGTTCAATTTCGGCTTTGCGTTCGGCTTCCGATTCCTGCTTTTGACAGCCAAAAGTGAAAAGCGCAGCGGCCAGGGTAAGGACAAGGATCGGTTTCATGGAGAGTTTAGACAGAGGTTGCTGAGGCTTATTCGAACAAATTGTCATTCGCGGCCTTACATAACTTCATGGGCTTGGCTTTGGCGTAGCGATCGGCGTGACGATTACCTGCTCGATCTGGCCCCGGCGCCAATGGATCCAATTCAAATGCAGGGCCACAAGTGACATGACCACAAGGATCACGACGATCATTACCAAGGCGGCTTTGGAGGCTTTGTCGGCCGCGGGTTTGTCGCTGGTGGTGGCGTCCGGCATGTCTCTCCAAGCTTACGGATGAAGGCACCCGCTGGCCAACATTAGCTACTCGAGCTGAATGGCCGCGATCGCATCCATGACTCGCTGGCTCAACCGGCCATAGGTTTCTTTGCCGCCCGCAAAGTCCGCATCAGTAAAAAAAATCGGATGGCCGACGACAACTGTTACGCGCGCGAAGCGAAGCTTTCCGCCGCCGCGAGGCAGGGCTTCGAATGCTCCAAAGATTCGCAAAGGCACAACGGGCGCCCGCGTCTTCGCGATAATCAAGCCGATTCCTGGCTGTCCCGGCTGGAGGTTTCCATCCAGGGTGCGCGAGCCTTCAGGAAAAACGAGCGCGCCATTCCCAGCGCGGACGACCTCGATCAGCTTCTTTAAAGCGCGACGATCAATCCCTTCCTGATCGACGGGAATCACGTTCAGTTTCGGAAGAATTGGCCCAAGCACGGGCACTTTGAGAAGGGTGTTGCGCGCCAAAAAGTAGATCGGCCGGTCGCAGGCGTTTCCGGCAAGCGGCGGATCCAGATAGCTCTGGTGATTCATCGCCAGCAGCAGCGGGCCGGATTGGATCATCCTCTCGCGATGAAGAATACGGAAACGGAAGAAAATCTGCGCCAGCAGGCGAGATGAGTGATAGCCGAACCAATACCAGGGATTCACGTGGTAAAAGAAAATCGTTAGGCCACGCCATCGAGCCCGCTCATTTTGAGCCGGCCGATGACCTCGCCCACGACCCCGTCGATTGTCAGGTTCGAGCTGTCGATCACGAGAGCGTCTTCGGCGATGATCAAAGGAGATGAGCGCCGCGCTGAATCCGCGCGGTCCCGGGCGGCAATTTCATCGCGCTGCCCTTCGGCGGCCCGGCGACGTAAACGGACCTCGGGCGACGCATCGATGTAGAACTTGTAAGGCGTATCCGGAAAGACGACCGAACCGATATCACGGCCTTCGACAACGAGATCGTGGTCGCGCGCGTAGTTTCTCAGCTTTTCCACGAGAATGACACGAACCTGAGGAACCGTGCTCACCTGCGAAACGTTCTGGTTCACGCGATCATCGCGCAGGTGCGGCCCGGGATCGACCTCGCCGATAAACACTCGCGATCGATTATTGATTAACTCGCATCGAATCGGCGCCGACTGCACCAGGCGGATGATTCCTTCGCTGTCGTTAGGATCAATTCCGTGCTCGAGAACATCCCATGTAACCGCGCGATACATGGCGCCGGAATTGACGTAAACGTATCCGAGCCGGCGAGCGAGCTCGCGCGCCACACTACTTTTCCCAGAGGCAGCGGGTCCATCGATTGCGATGACACGATGAAACGCGGAGGTCATCCAAGCCTTGGGTTGGTCAGCCGCAAAACCGGTTGTCCATTATTCTTCGTCCAGCCGCACCGCGGAAAAGGAGCCAATCACCGGAGTGGTCGAGCGCCCGCGCTTCGGGCTCACGAATTCCTCAAGAGCCGCCTCGAAACTCGGGTAGGACTCACGAATACATTCGGCATCCTGGACGATGGTTTCGCCTT
>Ga0157372_10003470_pt1 | contig 17007 bp, 10 predicted proteins | sample C55metaG_FD_115307 | JGI IMG/M metagenome (GOLD analysis project Ga0157372, IMG submission 115307) | Corn rhizosphere microbial communities from Kellogg Biological Station, Michigan, USA - C5-5 metaG | ecosystem: Host-associated > Plants > Roots > Rhizosphere > Soil | place: USA: Michigan... | reverse complement strand
GCAGAGGGCTTGCCTCGGCGCTTCCGCGGTCAAACTCGGTCAGGACCGTGGCCAGACTCACGATCAGAAACAGCGAGACGACGACGCTCGAGACTGTGAGCAGGGTCCGCAGTTTGTTGCGCAAGATGTTCTTAAAAATCAGCTTTGCATATTTCATATGCAGTCACACCCTCTTTTTAGAACTTGCCCCTGGATTGGCTTTGCCCTCAAAAGTCCTGGTTCTAAGAGAAATATTCGAACTTTTAGGGCAAAGCCGTGTGACTGCATATGAAATATGCAAAGCTGATTTTTAAGAACATTTTGCGCAACAAACTGCGAACCCTGCTCACGGTCTCGAGCGTCATTGTCTCGCTGTTTCTGATCGTGAGTCTTGCCACGGTCCTGACCGAGTTTGATCGCGGCTCCGACGAGGCAAGTCCGCTGCGTCTCGTGTCGCGCCACGCCGTTTCATTGGCGTTTGTCATTCCGATGGCCCACCAACAGAAGATGAAGACAGTCCCCGGCGTGAAAGAGGTAATGCCGTTCAGTTGGTTTGGCGGAATCTACATCGACGAGCGTAACTTTTTTCCGAACTTCGCTTGCGATGCACGTAAGCTGAAAGATGTGGTCTCTGAACTCAAGATGCCAGACGCCGATTGGCAATCTTTCATTAACGACAGACAGGGAGCGATCGTCGGGAAAAAACTCGTCACGCTGCATGGTTTTACTCCGGGACAGCGAATCACATTGAAGAGTCCGATCTACAACCAGAGCGTCGAGTTCATCATTCGCGGAGTCTACACGGGCAGCGATGAAAAGACGCTCTACTTTCATCACGAATATATCAACGAGCTGGTTCCGGATTGGGCCAAGGACCGCGTGAGCACCTTCAGCATCCTTGCCAACTCGGCTGAAGACGTGCCGCGAGTGGCCCAGGCGATCGACTCCATCTTCGCCAACACAGACGCTCCCACAAAAACCGAGAGTGAGCGCGAATTCGCTTTGAGTTTCCAGACCATGATGGGCGGAGTCAAACAGTTTCTCTATGCCATCATGGCCGCCATCACGTTTTCGTTGCTGCTCGTGATGGGCAACACCATGGCGATGTCAGTGCGTGAACGCACGAGGGAAGTTGGCACTCTCAAAGCGATAGGTTTTCAGCGAGGAACAATCACGGCGTTGTTCCTCGGCGAGGCTTTGACCGTTGCCCTGATCGGGGCTGCAATTGGAATTGGTGCTGCGGTGTTAATCTTCAGCTCAATCGACCTCGGCGTCTACATTCCGTTTTTCATCGCATTCGTTCCCACCAAACAAACGTTAATTGCAGCGTTTGTCTTGTCGATCCTGGTGGGATTGATCAGCGTTCTTTATTCGGCCTATCGAGTTTCAGGTCTGACGATAGCGGAAGCTTTGCGGAGCACCGAATAAGATGGTACTACCACTCAAGTACAACATCCGAAACATTGTGGTCAGGAAGGGAAGTACACTCGCTACTGCCTTCACCATTGGCTTGACAGTTGCGGTCTTTTTATTGGTGATGGCGCTTGCTCGCGGTATCGATCTGACGCTTGCGAGCAGTGGTGAGCCGTTGAACCTGATCGTCCTACGGGAGGGCAGTACAGCCGAGTTGAACAGTTCAGTCACGCGCGAGCAGTTTAACGATCTTGTCTATCTCGACGGAGTCCAGCGTGAATCTGACAAGCCACTGGCCACGGGCGAAACGATCACATTGATCTACAAAGCTAGGAAGGGAATGAGCCAGGGTTCAAATGTCCTAGTACGCGGCGTTGGTCCAATGTCGTTCAAGTTGCGATCGGGATTTCAAACCGTTGCCGGAAGACTCTTTCAGCCAGGTCTGACAGAGGCTGTTGTTTCGAAGAGAATTGCCGAAAGATTCCAGGGACTCGACATCGGAGACAAATTTCGCATTCAGACAACAGACTATACTGTCGTTGGTCTATTCGACTCTGCGGGCAAAGCTTTTGAATCGGAGATCTGGGTCGATAACAATTCACTCGCGAGCACCACCAAGCGCGAGACCTACTCGTCTGTGTTGATGCGTGTAAACGATCAGAATGCTTTGACGGCCCTAAGCAAGCGAATCACAGACGATCCGAAGCTTCATTTGAAAGCTGTGTCGGAGCGCGTTTTTTATGAGGATCAACAGGGTGCTGCTTCGGGCATGCTGAAGGGTTTAGCTGTATTCATCTCCTTTATCATGGCCGTTGGAGCGGGCTTCGCCGGTATGAACACGATGTACGCGGCGGTGGCGCGACGGACGAAAGAGATCGGGACGCTGCGTGTGCTTGGGTTTGGCCGGTTCAGCATTCTGATCGCGTTTCTTTTGGAGTCGGTGGTTATAGCAGTGATTGGTGCGGCGATTGGAATTCTGCTGAGTCTACCGTTGAATTTTGTTTCGACAGGCACTTCGAATTGGCAGAATTTCAGTGAGATTGCGTTTAACTTTCGTGTGACGCCTGATTTGATGATCTTTGCGCTGGTTTTCGGCGCGGTGATTGGTTTTGTCGGGTCGCTTTTGCCGTCGATCCGTGCAGCGAGATTCAAGATCGTCGATGCTTTGCGAACGTAGCCACAAAAGGCACAAAGCAGAAACACAAATGGCGACTAGTCCTAAATCACAAGACACTCGAGAGGATCTGAATAAGAGGCTGCGGAGTCTCAAGATCGATCGTGGTCCGGCGCCGTCGCCGGCGACGAACCGTCGGTCGCCAAAGCTTTTGTTTGTTGGCGTGGCGGTGGTGCTGGCGTTGGCTGCGCTGGGTTACGTGTTTCTCTTTTCAAGCGCGAAAGCGATCTCGGTTGCTCCGGTTCGAACTGATACCGGCGCCGCATCTTTAGGCGAGAGTGTTCTTTCAGCTTCCGGTTACGTCGTGGCCCATCACAAGATCGCCGTGGGCGCGAAAGTGATGGGACGCGTCGCATGGATCGGGGTGGAGAAGGGCAACATCGTTCAGGAAGGACAGGTGCTCGTGCGGCTCGAAGCGAGCGAGTTTCGCGCGCAAGTGAATCAAGCGCAGGCCAATTATGCTGCCGCCCAGGCACGTTTAGACAAATTGCGCACCGGTTCGAGGCCGGAAGAAAAGTTGAAAGACAAGGCCGCGGTATTACAGGCCGAAGCGAATCTGAAGAATGCCGAAGCTGAGTACCAGCGCACCGAATCACTGTTCCGCTCTGGCGTTTCTTCGAAGGCGGAGTACGACCGTGCGTTGGCCCAACGCGACTCGGCCGCGGCGGTGGTCCAGGCCGCGCGTCAGGCGAGTGTGATGACGGACATCGGTCCGCGCAAGGAAGAGATTCGCGCCGCAGAAGCAGAACTCCAACAGATGAAAGCGGCACTTGACTACGCGAACACGCAACTCGCGGCCACCGAAATCAAAGCACCTGTTGCAGGAACAGTGCTGGCGAGAAGTGTCGAACCTGGTGAGATGGTAAGTCCGTCTGCATTCGGTGGCTCGGGCGCGCGCACCTCAGTCGTCGATCTCGCCGATCTGACAGACCTGCAAGTTGAGCTGGACATCAGTCAGAGCGAGTTCGCGCGACTGAAGATGTCGCAACGGGCCGAGATCATTCCGGACGCGTATCCGAATCTTCGCTTCACAGGCTTTATCGAAGAGATCGCGCCCGAAGCGAATCGTGCAAAATCGACGGTGCAGGTGAAGGTCAAGGTTGAGAATCCGAACGAACAGTTGCGACCGGAGATGAACGCGCGCGTCAACTTCCTGTCTGACAAGCCCGCGGCAGGCGAAAGTAAATCAGTCGCGCGGGTGCTGGTTCCGAAAGCCGCCGTGGTGAAACAGGATAACAGCGCATTTGTTTTCGTAGTGAAAGGCAACAAGGTCGAGCAGCGAACGATCCGCACGGGTGAAGAATTGGGTGATGCTTACGTCGTGCTCGACGGCTTGAGTGGCAGTGAAACTGTTGCTGTGACAGGCGCGGATAAGTTACGCGATGGTGATCGTGTGAAAGTCCAATAGGCGCGAGGACGAAGATTATGTCTGAACCGATAGTGCGAGTTCGCAATGTGAGTAAACGATTCAATCGCGATGGATTTGAGATCGTCGCTTTGGACCAGGTTGATCTCGAGTTGTATGAAGGAGATTTTCTGGCGTTGATGGGACCGAGCGGGTCTGGCAAATCGACGCTTCTGAATCTTCTCGCGGGGATCGACCGGCCGACACAGGGCGAAGTCGAAGTTATGGGAACCAATCTGACGAGGATGACGGAGAGCCAGTTGGCCGCCTGGCGCAATATTCACATCGGCTACATCTTTCAGACTTTCAACCTCGTTCCGGTTCTGACGGCATTTGAAAACGTTGAGCTGCCGTTATTGCTGACGAAGCTCTCAAAAGCAGAGCGCCGCAAGAATGTTGAGACCGCGTTGGACCTCGTGGGCCTAAGTGAGCGCATGCATCATCAGCCACGGCAGTTATCGGGAGGTCAGGAGCAGCGTGTTGCGATTGCGCGGGCGATCGTGACGGATCCCGATCTGATTCTCGCCGATGAGCCGACCGGAAACCTCGACGCGCGTTCCGGTGAAGAGATCCTGCAAATTCTTTCAACTCTTAACCGGGAGTTGAACAAGACCATCATGCTCGTGACGCACGATCCTCACGCCGCGAATTTCGCGTCGGACCAGCGGCATCTGGAAAAAGGAGTGTTAAATGAAGTTGCAGAAGTCGCCTCCCCTCAGGTGAGCTTCTGAAGCCGCAGATTACGCAGATGACGCAGATTAGATCTGCGTTCATCTGCGTAATCTGCGGCTAGGATTTTTCCTGATTGACTTCCCCAGTCGTTCCAATGGAAAATGTCGCCCGTTACGGACCAGGCGTCAGGGTGCGGCCGCTACCAAACTTCATTCAATTCCGGGCGTTGCCTGTCCGTCACTAAACTTCCATCTCCCCGATCGAACGCGTTCCTGGCCGAAAAATATATGATTGGATTTCCCCCTCCCTTTGCCCGCAGCCATCGTGCTGTGCTTGTGGCCGGAATTGTCTGTCTGTTGACCAGTTTCGCCGGCATGGTTTTCGTTGGCGCGCGCGGCGACAACGCGAAGATTGTTGGACCGACCACTGACGCATCGACGAGGGCCCGCATCGCGCAGAGCTTCGGCAAGTTGCCGCTCAGCTTTGAAATCAACAAGGGCCAGGTTGAGCAGCCAGTCAAGTTTGTTTCGCGTGGTCCAGGTTACGTTCTGTTTCTTACTCCCGCTGAAGCCGTCCTTACACTCCATAAACCTCGCAAAGATTCGGAAGTGCGCGAAGGTTCTGTTTTGAGACTGAAAATGATCGGCGCCAACACTGCGCCGAGCGTTGAAGGTCAGGAGGAGCTGCTCGGAAAAGTAAATTACTTCATCGGTAACAACGCCGATAAATGGCGCCGCGACATTCCGACCTATCGCAAAGTTCATTACAAGGAGATCTACCCTGGGATTGACATGGTCTACTACGGCAACCAGGGCGAGCTGGAGTACGACTTCGTAGTAGCGCCCGGCGCGAATCCAAAAGTCATCAAGTTCAGAGTCGAAGGCGCCGAGCGGATCCGCGTTGATGAGAAGGGCAACTTGCAGCTTGCACTGAACGACGGCGAAGTTCGTTTGCACAAGCCGTTGATCTATCAGCTCACAGCAGAAGGTGAGCGGCGCGATGTAAAAGGCGCGTATGTCGTCAACGGGAACGAGATCAGTTTCAAAGTGCGCGGCTTTGATGCGAAGAAGCCGCTGGTCATCGATCCCGTACTCTCTTATTCAACTCTCCTGGGGAGCGGCGGTGGCGAACACGCTCTCGGTATCGCAGTCGATTCTCAAGGAAACGCCTACGTTACCGGTGTCACCAATACCGGTTCGTTCCCAACGACACCCGGAGCTTTCCGCACAACCACATTCAACGGCGCATTTATCAGTAAGCTCGATCCGACTGGCAGCAACCTGGTCTACTCGACATTTCTCAGTAGTGGCAATTCCGGCAACACCACCGGAAACGGCATCGCCGTCGATTCGGCGGGTAATGCTCACGTCACAGGTGTTACGACTGACAATGACTTTCCGACTGTTAACGGCTTAAAGACAACTGGAAACTTTTTCAAGACTACTGACGCGGCCCTGAATTGGAACAATATCAACACCGGTCTTACCAGTGACGTAAACAAGATCGCAGTCGCTCCAACCGCTCCAAACACTCTGTATGCCGGAGGTGTCGCCGGACCCTTCCGCAGCACTGACGGCGGCGCAACCTGGATCAAGCCGGCGAATACAGGCTTGCCTGGCTTCCCGTTTTCCACAGCGCTCGCCGTCGATCCAACGAACTCATTGATCGTTTACGCCGGATTCATAAATGGAGGTCTCTTCAAAACCACTGACGGCGGCAGCAACTGGAGCACGCTTACCATACCTCTAACCGGCGCAGTTGTTTTTTCAATCGTGTTTGATCCTGCCACGCCCTCTACGATGTATGTGGGCTCAGGCAATGGCGTGTTCAAGAGCACTGACAGCGGTGCGACCTGGACCGCGCAAAATAATTTCGGCATACCCGGTGTTCCTAATGTCCGTGCACTCGCAATCGATCCGGCAACGCCCTCAATAATCTACGCAGGCACCTTTGGCAGCGGGTTCTTCAAAACTACCAATGGCGGTACGAATTGGACCGCGATGAACAGTGGCATGGGCGGTAACCAGCCGACATTCATCAATGCCATCGCGATCGATCCTTCTAATTCCTCCACGATTTATACGGGCCACGGTACTTCAGGTTTTAATGGCAGTATCAACAAGAGTACGAATGGTGGAGATTCATGGACACCAGTCAACAACGGCGTACCGGTCAACGAGACCACCGCGATCGTAGCGACTGCTTCGGCAATCTACGCAGCAACAGCGGGCGGTGGCGTTGTCAAAACTACAAACGGAGGAACTTCCTGGTCCAACGCCAGCAGCGGTCTTTGGCAAGGCAACGTTCGCGCGCTCGTCGTCCATCCTTCTGATTCGACGATTCTGTTTGCCGGCAGCAGCGGATCTAGTTTTTCTTCGGATGCCTTTGTTACCAAATTAAATTCTTCCGGTAACGCACTGATGTTTTCGTCCCTTCTGGGTGGGAGTCGCGATGACAATGGCAATGGCATTGCCGTCGACGGCACCGGCAATATCTACGTTGTTGGCCAAACCAACTCGACAAACTTTCCTGCTGTAAACGCAATTCAGTCCGCCCCGGGTGCGACGGAGACTTGCATCAACGGATTTGTAAGTAAGATCAATCCCGCCGGGCCGGGCTATGTCTTTTCCACGTATCTCGGCGGTGCGCGCTGTGATATTGCGTACAGCGTTGCTGCGGATGCGTCGGGCAATACGTACGTGACGGGGCAGACCAGTTCCGACGACTTTCCCACTCTCAATGCTTTTCAGGCGAATAAAGCTGGCGATCAGTTCAGTTCAGATGCGTTTGTCACCAAATTCACGAGCACGGGATCGCTCTCTTATTCAACTTATATCGGCGGTAACTCTAGTGACAGCGGTCGCGCCATCGCAGTGGATTCTTCGGAGAACGCGTATATCACGGGCACCACTGGATCTTCGAATTACCCAACTCTGAATCCGATTCAACCAGCAAACCCGGCCGACTTTCTTGGCGACGCGTTTGTAACAAAATTCAATAGCCAGGGTTCCGCACTTGTTTACTCGACATTTCTCGGCGGAAGCAATGCTGACGTCGGTCGCGGAATCGCCGTCGATGCTAGTGGCAATGTGTATGTTGCGGGCATTACGAACTCCCAGGACTTTCCGCTCGTTGCCGGCGCGTTACGTACGAGAAGCTCCTTGTATAAGAGCATCGATGGCGCAGGACAGTGGACCAACGACAACTACGGCTTGGGATTTGGAGTGCGGACTATCGCGATTCACCCGACGCAGACTGCTATACTTTACGCTGGAACGGCCGGTGGGGTCTTCAAAAGCACGAATGGCGGTAGAACGTGGACCGCAAAGAATAATGGTCTGAATAGTAGTAAAAATGTGGTTTTCATTATTATCGATCCGGTGACGCCTTCCACGATCTACATGGCCACGGATGCCTTCGGCAGCAGCAATATCTACAAGAGTACGAATAGTGGCGACAGTTGGAACCTTCGCATGACCGGAATGAGCAACAGCAGCCTGCTCAGTTTTGCGATCGATCCTGTGACGACAACGACGCTCTACGCAGGAGTTGCAGGTAATCCAGCAGTGTTCAAAACTACGAACGGAGCCGATAACTGGGCTCCGGCTGGGAATGCTGCTCCTCCTTTCTTCTTTCCAGTTTCTCTCGCGGTCGATCCTCATACACCTTCGACCCTCTTTGTAGCGGAGTCATCGAGCGCCGGGGGTGTTTTTAGGAGTACAGATTCGGGAAGTACGTGGGAAAGCGTCGGTTTGGCAACGACCGGTGCACAAGGTCTGTTTGTCGGAGTCAGCCCGCAAACAGCCAATCTCGTGTATGCAGTGACCAACGGTGGTGGAATCTTTAAGAGCGTCGATGGAGGTACAAACTGGACTGCGGTTCGGTCAGGTTTCGGAAGACTCGTTTTCGATCCGGTGAGTGCATCTACACTCTATTTCGTCTCGTCCTTTGAGGGAATTTTGAAGACCACGAACGGTGGTCAAACCTGGACACCGGTGAATAAAGGACTCAATGCGGCATCGGCAACATCGGTTGCGATCGATCCTGTCTTTCCCTCAATACTTTACGCTGCCGTTCCGGCCACGAATGATGATGATGCGTTTGTGACCAAAATCAATGCGGCCGGCAGTGCGCTGGTCTATTCGACGTTCCTCGGCGGCATTCCTGCTGCGGGAGATTCGTCCAACACCAACGATGAAGCTTTTGGGATCGCGATTGATTCAGCAGGCAATGCGTACGTCACCGGCTTGTCCCGCTCGGCGGGTTTTCAAACCACGCCCAATGCCTTTCAACCCTTCAACCGAGGTGGCGACGATGTCTTCATAGCGAAGCTCTCGACGTCGTACATCATCAGTGGTCAGGTGTTGGACGTAGGCATCACACCGATGAGTGGAGTTGAGGTTATTTTAAATGACGGCACATCGCTGACTCAGGTGATAACTCAAAGCGACGGCTCTTACGAGTTTTCGCGTTTGCGTGAAGGCGGAAGTTTTACGGTAAGCGCGAGCAAGCCACACTTCACGATGACGCCTCCGAGTCAGACCTTCAACAACCTGACCAGCGATCAGGTATTTAACTTCAACGCACTCATCTCTGACTCACCGTTCTACACGATCAGCGGTCAGGTAACTGATAACGGTGTGGGACTGCCGGGCGTCACGGTGACGCTCAGCGGATCGCAGACAGGATTGAGAACTACTGACAGCAACGGGAATTATTCATTCGAGCTTATCGTCGGTGGCAACTACACCGTAACGCCCTCAATACTCGGTTTTGCGTTTAGTCCAACGAGCCAAACCTTCAACAGCTTGAGCGGTCCGCAAATAGCAAACTTCAGCGCCACGCGCCAGAGTTTCGTCGTAACGACTGACAGCAATCATGGAGCCGGATCGCTACGCGAGGCGATGATTAATGCTAACGCCACACCCGGTCTCGATACGATTGTCTTCAATATTCCGGGACCCGGACCGAAAGTTATTAACTTGCAAACGCCATTGCCGGAGATCACCGATCCGGTCGTGATCGACGCCTCGACTCAACCAGCATATGCAGGCGCGCCTCTGATTGAAATAAATGGATCGCAAGCCAGCACCGGCAGCGGTCTGGTGATCAAAGCGGGCGGTACAACGATCCGCGGCCTCGCGATCAATCGCTTCCAGGATTCCGGAATTTTTGTACGCCTGGCTAATAACAATGTCATTCAGGGAAATTACATTGGTCTCAATGTCAACGGAACTGGCTCGCAGTTTAATAGTCGCAGCGGAATACTGTTCTCCGAATCCTCAAACAATTTAATCGGAGGAACGACTGCCGCTGCGCGCAACGTTATTTCGGGCAACGGATTTGAGGGGATTGAGCTCATCGGCGACAACAACGTCATTCAAGGCAACTTCATTGGTACGAATCCAGCGGGTACGGCCGCAATTCCAAACGGTATAGATGGAATTGAAGTTTCCGGTACGAATAACCTAATCGGAGGCACTTCGCCCGGAGCCGGCAATCTGATCTCCGGAAACCAAAGGGGACTCACGATCCGCGGTCCAGGAAATACGGTCCAGGGAAACCTGATTGGAACAGACGTCACCGGCACCCAGAAGGTTGGGAACATGACCGGCATAGATGCGGGCGCTGATAACACGTTGATCGGTGGTCTAACACCCGGCGCCAGAAACATTATCTCCGGTAATGATTTCGACGGTGTCGCATTCGGCGGTAACGGTAGCAAGTTGCAGGGCAATTTTATCGGAACCGATATCACCGGTACTTTGGATTTGGGCAATGGTGGCAGCGGTGTTGTCGCCGGCACTAATGCATTGATCGGTGGAAATGTTCCAGAAGCGCGGAACATCATTTCAGGAAACGCAGTCAGCAACGGATTCGGAAATATTTCGCTCGGTTCGAACAGCTCTGGACCAGGCGCTACGGTGCAGGGCAACTATATCGGCACTGACGTCACCGGCACTCGGGCGATCGCCGCCTCATTCGCTGGTATTTCAATCGGCGGTGTGAACAACCTGATCGGAGGAACTGGGCCGGGTGAGGGGAACGTCATCTCCGGCAATCGCACCGGAATACAGATCGGCGGATTCATCTCGATTACCCTGACCGGCAACATGATTCAGGGAAATCTAATCGGATTGAACGCACTTGGTACTGGACAAGTGCCGAACACTATAAATGGCATCGTCTTCTCGGATGCATCGAACAACACGATTGGCGGCACGCAAGCCGGAGCCGGTAATAAGATCGCGTTCAATGGTGGAACAGGTGTAGTAGTTTTCAACGGTACGGGCAATTCAATCCGAGGCAATGCGATCTTTTCAAACGGCGCTCTGGGAATAGACCTCGGTAATAATACCTTTTCTCAAAATGCCAATGGCGTGACTCCAAACGATCCGAACGATCCGGATACTGGTCCAAACAACCTACAGAACTTCCCGGTGTTGACGTCGGTGATGTTGATCGGCAACAACACGACGATCCAGGGGAGTTTGAATTCGACGCCGAACACCGCATTCCAGATCGACTTCTACTCCAATGCTGCGGTGGACCCGTCAGGAAACGGCGAAGGCGGACAGTTCCTCGGAACGACGTCCGTAAGCACTGACGTTAACGGCAACGCGGCCATCAATATTACTTTACCGGTGGCATCGGGAGCAGGGCGCATCGTTACCGCAACCGCGACGGATCCAAACGGAAACACTTCTGAGTTCTCGGCGGGTGACGCTACAGGCGCGACGGGAAGCGTGCAATTCAGCGTCGGTTCAATTCAGGTGATCGAAGACGTCGGCTTGGCCAATGTGACTGTTCTGCGCACTGGTGGGAGCACTGGTACTTTGACTGTTGATTTTGCCACAACCGATGGGACTGCGATCGCGGGTCAGGATTACACCGCGACGTCAGGCACGCTCACGTTCAACGGCGGCGAAACAAGCAAGACTTTCCAGATCCCGATCACCGACGATGCTCCGACGGAGCCGGATGAAACTTTCACGGTGACGTTGAGGAACACTCCGAGTCTCGATATGTTGGGAGCACCCAGCACGCTGGTTGTTACAGTTCAGGACCGCACTACAGTTCCCGCGTTGTTCCTTCCCAATGCATTTGTCACTGAAGGTGGTCCGGGAACGACCACGGATATGTTGTTCACGCTGAACCTTACAGCAGCGACCGGACGCACGGTGAGTGTTAACTTTTCGACGTCGAACTCGACCGCGTTCGGTGGAGCGAGTTGCAGTACGCGCGGTGTCGACTACGAAACGAGTCAGGTACTTTTACGATTCAACCTGGTACTACGTCAGTCACGATTCCGGTAAGAATCTGCGGCGACACGAACGCGGAAGCGAATGAGTTCTTCCAGATCGCTCTCTCGAATCCTTCCAATGCCACGATCATTCAGGCTGGGGCGGTTGGCACGATTGTCAACGACGATGTGCTTCAACTGGTGCTCGAAGAATCAGGTCCGACCGCGACTCAGGCGGCCGCGCTTAATGCACTGCTGCACACGAGAGATCCGTTCGGCATCATCGGTGTTCCGGATTGGTGGCCTAACGCGCCTGATAAGAACACGCGAGTGATTCTTTTCGCGAAAAACCTGGAGTTGAACCCCGGTGAATCACCGCTTGCGATCATCGTCAGGATCGCGGGTCTGAATTCGCAGTTCTTTGATGTTCCTGCCGAAAGCGTGGTCCCGATACACAACTTCGAGTTCACGCAAGTAGTGATAAGGTTACCGAATAATGTGCCCGTGGGAACACGTCTGGTCACCATCAGGGCACATGGGCGCATCAGCAATGCCGGCACGATCAGAGTGCAGTAGCCACAAAAAGGCACAAAAGGCACAAAAAAGATTGATAAAACCGGCGACTTGAAACCGTATTCTCTTGTGTGCTTTATGTGCCTTTTTGCGGCGTAAATTTAGAGGTGTAATTATGGACGTGTCAGACATCCAACGGCTTTTCAGTTATACCGAATGGGCCAACGATCTGGCGATGGAGGCCGCGAGCAAACTGCCGGACGATGTGCTCCGGCGAGATGTCGGCATCAGTCACAAGTCGATCTTCGGAACGTTGCTGCACATGGCGGGCGCCGAATGGATTTGGTTGGAGCGTTGGCATGGACGCTCGCCGGCGAAAGCTGAGGCGTGGTCGCTCTGGACTACTGAGTCGTGCGCCGATCTAGCAACGCTGAAGGAGCGCTGGTCCAACCTCATCGACCAGCGCACGCGGTATGTTTCTGAACTGGACGACGCGATACTGGCTACGGAGCTGTCATTCAAACTTCTCAGCGGCGACCCCAGCTCGATGCGATTGATCGATCAGATGCAGCACGTGGTCAATCACGCAACGTTGCATCGCGGACAGGTTGTCGGCATGATTCGGCAGTTGGGAATAGAACCACCGCCGACTGATTTGATCTTCTATCTCCGCCGTGAAATCTCCCCGAAATAGATCAGCAGCCTGCGTGCTTTTTGTGCTTTTTTGTGGCTTTGCGCCCATGAATTCACAGAACAGCAGTCCTGATTACAAGAACCCGGGTCTTCCGGTTGAACGGCGCGTCGCCGATCTGCTTTCGAGAATGACTCTCGAAGAAAAGATTGCGCAGTTAACGTGTCTTTGGGAGCGCCGGCCTCAAGTCGAACCGCAAAAAAACTTCGACACAGATCGTGGTGACTTCTCCCCCGAGAAGGCCGCGGAAGTGATGAAGCACGGCATCGGGCAGATTGCGCGCCAGAGAGAACAAAAGGATGCGCGTCAGGGTGCGACGTTTGCCAACGCCGTTCAGAAATGGTTGATCGAGAACACACGACTCGGTATTCCGGCGATTCTTCACGACGAAATACTTCACGGGCACATGGCGAAGGGAAGTACGAGTTTTCCGCAGCCCATCGCGCTCGCTACGACGTGGGATCCGGAGTTCATAGCGAAGGTTTTCACTGCGGGAGCGTTGGAAACACGAGCTCGCGGAAGTCACCAGGTGCTTGGACCAAATCTGGATCTCGGCCGCGAACCGCGTTGGGGTCGCACGGAAGAGACTTACGGCGAAGATCCGTATCTCACTTCGCGCATGGCGGTAGCGATCGTAAAAGCATTGCAGGGACCAGGACCTGGCATAGACCAGAATCACGTCATCGCCACTGCAAAACATTTCGCCGTCCACGGCCAGCCTGAAAGCGGCACCAACATCGCACCCGCGAATTTTTCAGAACGGGTGATTCGAGAATACTTTCTTCCCAGCTTCAAGGCTGCCGTGACTGAAGGCGGCATCATGAGCGTGATGCCTTCTTACAACGAGATCGACGGCGTTCCTTCTCATGCGAACAAGTGGCTGCTGCAAAAGGTTTTGCGAGAGGAATGGGGATTCAATGGTCACGTCGTCTCTGACTATTACGCGATTCCGCAGTTGATGGATCTGCATCGCATCGCTTCAGACAAACCCGCGGCTGCGAAACTTGCGATCGAAGCCGGCGTCGATACCGAACTTCCCGACAAGGACGCTTTCCAATTTCTTTTACAGTTAGTAAAGGACGGGCAGGTTTCTGTCGCAACGATCGATCGAGCAGTGGCGCGAAATCTTCGCGCGAAATTTCTGCTCGGGTTGTTTGAAAATCCATACGTCGACGTGGAACGTGCCGCGCGAGTTACGAATTCGAGTGAACACAGAGCGTTGGCTGCTGAGGCGGCGCGCAGATCGATCACGCTGCTGAAAAATGAAAACAATCTCTTGCCGCTGGATCGAAATGCGTTGAAGTCGATCGCCGTGATCGGTCCAAATGCAGCGGGCCTTCATCTCGGTGGCTACAGCGACGATCCCGGACGCGGCGTCAGCGTGTTGCAGGGGATAAAAGACAAGGTGGGCGAGAGAATCAAAGTCCTGTACGCCGAAGGAGGCAAGATAACTAAAGAAGGCGGCAACTGGTTTGCCGATTCTGCACAGCTCGCCGATCCGGTGGAGGACCAAAAACTGATCGACGAGGCAGTGGAGGTTGCAAAGACTGCTGATGTCGCTCTTCTCGTCCTCGGCGGAAATGAAGACACGAATAAAGAGGGCTGGGCTGACACGCATCTCGGAGATCGCGATAGTCTCGAGTTGATTGGCCGTCAGAACGATCTCGTGAGAGCGATTCTCGGAACAGGCAAACCGGCGATCGTCGTACTTATCAACAGTGGACCACTATCAATCAACTACGTCGCCGAGAATGTACCTGCAATACTCGAAGGGTTTTATTTGGGCCAGGAAACCGGAGTTGGTGTCGCCGACGTTTTGTTTGGCGATTACAATCCCGCGGGCAAGCTTACGATCAGCTTTCCGCGTTCGGTCGGGCAGTTGCCGCTCTACTACAACCGGAAGCCGACGGCACGGCGCGGTTATCTTTTCGCGAACAAGGAGCCTCTGTTTCCGTTCGGATTTGGTCTCAGTTATACGACGTTCGCATACTCCAATTTGAAGCTTGATCCTGCAAAGATCGGCGTGAAGGGCGAGACGAGGGTCAGCGTTACGGTCACGAATACTGGAAAGCGCGCAGGTGATGAGATCGTGCAACTGTACATTCGCGATCTCGTCAGTTCGGTTACGCGACCGGTGATGGAGCTCAAGGATTTCAAGCGAATCTCGCTGGCCGCCGGTGAAAGCAAAACGGTCGAGTTTGTGATCACGCCCGACAAGCTTTCTTTTCTCGATCTGAATATGAAGAATGTAGTTGAGCCCGGCTGGTTCGATATCATGGTCGGAACGAGTTCGGTGAAATTTGAGACGGCGAAACTCGAAGTAACTAAATAAGGGGGGAATTCATGCGAGAAAAGGGTAGCAGGTACATTCTATGCGTTGTGTTATTGGCGTGCGTTGTCGGGATGGGTTTGACGCCGCATCAGGACGCGATTCGTTTGGAGCAACGAATCAATCAACTGGAGCAGCGCCTTTATGCGATGGAGACGACTCTGCGTAGTGTCGAACAGCAGGCACGACTCGGAGGCACGACGTCGCGAAACCTGGGCCAGCAGGAGGTCGCGCTCCTGACTACGCAACTTCAGTCGCTGCAACTTCGACTTGCAGATTATGACTGCGCGCTCGTGAAACTCGATGAAAGGACGTTGTCTCCTGCCATGCGTGACGCGCGCAGAAAGTCTGCCGCCGGTAATGATCCGTGCCGGTCGAATGCGGATGCGCCGCTGCGGTTACCCGATCGCCGCCCGTAAAACTTGCCAACCAAAGTCAAAATAGTCGAGGACTACTACAACTACTATCCTCCGGTACCTGTGTATCGATCGCTGAAACTACTTCTGCGATACGTTCCGGAGGAGCACCTGCGCGGTCTGCGCCAGATAATTCTCACCAATAGTGAGCAACTGCACGGCCGGAAGAAGATTACCTCAGAAAAGCGACGCATCAGGCCATCGGATTGTCTTGGTCTATACGGCGAAGGCCACATCCGGCTGATCATGGATCGAATATTTGAACCTTACCCGGAGATATTTCTGCTGGTCCCGTTGTTCAAAACGCACGCTATAGGCGAGACCTTGTATCACGAGATTGGCCATCACATTCACGAAATGCAGGAGCCGGGATTTCGAGATCTCAAAGAGGAAGTCGCCGACGAATGGAGCGACAAACTGATGCGAATGTTTATAAAACAGCGTTACTGGTACCTGGCTCCAATTCGCATATTGCTTAAGCCGTTTTGGCCGCTGATTTCTCGCCTCCAAGCGAAGTTAGACGAGCCCGCAACTTAATTATTTGTGCTCTTTGTGATCTGTATGAGTGGTTTGTTGCCGGTCGTGCCGCGGAAGGTGATGCTGATGCGAAAGTCGCCTTCGGTATCGATGGAGGCGGGTAGTTTGACGACGATCTGAGAGAGCCAGTCGAAGTTCGGGACTTTGCGGACGTCTTCGACGACGAGCGGGTAGATGTGGTTCTGATTGTCTTCGAGTTGGACCAGGACCGATGAGGGTGTTTCGGTGGAGTTCAATTCGATTCCCTGAACGAAGATGGCAATCCGTGTGCGCTGGTCCAGGCTGAAGTTATGAATGTTTCCGAGTGGGAAAGGATCGCGTTTCAGCAACACTGAATCCAACGCAACGGCTCTCGACGTGGTTTCGTCCAAAGCAATCAACGGCTTGTCGTCATCGAGAATCGAGATCGTGCTCGTGAACGGGCTGCCTTCCAACGCTCCAACACCCGGGGCACTCAAAACTACGTTGAGAGTTTCAGTGTGCTCAACTAACGCATCATCGGTTATTGGAACGACGAAAGACTTTTGAGTCTCGCCAGCCGCGAACTGAAGCGAGCCGGATGCGTTGGTGTAATCGCCAGGCTTCTCAGCAGTTCCATTATTCGTGGCGTAGCTGATCGTGACTGCGTTTGACGT
>Ga0157372_10003467_pt1 | contig 17018 bp, 9 predicted proteins | sample C55metaG_FD_115307 | JGI IMG/M metagenome (GOLD analysis project Ga0157372, IMG submission 115307) | Corn rhizosphere microbial communities from Kellogg Biological Station, Michigan, USA - C5-5 metaG | ecosystem: Host-associated > Plants > Roots > Rhizosphere > Soil | place: USA: Michigan... | reverse complement strand
AACAGCGCTGACGTAACCATCTACCGCGTGGAAAACATTAAGGACCAATCTTTAAAAACGACAGGCAAAAAAACACTGTGAATAGTTTCCGTCCCGGTGAAGAAACGATTGTACGGCTACTGTAGCTGGTAATAAAGTCTTCTAATCAATTAAACCTCTGTTATGAAACCATTGATTGCTTTCATGAGCGGAGGACACGATGGCGCACTTCTTTCCAAAGATTTCACGAAGAAGGTTGTGTTGCATGTCCTGTCCTTGCTTACCCTGCACATTTGTTTTGCACAAAATGTTACCGTGAGTGGAACCATATTTAATCAGACGGGCGAACCCCTGCAAGGTGTTTCCGTTATGGTGAAGGGTTCTTCATCGGGAACTTCCACAAAAACTGATGGCTCTTTCGAAATCGCTGCACCCGTCAACAGCACACTTTTGATTTCTTATGTTGGGTACATCAGCAAAGAAGTAAAAGTGATGCCAAACCAAACGCGTCTTTCATTGCAATTACTCACCAACAAGAATGAGCTTGACCAGGTGATCGTCGTTGGCTACGGTACCCGGCGAAAATCCGATGTTACTGGCGCCATTACTTCTATCGGTGAACAGGCAATCAAGGATGTTCCGGCCTCCAACCTTGCCGCTGCTTTACAGGGACAGGGCGCGGGCGTTGACATTCAGCGCAGTGGCGCCAACAGTAAACCCGGCGCGACACCCACCATTTTGATTCGCGGGGAAAGATCATTGAACGCATCCAATTCCCCCTTGATTGTCGTTGATGGAATTCCTTTTAATGGAAGCATCAATGATCTCAACCAAGATGATGTATCCTCAGTTGAAATTTTAAAGGATGCGTCTTCAACCGCTATTTATGGCTCGAGGGGTGCCAATGGAGTCATCCTGATTACGACCAAAAGAGGAAGAAGCGGGAAACCGGTAATTACTTACAGCGGATATGCAGGACGGTCAAAACTTGTCCGGGAGTTCCCGGTAATGAATGCGGAAGAGTTCACCACATTTAAGAAATGGGCCAATATCAATGCGAACCCGGGCAAATACACAGGCCTCGACGACCCAGCCTTTTTGACTAACGGCGTTTTTGACCCGGCAGAAGTACAGGGAATCCAAACCGGTCGCAACACCGATTGGCAAAGCTACATATACAAAACCGGTATCATGACAGATCACCAGGTCGGCGTTAGCGGTGGTAGCGATCTTACCCAGTATGCCGTCTCCGGTGGCTATTTTAATCAAACAGGAATTTACCAGGGACAGCAGTTTCAACGCTTCACTGTAAAAGCAAGCCTTGACCAGCAGCTCGGAAAACGCTTTAGAATCGGCCTGAACAGCCTGAATACATACAGTATCCGGAATGGAGAAAGTGCAAATCCCATGGCGCAGGCGCTACGTGCAAGCCCCCTTGTGTCGCCGTTTGACAGCGCCGGAAATGTACTGAACGATTTCGTTCCCGGAAGCGCATCACAGGTCTGGAACCCACTGGCGGACCTCTTGCCTGGCGCAGTCTCAGAAGAACGCAAACGTCTCGGAACATTCACCACTCTGTACGTTGAAATGAACCTATGGAAAGGACTAAAATATAAATTTAATTCGGGCGTAGAGTTAACCAATGATTCCTACAATAATTATTATTCGGGTAAAACAAGCTTCAGAGTGAACAAGGGTGGGGCGGCTGCGGAAAACTGGAACAGCAACAGTGATAACTACACGATCGAAAACCTGTTAATCTACGACAAAACATTCGCGCACAAGCATAAGCTTAATTTTACAGGCCTTTATAGCATTCAGGAGTCAAAAACAGTAACAAATCAATACGATTATAATATTAACTCTGATGTCCTGGCATTTTACAACCCGGTATATAGTTCAAACCTGAAAGGCGTCGGTAGCTATTCCCTCTGGGATATTCTTTCTTACATGGGAAGAATCAATTACAGTTATAACGACCGCTACCTCGTAACGCTTACGATGCGCGCCGATGGATCGTCCAGATTAGCGCCTGGTAACAAATGGCATACTTTTCCCTCTGCGGCCGTTGGGTGGAATATTGGAAGAGAATCATTCTTTCACAATATCCGTCCAATCACAAATCTCAAACTGAGAGCGAGCTACGGAACCGTGGGCAATACTGCCATTAATCCCTATCAAACACTGGGAGCGCTGTCGCCGATAGTTTACAATTACGGCTCGAATTTCGTTACAGGCGCCTATTTTTCCAATGCCGCTAATGACAGCCTGACCTGGGAGAATACTTCAACCGCAAACGTCGGCCTGGACTTCGGGCTGTTAAATAACCGCGTCTCCGGATCGGTCGAAGTGTATAGACAATTTACAAATTCATTATTGCTCTCTCAAACCCTTCCAATTACCTCCGGTATTCCCAACTCCCTTGTCCGTAACATTGGCAAGACAGAAAACAAAGGGCTCGAAATCCACATCAGCACCGTGAATATCCAAAGCAGAGGCGTTAATGATTTTACATGGACAAGCGATTTCAATTTTTTCATCAACCATGGCAAGATTATGGAGCTGGCAAATGGTGCTACAAAAGATGTGGCAAATGGCTGGTTTGTTGGTCAACCTATAGACGTGTATTACGACTACAAACGAATGGGCGTGTGGCAAAATACGCCACAGGATTCCGCAGCCGCAAAAGCGTCGGGATTAACGCTCACCGGGGGCGGTTCCGTCATTGGAACAATACGCGTTGCAGATCTGAGTGGTCCGAACGGAAAACCTGACGGCAAGATCGATGCAACGTATGATAGGATCATTGTTGGAACGGCTGAGCCGAAGTGGGAAGGCGGAACAACGCAAAGGTTTTCATTCAAAGGCCTCGATTTTACGGTGGTTGCGTTCGCAAGATGGGGTTATACGCTGAACAGCAGTCTTTATGGCGGTAATTTCGTCAACACTTACCAGGGGACCTATAACAATTTACAAACCCATTACTGGACACCCGACAACCAGGAACAATGGAATCCAAAGCCCGATGCCGGGAGAACGAATCCATTGAACCGGTCTGTCCTCAGTTATTTCGATGGGAGTTTCCTCAAGATTCGAAGCATGAGTTTGGGGTATAATCTTCCTGCGTCACTACTGAAAAAAGCCAGCGCCAGGTCATTACGTATCTACGCGACAGCTACAGACCCATTCATACTTTTCTCACCATACAGAAAAGCCGGGGGCATTGACCCGGAAGGAGCAGGGACTGTCGGAATTGATACGCCACCGGTTCGTTCGTTATTATTTGGCTTGAACCTATCATTCTAAAAAACTAAACGGATTATATGAAACCGATAAGACTCTTACTACTAATGTTGCTTTCCCTTAGTTTTTCGCGCTGTACGAAAAAATTGAATGAAGAACCAAGATCGATATTAACTCCCGATGCCTTGAATACAGCGCAGGGAGTTCAGATGGCCCTGGACGCCGCGTATGCAGGAACCCGTTTATTCTGGGGCAACCAGGATTTTTTCACCATGACGGTTATTGGAACAGATGAATATCAAAAAGGGGTGGACGGCAACAGCGATATCAATCTGTACGCCAGTAGTTACACGCCTTCACTTGGTGTGGTAAACAACAACTGGCGGAATGCCTATACGTTTATCAACACAGCGAATGCGGTAATTGACAATGCACCAAAAACAAATTTATCTGACGGAAGTAAAAACCAACTGGTGGCCGAAGCAAAATTTTTACGTGGCAGTTTTTACTTCATACTAGTGCAGTTTTTTGGAGATGTCACCCTGCTCGACCATTTTCAGTCCCAGGCAACAACATCAGCAGCCCGGGCGCCCATCTCACAAGTGTATGATTTCATCATCCAGGACTTGAAGGATGCGATTGCCGGTCTTCCTGCCGGTCCAAAAAGTGCTGGAGTATTGCCCGGTAAGGCAAATGCTGCAGTCGCCAGGCACGTGTTAGCCAAAGTCTACCTCGCAAGAGCCGGTTCCAATGCTAAGAAGCCATCCGATTACCAGGATGCCTACAACACAGCAATGGACATTATCAACAACAGGGCGTCATTGCAATTGACGCTGCTCCCCGATTTCGCTAAAGTATTTGCTGAAGGGAACGAGGACAACAATGAAGTGCTGTGGACGGTCCAGCATACGGCAAATATTGCATACAACGGCCCTAACAATAGCGGTGTTTCGAATTTCAGCGCAGATAACGTTCTGAATCATATGTGGGTTGGCCAATATGAGAAAAGACCGGGTATGGTAAGAGATGTTTTTTACGGTCGTCCTTACATTCGTTGCATTCCGACACGGTGGCTGGTGGATACGGCCTTTAAAGAAAGAGTGCACGATTCGAGGTATAAAAAAACATTTCAAACGGTTTGGTATGCGAATAATCCGAATCCTGCCGGCTATCCTGTCTGGTCAAATCCGTTGCCGCCTGGTGCTCCATCAGGAGCTGTTCCAGGACAACCGAAATTTAAGTTCGGTGATACAGCCATCTTTATGCCCGGTTATGATGTGAGCGACGCTGCTATTAAAGCCAGTTCCTATCTTCTTATTCCTCCTCGTAAATATGATAACACCCTCTCACCTACGATGACCAAGTTCTTCGACACGAAACGGGCTGATCTGAATGCCCCGTCGATCCGACCGGTAATCGTTTATCGGCTTGCAGAAACGTATTTGATTGCAGCCGAAGCAGCTTATTCCCTGGGGAAACTACCGGAAGCCGTTCAATTGATCAACACTGTACGCGAAAGGGCAGCGGCCACGCCCGCCGACGTTTCCATGATGGACATTGCCACTACTGACCTTTCCATTGATTTTATTTTGGATGAGCGCTCAAGAGAACTGACAGGTGAAAACATGAGATGGTTCGACCTCGTCAGAACAAATAAATTGCTCGAGAGAGTGCGATTGCATAACAAGGAAGCGGCATCGAATATTCAACCGAAGCACACGTTACGCCCGATACCGCAGGCACAAATTGATGCAGTGACAACAGGACCCGCATACCCGCAAAACCCCGGTTGGTAAAAAAAAGTATGCATTTATATACAAGCAGTTCCATGTTTCGACCGGTAAATTCTTTTACTGGTCCCGGCATGGTTCCATAATCGATGGGACGCCCACAAATCCGAATTTTGAAGACATGAAGTACAGAACTTGCTTATCAATCTTTCTGCCGCTCTTATTAGTGTCATTCTCCTTTTCGTTGTTCGGTCAGGACCTACCTCTTCCTGAGTTGAGAGATCGATGGGTTATTCAGCAAGATGGGGCTATTGAGTGGCCGATCGACAATCGACTGCCTCACTCGGACCACATCGAGATGAGCGGACAAAAAGTCGCATTATGGATGCAATACAGGATAGACAGTAGCAAGAGGCCCATTCTCAATCGCACCATTGTATTCCCAACCTTTCGCTTACTTCCTGTACGTACAATCGCTCATATGATGTACGATGTAAAAGACGAAGAGCTACCCAGGATTATCATTAATGATCGTTTGTACAAAGCAGGTGTTTATAATGCCGCTTGGCAGGACGACCTTCCGGAAAAAGTCGTTTCAGTCCGGCAAAAAGACTTCATGGAAGTTTTCAGTGAGATCAGCATCAAAGAAGGAATGATCAAACTACACCGGAGTTTTTTTCCTTCTGTTGACAAACCTATGGCCATTGAAAAGTTTGTGTTTACCAATGCCACTAAACAACCTGTGAAGATTGAGTTAGAATACCTGTATCGTGAAACAAAAACGTCGATGGAAAGAAGCAGTGGAGGTCAACACAGCTTTATTGTCTCGACAGTCAATGACGGGTTAAGGACAATTGACGCGGGAGATTCTGTCGTATTTGCAGTCACTTACCAGGCAGCCAATAATAAGAACGATTTTGTCATTATTGATGTTACGACCGAAGAACAGGCAAGAAGGAACAGGGTGGCGGAAATGCAATCACATCTGATTTTGGAAACTCCAGATACGGTTTTGAACACGATGTTTGCCTTTGCCAAACTCAGGGCGACAGAAAGCATTTACAATACGAAAAGGGGATTGATGCACGGACCTGGTGGTTTGCGATATTATGCAGCTATATGGGCAAATGACCAGGCAGAATATGTAAATCCCTTTTTTGCTTTCCTGGGTGACAGCATTGGTGTTAAATCGGCCATGAATTCTTACCGGATGTTTGCCGCTTATATGAACCCTGAATACAGACCCATTCCGAGCTCGATAATTGCCGAAGGCGACGCAACATGGCACGGGGCGGGCGATAGGGGCGATATGGCGATGATTGCCTATGGTGCCGGGAGGTTTGCATTGGCTCTTGGCAATAAAGATTCTGCGAAGGTTTTATGGCCGTTAATTGAATGGTGTTTGGAATATTTAAGCCGAAAGGTGGACGCGCATGGTGTTGTCAGAAGCGATAAGGACGAACTGGAGGGAAGGTTTCCTTCAGGCAACGCCAATTTGAATACCAGCTCTCTGTACTACGATGCTTTGAACTCGGCCGCAATGCTCGGCAACCTATTGGGTCGTCCGTCCGGACAAATACGATCATATAAGCAAAGAGCAAAAGAATTGAGGGAGAATATAGAGAAGTTTTTCGGAGCAACCGTCGAAGGATTTAAGACCTATCGCTATTATGAAGGCAATGATACTCTCAGGGCCTGGGTCGCCACTCCACTAACGGTAGGCATTTTCGACCGGAAAGAGGGAACAATTGAAGCGTTGTTCTCGTCGCGGCTCTGGACCGAAGATGGCCTGGCTTCCCTTGCTGGTAATAAAACGTTTTGGGACCGGTCAACTCTATACGGGCTGCGTGGAGCGTTTGCTGCAGGCGAAACCGAAAAGGCTTTGCGATTCCTCGAGTATTATTCGGAAAGACGGTTGCTGGGCGAACATGTCCCCTATGCCGTGGAAGCTTACCCCGAAGGCAACCAACGTCACCTCTCAGCGGAGAGTGGATTATATTGCCGGGTTTATACCGAAGGGTTATTCGGTATGCGCCCCGTAACTTTCAACTCTTTCGATATGACGCCACGACTACCAAAAGAATGGGATCGGATGGCCTTGAAAAATATTCATTCATTCGGGCACGTCTTTGACCTGGAGGTTCGAAGAACCGCCAAAAATAAACTCGCCATTACGATCCGCGAGGGAGGCGATAAGAAGAGCTACATCATCAAAGACGGTGAGAAGAAAACAATTGAATTGTAAGAGTCATGAAGTTCTTTATTGGTCTTTTACTTTTGACAATACTGTCGGCAAACTGCAAAAAGAATAAAGCATCCAATCCGCAGCCGCAGCCAAATCCTCCCGCATCCAAACACGGCGCGAAGTTAATAGCCGATGGACCCGGCAATACGTACGAGCTAATCAATTCTGTTTTCGGCGGTGATGCAACAGAAGATCCCGATTGCGCACATCCTTCCTTTGGACGACACATTCGCGAAGAGTTTGACAACACCTTGAAGAAGAATGTTTTTGTTTTTACCCTTCATGTTACCCCCGACAATGATCGCTGCAACGGAGCCACAGACCGCCAACGCAATGAAATAAAAACATACGGCCCTTCGGCAGACAGTTTAAAAGGACAGCTAAACGACACCGTAACTTACCGGTGGAAGTTCAGGCTCGATGCCGGTTTCCAACCCTCGCCGGGCTTCACTCATATTCACCAGGTAAAAGCGGGTGACGGAACTAATGCCGATGCCCCGATCATTACCATTACTCCACGTGCGGGTAGCCGTGAAAAACTGGAGATCATCCATAATGGAAATACAAGTGCAACTACGCTAGGTAAAGTGAAAGTAGTCGACCTGGCGCCGTTTAAAGGCACATGGGTGGAAGTAACGGAGAAACTTACCTATAAAACCGCAGGCGCTTATTTCATTACAATGAACAGGATTAGTGACGGAACCGTTCTATTGGAGTATTCCAACAACAATATGGATCTCTGGCGCGAGGGTGCAAGCTTCTGCAGACCCAAATGGGGTATTTATCGCAGCCTTAATAATATTTCTTATTTAAGGGATGAAGAAGTAAGATTCGCAGATTTTTGTATCGCAGAAGGCAATGCGGTTTGTGAGTAATAACGACTGACGAAGTTAGGACCGTAAAGAACTCCTTGTAAGTTCACTTTCCGCCAGTCTGGTAATTTTAAAAACGGGCGCCTTCTTCCGTGAGTTCATAAATATTACTGGTTAGCGGATTCGTCCGGCCAGGGCTTAAGTTTAATCCGATTTTCATTAGATAATCTCCACTTAATAGTTTGTCGTTGTCCGGTTGGATTGACCTCGTACCGGGAAACAAGTTAATTTCTTCCAAGCGGTATTTTTTGGCGGGGTCGAGGCCCTGCAGCTTCACACGGTTGAAAATGTCCTGCCGTCTGGTGTTCAAATGGTAATTGAAGAGAATTGCACGGCTTTTGTTTTCATTGACGTACATGACCACAGCCCGATCAGATTCGTACGGCGATTCGATGCGATACAGGTCGCCGAACCATATTACATTGCTGACCCTTTTGTAGGTCTTTACAGCCTCTTTGCTGAATTCAAGTTCACCGGGTGAAAGATTCTGTACCCGTATGTCATAGCCAAGTTTGTCCATCATGGCAACATCGGTTCTAAACTTCAAAGACTGCTTACCCATATCGGTAACATGTGATGAAATCGTGTTGGCCGGAAAAAAATAAGAATAACTCCACTGGATATAAACCCTCTCCAACGCATCGGTGTTATCACTTGGCCAGAATTCCGTGAAATATTTTAAGGCCCCATAGTCCGTTCTTCCACCGCCACCCGAACAAAGCATGATCGGCAGCTTCGGGTACTTGCTCCGAATCCGTTGTAAGACCTTATACCAGGCCCTCGTATAGTCAACAAATAAATGGGTTTGTCTTTCCTTCAGGTAAGGCGAGTATTGATTTGTCATGCTACGATTGCAGTCCCATTTAATAAAAGCCAGCCCTGGATTTTCCGTGAGCAGCCTATCCACGGTGTTGAAAAGAAAGTCCTCCACTTTTGGATTACAGAGATCAAGTACCAGCTGATTGCGGCCGTAGTTTTCGGGACGGTTCGGTAATTTTAAAATCCAGTCAGGATGCTGTTCATACAATTGACTTTTAGGGTTCACCATTTCCGGTTCAAGCCATATACCGAACTTTATTCCCCTCGCTTCTGCTTCTTTTACGAGGTAGCCGATTCCGCTCGGGAGTTTTGTGCTGTCTTCGATCCAATCGCCCAATCCTGCCTTGTCGTCGTTGCGCGGATATTTGTTTCCAAACCAGCCATCATCCAGCAGGAAGAGATCCACACCCAGGTTCTTCGCCTCATCAAATAATTCAACGAGGCGGGTCTCATTGAATTTCATTCCGGTAGCTTCCCAATTGTTTAACAGGGTCATCCGGCCCTCGCTACCATTCAGTACCCCATATTTTCTCGCCCACCTGTGGAGGTTCCTACTTGCCTGTCCTTTGCCATGATCAGAAAAAGTAAAAATGAATTCGGGCGTTGTAAATACCTCCCTCGGCTGTAAAAAATATTCCGAGGCGAACGAGTTAATACCTGACCGTAAATTAAGAGTATTCCGTTGGTCGATTTCGAAGGTGTATTTAAAATTTCCGGTCCAGGCAAGTGTTCCTGCAAGAACTTCGCCTTCCGTTTCTGTCGATGGTCTGTTGAGCGATAGAAAAAAGGCCTGTGTCTGGTAAAAATTCGTCCTCGTTCCTAACTTGCTCTCAAGATTCTTGATTCCATTCGTCAATTTTTCTTCAACCATCTGCATTTCCCTTGCCCAGTCGCCATGAAATTGCGTTAACCAGTATTCGTCGGCATTAAAATGGAGGAAGGAAGAGGCGTACTCAGTTAATTCAACTGCTTTTTTTTCGCGGTTAATGATTTCTGTCCATGCTTTGATCACATCCTCGTTGTAGTAGCTTGTATAGTGTAAGATCACTTCGGTGCCGTAGACAGGATCTTCCAGGACGATGTTTGTAGTAGCTACGTTGTTCTCCTGTCTGCTGCCGGAAGAGGAAACGTATTGCAGTTCGAGAGAAGGGTTCTGGTCGGCATGTAACATTCTAATCGCTGGCTCAAATTGGTATTCCATTCCGGCCGCGGGGTAGATCTCGCCCCCTCCGCTGATCTTTGAATAATCGCCGGACATTAGTTTGTTCCCCAGGTACGACTGAGTAACTTTTTTATTGGGTTGAATGCTGAAGACAAGGGCTAAGTTTCTTGTGTCAATAATAATTTGTTTTGCCTGTTGAGTGAATCCAAAAGTGCACGAAAGAAGTAGGAGGGCAGCGCCCAATGTTTTCTGCATAAAACAAACGTATTTGAGAAGATATTTCCAGGAACAAAGAAATAATTTAAAATGGCTATCAAATGGCCGATTTTGACCAGTTATTCAATCATTTTGTCAGCTTTACCGCCGGGCAGTAGAGTCCCGTATGATGAGATCAGAGGGAAGGACCACCTTAGTGTCGGCAAGTGTAAAACTTTTCTTCGTGAGCGCTTTCAACAAGATGGTCGCCGCCTGTTTGCCAATTTCAAAGGCGGGTTGCGTGATCGTTGTTAAAGACGGATTTAATAGTGAAGCTGTTTCAAGATTAGAAAAGCTGAGGATCTTAACATCCTTTGGGATGTTGAGATTTAAATCTTTGCAAACAATGTAAGAAGTGATGGCCAGGTGTTCCACAGAAGCAAAGATCCCGTCCGGTCGACCTTTGGAATTCAACAGAGCTTTTATCTTGATGTAGTTTTCCTCTTTGTTATCGACACAATCAATGATTAAACCATTGTCTGCAGGCAAGTTATATTTCTCTAATGCAGCCTGGTAGCCTTTCATACGATTCATTCCGATCGAAAGCTTCTTTGAAATCTGCAGGTAAGCAATCTTCTTACAACCCTGCTTCACGAGGTGTTCAGTGGCCTTAAATCCACTGTCAAAATCATCTGTCGTGACTTTGGCCGATTCAAAGTCGTCGCGCACCCGGTCAAAAAAAACGACCGGGATCCCTTCTTGTTGAATCTTATAAAGGGTATCGTCTACAATTGTTTTGTTCGAAACCGATATCAACAATCCGTCGACTCGACCGTTTCGAAGATGGTTTAGTGATTCATCTTCAATTTTGTCGTTTTCATTGGTAACATAAATCAAGACATGGAAGCCTTTTTCTCTCGCCGCCGACTGTATTCCATTAATGGCAAGAGCAAAGAAGTTATTGGCAATTTCTGGTACAACGACAGCAATTGTTTTGCTTTTGTGTCGTCGCAGGCTGCTGGCATGAGGGTTTGGCTGATAATTTAATCTTTCAGCCATCTCGAGCACCTTTTGTTTTGTTTTGGGACTGATGTCGTAGGTGTCATTCAACGCCCTCGACACCGTGGAAATAGAAAGCCCTAGTTGTTTCGCCAGTTGTTTAATGTTGACCGCACCCATCGTCAGAAATCAATCGACAAAGATAGCATTAACCGTTTAGAACGGGTTGGTTGCCTTTTACTTTTTAGAAGGATAAAAGTCTGTCTACCAAGAGTTAGTTGGATACAAATTCTTTTTGGTAGACAAGCGGACTCTTGCCCGTGATCATTTTGAAGTACTTGTGAAAGCTGGTAAAATTATTAAACCCACTTTCGTAGCACAGCCTTTTAATACACTGATTGTTTTCGATGAGCAATTTGCAGGCGTGTCCCACGCGAAGTTCAATCAGAAATTGTGAATAGGTCTTTCGCGTTCTAGACTTAAAATAGCGGCAAAAAGAATTAGGGCTTATGTTAGCAACTTCGGCGATTTCCTCGAGCTGAATCTTGCGTTTGAAGTTTTTGATTGAGTACTCGTAGATGGCATTAATACGGTCTTTTTCAGCGTCCATCAGATTAGGTCTGAAGCCGATTGATGAAAGAAGGGGCATCTGCTTACCGTTAGCTATTGCGTTTAGCGCTTCTATCAGCAAAACGATTCGCTGCGGGCCCTCTGCCTCCTGCAATTTCTCCAAAAGATCACCGACCACCTGCTTTGTCTTTCCAACGACCTGTAACCCACGTTTTGCTTTCTCGAGAACTGTTTTAAGGTTCACGTTTTCCGGCAGTTCTAAAAACTGGTTCCCCCAGAAGTTCTCCGTGAAATGCGCCACCCGGATATCGGCAATAGCCTTTGTGTCCTCTTCATAGTAAATGTCATCAAAGCGCCAATAATGTGGAAGATTGGCGCCCACAAGGATGACATCGCCTGATTTGAATCTTGTGATACTGTCACCAATGAATTGAGTTCCTTCTCCTTTTTTAATTTGGATCAGTTCTACTTCCGAGTGGTAGTGCCATCTGTTATTTATTGGGAAAAGATCCCTTCTCACGTTAAAAGACCTGTCAGGTCCCTTCAGCACTTTAAGTAATTGAGGTCTCATTCAGCTTAATTAGCTTACAATCGTTAATAAACAGGAGATTGGTGCCAAATTAGCTTATTTCACAATCCTTCAGGCAAAAATTGACGGAAACGTTTTCGGTAGTTTAGCAAGCTAAGCAGTAGCCCGTATGTGTTGAACCGTATCCTTTGTCTACAGATTCCCATACAATGTCAAAATAGGTGAATGAATAGTCAATTTTCAATGTCATCACTTTGGCAATTCCTTCTTTATTTGTTCTCTGTAACAAAGTGAAATAAGCAGTCTTTTGCTTATGAGTTGCATTGAAAAATGATTGCTTCCAGTTATGAACAAAAATGAGCGCCGTTACACCTTACCAATAATTTTGGTTACTTCCTTGTTCTTTTTATGGGGCCTTGCCTACGGCTTGTTAGATGTCCTGAACAAGCATTTCCAAGAGGCCTTGAATATCACGAAGCAGCGATCTACTCTACTACAGGGAGCTTATTTTGGCGCCTACTTTCTAATTGCATTGCCTGCCGGTTTGTTTATGCAGAGAGGCGGCTATCGTAAAGGGATCATTGCAGGTCTGTTTTTGTATGCCCTGGGTGCAGTTCTTTTTTATCCCGCTGCGCAGAACGCCAGCTTTTCGTTTTTTCTTTTGGCGCTGTTTATCCTTGCCAGTGGCTTAACTTTCCTGGAAACCGCGGCCAATCCATACGTAACTGTTTTAGGAAAGCCTGAGACGTCTGAGTTTCGCCTGAATCTTTCGCAAAGCTTTAATGGAGTCGGTGCTTTTATTGGCCCGATAATCGGGGGTGCGCTGTTTTTTGGTAAACAGTCTTCGAAGGGAGAGTTAGGATCCGTAAAACTTGTTTACCTGGCGATAGCGGCCCTTGTAGTCCTGGTGGCTGTTTTATTTATTTCGACAAAAATGCCTGAAGTAAAGGAGGAGGAACTGATTACCGATAGAAAAGGCCATTCAGGGAAGACTTTGTTTCAGCACACTCATTTTGTTTGGGCTGTTGTAACCCAGTTCTTTTATGTAGCGGCCCAGGTAGGTATTGCTGCACTGTTTATTAATTATTGTACAGAAAAAAAGTTGGGAATAACTAACGAGCGAGCTGCATATCTTCTTTCGGGTAGTTTGTTGTTGTTTACGATCGGCCGATTTGTAGGAACAGCCGTTATGAAAAAAGTAGCAGCTAACAAATTACTGGCTGTGTATTCGGTAATAAATGTTTTCTTGTGTGCAGGCGTCATTTGGCTAAACGGAATGATATCTGTTTATGCACTGATGGCCATTTTCTTTTTTGAGTCCATCATGTTCCCGACCATTTTTGCCCTGGGGGTGAAAAATCTTGGTGTTTACACAAAGAAAGGTGCGTCGTTCATTATTATGTCAATTGTTGGAGGTGCACTAATGCCGTATGTGATGGGATGGCTTGCCCAGACCATGTCGACCTCGTTTTCCTATGTCATCCCGCTGGTGTGTTTTGTGATCGTGTTCTTGTTCGGCATCATCGGATATAAGTCCGATGCGGGTTATGGAAATGAGGTCAGGCAAGGTTATGCTGCTGGAGAACACGCTCCACTTAAGCCTTTAGTCGGCGGATCGCCATAAGAGGAAGACTCAATTACAATGGGGCTTAAAGTACTCTGAAGAATTGAAATCACAACGACGAGGCCTATGATCGCGCGACTCGCTTTTTGATGCGCATTATGGAAGCAGATGCAGAAAAAGTACTGCCGGGAAAGTAAAGGACCGTTCACTCGCAGGGAATGTTTATTAAAGCAGTCGTGGCACAGTACAATTCTTGATTAAACGATATTAAAAATGATGGTAAAAGAGCAGAAGGGTGTGCAGCCTTTTTTAAAAATCCACCCCAGCGACAATGTGCTGGTTGCCTTAAACGATCTAAAAGCCGGGACCATAGTCTCCTTGGAAGGGAAGGAACTCGTAGTTCTCCAAGAGATTCCTTCGAAACACAAATTTTTCGTTACCGATTTGAATGTGGGTAACGAGGTGATAATGTATGGGACTCTCGTCGGCACAGTTTCGCGAGCTGTTTTGAAGGGCGAGCTAATGACAGTAGAAAATACCAAGCATGCGGCCAGCACTTATGTTTATAAAGGATTCAATCGTAAATGGATGGAACCGGATGTCACTAGATTTCGTAACAAGACATTTAATGGTTACCATAGAAGCGATGGGAGAGTTGGTACAGCGAATTACTGGTTATTTATACCAATGGTCTTCTGTGAAAACAGAAACCTCGACATCATAAAGGAAGCGTTGCATAAAGAATTAGGATATGCAATAACAGATAAATACAATCAATTTACCCGTAGTTTACTTGACGCGCATAAAAACGGTGTTGACATTGAGTCGATTGATTTGGTTCCAGCATCTAATGGAAGAGAGCAGTATTTTAAAAATGTGGATGGGATAAAGTTCCTGAATCATACGGGCGGTTGCGGAGGAACAAGGCAGGATGCATCCACATTGAGTTCGCTCCTGGCCGCGTATGCCGATCATCCAAATGTTGGCGGTGTTACCGTTTTAAGCTTAGGATGCCAGCACTTGCAAACAGAGCAGTTTTTAGTTGATGTCAAAAGGAGAAACCCATTGTTTGATAAACCACTGTATGTTTTTGAACAACAGAAAACCCAGAGCGAAGAACAATTGATTTGCGAAGCCATACGTAAGACTTTCGTTGGCCTTGACCAGATTAACAGGATCCAACGAAGGCCTGCATCATTAAGCCAATTAACAATAGGGGTAAAATGCGGTGGCAGCGATGGTTTTAGTGGCATTTCGGCTAATCCGGCCGTGGGTTATGCATCTGATTTATTGGTGGCACTGGGTGGTAAAATATTGTTGGCTGAGTTTCCGGAGCTGTGTGGCGCCGAGCAGGATCTTATAGACAGGTGTGTTGATAAGCCTACGGCCAACAAATTTATTCTTTTGATGGAGTCATATAACAACCTTGCCCAAAAGCTGGGATCCGGATTTCACTTGAATCCTTCGCCTGGCAATATCAAAGATGGCCTGATTACGGATGCTATCAAATCCACTGGCGCAGCCAGGAAAGGAGGAACGTCACCAGTCGTGGATGTGCTGGATTACACCGAGCCTGTTACACGGTCAGGGTTAAACCTAGTATGTACCCCCGGCAATGATGTAGAGGCTACCACCGGCAAAGCAGCTTCCGGAGCCACATTAATTCTTTTTACAACGGGCCTTGGAACTCCAACGGGTAATCCTGTAGCCCCGACAATCAAAATCTCCACCAACACGAACCTGGCGATGCAGATGGGCGACATAATCGACATCGATTGTGGTCCGATTATTCGCGGAGAAAAAACCATCCAGGAATCAGGAGAAGAGATTTTCGAATACTGCATTAAAGCCGCAAGTGGGGAAATCACTCCCAAAGCTGTTTTACTTGGACAAGATGATTTCATTCCGTGGAAGCGGGGTGTTTCGTTATGAGGGTTGCCATCTTTCCGGATTAAATAACAATTCTCATAACAAAGTGCTTTTATTTAGACTGCAGTTCCCTTAAACCGCGAGCACTTTGAGATGGTCGTTTTATTTAGAACGTATAAAGAACTATCGTTTTTGATAACCACTTTGTCGCACCTCCATGATTCTTAGTTTTAGTAAGAAGGGGTTATCTCGAATATCGTCCGGAATTCTAAAAACGCAGGTGGTTACTACTGGAAAGAAGATCTCCACTCGATTTTCGATGGCGGAGAGGCACGGATAGCAAACACGATTAGACAAATGAAAATTTAGGTGCCGTAGCACTCAGAAGAGCGATATTTTTTCCGGCATCGGCAGTTTGTTTATTGAGGCTGTTTCATCTTTTGGGCGATGCCTTTTGTAAGTCGTTTCAACATATTTACTTGACGTATGGCCTAACAAGAGAGCAACAGTTGCCTTGTCCACATTTTGATCCTGTAATAAGATTGAGAAACTGAGGCGGGCGCAATGCCAGGTAATGTGTTTTTTTATTCCGGCCTTATCTACCCATTTCTGTAGTGATTTATTACATCCATCCTGGGAGGATAGATTAAATACTCTTCCCTCAGTTAGATCACCTCCGTTTTTTCTCCTTTTGTCGAGTATTTCTTGTGCGATCGGGTGGAGGGTAATAACTAAAGCCTTTCCGGTCTTGCTTTGTATTATTCTGGTGGTAAGTTGCGCGCCTTTGAGATCTGACCAATCCAACTTTTTTACATCGATCCATCTGAGGCCAGTATAGCAGCTTAAAATAAAAGCATCCCTCAGTTCCCTGTTGAAACATGGCGTTTTGACTAACCTGATGTATTCATCCGTTTCAAGGTTTTCTTTAAGATGGATGCTGGCGCTAGACTTTGCTTTTATGTCTCCGGCGGGACTTTCCCGATAATAACCTTCTTTTGAAGCGGCTTTCAGAACTTTTTTAAAGCGGGCATAATAATTAGCCGGGGTGTCCCCTGTGAAATGATCAAGCAGGAACTGTCGAAACCGGACACAGAGATTTTCGGTGATCTCGATCGGGCTGATAAAATCTTTCCTCAAAAAGGTTTTGAAATGTTTGAGGCTGTTTTCGAGGTGGCGGTTACCCTGCCTTTTATTGTTGTCTACAAACTCCTGATAATAATCAAGAAAGTTGCTTTTGAATTT
>Ga0157372_10003463_pt1 | contig 17027 bp, 18 predicted proteins | sample C55metaG_FD_115307 | JGI IMG/M metagenome (GOLD analysis project Ga0157372, IMG submission 115307) | Corn rhizosphere microbial communities from Kellogg Biological Station, Michigan, USA - C5-5 metaG | ecosystem: Host-associated > Plants > Roots > Rhizosphere > Soil | place: USA: Michigan... | reverse complement strand
GTCTCCGCCTCGACGCGCGCCTGCTGCTCGCGCGCGAGCGCGTCGTTCAGTGCGTCCTGCCGCTCGCGCAGCATGGCGCCCGACTCGGCGAACGCGCGCTCCACCTTCTCGACCTCGTCGACGTTCGAGGGCACGCTCGCGGGCACCGCGTCGCCCGCGGCGAGCGCGCGAGCCGACGCGCCCAGCGCGGTGATCGGGTGCTCGATGCGCCGGCCGATGAGGAAGGCGAACGCCACCGCGAGCGCGATCGAAAGAAGCGCGCCGCCGGCGAGCGCGACACTCGAGCCGCGCACCGCGGCCTCGATGGCGGCCGCGGGAACCCCGGTCGCGACCACCCAGCCCCAGCGCACGGAGCGGCTGTGCGAGGTGTAGAACTCCTGGCCTTCGAGCCCCGTGCTGCGATATGCGCCCTCCGCCGTCTCGCGCAACCGCTGGATCACGTCGGGCGAGGCCGGCTTTCCGACCCAGCGATCGTTGTTGAGCGTGCGCGCGATGATGCGGCCGTCCTGGTCGAGGAGCGAGAGCGTGGCGCCGGGTCCGACCGGATACTGGCTCATGAACTTGAGCCAGGCGTGCTGGTCGATGGTGACCTGCATGATCCAGCGCAATACGCCATCGCGGGTGACGGGCACCGCGAGCTGCGTCTCGTATCCGCCGAGCGGATTGCGCACGATCCCGGAGACGGCGGCGAGCCGGGTCTCGCGCACGCGCTCGAGCAGGCGCGGGTCGATCGCGGTCACGATCACTCCGGGCCGCTCGCGCGATACGCCCGCGACGTCCTTCCACGCCGGATCGCCCACGGCGACCGACTCCCACAGCGGCTGCGCGTCGAGGAAGCGGCGCATGCGCTTGGCGGAGCTGTCGAGCGGGTCGGTCTCCAGGCGCGGCGAGTGCCCGAGCGTCTGCATCGCGCGGATGGCGCCGTCGAGCTCCGTGTCGAGGGCGATCGCCATGGCCCGCACGCGCTCGAGGTACCGCAGCTCGAGCGTGTTGCGTTGCTGCCACCACAGGTACGCCGTGAGCGCCGCCGCGAAGAGCAGCAGCGGCAGCAGCGCGGTGGCCACGAGGAGCAGCAGGTGGGTGCGGATCTTCACGATCCGACGCGGTTGGGCCGGCTCACTCCCGCCAGACCGCCGGAAGGACTACGAGTTTCGCTCCGCCCGGCGCGGCCACCCCGGGCCGGCCCTCATGTCCGCATCGTGCTCGCCCAGGCGCGGGGCCGGGTGCTCGAGCGACCCCGGCGTGGCCGAAAGCTTGGGCACGACGCCCGGCACGCGCAGGGGCCTGCCGTCGCCGGCGACCGTCTCGACGATCATCTCGCGCGCGAGGTATTGCGGATCGCGTGCGATGTCCGCCACCGAGTAGATGCGGCCCGCGGGCACGCGCGCCGCGTCGAGCACGCCCAGCACCTCGTCCTGGGTGCGCGCCGTCGTCCAGGCCTCGATCGCCGCGTCGATGCGCGCCGTGTGCTTCGCGCGCCCGTCGTTCTGCGCGAGCGCGGGATCATTCTCCAGGTCCGGGCGCCCGATGGCCGCCATGAGGCGGCGGAAGATGCTGTCGCCGTTGCCCCCGACGAGCACGTACCCGCCGTCGCTGCAGCGATACGCGTTGGAAGGCACGATGCCCGGCAGCGCGCTGCCCGCGCGCTCGCGGACCGCGCCGAAGGCGTCGTATTCGGGCAGCAGGCTCTCCATCACGTTGAACACCGACTCGTACAGCGCCACGTCGATGAACTGGCCCTCGCCGCCGCGCGCGTCGCGGTGATAGAGCGCGAGCAGCACGCCGATCACGCCGTGCAGCGCCGCGAGCGTGTCGCCGATGGAGACTCCCACGCGCACCGGCACGCGGCCGGGCTCGCCGGTGAGGTGGCGCAGCCCGCCCATGGACTCGCCGATCACGCCGAAGCCCGGGCGATCCTTGTAGGGCCCCGTCTGCCCGTAGCCGGAGATGCGCAGCATGATGAGCCGCGGGTTGAGCGCGTGCAGGCGCTCCCAGCCGAGGCCCCACTGCTCGAGCGTGCCGGGCTTGAAGTTCTCGATCACCACGTCGGCTTCGGCCGCGAGCGCGCGCGCCGCTTCCTGCCCTTCCGGCTCGCGCAGGTCGAGGCAGACCGAGCGCTTGTTGCGCGACTGCACTTCCCACCACACCGACGTTCCGTCGCGCAACAGCCGCCACTTGCGCAGCGGGTCGCCGGTGCCGGGCGGCTCGACCTTGATCACGTCGGCGCCGAAGTCCGCGAGCGTCTTGCCCGCGAAGGGGCCCGCGATGAGCTGCCCCAGCTCGAGGACGCGGATGCCGTCGAGAGCCTTCGGCGTCATCGTGGCGATGCGTGCGTTACTTCTTCGCGGGCTTCGCCGGGCTCGCGCCCGCGCCTTGCGTGGCCGGCGCGGGCTGCGTGGCCGGCGCGGGCTGCGCGGCCGGCGTGGACTGCGCGGCGGGCACCGGCACGCCCGGACACGCGACCTTGAAGATCGCTTCGCTCGACGAGGCGGTGGTGACCTTCTCGCCGGGCGAGGGCGGCAGCGCCTGCCGATCCACGACCGCGCCCTGCCCTTTCGGGCTCGCGTTCGTCTGCAGGTCGAGCACGCTCACGGTCGCCGCCTTGCAATCCACGGCGACGTTCATCGTCGCGGAACGGTAGGTCTTGCCCTGGGGAGTCTTGCGCTCGATCGGGAAATCGATGCGGTACTGCAGGCGCGTGCGCCCCTGGTCGGCCTTCACGCTCGCCGGATCGTACGACATGGTGCCGAACGGCGAGTCGGCGAGTTGCTTCCATTCGGCGTGCGCGCCCGCGCAAATGACGAGGAGCGCGACGGCAACGAGGGACTTGCGCGGCATGGGTTCTCCGGAAATAGGACGTTTCGGCGTCATTGTCGCCGGTTTTGGCCCGCGCCGCCTGTGCGCCGCGTCACCCCGTTGTCGCCGAGGCGCGACACCGATCGCGTCAACCGCCCCGCGCGTCGGACGTTGAGCGCTCAGGCATGCCGCTCTCGGATAGCATGTCCCCATGATCCACACAGAAAGGAAATGGATGAACAGGAAACTCGTGACCGCCCTTGCCGCCGCGGCCTGCGGGCTCTCCGGCGCCGCGCTCGCGCAATCGTTCCAGGACAATGCGCGCGTGGTCTCCGTGCATGCCGTGAACGAGCGCATTCCGGTGCAGCGCGAGGAATGCTGGGACGAGCATCGCCGCGCCTATGAGAATCGCACGGTGACGCGCACGGATACGGGTGCCGCGATCGGCCCGGGCACGGTGCTCGGCGCGATCGTCGGCGGCGTGGCCGGCCACCAGGTCGGTAGCGGCCGCGGCAACGACGTCGCGACCGGCGTGGGCGCCATCGTCGGCGGGCTCATAGGCAACCAGGTCGATCGCAGCAACGGCGCGCCCCCTTCGCAGGTGACCGAGGTCGAGCGCGTCCCGGTCGAGCGCAACGTGCAGCGTTGCCGCACCGTGCAGGAAGTGCGCGACGCGATCGTCGGCTACGACGTGCGCTACGAATATCGCGGGCGCCAGTTCACCACGCGCATGCCGTATGACCCGGGTCGCATGGTGCCCGTGCGCGTCGACCTGGCCCCGGTGGTCGATGCGCCGCCGCCCCCGCCTCCCCCGCCGGGACCGCGTCCCCCGGCGTATCGCTGACGCGGACGGCGCCTTCGGGCGCCGTTTTCATTTCAGGCCGTCCCCTGCCGATCGGGCCATCCACACCTCCTGCACCCATCGGCCCCCGCCCCGGATGAAACGCGCATGCCGTCGACGGAGTCCACCTTGCGAGGCCCTGTTGCGGGCCGATTCGCCTCGGAGGACACGAACATGAAGCTCACGAAGCTCGCCCTTGCGCTCGCGGCCTGCGGCGCATGCGCCGCGCTGCCGGCGGCTGCGCAGAACCCGTACTACCAGAACGACTCGCGCTACTCCAACGACACGCGCTATTACGGCGACCAGCGCGATGCGCCGGGCTGGCGCGACCGCGAGGACGCACGCTCGCGCGACCGCCACGACTATCGCGACGACCGCGTGGCCCAGGTCCTCGACGTCCAGCCAGTCGCGGGCACCGGCCAGCGCGAGGAGTGCTGGAATACGCACACCAACGCCTACGAGGAAGTGCGCGGTCCGGACAAGGCGAAGATCCTGAGCAAGGACACGGCCATCGGCGCGATCGCGGGCGGGATCATCGGCCACCAGTTCGATAGCGGCGCGATCGGCACGTTGGGCGGCGCGGCGCTCGGCGGCCTGGCCGGGCACGCATACGAGCAGCACCAGGACAACCAGGAGACGCAGGACGACCTGGATCGCTCGCGCTGCCGGGTCGTCGCCGACGCCGGCTCCCGGGACTACGACGTGCGCTACCGCTACCGCGGCGAGGAGCACGTCGCGCGCCTGGACCATGCGCCGGGATCCACACTCGTGCCGGGACGCGACATCGACGACGACGGGAATCCGTATCACGAGGGCACCTGGAACAATTACTCTTCGCGATAACGGGCCGAAGGACAGCGGGGCACCGGGCGACCGGCGCCCCTTTTTCGTTCCGTTCCTGCGATTAGCCGGATCAATCGAGAAAATCGGCAGAATCTATTGGACGCGCGCGAGCGCCGCGCGCTACGCTCGATGACGCCTGTAAAAATCCTGATCCGGAGGCAAGCACCATGAAGGCACTCAAAGGAACGAAGACCCACGACAACCTGAAGGCCGCGTTCGCCGGCGAGTCGCAGGCGAACCGCCGCTACCTGTACTTCGCCAACAAGGCCGACGTCGAGGGCCAGAACGACGTGGCCGCCCTCTTCCGCTCGACCGCGGAAGGCGAGACGGGCCATGCGCACGGCCACCTCGATTACCTCGCGAACGTGGGCGATCCGGCGACGGACCTCCCGATCGGCAGCTCGCGCCAGAACCTCAAGGCCGCGGTCGCCGGCGAGACGCACGAGTACACCGACATGTACCCGGGCATGGCGAAGGCCGCGCGCGGCGAGGGCTTCGAGGAGATCGCCGACTGGTTCGAGACGCTGGCGAAAGCCGAGCGCTCGCACGCCAACCGCTTCCAGAAGGCGCTGGACGCGCTGACGGACTGAGCTTCGACGCTCTCGATGGACAAAGGGGCCCCTGCGCGGGCCCCTTTTCACTAGAGCGGGAACGCGGATAAAGACGGGATGAACACGGATGAATACATGAGGTATTCGTGGCTAACGGATCCATGGGCACGAAGCTCCTATTGCCTTGATCCGCGTTCATCCGTCTTTGTCCGCGTTCATCCGTTTTCCAAAGGTTCAACGTGCGCATAACTCCCCGGGAACAAGAATGACCGTCCGAGAAGGCAGCCTCGAAGCGCCCACACGGCACCCGATCGACTGGAAGAATCCTGAGTATTACGCGCTCGACAAGATCCTCGCGGAAGCGGGCCGCATCTTCGACATCTGCCACGGCTGCCGGCGCTGCGTGAGCCTGTGCAACGCCTTCCCCACGCTCTTCGACCTGATCGACGAGGGCCCGACCGGCGAGCTCGACGGCGTGCCGAAGGAGAAGTACTGGAACGTGATCGACCAGTGCTACCTCTGCGACATGTGCTACATGGTGAAGTGTCCCTACGTGCCGCCGCATCCGTGGAACGTGGACTTCCCGCATACGATGCTTCGCGCGAAGGCGTACCAGTTCAAGCACCACGCGGCGGCGCATCCGCAGCGCGACCGGCTGCTCTCCTCGACCGATCTCGGGCGCTTCGCCGCCATTCCGATCGTCGCGCAAACGGTGAACGCGGTGGGCAAGTCGGCCGCGGCGCGCGCGGTGGGCGAGAAGGTGATGTCGATCGACAAGGCGGCATGGGTGCCGTCGTATGCACCGCGCAAGTTCACGTCGGCCGCGCCGAAGAGCAAGGCGCACCCTGTGCGCGAGGGCACGCGCGCGCCGGGCAAGGTCGCGATCTTCGCGACGTGCTACGTGAACTACAACGAGCCCGCGATCGGGCTGGACCTGCTGAGGATCCTCGACCACAACGAGGTGCCGTACGTGATGGCCGATTACAAGGCCTGCTGCGGCATGCCCAAGCTCGAGCTCGGCGACCTCGAGAGCGTCGCGGCCCTCAAGGAGAAGAACATGCCCGGGCTTGCGCGCCTCGCGCGCGAGGGCTATGCCATCATCACGCCGGTGCCCTCCTGCACGCTCATGTTCAAGCAGGAGATCCCGCTCATGTTCCCCGACGACCCGGACGTGATCGCCGTGCGCGACGCGACGTTCGACACCTTCGAGTACCTCATGGCGCGGCAACGCGACGGGCTGCTCAAGACCGACTTCAAGCAGCCTCTCGGCAAAGTCGCCTACCACGTGCCGTGCCATACGCGCGTGCAGAAGATGGGCCTGAAGACCAGGGAAGCGCTGGAGAGCGTGCCGGGCACCGAGGTGCTCACGATCGAGCGCTGCTCGGGGCACGCGGGGACGTGGGGCGTGAAGAAGGAGTTCCACCAGACCGCGCTCAAGATCGGCCGGCCGGTGACGCGCCAGATCGCGGAGTTCGCGCCCGACTATTTCGCCTCCGACTGCGAGCTCGCCGGCCACCACCTCGAGGAAGGCGTGGGCGAGAACAAGGGACGTGCGAAGCTTCGCCACCCGATCACCCTGCTGCGCATGGCGTACGGACTGCCGGATTGAGCACGATGAACAAGATCTCCCGCGACTCCCTGATGACCCTCGAGGCCTACGCGAAGAACCGCAAGGATTTCCGCTCGAAGGTGCTCGCGCACAAGAAGAACCGCACCGTCCACCTCGGCGGCCACCTCACGCTCATCTTCGAGGACGAGCTCACGATCCGCTACCAGGTGCAGGAGATGCTGCGCGTGGAGAAGATCTTCGAGGAGCAGGGCATCCAGGAGGAGCTCGACGCCTACAACCCGCTCATCCCCGACGGGCGCAACCTCAAGGCCACGATGCTGATCGAGTACGAGGACGCCACCGAGCGCAAGGCCGCGCTCGCGCGGCTGAAGGGCATCGAGGACAAGGCCTGGATCCGCGTCGAGGGCTGCCCGCGCGTGCACGCCATCGCCGACGAGGACCTCGAGCGCGAGAACGACGAGAAGACCTCGTCGGTGCACTTCCTGCGCTTCGAGCTCAGCAACGAGATGGCCGACGCGCTCAAGTACGGCGTGGGCCTCGCCATCGGCGTCGACCACGCGGCGTACAACGAGGCGCTCGACCCCGTTCCCGCCGAGATTCGCGCCGCGCTGGTCAAGGACCTGGACTAAACCGGGGACGCACCCCGAATTCGCCAAGCGAAACCACGTTAGCCGGAAGTGCCGTTTCGCTTGGCGAATTCGGGGTGCGTCCCCGGTTTAGTCATCCTGAGGCACGGCATCTTGATCGCCTGGATCGCATCGGCCAGCACGTCGACGGCGATCGGGCGATCGAAGCTCGCGCGCCAGGCGAGCGCCACCTTGCGCGAAGGCACGGGCGCGGAGAACGGCACCACCTTGAGGAGCTTCGAGGCGTAGCGCGCCGCGAGGGCACTCGTCGGCAGGACGCTCACTCCCAGCCCCGAGGCCACCATGTTGCGGATGGTCTCGAGCGAGCTGCCGGCGCGGCCCTCGGGCAGCGCGGTGTTCGCCTGGCCGGGACAAGCCTCGAGCACCTGGTCGCGGAAGCAGTGGCCCGCATTCAGCACGAGGAGGTTCTCGCCGGAGAGCTCCGAAGGCTTCACCGCCTTGCGTGATTCCCACGGATGTCCCTCGGGAACCACCACGCTGAACGGCTCCTCGTACATGACCCGGGTCCTGACGCCCGCCACCGCGAACGGCAGCGCGATGATGACGACGTCCAGCTCGCCCTCGCGCAGCATCGGAGCCAGGTTTCCCGTGAGGTTCTCCTCGATCGCGAGCGGCATCGACGGCGCGCGCTTGCGCAGGATGGGCACCAGGTCCGGCAGCATGTACGGCCCGATGGTGGGGATGACGCCCAGGCGCAAGGCACCCGCGAGCTGGTCCTGGGAGCCCTTGGCGATGTGGGAGATCTTGCCCACCTCGTCCAGCACGCGCCGCGCCTGCTCGACGATCGCCTGCCCGCGCGCGGTCACGAGCACCTCGTTCTTGTTGCGCTCGAAGAGCTTGATCCCGAGCTCGTCCTCGAGCTTGGCGAGCGCCAGCGAGAGCGTGGGCTGAGTCACGAAGCACTTCTGCGCGGCGCGCCCGAAGTGCCGCTCGTGGGCGAGCGCCACCACGTACCTGAGCTCGGTGAGGGTCATCGGCGTGTCGATTGGTGGAACCAATGGGAATTATAACCCCAATCAATTGGACTAATCAATCGACGGCGCCTATATTGATACCAACAGCCAATCGATCAACGCACTCACGGAGAAGACAGATGCTTCCCAATTCCGAAGGCAAGCGGGTCCCCCAGGTCACCTTCCGCACGCGCGAGGACGGCCAGTGGAAGGACGTCACGACCGACCAGCTCTTCAAGGGCAGGAACGTGATCGTGTTCGCGCTCCCGGGCGCCTACACGCCCACCTGCTCGTCCACGCACCTGCCGCGCTACAACGAGCTCGCGGCGACGTTCAGGAAGCTCGGCATCGACGACATCGTTTGCCTCTCGGTCAACGACGCGTTCGTGATGAGCGAGTGGCAGAAGGACCAGAACGCCCCGAACATCACCTTCATCCCGGACGGCAATGGCGAGTTCAGCGAGAAGATCGGGCTCCTCGTCGACAAGACGAGCCTCGGCTTCGGCAAGCGCTCGTGGCGCTACTCGATGCTGGTGCGCGACGGCGTGATCGAGAAGCAGTTCCTGGAGCCCGAGAAGGAAGGTGATCCCTTCGAGGTGTCGGATGCCGACACGATGCTGCGCTACCTGGCTCCGCGCGAGCGCGCGCCCGAGCCGGCCGTGATCTTCACGAAGCCCGGCTGCCCGTTCTGCGCCAAGGCGAAGAAGACCCTGGCGGACAACGGCGTCGTGTACGAGGAAGTGTCGCTCGGCAAGGGCATCACCTCTTCGACCGTGCGCGCGGTGTCGGGCAAATCGACGGTGCCGCAGCTCTTCATCGGGGGTAAGCTCATCGGCGATTCCGGGCAGATCGAGCAGCACTTCTCCAACCAGCAGCGCAAGGCGGCCTGACGTCCGGGTCCCGGCGCGGGAGACGAGCATGAAAGTCGACGTCGCGATCATCGGTGCCGGCACCGCCGGCCTCGCCGCCTATCGCGCGGCGAAGGCCGCCGGCGCCCGCGCCGTGATCATCGAGGGCGGGGCCCACGGCACGACGTGCGCGCGCGTGGGCTGCATGCCGTCGAAGCTCCTCATCGCGGCGGCGGAGGCCGCGCACGGCGTCGAGCGCGCGCACCGCTTCGGTGTGCACGTCGATACGCCCGCACGCATCGAGGGCCGCGAGGTGATGGACCGCGTGAAGCGCGAGCGCGACCGCTTCGTGGGCTTCGTGCTGCAGGGCGTGCAGTCGATTCCCGAGGGCGATCGCGTTGGGGGCCACGCGCGCTTCGTGGACCGCCAGACGCTGCGGGTCGAAGGCGGGCCCACGATCGAGGCGCGCTCCATCGTGATCGCGACGGGGTCGCGCCCCGCGGTGCCGCCGATGCTGGCGGACCTCGGCGACCGCCTCGTGGTGAACGACGACGTGTTCTCCTGGGACACGCTGCCCAGGTCGGTGGCGGTGTTCGGGCCCGGCGTGATCGGGCTGGAAATCGGCCAGGCGCTGTCGCGGCTCGGCGTGCGCGTGGTCGTGCTCGGGCGCGGCGGCCGGCTGGGTCCCATCACCGACCCCGCCGTGCACAAGGCGGCGGTCGCGGCGTTCACGCAGGAATTCCATCTCGATCCCGACGCGCACGTGACCCGTGTCGAGCGCAAGGGCGGCGAGGTCGAGATCGACTACCACGACCTCGACGGGTCGCCGCGCACCGAGCGCTTCGAATACGTGCTCGCCGCCACGGGGCGCAGGCCGAACGTCGACAAGCTGTCCCTCGAGACGGCGGGCCTGGAGCTCGATCGCCACGGCGTGCCGGTCATCGACGTGACCACCCTGCAGGCGGGCGACTCGCCGGTCTTCATCGCCGGCGATGCGGCGAACTACCTGCCGCTGCTGCACGAGGCGGCGGACGAAGGCCGCATCGCGGGGCACAACGCCGCGAAGTTTCCCCATGTCGCGCAGGGGCTGCGCCGCGCGAAGCTCGGCGTCGTCTTCACCGATCCGCAGATCGCGATCGTGGGCGGCGGCTACACGCACCTCAAGGCGCACTCGCTCGCGGCCGGCGAGGTCTCCTTCGAGGACCAGGGCCGCTCGCGCGTGATGCTGCGCAACAAGGGGCTGCTGCGCGTCTACGGCAATCCCGAGGACGGGCGCTTCGTCGGCGCCGAGATGGTCGGCCCCGATGCCGAGCACATCGGCCACCTGCTTTCGTGGGCGCTGCAGTCGGGGCTCACCGTGGCGCAGATGCTCGACATGCCGTTCTACCACCCGGTGGTGGAGGAAGGCCTGCGCACCGCGCTGCGCGAGCTCGATGCGCACCTGCGCGCGTCCCGGCAGAAGGCCGCGTAACCAGCGTGATCAGGCGTGATCAGGGACGTACCCCATTTCAAATTCGTGAAATGGGGTACGTCCCTAAATCAGACCGGCGAACCGCTCCGCGAATTCCTTCAGGTTGTCGGTCACGATCGCGTCGATGCCGGCGTCGAGATATTGCCGCGCCACGCCGGCGTCGTTGATCGTGTACACCATCACGCGATAGCCCTTCGTCTTCACGCGCTCGATGGCGTCGGGCGGGAAGTGCTCGTGGCTCGTCACGAGCGCCACGGCCTCGAGGTCTTCCATCCGCTTCCAGTCCGCGTTCGTGAAGCGGGAGACGAGCCAGCCGCGCGGGAATTCCGGCGCGGCCTCCTTGGCGGCCATGAGCGCCTCGAAGGAGAACGACGTGAAGATCGGCTTCGCGGCCGCGCTCTGCCAGAGCTGCTGCGCCTCGAGCGCGACGCGCGTGCCGGTGCGCCAGTCGAACCCCGGCGTGGGCTTGATCTCGATGTCCGCGAGCGTGCCCTTCGACAGCAGCAGCTGCGCCACTTCGGCGAACGTGGGGATCGGCTCGCCGCGATAAGGCTCCGAGTGCCACGCGCCCGCGTCGAGCTTGCGCAGCTCCTCGAGCATGAGGTCGGCGGGCCGCCCGCTGCCGTCGGTCGTGCGATCGAGCGTCGCGTCGTGCAGGAGGACCGCGCGGTCGTCGAGCGTGAGCTTCACGTCGAACTCGTGCGCCGTATAGCCCAGCGACTGCCCGAGCCGGATGGCGGCGAGCGTGTTCTCGGGCGCGAGGGACCCGCCCCCGCGGTGCGCGATGATGCGCGGAAAGGGCCAGTCGCGGCTCATTGGAATCGGAAGACCTTGTACATGACGACGATGAAGATCACGAAGGCGACGTACGCGTAGAAGGCGGCGACCACGTCGTCGACCATGACGCCGAAGCCGCCCCGCACGTTCCTCTCGAGCGCGCGAATGGGCGGCGGCTTCACGATGTCGAAGAGGCGGAAGAGCACGAACGCGGCCACGAGCAGCACGGGGTTGTGGGTGGCGAGCGCGCTCGGGAGCGACAGCGCGGAAAGCGGCAGGAACGCCACGATCTCGTCGATCACCATGCTGCCGTGATCCTCGATGCCCAGGTCGCGCCCGGTGACCGTGCACGCCCACACGCCGAGGAAGAAGGCCGGGATCGCCATGAAGGCGATCGCGAGCGGCGGCAGCACGAGGAGCAGCCCCCACGCGATCGGAATGGCGACCAGCGTGCCGAAGGTGCCCGGCGCGCGCGGCGCGAGGCCCGCGCCGAACCCGAGCGCGATGAAATGCGCCGGGTGCGAGACCAGGAAGCGCGCGTCAGGAGCCCGTGAAGTGGTCGTATCCGCGGCCATCGATCTTCACGGCCTTGCCGTCGGGCCCCATGAGGCTCACACCCTTGCCGCGCTTGACCTGGCCGATGCGCGTGAGCGGGATGCCGAGCATGTTGGTGAGGTCCAGGATGCTCTCGCGCGAGTTGGGATTCGCCGTGAAGCAAAGCTCGTAGTCGTCGCCGCCCGCCACGATCGCGGTGCGGCCCGCCTCGGTCGCGACGTGCTTGGCGCCGATGGCGGAGACCGGCACGCTCGCGAGCTCGACCGTGGCGCCCACGCCGGAGAGGCGGCAGATGTGCGTGACGTCCGCCAGCAGCCCGTCGGAGATGTCGATCGCCGCGGTGGCGAGCCCGCGCAGCGCCTGTCCCAGCGACACGCGCGGGCTGGGCTCGTAGAGCCGCATCACCGCCTCGTGGTAATCCGGCTCCTCGAGCACGAGCTTGCCGTGCCGATGCGCGACGGCGAGCGCCGCGTCACCGATGTTGCCGGAGACCCAGATGTCGTTGCCGACGCGCGCACCGCTGCGCCGGAGCGCCGCGCCTGCCGGCACCTCGCCCATGATCGTGACGGTGAGCGAGAGCGGGCCGCGCGTCGTGTCGCCGCCGATCAGCGAGACGTTGTGCTCCTCGGCCAGGTCGAAGAACCCCTTCGAGAATGCCGCGAGCCAGCCGTGATCGACCGCCGGCAGCGTGAGCGCCAGCACGGCCCAGTACGGCATCGCGCCCATCGCCGCCATGTCCGAGAGGTTCACGGCGAGCGCCTTGTGGCCGAGGTTCTCCGGGTCCACGTCGGGAAAGAAGTGGGTGCCGGAGACCATCGTGTCCATGGAGACCGCGAGGTCCATGCCGTGGGTGACCGTGAGGAGCGCGGCATCGTCTCCCACGCCGAGCACGGCATTGGCGGCGGGGCGCGTGAAATGGCGCGCGATCAGCTCGAATTCGGGGGAGAAGCCCTGGGTCGTCATCGATGCACCGTCGTCATTTCGCAGCCTTCTTCCGGTCCGCGACCTCGTCGGGGCGCACACTCGCCGCCAGCTTGTCGAGGACGCCGTTCACGTACTTGTGCCCATCGGTGCCGCCGAAGCGCTTGCCCAGCTCGATCGCCTCGTTGATCGTCACGCGGTAGGGAATCCCGGGATTGTGCACGAGCTCCCACGCGCCGATGAGGAGGATCGCGCGCTCGACGGGGCTCACCTCGTCCCACTTGCGATCGGCCAGCGGCTCCAGGTGGCCACGCAGCTCCTCGGCATCGTTGATCGTGCCCTTCACCTCCGCCTCGAGGAACCCCGAGTCGGCCTCCTTGAAGCCCTCGAGCTCCGAGAGGTTCTTCAGCACCACGCCGGGCGCGTCTCCCGTGTAGAGCCATTGGTACAGGCCCTGGAGCGCCAGCTCCCGCGCGCGCCTCCTCGGTGAGACCCTCATGCGCCGATCGCCTTCAACGTGTTCGCCATCTCGACCGCGACCCGCGCGGCTTCCGCGCCCTTCGAGATGCGTGCCACGGCCTGCTCGTCGTTCTCGGTGGTGACGATGCCGTTCGCCACCGGCACGCCGGTCTCGAGCTGCACGTCGAGGATCCCGCGCGCGCTCTCGTTGGAGACGACGTCGAAGTGATAGGTTTCGCCGCGGATGACCGCCCCCAGCGCGATGAGCGCATCGTAGCGCCGGCCGAAGCCGCGCCGCTCGAGCGCGAGGGACTGGAGCACCACGGGAATCTCGAGCGCGCCCGGCACGCTCACCACGTCGATGCTGGAGGCGGCGACACCCAGCTCCACCAGCTCCTTGTCGCAGGCAGTGAGCAGTTGCCGCACGATCTCCTCGTTGAAGCGGCTCCAGACGATGCCGATGCGAAGTCCGGCGCCCTTCAGGTCCGGCTGGAGCGTCGTCACACCGCCGCCTTCACCGGCACCGCATCCTCGGGCGACACGTACTCGACCACCTCGAGGCCGAAGCCTTCCATGCTCGGGATGCGCTTGGGACGCGCGAGCACGCGCATCTTCCCGATCCCGAGGTCGCGCAGGATCTGCGCGCCGATGCCGTGCAGGCGCGGATCCCACGGCCGCGCGGCGCGTTTGTGGCGCACGCCCTCGTCCAGGCGCTCGAGGATGCCGTCGGCGTCCTCTTGTCCGCGCAGCAGCACGATCACGCCTTCCTTCTCGCGTGCGACGAGGCGCATCGCATCCTGCACCGAGAAGGCGTGGCGCGCGGCGTCGAAGTCGAACATGTCGAGCGAGACGAAGGGCTCGTGCACCCGCACCAGCACCGCGCGATCCGCGGCGGGCTCGCCCTTCACCAGCGCGTAATGCACCTCGTCGACCGTCTTGTCGTGGTAGACGCAGAGGCGGAACGGGCCGTACGCGGTCGCGATCGTGCGCTCGGCGACGCGCTCGACCAGCTTCTCGGTCTCGCTGCGGTGGCGGATCAAGTCGGAGATCGTGCCGATCCTGAGCCCGTGCTGCTCGGCGAACTTCATGAGGTCCGGCATGCGGGCCATGGAGCCGTCGGGATTCATGATCTCGCAGATGACCGATGCCGGCGTGAGGCCCGCCATCTCGGCGAGGTCGCATCCGGCCTCGGTGTGCCCCGCCCGCACGAGCACGCCGCCCTTCTGCGCCATCACCGGGAAGATGTGGCCGGGCTGCACGATGTCCTCGGGCTTGGCGTGGCGCGCGGTCGCGGCACGCACGGTGCGCGCGCGATCCGCCGCCGAGATGCCGGTGGTGACGCCCGTCGCGGCCTCGATCGACATCGTGAACGCGGTGCCCATGGGCGAGCGGTTGTCGCTCACCATGAGCGCCAGGTTGAGCTGGCGGCAGCGCTCCTCGGTGAGTGTCAGGCAGACGAGGCCCCGCGCGTGCATCGCCATGAAGTTGATGGCCTCGGGGGTCACGAAGTCGGCGGCGAGCACGAGGTCGCCTTCGTTCTCGCGATCCTCGGCGTCGGCCAGGATGATCATGCGGCCGAGGCGGATCTCGTCGATCAGTTCCTGTGCCGGGCTGATGCGCATGGAAACCTCCGGGAAAGAGCCCTCTATTTTGCCATTTCCGCCCGATGGCTTCCAAAAGGAGGCCGCGGATGTGCGTGACGGGCCCGCTTCGCGGCCGGCTCGATGCTCGAGCTGATGCTCGCGCGGCAGGCGCGCATCATGCGTCGTTGCGGCCCTCGAGCATGCGCTCCACGTACCGCGCGATCATGTCGACCTCGAGGTTCACGCGCACGCGCGGTGCCAGGTGCCTGAGCGTCGTGACCGTCCGCGTGTGCGGGATCAGGTTCACCTCGAAGCGCCCGTCGTCCACGGCGTTGATGGTGAGGCTCACACCGTCGACGGCGATCGATCCCTTGCGGGCGATGTACTTGCCGAGCGCCGCCGGCGCCTGGATCACCACCCGCGCGCTGCCGCCCAGCTCCTGCATCTCGATCACGTGGCCCACGCCGTCGACGTGTCCGCTCACGAGATGGCCGCCGAGTCGATCGCAGAGGCGCAGCGACTTCTCCAGGTTCACCTCGCAGCCCGCCTCGAGCCCATGCGTCACGGCGAGGGTGGCGTGCGAAGTGTCCACGTCGAACGATGCGGCCGACTTCGCGACGACGGTATGGCACACCCCCTGGATCGCGATGGAATCTCCGATCGCGACATCGTCCAGGCCGAACCCCGGCGCATCGATGCGAAGCCGCAGTCCGTCGCCCTGCGGCGTGGCCGCGCCGATGCGGCCCACGGCCGCGACGATTCCGGAAAACATCCTAGCTCCCGAGCCGCAGCGTCACGCGCAGGTCCTCGCCGACGCTGCGGACTTCGGCGATGCGCACTCCGATGGAATCCTTCAAGCGCTCGATCGCGGGCAGCGCGAAGAGTCCCTGCGCGGCGTCGCCGAGGATGCGCGGCGCGAGATAGAGGACGATCTCGTCGATCACGCCCGCGGCGAGGAGCGAGCCGTTGAGCCGCGCGCCCGTCTCGACGGTCACCTCGTTGAAGCCGCGCTCGCCCAGCATGCGCGCGACGGCCGCGAGATCGGTCTTCCCCGGCTTCGCCGCATCGTGCGGGACGATCACGACCTCCGCCCCTACCGCCTCGAGGGCGGCGCGGCGGACACCATCGTCGCTCGTCGTGAAGACGATCGTCCCGCCGCCATGCAGGATGCGCGCATTCGGCTTCATCTCGAGCCGGCTGTCGACCACCACGCGCCGCGGCTGGCGCTCGCAAGGCACGTGCCGCACCGTGAGCTGCGGGTCGTCGTGGATGACCGTGCCGATGCCCGTGAGCATCGCGCACGATCGCGCGCGCAGCGCGTGCACGTCGCGCCGCGCGGCCTCGCCCGTGATCCACTGGCTCTCGCCGCTCGCCATCGCGGTGCGCCCGTCGATCGACGCCGCCGCCTTGATGCGCATCCACGGGCGCCCGCGCGTGACGCGCGAGAGGAACCCGCGATGCACCTCGCGCGCCTGCGCCTCCATGAGCCCGGCCTCGGCCTGGATGCCCGCCGCGCGCAAGCGCTCGAGGCCGCGGCCATTCACCTGGGGAAAAGGATCCCGCAGGGCGGACACGACGCGCGCGACGCCCGCCTCCACCAGCTTGTCGGCGCAGGGCCCGGTGCGCCCGTGGTGCGCGCACGGCTCGAGCGTCACGTAGACCGTCGCGCCGCGCGCATCCTCCGTGGCGTTGGCGAGCGCCACGATCTCGGCATGCGGCTCGCCGGCGCGCGCGTGCCATCCCTCGCCGATGATGCGGCCATCCTTCACGAGGACGCAACCGACGTTCGGGTTCGGGGTCGAGGTGTCGCGTCCGCGTTCGGTGAGCGCGAGCGCCCGCGCCATGAAGGCGTGGTCGGCGGCGGAGAAGCTCACTTCTCCCGGGCTTCCCGGACGGGGTCGACCTCGCGGATGGCGTCGCGAAAATCGTCGACGTCGGAGAAGCTCTTGTAGACGGAGGCGAAGCGGATGTACGCGACCTTGTCCAGCTTGCGCAGCTCCTCCATCACCATCTCGCCCACGCGGCGCGACTCGATCTCGCGCTCGCCCAGCGAGAGCATCTTCTGCTCGATGCGGGTGATCGCGGCGTCGACCAGCTCGGTGGTGACCGGGCGCTTGTGCAACGCGCGCTGGAAGCTCGTGCGCAGCTTCTGGGTGGAAAAGTCCTCGCGCTCGCCGTTGGTCTTCACGATCTGCGGCATGCGCAGCTCCGC
>Ga0157372_10003461_pt1 | contig 17033 bp, 16 predicted proteins | sample C55metaG_FD_115307 | JGI IMG/M metagenome (GOLD analysis project Ga0157372, IMG submission 115307) | Corn rhizosphere microbial communities from Kellogg Biological Station, Michigan, USA - C5-5 metaG | ecosystem: Host-associated > Plants > Roots > Rhizosphere > Soil | place: USA: Michigan... | reverse complement strand
GAGCAATCGCTGATCGAGGCGAAAGAGAACATCACAGCACTGTACCAGTCGCTCGCGCTGTACATTAATAAAACGCTCGACGACAGCACCGACCTAAGCTCCCAGCCGATCATGGCGGTAAGCGCCGGCAACGAGCTCAACCGCCCGGAGCTTAAATTATTCGAATCACAGAAATCGCTGCTGGATGTGCGCCATAAGCTGAATACGAAGTCGGCATTCCCACGCCTTGCCTTGAGCGCAGAAGGCGCATACGGCAGGCCGGGGCCTAATTTTCTGAACCAGGACCTGCGCTTTTTCGGACAGGCTGCCGTGAGCCTGCGATGGAACATCGGCGCGCTGTACAGCCTTTCCAACGAACGGCAGAATATCAGCATCAGCAAGCAGATGGTGGATGTGCAGAAAGAAGTGTTCGAATTCAACCTGAGAACTGCCATGCTGCAGCAAACTGCACAGATCAATTCGTTGAGAGAGATCATTGAAAAAGACAGGCAGATCATTGAAAAGCGCCACCGCATCAGGGAAACCGCTGCCAAGCAATTGGAGAACGGAAGCATCACCTCCACCGACTACCTCACCGAGCTGAACGCGGAGATGCAGGCCACGCTCAATGAAAAGGTACACGAGATCAAATTAATGAACGCGATCAGCAATTACAATACAAACAAAGGAATCAACAATTTTTAATAACGCCTCTCAATGAAAAACGAACAAACAGAAACTCAACCGAACGAAACTGCACCTGTAAAGAAAAGCAAGAAAAAGCTTTTTATCATTGCAGGTATTTTAGGAGCCGCGCTGATCACCGGCATCATTTACTTCATCATTGCAGCGGGCTATGAAACTACCGACAACGCACAATTGGATGCCGACATTGTTCCCATCCGCTCGAGCGTTTCCGGCTATGTAAAAACCATCCATTTCAAGGACAATGAGCATGTGAAAAAAGGACAGCTCCTGATCACGATCGACGATACCGACCTGAAAACAAAAGTGGCGCAGGCCCAGGCCGCCCTTGAGAATGCAAAAGCGAACCTGCTCTCCGTGAAAAGCAATGCCACCGCGGTAAGCCAGAATGCAGATGCATCGGTGCTCACCTCATCCTCCGTAGAGCAGAATGTTAATTCCGCGAAAGCGCGCTTAACAAAGTCGCAGGAAGATTTCAAGCGGATCGAGAACATGTACAATGCGAAAGCAGCCACACAATCGCAATACGATGCGGCAAAGGCCGAGCTCGACATCGCGAAAGCGCAGTACGAAGGCGCAGTGAGCCAGTACAGGTCATCATCGGCGCAATCGCAGGGGATCCGCTCACAGGCGGAAGCGCAGCAGGCGCAGATCACGCTTGCAGAAGCGCTGATCAAACAGCGCGAAGCGGAACTGGCGCTGGCACAAACGCAACTCGACAATGCAACTGTTGAATCGCCATGCGACGGAATCGTTACAAAACGTGCCGTGGAAGAAGGCCAGTACATCACCATCGCACAGCCTCTCTGCTCCGCGATCGACAAAACACATTTGTGGATCACTGCCAACTTCAAGGAAACGCAGGTAAAGAAAATAAAGCCCGGCCAGGAAGTGGATGTAAAGATCGATGCGTTCCCCGATCTGAAGATCAAAGGAAAAGTGGAATCATACATTGGTGCCACGGGAGCTAAGTTCTCTTTGCTTCCGCCGGATAATTCCACCGGAAATTTCGTGAAGATCATCCAGCGCATCCCTGTACGCATCGAGCTAACAGAGTATCCGAAGGAAGCAACGGACGAGCTGTTCCCGGGACTGAGCGCTTTTGTGGAAGTGGATGTGAAGTAGATTGGACCGCGCGTTGTCATGCTGAGGTACGAAGCATCTCATGGCAAGAGATTCTTCGCTGCATTTCATTACGCTCAGAATGACAAGTGCTGACAACATAAATGCCAGAATAAAAACAACAACACCAACATTGGAAACAACCGCAAACATAAAACCCGTATACCCAACAGGCGCCACCAAATGGATCCTCATCCTCACGGCGGTATCCTGCGCCATTCTTGAGCTGATCGACACCACCGTTGTGAATGTGTCGCTGCGCGAGATCAGCGGAAGCATCGGCGCCACCACTACCGAGATCGCCTGGGTGATCACTGCCTATGCGATCTCCAACGTGATCATCATCCCGCTTACCAGCATGCTCTCCGATCTCTTCGGGCGAAAAACATATTTTACCGCATCGGTTGTGATCTTTACTTTTTCATCACTCATGTGCGGACTGTCCACCAACCTCTGGATGCTGGTGTTCTGGCGCTTTGTGCAGGGGATCGGCGGAGGAGGATTGTTATCAACGGCGCAGTCGATCATTGTGGGCGCATTTCCGCCGGAGAAGATCAGCACCGCTAACGCGATCTTCGGAATGGGGATTATCCTCGGCCCTACGTTCGGCCCGGCATTGGGTGGATTTATCACCGATAATTTTTCATGGCACTGGATCTTCTTTGTGAACATCCCCATCGGGATCGTGGCAACCATACTTGCATGGACATACGTTACGGATATGCCGGGAGCGAAGAAGCCGCGAAAGATCGACTGGTGGGGAATTATATTTTTGATCGCGGCGGTAGGCTCGCTGCAGTTCGTGCTGGAGGAAGGCACTGCGAAAGATTGGTTCGAAAGTCCGGAGATCATTACGTTTTCCATCGTTGCTTCGGTCGGACTGATCGCATTTATTTACCGTGAGCTGAACATCGATTATCCTGCCGTGAACATACGGCTGTACAAAAATTACAACCTTGCCATGGGAAGCTTTATGAACTTCATGCTGGGGCTGCTCCTGTTCGGGACCGTATTTATCTTCCCGCTGTTTGCACAGATCTCGCTGGGCTGGACCGCAACACAAACCGGCACGTTCATGATCCCGAGCGCCCTGTGTACCGCCGTTTCCATGCCGATCGTGGGAAAGCTGCTGGGCTCCGGAAAAAATCCGAAGGCCATCATTCTCATCGGCATCTTTATCACGTTCGGCTTCCTGATGATGATGGCCTTCTCCTCACCCGATTCGAGCAAGAACGATTTTTACTTTCCGTTTGTGCTGCGCGGCGTAGGACTGGCGTTCATGATGTCGCCCATCCTTTCGCTTGCCGTGGCCGGACTTCGCGGCAAGGACATGGCGCAGGCGATCGGGCTCGCCAACATGATCCGCCAGCTGGGCGGTGCTGTGGGCATCGCGTTGCTGAATGTATTCCTTACGCATAAGAACGCAGAAGTGCGCGGCAGCATGCTCGGCTACATTACGGATTATAACACCGCCGCAACCGAACGCATTTCCATGCTTACGCAGAATTACCTGTCGAAAGGGTTCAGCGCGGAAGATGCGCAGATGGCGGCATACAAGGCCATGGAAGGAATGCTTTACAAGCAACAGGCGCTTGTGGCCTACGACCAGGGTTTTTTCGCGGTAGGCATCTCCATTCTTATCTGCATCCCTATCGTTCTGCTGATCCGTTATAAAAAAGGAGTTCCTGCAAAGCCGATCGCCGATCACTAAAATCAGCTTGAGCACTTTTTTGTATCTTCGTTCTGATAAACATGAACGATCTCTGGTCTCGCATATCGAACCTCGGCGCAAAGGAAACCGACAGCAAGGAGCATCTCCGGAAAATCCACCTTACCAACCGGATGTGCTTTATTGCCGCTTTCACCACCTGGATGTTTGTTTTCCATATCTATGCCGTGGGAAACACCTTTTATGCAGCCGTACAGGCGGGCTGCGGCACGCTTGCATCACTGTTTGTACTGTTCAACACCAAACGGCTGTACCGGCTTTCCATCTACTGGACCTTCTTCGTAATCCTTTCAAATATTTTTTATTGCAGCCTCGAAATGCAGGGTACCGGCGTCGAATATTTTATGATCCCGCTCAGCCTGTTGCCTTTTGTGATGGAGGAAAATATCCGGTCGTGCTACCTCTTCGCTATCCTTTCGTTTATCAGCTTTTTACTTTCGCATTTTATTAAAGCAAGCTATATTCCTCACCAGCTCATCAGCAGCTTCAATACAGAGCTTACTTACCTGGTTGTGCTCTTTGCTGTTTTCCTGGTCTGCTTTTTTATTATTCTCCAGTTCAAAACGGTGTATGGAAAATACGAGCAGATCATTCATCGCCAGAAGGAAATGGTGGAAGACAAGAACCGCGAGATCACCGAAAGCCTGCGCTATGCAAGGCGGATCCAGCGCAGTCTCCTGCCATCGGAAAAATATATTGAAAACAGCATCGGGAGGCTGAAGAAAGGGCAGGCTACCGGTAATCGCAGGGATCCTTCTCCGTCTTAAGATCAATCGCCTTTGTAATGGAGCTTAAAAACCGTTCATCACAAATCTGCATCAAATCGTTCCGCCGGCATGTAACTTTAAAACAAAAAAGAACACATGAAAAGGAACTTCTTTCTCTCCGTGCTGGCTGTATTGCTGATGCAAACATTTTCTTTCAGCCAGGACCTTCCCCGTTCGGCATCTTTCGGTGCCGCAGTCAGCGATCTGAACGACAGCTTGAAAGCAGCGCTGCGGCTTTCGTCATTCTCCGGCAGCCATATTAACAAGGTGATTCCGGGTGGCTCCGCACAGAAAGCAGGCTTAAAAGCTAACGATGTGCTTATTTCAATAGAGGGCACGAATATCGAAAACACCACTCATTTTCTGGCGCTGCTGAAAAAATACCATGGAGGCGATAAGGTTAAAATAGCGTATTACAGGGATGCGAAACGCAGCTCCGTCACGGTGCTCTTGTCACCCAGGCCAATGGAGGCAAGCGATGCTTACGACATCGTGTACTCATCTGTAACATCAGGCAGCAACCAGCTGAGAACCATCATAACGAAGCCGAAGGACGGCGGTATCCATCCCGCAGTGCTTTTAATAAGCGGAGTCGGTTGTTACAGCATCGACAATCCCTCTATACCGGAGATCAGGTCGATAAAAATGTGGAGCGATTCCTTAACAAGGAACGGGTTTGTGACAATGCGCGTAGAAAAAACCGGCATGGGCGACAGTAAAGGCATGCCCTGCAATGAAAGCGATTTCACTACGGAAACCCAGGTATTTTTAGCCGGGTTGAAACAGCTTAAATCATTGCCGTATGTGGATAAGAATGATGTATTCATTGCAGGTTTCAGCATCGGCGGAGTGATTGCACCGCTCCTTGCGGAGAAGGAGCCGGTGAAAGGAATAATCGTATATGGCACCGCAGGCAAGAACTGGCTGGAATATGAGCTCGACAATTCCTTACACCAGCAATTATTGATGGCCGACAAGCCTGCCGATTCCCTCAACCTGTATATGAGAGCAGAATACATCCGTCTCTACGGCTTATTTGTTGAAAAGAAAACGCCGGAGCAAATCATGAAGGAACATCCTGAAAGCGCAGTCTCCTTTTATCCCTACCCTATGCGGATAGAGTACTTCCAGCAAGTGGCCGATGTAAACATTGTCGGGCTGTGGATGAATACGAAAGCGAAGATACTGGCCCTGCACGGAAGCTCCGACTTCGTGTCCTCTGCGGCCGAACACAAGCTGATCGCCGAAACGGTAAACCATTATAACCCGGGGAATGCCACCTATATGGAGATCGCGAATTCGGATCACTGGAGCTTGTTCACGGAAAGTGAACTAATAAGCGCAAGGCATGAGCGCACGGCACTGAACCCTGCGCCACTGATGATCTCCATTGAGTGGCTGAAAGCAAATTCCTGAAATTGACGGAACCTGAAGAGGCAGGCAAATTAGTTATTTACAATCGCAGGAATCTTTCTCCATCTTGAGATCGATCGCCGTTACTACTCTTGAAATAGTATCACAATCTGCGATCACGATGCGCACATTCTGTCCGTCGGCAGTATTGCCTTCCACGGCATAGGTGCCGCAAGGCGTATCGTGCACATTGCTTTTATCGTAATTGATCTTGCCTGTTTTCAGCACGTCCCTGATCTCCGCTTCGGTAATGTTCCTGCACTTCATGCGGCATTCACCGTGTTGGGTCAGTTCAAGCTTTTGGTAGCTCAATTCTTCCAGCTTGGCAGAGCCGGGCATTTTGCAGCCGCGCCCTTTGAAGATGATGCTAACCGCGAGGCAGCCCAGCACAAACCCGAAACCGTAAAATCGTAATCGCCTGTAAAGGTCGGCATTCTTGGAAGGTAAAGCCATAATTGTGTAATGGGATGGATGATGGTAAATGTGAAAATGGAAGTTTAAAACGCCCTACATTCCGGCCATGAACAAATTGATGTCCTTGTACGGAAGCTTGAACATTTCGCCCAGCACTTCGCTGGTGAGCACACCGTTGTATACATAGATTCCGTTACGTACGCCTTCGTCCCTGCGGAGCACATTTTCCACTCCGCCTTCCTCGCCGATGTTCAGCAGGATGGGTGCAAAAATAGTGCTGAGCGCATACGAGGCGGTACGGGAAACACGCGATGCAATGTTCGGCACGCAATAATGGATCACACCATGCTTGCGGAACACAGGCTTTGAATGATTGGTAACTTCAGACGTTTCGAAGCAGCCGCCCTGGTCGATGCTCACATCAATGATCACTGAGCCTACTTTCATTTCGCTTACCATCGATTCGGTGACAACGCAGGGGGTCCGGCCTTTTGAAGCGCGGATGGCCCCAATCACCACATCGGCTGTTTTTAAATGCTTTGCAAGCACACGCGGCTGGATCACGGAAGTGAAGATCCGTGTGCCGATGTCGCTCTGAAGGCGCCTGAGCTTATAGATGGAATTGTCGAACACCTTTACGGAAGCCCCCAGTCCCAATGCTGCACGTGTGGCGAATTCGCCGACCGTTCCTGCACCGAGGATCACCACTTCGGTAGGCGAGATCCCGGAAATTCCGCCGAGGATGGCTCCCTGCCCGTTATTGACATTGCTTAAATATTCTGCTGCGATGAGTATGGAAGTGCCGCCTGCTATCTCGCCCATGGAGCGGATCACGCTGTAAATGCCATCCTGGTCCTTGATCCAGTCGAAAGCGATGGCGGTGATCTTTTTCGCCATGAGCTGCTTAAGAAAATCTTCGGGCTGAACGGTAAGCTGCAGGGCCGAGATCAGCGTTTGCTTCTGCTGCATCATCTCGATCTCCTGCGGGGCCGGAGGGGCAACTTTTAATATGATATCCGCTTTGTAAACATCTTCGGGGCTGTACGCGATCTGCGCACCGGCTTCGCTGTAATCATGGTCCTGGAAATTGGCCATTTTCCCTGCATTGGTCTCCACCACGATGCGGTGGCCGTTGTTCACCAGCAGCGCAACTGCATCGGGCACAAGCGCCACGCGGTTCTCCTGGAAGGAGATCTCTTTAGGAATGCCAATGTATAATTTGCCTTTTTTGCGCCCTACTTCCAGCATTTCTTCCTGGGGCATTAAAGCGGTTTGGGTAAGCGAAGCTAATAATTCCTTAGATGTTTTCATTCATTCATTTTTTTAGCCAGAGAGAAAACAAATTTACAAAAACTATTACAATTATTTTAGTTTAAGGATATTAAAATGAGATGATGCGCGCCTCGCCGTCCTTTGTGATGGTCACCTTGTCGTATTCAAGCGGCATCAGCTCCTGGATCTTCTGCGGCCATTCGATAAAGCAATACGCTTTTGAGTAAAAATAATCTTCATAGCCGAGGTCGTACGCTTCATCCACATTTTTAAGACGGTAAAAATCGAAGTGGTAGATCCTGATCCCTTTTGCCGACATGTACTCATTCACGATGGAATACGTAGGACTGCTGATGGCGCTCGCCACGCCCAGCTCTTCGCAGATGGCTTTGATGAGTGTGGTCTTCCCCGCGCCCATCTCACCGTAAAAAGCAATCACACGCTGTCCGTCGAAGGATTTTATCAGCTGCTTTGCCGCGGCAGGTAATTCTGAGATATCGCTCACTATGATCTTTGACATGCTGAGAATAAATAAATTATTTGGTTTTGATGAATTCCTCGTTTCCTTTTTTCCACTGCTTAAGCTCCAGCGTATTGTAATCGATAAGCGTGATGGTGTAATGCCATTGCTTTGTTTCCTCGCACTTAATGAAAATCTTCCTGCCTTTGAGCCGGTACGGACAGCTTTCCGTTTTTACGCCTTCCGGCGTTATTTTGGTGGATGTATAAAGCGTATCGATGAACGAAATGGTTTGCATGGTGGTATCCTTGCAGCGCACGCATTTCCAGGTGCCGCTGAGCAGGTCGCCGTTGGAGCGGCGGGATTCCACCACCCGCTTCTGGGCGAATGCAAACTGGCTGAGCAGCAGTAAAACAACTACGATCCTCATTCTTTATTTTGCTGAAAGGGTAATGAACGGAATGATCATCTCCTCCAGCGAAACGCCTCCATGCTGGAAGGTATTGCGGTAATAGCCCACATAGTAATTATAGTTGTTCGGATAAGCGAAGAACATATCCTCCTTCACAAACACAAAGGCTGTGCTTACATGCTGCTTCGGCAGGAATGCATCGGCAGGATTACGCACCTCGAACACATCCTTCTTCACATAATCAAGGCTTTTGCCCTGCTTGTAACGAAGGTTGGTATTCACGTTCTTATCGCCCACCACCTTGGATGGCTCGGTAACCTTAATGGTTCCGTGATCGGTGGTGATCACCAGCTTGCATTTTTTTGCAGCGATCTGCTTGATGATCTCGTGCAGCGGCGAATGCTCGAACCAGGAAAGCGTAATAGAACGGTACGCGCTTTCATCGTCGGCCAGCTCGCGGATCACTTCCATTTCGGTACGTGCATGCGAAAGCATATCCACGAAGTTGTACACGATCACATTCAGCTTGTTCTGCATGAGATTGCTCATGTTCTCCGATAACTTTTTCCCGGCTGCATGGTTCGTGATCTTATGATAGCTCATTTTCACATCCTTTCCCAAACGCTTCAGCTGCTCGGCAAGCAGCTCTTCCTCGTGCATGTTCTTCCCGCCTTCTTCCTCATCGTTCAGCCATAATTTCGGGAAGCGCTTTTCGATCTCGCTCGGCATCAGTCCTGCGAAAAAGGCATTCCGCGCGTATTGCGTGGCGGTAGGTAAAATGCTGCAGTATAATTCTTCATTCTCTATTTTAAAATAATCGGAAATGATCGGCTGGATCACCTTCCACTGGTCGTAGCGAAGGTTATCGATGAGCACCACGAAAGTAGTTTCATCCTTGTCGAGCATCGGCGCAACGCGCTGCTTGAAAATGGTATGGGAGAACAGCGGCGGGTTCTGGATCTTTCCGTTGAGCCATCCGATGTAATTGTTCTCGATGAATTTACCGTATAATTTATTGGCTTCCGACTTCTGCATCTTCAGTATTTCCGACATGCTTTCGTCCTTGCTGCGCTCCAGCTCGAGCTCCCAGTACACCAGCTTTTTGTACACTTCCTGCCACTCGGGCCAGTTGAGCCTGTCGCCCATCGTCATCCCGATCTGGCGGAATTCCTGCTGGTAGTTGGATGTTGTTTTTTCGGAAATAAGCCTCCTGTTGTCGAGTGTCTTTTTCAGTGAAAGCAGGATCTGGTTCGGGTTCACCGGCTTGATCAGGTAGTCGGAGATCTTCGATCCGATGGCATCTTCCATCAGGTGCTCCTCCTCGCTTTTGGTGATCATGATCACAGGCAGGTCGGAATATTTTGCTTTCAGGCGGTTCAGTGTTTCAAGCCCCGATAATCCGGGCATATTTTCATCGAGCAGCACCACCGAATAATCATTTTTCTCGGCCAGCTCCAATGCTTCATCACCGCTTGCAGCAGGCTGCACATCGTAGCCTTTGTCCTTTAAAAATAAAATATGCGGCTTCAACAGGTCTATTTCATCATCCGCCCACAAAACATTAATTCTTTCCATAAAAAAGTCAGTTTAATTTTAGTTTATAAAGTTATGAATTTAATGCCTTCCAACTCACAGTTTCTTATCTTTGCCTTAATGAACACATTTTCGAATAAGCTGAAGATCTTCAACGATCCGATTTACGGTTTCGTATCCATTCCTTTCGAGATCATTTACGACCTCATCGACCACCCTTATTTTCAGCGCCTGAGAAGGATCAAGCAGCTGGGACTTACCAACCTGGTGTATCCCGGCGCGCTGCACACCCGTTTTCACCATGCGATGGGCGCCATGCATCTCATGGGACAGGCGATCGAGGTGCTCAGATCAAAAAATCATACCATCACGGACGAGGAGGCAAAAGGGGTAACCATTGCCATCCTGCTTCACGACATCGGCCACGGCCCTTTTTCGCATGCGCTCGAGCACAGCATCGTGAGCAATATCAACCATGAGGACATCTCCGAGCTGCTGATGAGCCGGCTCAATGTGGAGTTCAAAGGCGAGATGGACCTTGCCATCCGCATTTTCCAAAATAAATACAAAAAGAAGTTCCTCCACCAGCTGGTATCGAGCCAGCTCGATATGGACCGCCTCGATTACCTGAAGCGCGACAGCTTTTTCACCGGTGTTTCGGAAGGGGTGATCAGCTCCGACCGCATCATCAAGATGCTCAACGTGGTGAACGATGAGCTCGCTATTGAGGCGAAAGGCATTTATTCCATCGAAAAGTTCATCATCGCACGCCGCCTTATGTACTGGCAGGTGTACCTTCACAAAACCGTGCTGAGCGCGGAGAACCTGCTGGTGAACATCCTCACGAGGGCGAAGGAGCTGGCGGAAAAAAAAGTAGAACTGTTCTGCACGCCACAGCTGAGAACCTTCCTGTACAACAAATACAGCAAATCCGATTTTATCGCAAATCCCGCTCTGCTCGACACATTTGCGCGCCTCGACGATTACGACATCATGGCCTCGATCAAGGTGTGGACCGACCACAGCGACAAGGTGTTATCCATGCTCTGCAGGCAGCTGGTGAACAGGGAGCTGTTCAAGGTAGAGCTTCAGAAAGCGCCGTTCAAGGAGGAAAAGATCAAGCCGATCTGCGCCGAAGTGAAAGAGCGCCTGAAACTGAATGATAAAGAGGTAAAATATTTTGTATTCTCCGGTACCGTTGCGAACGATGCTTACCGTGCCGACAAGATCCACATCAATATTCTTTCGAAGGATGGCAGCGTTTCCGACATCACGGAGGCTTCCGACCAGCTGAATGTGGAAGTGCTCGCGAAAACGGTGAAGAAATATTATTTATGCTACCCGAAATAGAGGATAGTTGCCTCTTTCTTTTCAACCCTGAATTGTGTACAAAAATTCCCCTAAAACAGCTATCAGCTCAATAATTTGTATAAATTTGAACTTATTAAAATTTCAGGGAAAAGTGTTAACAGACTGATCGGGGCGAAGGCCGCACTCATTCATTATTTTCCCGCTTAAAAAAGATGAAATGAAGTTTACTGCACAGCAAATAGCAGGATTATTAGGCGGAACCGTTGAAGGAGATGCAAATGCAAGCGTTAACAAGCTTGCGAAGATCGAAGAAGGCATTCCCGGCTCGATCTCCTTCCTCGGCAATCCCCAATACGCACCTTACCTCTATACCACAGACGCGAGCATCGTGATCGTCGGCAACGACCTTGTGCTTGAAAAGCCCGTAAAAGCTACCTGCACGCTGGTGCGCGTGGCCGACCCGAGGGCAAGCTTCGCCGTTCTGCTGGAAGCATACAACCAGATCAAAAACAACAAAACCGGGATCGAGCAGCCTTCCTACATTGCCAAATCGGCAACGCTTGGCGAGAACTGTTACGTGGGCGCCTTTGCCTACATCGGCGAGAATGTGAAGCTGGGAAACAATGTGAAGATCTATCCGAACGCCGTTGTGTCGGACAACACCACCATCGGCGACAATACCACTGTTTACGCAGGCGTGAAGATCTACACCGACTGCGTGATCGGGAAGCACTGCACCTTTCACTCCGGCGTGATCATCGGCAGCGACGGGTTCGGCTTTGCGCCCAACAGCGAGAACAATTATAAAAAAGTACCCCAGATCGGGAACGTGGTGATCGAAGACCACGTGGAGATCGGCTCCAACACTACGGTTGACAGGGCTACCCTCGGGTCGACCATTATCCGTAAAGGCGTAAAGCTCGATAACCTGATCCAGGTAGGGCATAATGTAGAGATCGGCGAGAACACCGTTATTGCCGCACAATCGGGCGTTGCAGGCTCCACGAAAATCGGGAAGAACTGCATGATCGGCGGGCAGGTGGGCATCGTAGGGCATCTCACCATTGCCGACGGCGTGAAGATCGCCGCACAATCGGGCATCGGCAACAGCATCAGCAAGGAAAATGAGGTAGTACAGGGATCACCTGCATTCGGCATCGGCGATTACAAGCGCTCTTACGTGATGTTCAGGAACCTCCCGGAGATCAGCAGCAAGCTGAAAGACCTTGAAAAGGCCGTGAACGGCATAGCAGAGAATTCAAAAAAATAAACGGCATTTCCTTTCGGAGAAAGGTGAAGCAAGAAAAAATAAAGAACAGATGAGCGTAAAGCAGAGAACATTAAAATCGGCCGTATCCATTTCAGGTGTTGGCTTACATACAGGCAAGCAGGTGAACCTTACGTTCATCCCGGCTCCTGAAAATCACGGTTACAAATTTCAGCGCGTGGATATTCCGGGCAACCCGATCATCAATGCAGATGTGGATAATGTGGTGGACACTTCCCGCGGAACCACGCTGGAGCAGAACGGCGCAAAAGTGCATACTACCGAGCACGTGCTGGCTGCGCTGGTGGGGCTCGAGATCGACAACGTGCTGATCCAGCTGGATGGCCCCGAAATGCCGATCATGGACGGAAGCGCCATGCCCTTTGTAAAAATACTGGAAGAGACCGGTGCTGTGGAACAGAATGCAGAGCGCGTTTATTTTGTGCTTACCGAAAATCTTACCTACGAAGATCCGATCAAGAAGGTGGAAATGCTGGCCGTACCGCAGGATGAGTACAGGGCAACGGTAATGGTGGATTACAACTCGGATGTGCTCGGAACGCAGCATGCTTCGATGTACCATATCGGGGAATTTAAATCGGAGATCGCCATGTGCCGCACCTTCGTATTCCTGCATGAGCTGGAAGCATTGCTTGCGCACAACCTGATCAAAGGCGGCGACCTTAACAACGCGATCGTGCTGGTGGACAAGGAAGTTTCAAAAGAGCAGATCGCTCACCTGCAGAAAGTGTTTCACCGTGAAGATGTAGAGATCAAAGGAAAAGGCGTGCTGAACAATACAACGCTGCATTACTTCAACGAACCTGCACGTCACAAGCTGCTCGACATCATCGGCGACCTTGCCCTCGTGGGCACACCGCTGAAAATGCATGTGCTTGCCGCGCGTCCGGGTCATGCCGGAAATGTTGCCTTCGCAAAAAAGATCAAGGAGCTGATCAAATCCAAAAAGAAAGCGGCCGTTAAATTCGATCTTGATAAAGAGCCCATCTATAACATCAACGATATCACACGCATGCTGCCTCACCGCTATCCTTTCCTGATGGTTGACAAGATCATGGAAATGGACAGCCAGGGAATTGTAGGCGTAAAGAATGTAACGATGAACGAGCCGTTCTTCCAGGGACATTTCCCCGACAACCCTGTATTTCCGGGCGTGATGCAGATCGAAGCAATGGCGCAGGTAGGCGGCATCTTCGCCTTGTCGCAGGTGGATGCTCCCGAATTATACAGCACGTATTTTATGAAGATCGACGGCGTAAAGTTCAAGCAAAAAGTATTGCCGGGCGATACCATCGTGTTCAGGCTTTCACTGGAAAGCCCTATCCGCAGGGGATTGGTGAACATGCGCGGAGTTGCCTATGTGAACGGAAAAGAAGTGTGTGAAGCGGTGATGCTGGCACAGATCGTTAAAGACAAACAACCTAAAGACGCCAAAGCGGCCGTAACAGCATGAGCAACTTAAGCTATATCCATCCCGAAGCAAAGATCGGTGAAAACGTTACGATCTCTCCGTTCGCATCCATTTATGAAAATGTAGAGATCGGCGATGGCACCTGGATCGGGCCGAATGTTACCATTTTCCCCGGTGCACGCATCGGGAAGAACTGCAAAATATTCCCGGGAGCGGTGATCGCTGCCATCCCGCAGGATTTGAAATACAAAGGCGAAGATTCCGTGGTTGAGATCGGCGACAATACCACCATCCGCGAATGCGTGACGATCAACCGCGGAACGGTGGATAAGATGAAAACAAGGATCGGCAGCAACTGCCTGCTGATGGCGTATGTGCACATTGCGCACGACTGCATTCTCGGCGACCACATCATCATTGCCAACAGCGTAAACCTTGCAGGACACGTCGACATTGAAGATTACGTGATCATTGAAGGCGGAACCGGTGTCGGACAGTTTGTACGGATCGGCGCTCATGCTTTTATATCGGGCCTTACTGGCGTTCGCAAAAACGTTCCTCCTTTTACCAAAGCGGCACGCGAGCCCCTGCAGTATGTGGGTGTGAATTCGGTGGGACTCCGCAGGCGCGGCTTCAGCAATGAAACTATTTTACAGATCGAAGATATTTACCGGACATTGTATGTTAAGGGACTGAATGTATCGAACGCACTTGCGGTGATCGAGCAGGAAGCGCCTGCATCCAAAGAGAAAGACCAGATCCTGAATTTCATCCGCAACTCAAAGGATGGGATCATGCGCGGGATTTCGTAAATAAGGTGAATTTAAAGCAGTGTGTCATCCTGAGCGAAGCCGAAGGATCTTTTTTACCGGTGAGGAGTTTTTCTTCAGGATCCTCTTTTTCAAATGAACATAAATCTCGTTAACATAGGAAAGCGCTACAATTACGAATGGATCTTTCGTAAGGTGAATCATGAATTCATAAGCGGTAATAACTATGTGATCCTCGGCTCCAACGGCAGCGGAAAATCAACGCTGCTGCAGGTGATCGCCGGCAGCATGATCCCATCCGAAGGAGAGGTGCTGTTTCGCGATCCCTCTTCCGAAAAAAAAAATATCCCTGAAGAAGACGTGTATAAACATGTGAGCTATGCAGCTCCGTATCTTGAATTGTTCGATGAATTCACACTAAGGGAATCCATCGAGTTCCAGGCGCAGTTCAAGCCTTTCCGCAGGGGATTAACCACCAAAGAGATCATTAGCGTCACAGAGCTTGAAAAAGCAAAGGACAAGCCTTTGAAATATTATTCATCGGGGATGAGACAGCGTGTGCGGCTTGCACTTGCAGTATTAGCGGACACTCCCCTGCTCCTGCTGGATGAGCCTGCATCCAATCTTGATAAAAAAGCGATCGACTGGTACCAGAACCTTGTTGGCAGCCACTCTCAGAACCGCATGGTGATCGTTGCTTCCAATCAGCAGGAATACGAATATCCATTTTGCAATAAAGAGTTGAAGGTGGAGGATTATAAGTAACAAGCCTTTGGCCTGTCACCGGGTTGGACATCCTGGCCGATGCTTTCCTGCTCTTGCGGCTTTCGCCGTCATTTCATCCTAACAGGGGCAATCGACTGGTACCAGGATTGAGGTCAACTATCACTCTCAGCACCGGATGATCATCGTTGCTTCCGAACCAGCGGGAATACGGTCATCCGTTTTGTAACCATGTGTTGAGAGTGGAAGAGCACATGCTCTTCTGGGCAATGTGGTTACTTCATTGTATAGGTGTTGAAATTTTTATTCCTTACTTTCCTTACTTTTTTCTTTTTGTCGGCAGGAAACCATTTGGTGCTTGCAAAGCCGTTACCGTCAACTTTGCGGCCATTTGCGCACTGCTCTCTTCTTACCGAGGTTCCGTTGTGGCGGATCGCTTTATCCGGTTTTTGCTTTGCGAAATGATAAACCTGTTTTCTTACTTTCACTTTCCCTTTGAACATGCTTTGTTTCTCATTTCCAAGATGTGATGCAGTTTGTGCTGTTGCGAAACCCGAGATCCCTAAAATCAGGCTTGTGATGAAGATAAATTTTTTCATTGTATGTAGATTTTAATTGTTTTCAATTTTGTTTTCTACTTACACTATAGAAAATGAAATGCCGCATGTGCCTGGAAACAGCGCGGAAAGGGCGAAAGGAACATATTAAGATTTAAGGAACTATTTTTGGATGCCGAATGAACCGAAAAACAGCCCGGGAAATTTTCATATGCTTGACCCCAAACGGGTGCATTTGTGGGGAATTGGGGAAATTGCGGACCGGGATACAGCTTAATTCCCACTTTCTTTTTCTTTTTTCTTGATAAAAAAGAAACAAAAAATCAAGAAAGCCGGAGTCCTCCGCAGTATCTGCTCCCTCCTCTCAGGAGGGCCGGGGTGGTACAGCAAACACAGAATTATTTTAATCTGTGAATCTGTGGCGATCACCACACAGCAAATAAAAAAACCTCCCTTTCAGGAGGTTTCTTCATTCTTTATAGATTGATCCTCTATTCCTTCGAGATCATGATCGCCTTTGAGTTTTCACCGGCCTCCAGCTTCATAATATAAAGTCCGTTTGCAAGTCCTGCACCTTTCAGGGAAAAGGGAACGGTATGCCTTCCGCCTTTTTGCAGGGAACCGGCAACAACGTTCAGCACTTCATTGCCCATCATGGAATATAATTTCAGCGACACCTCTGTATCTTCAGGAAGCTCGTACGACACCGTTACCTGGTCGGTTCCCGGGTTAGGAAATGCCTGGAGATCGAATTCCGTAGCTTCAAAATGCGCTACGAATTTGTCGTCGGAGCTGATGTTCCTTTCAAAGGAAACCTCTTTGCTCTCTTCTCCCGCATTGGAGGTCCATGAAGTAAATTTATAGCCCGGATTCGGCAATGCGGTGATCTTTACCGGTACGCCGTCGAAGTAAACACCGGTCCATGGCAGCGAATCCGGCACCACGGTGCTGATGCGAATCTTGCCTGCCCCTGCCGGCGCCACATCCAGGTCAACATTCACTTGTCCGTTCAGGCTGAACTCCGATTGGATATGATCCCTTGCGCGTTCCCTCCTGTCCTCGTTAAAATCCATCATACCGCTGATCGCACTGCTCCAGGAAGAATAAGATCCCCCCCATTTATTGAAATGCATGGTCATGATCGAGTTAACCTCGTCGCGCATCTCG